>Ga0114999_10001603_pt1 | contig 31201 bp, 22 predicted proteins | sample ArcticOcean_MG_C_3_FD_89820 | JGI IMG/M metagenome (GOLD analysis project Ga0114999, IMG submission 89820) | Marine microbial communities from western Arctic Ocean - ArcticOcean_MG_CB8_126 | ecosystem: Environmental > Aquatic > Marine > Oceanic | place: Arctic Ocean: Canada Basin | collected...
CGCGGCATCGGCGATTCGCGCCCCGACACGTGCGGCATTGATAGCTTCCTCCAGCCCTATGGCAGCGACTATTTCTACGCGATCCACTCCATCATGCTCGACTATCCGTACGCCGGGCAGAAAACGTATGATCTGCTGCGAGTAATCGACTGGCTCGGCAGCGCCGGACACACCGAGATCCACCTCGTCTCCAAGGGCTGGGGCGCAATCCCAGGAACATTCGCCGCCGTACTGTCCGACGCCGTGGTCCAAGTGACGCTCAAGAATGCCTTGACGTCCTACACCGACGTGGCGGAGTCCGAGGAATACAGTTGGCCGCTATCAGCGTTCGTCCTGGGTGGTCTTGAGGCATTCGACCTACCAGACTGCTACCGCGAGCTTGAAAAGAAGAAGTTGCGACAAATAGAACCGTGGGGCGCTGTGGCGTCCGGGGCTTGAACATGCTGTCACCCGAAAAATTCCTAGCGGCCTTGAAGAACTTGTAGACTTTCCTCCGATGCAAGTCAACGCCGATGTTCGCACCAGTCTGACCGGCCAATTCCTGATGGCGAGAGCTATGCAGGTTCGCTGCGCCTCAGAGATCGAGGCCAAACCACCAACCGAAGTAACGGAAGACGACCAAATCGCGCACCGTGGGCTCGTCGTCGGGGCCATCATGCAATTAACGGCGGCTTTGGAGTGCGAGATCTGGGAGGTGATGGTCTACGGTCCAGGCCACCACCTAGGGTCCGATCGACTTGATGGAATTGCGCGAGATTTCCTGGCTCCGATCGCTGAAGTGATCGATCGTCAGAAGTTGCTTGAAAGATATTGGATGGTACTTCACCTTCTCGACAAAGCACCCCTCGACCGGGGCGAGCAACCCTGGCAAGATGCAGATCTTGTGGTGCGTTTGCGCAACGAGCTTGTTCACTACAGGTCACGGTGGGGGCAGGAACTTGACCGCTCGAGACTCTTCCGCGCTCTGGAAGACAAACGTCACAGCCGGCCACCGTTTGTCTCGACCCAGGGCACGAATTTCTTCCCCCGCCTATGTCTTAGTGCAGCTTGCTCTTCTTGGGCAGTGCGGTCATGCGGCGTGTTTCTCGATTCGTTTTATGCACATCTCGGTTTTCCTGACCGCCTTGATGGGTTCCGATCGAAACTCCTGTGACCGATTTCACCGGAGCACCTGGAGTCGAGTGAAGACCTCAACTGGGACGAGCTCGCGCCGCAACAATTCGCGTTTTCTAGTTTGCTGTGTAGACTAGCTTCCCGCCGAGATACGTTTGCTCGACCTGGATGTCTTTCACCTGATCAACCGGGCAGGTCAGGATGTCGCGGTCGAGGACGATCAAGTCGGCAAGCTTGCCGGTTTCAAGCGAACCCTTCTCTCTCTCCTGGAGCATCACATAGGCGTTGTTGATCGTGTAAAGCCGAATCGCCTGTTCGCGCGTAATTCGTTGCTCGGGATGCAACACCTTGTCCGTCCAGCGCGGCTGGCGGGCGAGTGTGATCCACATGCCGAAGAACGGGTTGTAGGGGTTGATGGACCGCAGTCCGCCGATCTTTTGCATATGGTCGGAACCGCCCCCGACCTTAACCCCTTTCTCGAAAAGCGATTTGTAGGGCTGGAAGTACTCCAGGCGCGCATCGCCAAAATGCTTCGTCAGCGTTGCTCCGTCGCGTTCGAGCCAGGCGGGTTGTAGGTCGGCCACGATACCCAATTTCGCCATCCGGTCGATCGCCTCTTGCGTCATGAAATTGCAGTGCGTGATGCAGGGCCGGCCGTCACGAATCGGAAATGAGTTATTCACTTCCTCATAGGCTTCGATCAACGCATGCACCGCGCCGTTTCCTACAGAGTGGGATGTCGGCTGGAGATCATTCTGGAGCGCCAGCTTGGCGATCTGGTATAGTTTGCCGGGCTCGATGTAACGCATGCCGCGATACTCGGGATCATCAATCGAATAGACCTTGCTCACGCCCCAGGGATCGAGCATATAGGCGCTGCCGGTGAGCATGCCGCCGTCGAGAAACGTCTTAATGCCCCGCAGCCAAAGCATCGTGTCGTACTCGTGGAGTGGGTTCGCAGCCGCTCTCTTGATACGGGTTTCGATCTCTTCCAGCGAATCCTGGGCATTCACCGATAGCGAGACAAATACTCGGCACGTGAGTTCGCCGCGCTCCTTGAGTTCGCGATAAAGCTCGACAGCGCCGTCGCTCGCGGCGCGGTCGGCAATACTGGTAAGCCCGACCTTGTTGTAGTCGGCAAGCAGTTGCTTGAGCCGTCGGCGTCGATCCTCATGCGAAGGGGACTTCTCGCTCGACTTCGCGGCGACGAAGCGGCCCGCGCTGCGAACAATGCCTGTGGGCTCACCTGTCTTAGAATCGCGTTCGATCAGTCCCGGCTTGCCGTCAGTAATCTTGAAATCCTTATCGATGCCACTCAGCTTGAGCGCCAGCGTGTTCAGAGATGCATCCGGGCCCGTGCTGAAGTAGACGGGGTTCTTCGGAGCGACGCGGTCCAGCTCCTCGCGTGTGGGGTAGCGCTGATCACGTAGGCGCGTGATGAACACCTGCTGGACCCGAATCCACTCGCCGTCATCGAGAACGTCCGCACGCGATTTCACGTAGGCGAGGACATCCTCGATCGATTCCATCTCGGGGACTTCGTGGTCGAACTCGTACATCGATGCGCCGGTCGAGTGGACGTGGGAATCCATCAGGCCCGGCAATACGGTCTTGCCCTTGAGGTCGATGCTGCGCGTTGAGGAAGAGGCCAGCTTACGCACCTCACCATTACTGCCGACGGCGATGATGCGGTCGTCTTTGACAGCGACGGCCTGGGCAATCGCGAAGTCATCATCAACGGTAATGATCTTGCCGTTATAGAGGATGAGGTCCGCGTTGGCAGCCGTTTGCGCCACGGCGACGGTGAAGCAGACGCACAGCAACGCGAGAGTGATGGCACAACGAAACGCTGCGACTCGTAGATCGATTTTCATAGAAACTCCTACTTCCTGCATCAGCGCCAAACTGCTTTGGTAGCGCCCGAGACCGGATCAAATGAAGCCGCGCTGATCCGCGCGCTCTGCCCGTCCGATACCTCGTAGCCAATGCCACCCAGATACTCTTTGTCCTCGGCGGACCACTTATCGTCGCACTCAACCGTCATTCCGCCCTGCGTGACCATGCGGGGCGCATCGATCGACTCCTCCATCGTGCGGTCTTGACCGACGAAGTTCATCAATACATCGAAGATCGCGCTCGGGATGCGCCGCCCGCCACGGCCGCCCAGGGCGAGAACGGGCTTGCCGTCTTTCGTCACGACGGTCGGGCACATATTGTGAAGCGGCTTCTTGCGAGAGCCCGGCGAATTCGGGTGCCGCGGGTCGGGGTCGAAACGCGACATCCCGTGACCGAGGATGAGCCCGAGGCCGTCCACCGTGACGCGCGCACCGAAGTTCACGCCGTGCGTCAACGTCATCGCAACCATATTGCCTTCGCCGTCAACACAGCTAATGTGAACAGTCCCATCTTGCTCACGGGATTGCGTGGCGATTTGCTGCGGTTTGCGGGCGACGATCGCTTGGCGCACTCGATCGGCCATTTGATCCGCGTAGGCACGAGACGTAAGCCGATCCATCGGAACATCGCTTTTGGTGGGATCGCCGAACAACTTGAGACGGTCATCCCAGGCGATGCGCAGGGCTTCGAGCCGTGCATGATTCTGCTCGTCCTTGTTGACAAGATTTTCCCAACCAAGCGCCTTCAAGATGTTGATGGCCTCGAGGCTTGTGGCGCCGCCCGCTGTCAAGGGAGCGGTATAGATCTCATAGCCTCGCCAACTCAAATTGACCGGCTCCACCTCGGTGGCTTGATAGGCCGCCATGTCGTCGGCGGTGAGGATACCGCCGTTGTCCTGGAACGCCTTGGCGATCTTCTCGCCGATCTCGCCTCGGTAGAACGGCTCGACTGAACCGGCTTCGGCCAGCGTTTCGAGGACGTCGGCCAGGTCAGGGTTTCTGAAGCGGACGCCGCTGACGATCGGCTTTCCACCTTGAAACAGCAAACGGCGTGAGCCAGGATCTTTTCCAAGGATTTCCTGCGCTCCGACGAGATACTTCTCCTGCTCCGCAGGGAGTCGGAAGCCGTCGCGAGCAGCCTCGATAGCCGGCTCGAGCGCCTCGGCGAACGTCTTGGTACCGTACTTCTCAAGCGCCAACTGCATCCCCGCGATCGTCCCGGGCACACCGGCCGAGAGCCAGCCGTGATCGTGGGAGTCGGGTACAGCGCCGTCCGAGTTGGGCGCGAACGTGTCGTGCCGCATCGCCGCCGGAGCGAGCGAGTTGTAGTCGATCGAGGTGACCCGGCCGTCGGCCATCGCAATCACCATGTGGCCGCCATAACCCGCGATCCCGCAGGCAGCAAGTTCAGTGACCGCCGCCGCCAACGCTGCCGTCACGGCGGTGTCGACGGCATTCCCGCAGCAGATCACCGATTCGCCCACGGCTACGGGATATTCCGTTCCCGCCGCGGCAATCGCCCCCGGTGGGGGAGGCGGCGCAGCCAGTTCCTCGGGAGCGTCGCTCCCGCAAGCGCCCGCCATCATCGCGCCGCCGGTGAGTCCGAGCATCCGTCGTCGATTCATCTCAGTCGGCATCACTTCTCCTTAAGAACAGTTAGGCTCTCCCGAGCACTGGAAACACGAATCACCGGTGCTAGAATGGCGGCAACGCGGGCTCGTCATCGCTCGATCGGCTCCCGCAGTAAGCTTACCCCAATGGCGGCTCGCACTCTCTCACCGAAACTCTTGCTCGTGCTGGCCTGGGGACTGCCCACGGTCCTTTGCGCGCAGCAGCCAAGTGGGGCCGACTTCTTCGAGAAACAAGTCCGGCCGATCTTCGCGCAGCACTGCTACGCCTGCCATTCGAGCGCCAGCAATCCGGTGATGGGCGAGTTGCAGCTCGACACCGAGGCGGCATTCCGCAAAGGGGGCACGCGTGGCGCGTCGATTGATTCAGACGCACCGGAGAAGAGCCTACTGTTGCGGGCCGTTGGGCATGGCGAAACGCAACTCCGCATGCCGCCGATGGGCAAGTTGCCTGACGAAGCGATTGCGGCGCTCACCGCCTGGGTTCGTATGGGGGCCCCGTGGGGTGTCGATTCGAAGGAACAAGCCGGCAGTGACGCCGGAACGTTTTGGGCCTTTGTCCCGCCTACCGAGCCGTCGATTCCTGACGTTGAAAACGAGGACTGGCTCGCGTCGCCGATTGACCAGTTCATCCTGGCGCAGTTGGAAGAGAAAGGACTGCAACCCGCGCCGCCCGCCGACAAGCGAGCCCTCATCCGCCGCGCAACGTTCGACCTGACCGGGTTGCCCCCGACACGGCAAGAGATTCAAGGTTTCCTGGACGACAACTCACCGCGAGCCTTCGAGCGCGTCGTGGACCGGCTCCTGGCGTCACCGCGCTACGGCGAGCGCTGGGGCCGCCATTGGCTTGACGTAGCGCGCTACGCGGATTCAAACGGCCTCGACGAAAACCTCGTCTACCGGCAGGCCTATCGCTACCGGGACTACGTGATCCAGGCGTTCAACAAGGACAAGCCCTACGACCTGTTCGTTCAGGAGCAACTTGCCGGCGACCTGTTGCCCAAGCCGCCGGATCTCGAAACCCAGTACGAGCGTTGGACCGCAACGGGCTTCCTTTCGCTTGGTGCGAAAATGCTGGCCGAAGACGACCCCATCAAGATGCAGATGGACATCGTCGACGAGCAGCTCGACACACTAGGACGTGCTTTCATGGGCCTCACCGTGGGTTGCGCCCGTTGCCACGACCACAAATTCGACCCCATCCCCACACAGGATTACTACTCTCTCGCCGGCATCCTGAAAAGCTCCAAAACGATGGAGGACTTCAACGTCGTCGCGACGTGGCACGAGTACGTGCTCGCACCCAAGGAGCAACGAGACGCCCTTGATACCCATCTCGCCAAGATCAAAGCCAAGAACGACGAGATCGCCGAGATTTCCAAGACCGAGAACTACAGGCTCGTCGCGGCGGGGCGACTGCAAGCAGGTTCTTACCTATTAGCGGCCACCGAAGCGCTGGAAGGCGAAGCAATCACGCTGAGTCCGGCCTGGGAGGAAGGCGAGCCAATCCGACCGGATTGGGTGGTTCGCCAAGCGGCCGGCTTCGATCGCGGGAACGTGAGCCAGGAGATCAACAAGGGAAAGAAAAACATCCCCGAAGCGGATGGCGACTCGGAGGAATCCGACAAGAGCGACTACTTCGCTGAGTACGACATCGAGGTCGCGGCGGACGGTCTGTATCAGATCGACTTCCTGAATCAGGAAAAAGGCGACGGCACAGCCGACATCTACGTGAACGGGCTATTGATGAAGAGCGGCTTGGAGCCCATCCAAAACCGAGCCGCATCGCCCGACATAGGCGGCTGGTGGGCGACCGGCATCTTCCCGTTCAAGGCGGGTAATAACGTCCTGCGTCTGGAACACAAGGAGCGATTCCCCTACTTCGAGAAATTGCTGCTTGCGCCGAACCCACTACCGGAAAACGTGCGGCCACCGAAAACGCACGACCAGCTTTCGCGCGAATTCAAGGTCAACCGCGGGTTCCTCGAACAGTGGATCGACCGGTTACGAAGAAGCCGCGGTGCGCCATCGTCGGTCTTCTACGCTTGGCACGCTTTCGGAACGGATGATTCCCTCAACAACTGGATCTCGCCGGCGGCGAAGCATTTCGCGGACTTCCGCCAGGCGGACCGCCGCGAACTGGCGGCCCACTACGAGGGCTTGTTCCGTCAGGCTGTCTCACGGTGGCAGGAACACCATCCCGAAGGGGAAGTCGATTTCAACAAACGCGAACGCTACAAAGACGGCGAAGACGAGAGAAAGCTCGCGGATGCCGGCCTCGAAGCATTGCGCAAAGTTCTCTACGAGAAATACGGGCCGTTTCGGCCGCCGGCAGGCTCGCGCCAGTACTTCACCGATGCAGCCGAGGACGAGATCACGCGCATTGAGGAACAGCGCAAGCTTCTCACCGAGGCGACTCCCGAGTATCCAAGAGCGATGGGAGTTACCGAAGGCGACCAAATGGGTGACATCGCGATCCACATTCGCGGAAGCCACTGGACCCTAGGCGACCCGGCGCCGCGCCGCTTCCTGCGAGCCGTCTCACGAGATGAGCCCGAGCCCATCAGCAATGAAGAGAGCGGACGTCTGCAGCTAGCTCGCTGGCTGGCTCGGGATGATCATCCCCTCACGAGCCGCGTGATGGTGAATCGGATGTGGCGCTGGCACTTCGGCAGAGGGATCGTGGGCTCGACCGACAACTTCGGCAAACTCGGCGACCGTCCCACGAACCAGCCCCTGCTAGATTGGCTTGCGCTTCGCTTCGTCAACAGCGACTGGTCGATGAAGCAGATGCACCGCGTGATGATGCTCTCCAACACCTACCGGATGAGCACCGCCTTCAACGCGACGGCCGCCACCGTTGATCCGGAAAACAAGCTCCTGTGGCGCATGCCCCGCCGCCGGCTCGAGGCGGAAAGCATCCGCGACGCCATCATGGCCGTTTCCGGTGATCTCGACTTCGCCACGGGCGGCACACTGCTTGAGAAATACAAACCTCGCCAATACGTCAGCAACACGCGGCAAGGCGGAAACGTCGACTACGACCGCAATATCCGCGCCGTGTACATCCCCGTCGTGCGCAGCGCGATGTACGACTTCTTCCGTTCCTTCGACTTCGCCGACCCTTCTTCGCTGAACGGAGACCGCGGATCGAGTGTAGTCGCGCCGCAAGCGCTGTTCTCAATGAACGGCTCTGTCCCCATGAAACACTCGCGAGAATGGGCGGCGCGTCTTCTGGCGGAACAAGACCTGACCGACGGTGACCGTATCGACGTCGCGTACGAAGAGGCTTTCACGCGGCTGCCTGACGCCCAAGAGCGAGACCGCGCCCTTACATTCATTCACGAAATTGACGCGGCCCTCGCCGACAAAGAGGACGACGCCGTCAAGCGCCGTGAACGAGCCTGGGCGAGCTACTGCCGTACCTTGTTCGGCTCCAGCGAGTTTATCTACCTCGATTAGGCCGGCGTCGATCTATATCTATCCGTGGTAACCATTTGGCAGGCGGCGACGCCCTGCGTTAGAGGATAGAGAACAAGTCGTTCTTCCTTGTCTCGCCACCACACGTAAAGCGTACAATGTGCTAAAGATCGATGCCGCGAGGCAGTCCTAAGAAGACGATCGCGGAACGTAGCTGACCCGGCCTACGTGCCGGGTTTCCTTTTTTGAGTAATGAGCGGAGGAAGCGGGTAACTGACGCGCTCCCCAAAACATGTGGATTAAGCGAATCATTTGGATTGTCGTCGGAGCCGGCCTGCTGTTCTTCGCCGGCATGCGTATCTACGACATACAGCAAAAGCAAGTCGATCCCAGTGCAACGAAGAAGAAGGCCGGTGGCCGTGTCGTGACAGTGGCGATCACCGAGGCGCGCACCGGCAAGTTGAAGGACGTCCTGCTATTGACGGGCGCGCTGAAGCCCAAAGAGCAAGTCGACGTCACCGCGAAGGTCACGGGTCGGCTGGTGAATCTCAACTTTCGAATCGGCGACGCAATCCAACAAGGTGCGCTCATCGCCGAACTCGAGGACGATGAGGTTCAGCAGCAAGTCAATCGCGCAACCGCCGCGCTGAGCGTGTCACGCGCAACCTTGCAGCAGCGCCAAGCCGAAAAGGCGAACGCCAACGCCGAGTTGAGCCGCGCGCAAAGCCTGCTCGATGAAGGCCTGATCTCACCGCAGGATTTCGCTTCCTCCAAGACACAGCTCGAAGTTGTCGACGCCCAGGTCGAGGTCGCCCGCGCGCAGATTGACCAATCCGATGCGGAGCTACGGGAGCTCAAAATCCGGCTAACACAAACGAAGATCTACGCGTCCCTGTCAGGGTATGTCGCGACGCGCTTCGTCGACGTCGGGGCCATGATCAGCCCGACCACCCCGCTTCTGCGGATCGTCAATCTATCGACGATGGTCACCCTAGCGAACGTCCCCGAGCGCAACATCGGACGCTTGCGCGTCGGCAACTCCGCCCAGATCGAAGTCGACGCGATCCCCGGCGAATCTTTCAATGGCCGGGTCGCCCGCATCGCCCCTGTATTGGACGCCGCCACGCGAACCGCATTCGTCGAGATCGATGTCCCGAACCCATCGAACCTATTCAAGGCGGAAATGTTCGTTCGCATCCGCCTCGATACAGGCTCCTTGCGGGAGGCCGTACTGATTCCGCGCGAAGGGTTGGTCTATAAAGGCACCCAGCCGGGCGTCTACTTGGTTGAGGGAGACCGTCCCGTCTTCCGGGCGATCGAGACCGGTCTCACGCGTGACGACAACGTCGAAGTCTTGGCCAACCTCGATGCGGGGACCAAGATCGTCGGTAGAGGCGCAACGATTCTCGAGGACGGCGATCGGATCAAGGATGCCGGCCCGGGGGCGGTTGTGGAACCGAAGAAGGCGGACGCACCCGCCAAGCAAAGCGAAAATTCCGCGGAACCCGTTTCCGAGAGCAAACAATCAACCGAGTAATCGGGTGCGAGGTGTCACATGAGTCTTCCTGGGTTCTCTATTCAGCGGCCGGTCACGGTACTCATGGCCTGCCTGATCGCGATGCTTCTCGGGGCGATTGCCTTCATTCAGATCCCCGTCGATCTGATGCCGGAGACCGAGTACCCGACCATCAGGGTCACCACGCGCTACGAGGGCGTGGCTCCCGAGGAGATGGAAACGCTCATCGCGCGCCCCCTCGAACAGTCATTGGCCTCCGCCCCGGGAGTCGAGGAGATCACCTCAAGCTCTTCGGAAGGCAACGCGCGCGTGCGCGTGCGCTTCGTCTATGGCACCGATCTCGACGAAGCCGCGAACGAACTACGGGCGCGGATCGATCGCCGCCGCAACCTGCTCTCAGAAGATATCGAGGCGCCGGTGATGTACAAGTTCGACGTCTCGCAGTTCCCCATCATGTTCCTCAGCGTGTCATCCAAGGAGATGGACCCTAAGGAACTGCGCCACTACGCCGAGAAGAACCTGCAGTACCGGCTCGAGCGGACACCCGGCGTCGCGCAAGCACGCGTCAGCGGTGGACTCCGTCGACAGATCCACGTCTATCTCGATCTCAAGAAGATACGGGCCCTTGACCTATCCGTCGCGCAGATTGTACAGACGCTGCGGAGTGAAAACCTGAACCGTCCCGTCGGACCTGTGTTCGAGGGCCGCTACGAGGTCTTGCTGCGAACGCAGGGTGAATTCGAAAACCTGTAGGACATCTTTGACGTTGCTGTCGCCAGCCGAAACGGCGTCCCGGTCTACATCCGCGACATCGTCCGTGTCAACGGCCAATCCGCCGTGCGGATGTATATCTACAAACAGTCCGGCGCCAATACGGTCGAAGTCTCCGAGGGCGTCTGGAAAGAGGTGGACAAGATCCACGGCGAGGGCCTACCGGTGCGCATGGAAAGCACCTGGGATTCCGCCAACTTCATCCGCGCCTCGATCAACAATGTGAACGACGCCGCCCTCGCGGGCGCAGGGTTGGCCGTCTTCGTTCTGCTGTTCTTCCTCCGCAGCTTCTCGAGCATGCTCATCATCGGCGTCGCAATTCCGATCTCGGTCATCGCCACATTCGCGCTGATGTATTTCAACGGATTCACGCTGAACACGGTCTCGTTCGGAGGGCTGACGCTCGGCGTCGGTATGCTCGTCGACAACGGTATCGTTGTCCTCGAAAACATCTTCCGTCACCGCGAAAGCGGCAAAGACCTCAAGACAGCGGCGGTCGTCGGCAGCGGCCAAGTCAGTATGGCTATTACGGCCTCAACGTTAACGACCATCGCCGTTTTCGTACCGGTGCTCTTCATGGGCGGCGTCTCGGCGCAACAGTTTCAACAGCTCGCCTGGGTGGTTTCGTTCGCGTTGCTTTGCTCTCTGATCATCGCGCTCACCGTCGTCCCCGTGTTGTGTTCCCGCTTCCTGGGTCGGGGGTCCGCCGAGCAGCGACGCGGTCTCGGGGGCGCGCTCCATCGCTGGATGGGGGCGGTCCAGGACGGTTGGACCAACTCGTATACGCGAGCTATCGGTTGGTCTCTCGATCATCGGGCAATCGTCGTGATTCTCGCGGTAGGTCTATTCGCGGCTTCCTACCAACTCATGGATCTCATCGGAGTTGAGCTACAGCCTGAAGTTGACGAAGGTCAGATTCGTGTCGAGGTGAAGCTCGAGCCGGGAACGCGCGTCGAGGTGACGGACGAAACCATGGTCCGCATGACCGACGTCATCAACCAGAAGCTCGGCAAAGAGGCCGCCTACATCATGACCGAGGCGGGCAGCAACAGCACGTTCCGGTACAGCGGGACGAACGAGGGCCGCATTCGGATCGATCTCATCGATCAAAGCCAACGGAACCGCTCGGCGGCGGACGTTGCCACTATGCTCCGGCCACTGATGCAGCTCGAGCCCGGTATGATTGTCCGGACTCGCGTTAGCAGTGGCCTGTTCCGGCGCAGGGGCAGCGGCTTCGGCGAAGGTGATGATCGTCTCTCGGTGGAAGTCCGCAGGCACGACATGGCAACGATTCAAGCACTCGCCGAGCGGGTACGCGAAACGATGACTACCATTCCGGGAGTCGTCAGCTCGCAGCTCAGCCGGCTGCCAGGTGTGCCCGAGATGCTGATCTCGGTTGATCGCGCCAAGGCCAGCAGCCTCGGCCTCTCCGTTGCCGAGGTCGCCGACACATTAGAGACCGCCATCGGGGGAACCCGCGCTTCGCTCTACCGCGAGGAGGGCGACGAGTACGACATCCTGGTTCGATTGCGCGAAGAAGACCGGCTCGAGCTAAGCCAGGTCAACAGCGTCCCCATCACGATCGCCGGAGGGACGACGATTCCGGTCGAAAGCGTTGTGCGCATGAGGCGGCAAGAAGGCCCGACTCAGATCACGCGCGCCGATCAGCAGCGCATCATCGAGGTCACCGGCACGATCGCGGAACGGGATCTCGGGAGTGTGGTGGGCGACCTCCAAGCGGCGCTCGCTCAGATTCAGAAGCCGCCCGATTATGAGTTCCGCTTCGGTGGAGAGTACGAGGAACAGCAAGAGGCCTTCCAGTAAATGACCTGGGCGGCAATCCTCGCGCTGGTCCTCGTCTACATGGTGATGGCCTCGCAGTTTGAATCGTTGCGAGATCCGTTCATCATCCTGTTCTCGATTCCCCCAGCGGGAATCGGCGGCGTGTTGATGCTGCTACTCACCGAGACGACGTTCAACATGCAAGGCTTCCTTGGCCTGATTGTCCTTGTGGGCATCGTGGTAAATAACGCGATCGTCTTGGTCGACTACACCAACCTTCTCCGCCGGCAGCACGGCTACCAGTTGCGGGAAGCGGTGATCGCGGCCGGAGGGCGGCGACTGCGGCCCATTCTGATGACAACGGTCACCACCGTGCTCGGCCTGACGCCCATGGCTCTCGGACTCGGGGAAGGCGGCGAACTGCAGGTGCCGATGGCGCGGGTGGTGATCGGCGGCCTGACAACCTCGACCTTGATCACCTTGGTGTTTATTCCGGTCGTCTACTTTACACTGGAGGGCTGGTCGGAGCGGCTCCAGGATCGGAAGCAATCGCAGTCAGATTCCACGGGCGAGCTTCATCCCGCCGGGTCGGCCGGCGACTAGTCAGCAGGGGGCATCCCACAAGTAGTCCAACTAAAGGGGTTGTGTGCCCACTTTTTCTTGGGAGACAATAACCTTTTCAATCAGTTAGCCGTCATTATAAGCGAGGGGGGCTGACCTCAACGGGCCTACGGTCTGTTCAGGAAACGGTCTTCCCCTTGCTTCGTTTTCTTTGGACACATGGCAACACCATCAAAATCCAGTCAAGTTGTGCGCTGGCTGTTCATAGCCGTACTGCTCATCGCGGTTGCCTACGCGGGCTTGCAATTTTGGGCGCCCGCTGTTCGCGAGGTCCCCACGGCGCGCGTTGAGCGCAAAGAATTCGTGCAAACCGTCCGAACCCGGGGCGAAGTCAAAAGTCTCAACACGATCCCCGTAGCGGCGCCGCAAACACCGGATCTTACAATCGTTCGGCTGGCCGCCGACGGTAAGCCGATCAAGAAGGGCGACGTCGTCGTCGAGTTCGACGCCGCTACGCAAGAAGAACGCTACCTCGAAAAGTCCACTGAGGTGCGGCAGGTCGATAGCGAGATCATCCAAAAAGAGGCACAGCATTCGATCGCCGACGAACAGAACGCGATGCTCGTGATGCGCTCCGAGTACGATCTCGAGAGAGCCAAGCTCGAAGCGAGCAAGCAGGAGATCCTGTCGGAAATCGAGGGTTTGAAGAACCGGATCACCGTTAAGGTAACCGAAGGCGAACTCCAGAAGTCAAAGACCACCGCCGAGGCCACCGATATTTCTCAGGAGGCCGACATCGTCCAACTTGAGGAAAAGAAGAACAAAGCGATCCGCGACCTTGAGCGCACGAAAAGCTATCTCGGCAATATGGTCTTGCGGGCGCCGGTCGATGGTGTCGTACAGATTCGGCCCAACCCACGCGCGCAGGGCTCCTCAAGCCGCAGCCGGCCTCCCTTCCAAGAAGGCGATTCGGTTTGGGCTGGGGCTGAGATCGCCGATATCCCCGATTTGTCCTCAATGGTTGTCGAGTTCCGGGTCGAAGAGATTGATCGCGGGCGTGCCCGCGTCGGCCAGAAGGTACGGGTTCGCGTTGACGCCGTGGCCGGAGCCGTATTCGACGGGGCAATCGCATGGATCAGCCCGATCGCCACTCTGATTTTCCGGCGTTTCCCTCCGGAGAAGAACTTTCCAGCCCGTGCCAGAATCGCCAAGCTTGACGACCAGCTCCGTCCGGGCATGAGCGCCAGTGTCGAGGTCATCGTCGAAGAGCGGCCGAACGTATTAGTGATCCCGGCGAAGGCGAGCTTTCAGATCGAAGGAAAGCCAACTGTCTTTGTTCGCAGCGGAAATGGCTTCCGCAGGCAGATCATCGATGTGCTTGCGCGCAACGCCAACGAAATTGTTGTGTCCGGTGATATCAACGAGGGCGAAGTGATCGCTCTCGAGAACCCCGAGTCGAACAGCTAACGGTCATGAAGAAGCTTCTCTTTCGGCTCACGGTCCTGCTGGTCGTCCTCGCGGCGGCCGGGGCGGCCTATTACTTGGTCAGCCGGATTCCCGACGAAGAACCCGAACAGGCGCTTGCCCAAGTACAGCGCGGGGATCTTGTCGTCAAGACGTACCTGCGCGGCCAGTTGCAAGCCGTCCGCTCTACGACCCTCACAGCTCCAAATCTAGGCGCGGCTTCCCAGATCACACAGATGGCCTCTCCGGGCTCGCTGGCGTCACGAATGAACCTGATCGCCGAGTTCGATGACTCAGATCAGCGTGTGCGCCTCGCGGACACCTTGCTTGACCTCGAGCAAACCAAGCAGCAACTCAAAAAGGGTGAGACCGAACTCGAAATTCTCAAGAGCCAGGATCGTGTCGAACTCATCAAGGCCCGTTTCGCCGTGCGAACCGCGGAGCTGGATGTCCGCCAGAACGAGCTGATTTCCGCCATCGACGCCCGAAAGAACGAGCTCACCCTTGAGGAAGCAAAGCGTCGTCAGCAAAAGCTCGAATCCGATATCGAATCGCGCCTACAGCAGCGTGAGGCCGAGTTGGCGGTACTGCGCGAAGAGATCCGCAAGGCGGAACTCGAAGTGGCGCAAGATCAGCGCCGCATTGAAAACGCCCGCGTCCTTACGCCGATCGGCGGTCTCGTCTCGATTCTTGAGAACCGGTCGGGTCGGCGCTCTTTCGGTCAGTCCGCGCCTCCGGTGCAGGAAGGCGACCAGGTTTCGCCGGGCAGATCAATCGTGGAGATCTTGGACCTCTCAGAAATGGAGCTGATCACCAAGGCGGAAGAAGTCGAACGCGCCCGCTTGCGGGAGGGACAGGAAGCCGTGGTCTATCTTGACGCTCTCCCCGGCAAGTCCGTCAAGGGAACGATCAAACGCCTTGGCAGCACGGCCTCGGCTAACTTCTTTCGGGGAGAAGCTACCAAGAAATTCGACTGCGTGCTGAGCGTGGACATGACACAGTTGCTCACCCATGTCGGGGCCACGCCCGAGCAGATCAAACGCATCCTGGCGGGAGCAAAATCGGCGCCCGCGCCAAGCGAGTCTCCGCGCCCGGGCGCACCAGCAGGGAGGCCCGGCGGCTCCCCAGGTACGGACAAGTCCGAGACGGCCTCGAAGTCAGGGGACCAGGGCGGTCGCCCCAACATCTCTACTGAACAGCGAGCGGAGGCTCGGAAATTGATGCAAAAACTCTCCGGCGGCCGCGATGTTCAGTCGATGAGTCAGGAAGAGCGTCGTGCGGTGTTCCAGAAGATGCGGGCCCAGATGGGCAGCAGTGGTGGTAGCCAAGGCCGCCCCGGCGCCAGTTCGGTGCAAGGTAAACGTGGCGGGACGCCGATTCCCACGCTGCCTGGCCTTTCGGCTCCGCGGCCCGCGAACCAGCAGTTCAGCGCCGAGCAACGCGCGAATGCACAACTGCCGGCGCCTCCCAAAGAAGGCTCCGACGTCGAAGTTCTGCTTCGGCCCGGCCTGCTCGCCGATGCGGAAGTCGTGATCGAGCGGATCTCCGACACGCTTCATATTCCGGTCCAGGCTGTCTTCGAGTCCGGTGAGAACAACATCGTTTACCTGTGGGACGGAGGCCGCCTCAGCCCGCGTCGAGTCGAAACCGGCCGCCAAACAGAAACGCGCATCGCGATCTTGAGCGGTCTCGAAGAAGGCGAAACCATCTCATTGCGTCCGCCTCTCGACCAGCGCAAAGCAACCCCCAAGAAGAAGAAGGGCGCAAGCAAGAAGTCCGGCGGGCCTTCTTTGCCGGGGTCCGGAGGGGGCACCGGTAGAGGAGCTGGTGGCCCCGGTGGTGGCCCAGGCGGCGGACGGAGGTCTCGCTAGCGTATGCCAGCCGTACCTTCGGTACTACCCGAGCTGTGGATGGGCTTAAGCAGCCTCCTGGCGCACAAACTCCGCTCGTTGCTGACCATGCTGGGCATGATCTTCGGCGTTGGCGCCGTCGTCGCCATGCTCTCGATCACTGCCGGCGCTCAGCAGGAAACCCTGCGACAGATTGACTTGCTCGGCGTCAACAACATCATCGTCGATGCGCTCGAGGCCACGGACCGGGAAGGCCTTCTCGCCGTCCGTGAAATCTCGCCAGGAATGACGTTCCGCGACTACCGGGCTTTGACCGAGAGCGTCCCCAACGTCGAAGCGATGTCACCGCGGAAGCGCTTTCAGCCGACTTCGGTGTTGCCGCGGTCCGACCAGGATCTACCGACCGTGATCGGCGTACTGCCCAACTACACCGACATCTATAGCCTCACATTGCTCGAAGGGCGGTTCTTTAACGAGGAGGAAGACCTTCGTTCCGCGCCGGTCTGTGTGCTCGGCGAGCGCGCCAAAATCACTCTGCTGGGCTACGAGCCGGCGGTCGGCAAGCATGTCAAGATGGACTCGGTCTGGCTTGAGGTGATCGGTGTCATGGCCACCGAGTCCTCATCGGAATCTGGCATCGAGGGTCTTGAAACCGATGATCACAATAACTTGGTCGTTGCGCCCCTGAACACGGTGATGCGGCGGTTCGACAATACAAACAGCTATCTCAAAGACGAGATCGACGGCGTTTTCCTGCGTGTGTATCAGGACGCCGACCCGATCGAAACCGCCGAGATCGTGCGGGCGATTCTCACCGCCACACACAACGATGCCGGCGATTTCTCGGTCATTGTCCCGGCCGGGCTGCTTGCCCAGCGGCAGCGGACGCAGTTCATCTTCGAGGTCGTGATGATCTGTATTGCCGGCATTTCACTCCTCGTCGGCGGCATCGGCATCATGAACATCATGCTCGCCACCGTGCTTGAACGAACCCGCGAGATTGGTATTCGCCGCGCGATCGGGGCCCGCCAGCGGGACATCGTCCGTCAGTTCCTGATCGAGGCCGTGCTCATATCAATCGCCGGCGGTTTAATCGGTATCGCCGCCGGGTTCGGCGGCTCGCTCATCATCGCCAACATTGCCGAATGGCCTACCGTCGTGACAGCGACGTCGATCTTCGTGGCGTTTGGCGTATCAGTGTTCATTGGTCTATTGTTTGGTATCTACCCGGCGGTGCAAGCCGCGAAACTCGACCCAATCGAGGCGATTCGATACGAGTAACGTCCGCCGGTTCCGTTAGTTCGAGACTTCTCCGAAGACTTTCTTCGTTGGGTTCTGAAAACAAGTACGAAGCACATGGTTAAGAGACTCATCACCCTGATCCTCGTCGCCGTCCTCACAATGGCGGCACAGTTCAACACATTCCCCGACAAGAGCTACTTCCGGCAGCAGTGGTCCCGACCTCCGCTCGACGTGCAAATCGAGCCGGCGGCACACCTGCGGGACTTTCTCTACGAAGACAACATTGAGTTGTCCCTGCGAGCCTATCTGGAGCTCGTGATGTCGAACAATCCCAACGTCAACCTCCAGAAACTCGCGATCATCGAGCAGCAGAACAATATCGAACGCGCGTATAGCCCGTTCGATCCGAGCGTCACCGCAAACTTTCGATCCAACCGCTCGACAACACCCTCATCCGGTCAACTCGAAGGTGCCGACGTCCGCACACAGCTAAGCCAAACGGGCGGCTTCACCTACAACCAACGCCTCGACACCGGCACGGATTACAGCATCGGTTACACCGGAGGAAAGTTCGCGGACAACAGCCAGTTCGCCAACTTCAACCCCAGCATCACCCAGGGGATGCAATTCAACGTCAGTCAGGACCTGCTCCGCGGCCGGGGCCGTTTCGTGCAGCGCATTCCAATCCTAGTGGCGCGGTCGCGGCTGGAACAGACCGAAGAACAGGTCAGGGAACGAATCTTGGGGTTGATCACGCAGGCCGAAAACGCCTATTGGAATACCGTCAACGCCCGCGAACAGCTTCGCGTCCAAGAGAACAACCTGGATATCTCGCGCGCCTTTCTCGATCAGGAGAAACGACGCTTAGAGTTGGGCGCGATCTCTCCCCTCGATATCTTCCAGCCCGAACAGAATTTCGCCAACGCTCAGGTCCGCGTGACCCAAGAGCGCTATCGACTGCAGCAGTTCGAGGATGCCGTCCGCACCTGGATCGGCGCGGACCTGCACCCCGACTTCCGCCACTATCCAATCGTGCTGACAGAATCGGTCGAGCCGCGCTTCTACCTGGAGATCCCGGACCCGGAAGGGGCTGTGGCCCGCGCTCTACATAATCGGCCCGAACTCGAACAAACCCGCCGCGCCTTGCAGATCGATGACCTGAACATCAAAGGCGCGACGAACGATATGCGGCCGGAGCTCTCGCTCAGCGGTTCCTACAGCGCACAGGGCCGCAGTGGCAACTTCTTTGACCGCTCGGGGCTTGGTGGCTCAATCGTCGAGGTCGTCCCTGGAGGCTTTCCGCAAGCCTTCGATCAGCTCTTCCAGTTCCGGTTCCCAACCTACGGATTTGGGCTGACACTACAGCTTCCGCTACGCAACCGTGCAGCGGCCGCTGATCTCGCCAACACCGCCATCCAGAAGAAACGCAATCTCTATCTGCTGCGCAACGACGAGCAGAGCGTACGGCTGGAAGTACTCCAGGCGATCTCGCAAGTTGAACTCAGCAAGGCCGCGGTCGATCAAGCCAAGGTGGCGCTCAGTTTTGCGCAGAAACGCCTCGACGCCGAGCAGAAGAAATACGACCTCGGCGTGAATACCGCGTTCTTTGTTCTACAGGCGCAGAACGATCTGGTCGACGCGGAAGCCCAGGTGCTTGCGCAGGCGATCTCCTACCGCCGCAGCCTGCTCACCCTACTGCAAGCGACGGGCGAGCTACTGGAAGCTCGCGGCGTCGCGCTCGGCACTCCCTAACAAGCCTTAGGCTCCCCGCCCTACCCCAAGGCCGGGGCTTTCTCGACCACACGCTCCTTCGACGGATCGAAGTACAAGATCTTCCCCTGACGGAAGCTCTCGACACCCATCGAGATCGTCACTTGGGCACGATAGGCGGTATCGGCATCCAATACAGGTTTCTCGCGCGTCCGCATGCACTCGAAGAAGTTCGACATGTGCGCGTCGCGCGGCGTCTCCTCAACCGGAATGTCGACCGACTGGTAGCCCCACTTCGACACAAACTCATCGAGATGCGCTCGCTCGCCCTCGACCGTGATGTGATCCGTACGGCCTTCGAACTTCCCGTGATCGACCATCGTGATCGTTCCGTGCTGCCCGCGCAACAGACCCGGGATGTGCGTCGAATTCGCCATCGACGAACTCAGCACCAAGCTGTGCCCCTTCGCGAAATCGGCCAGCAGATTGAACGTGTCGGGCACCTCGCGGTCTTTGAACGCATAGATGCCGCCCGTCGCCGCTACACGATACGGGAACTGCGGCTCCGGCCAGCAGATATTGAGCGGCGCGACCACGTGATAGAACAGATCGGTCGCGATCCCACCGGAGTAGTCCCAATACTTGCGGAAGCGGAAGAACCGCTGCGGGTCCCAGGCCCGATTCGGAGCCGGTCCGAGCCATTGCTTCCAATCGATGTAGTTGTCACCCGTGCCCGCCGGACCCGCATCCGGGTCCATGTCGTAGTTCCACTCCCCCCGCACTGAATTGCGGTGATAAGAGCCTTGGCTCGTCAGCAGCGGCCCGATCATGCCGTCCGCGATCGCCTTCCGCGCCTTCCACCATTGGCGGGCCGATGTCGTCTGCGAGCCCACCTGCAGGACGCCCTTCGTTTGCTTCACCTTTGCGGCCACCTGACGAGCCTCGTCAATCGTGTGGCACATCGGCTTTTCGAGATAGACGTCCTTCCCTCGATCGAGAGCGTCGAGAGCAATCCGGCCGTGCCAATGGTCGGGAGTCGCCACGATGACCGCATCTACGTCCGGACGCGATACGACTTCGCGATAGTCCAAGGTGGCGAATTCCGCCCCGGACCGCTCCTGAGCAAGCCGCTTGCGCTTCTCATACACGTCACAGACAGCCGTCACCTTGATGTCTTCGCGCTGCTCGGCCATTTGCAGGACCAAGCGCATCAAGCTGCTGCCGCGTCCACCGACACCGACGAACCCGACGTTGATTCGGTCGTTCGCGCCAATCACGCGTCCCGCCGCCGGACGTGCCGCGGCTGCGCTCGAAACCATGGCGGCGGCCGAAGTCGCGCCCACCGCGCCCGTGACAAACTCCCGCCGGTTCACACCATTCTTGCTCGACATCGTAGGAACTCCTTCAGGCGCAATTCTAGCAGAGCCAACACCCGTCGCTCATGCCAGAAGGCAAAGAGGCGCGGATGGGAAATCCGCGCGTCTGCAGGTCACAACCCGAGGTAGGCGCCAACGGGGCCGGAGAGAGGAGATGAGGCGGTCAGGGGACTTGCGGGCAATAAAAAAGGCTGGCCTGATTTCTCAGGCCAGCCTGGACTTCACTGAAGTGTGTCCCCCCGGCTACTCCAGCGAATCGTCCCTGGTACACAAAGATTTTCCCATCCTGCGGGGCTCACAACAATAGCCGTTTGGTTTCAATTTCAAGCGGTACTTGGGTACTCGGCAAGTCACGCTAGAATCACTTCCGTGACGCGTGGCAACGCCGAAACCTAGCCCCTATCCGCTTTTTTATCTGTAGGTTACGGAATCCGAAAGAGTACTAGGACTACGTATTAAGAACGTGCTTCTTTGGATCTAGAAGGGTTGTAGAAACGTACGAATTTCTACAGCAGCTGGGGAGAAAACTTTGCAGGCTTGGGTTCGCCTGAGCGCGGTCCCGCCAGCGGCTCGACACCGGTACCACCGCAAATAGCGACGCCCGTTTCCCGCAGCGCAACAAGCAGGTTGTAGAGGACGGTGTAGACGATCTGCTCGCTTACCTGATCGTGACCGGGCACGCGGTACGACGTGGGCAGTTCCTTGGATAGGGCGATGCGCAACCGATGCAGCGGTTTCCCTTTCGCATCGCGGCAGTTGGCGACGCGCAACGGCGTTTGCAGCACGGCCCCGGAAAACCCATCCACATAGAATTGGCAGCGCGAGAACCAGCCGAGATTGGCCGGATGGACGGCGTCGAAGAGCAAGATCGGGTCGCTCGACGAAGTCGGCGAGACTTCCAGCACAACCTGCCGGCCGCTTTCCTGGATCTCGCAATCGAAACCGGCCTGCGAAACGAGGTTCTCAAGCACCTCACGTTCCGGCTCAAGACCAAGCAGTTGTTGGTCGCCCGCTTGCAGGATTCGCATACACCCCCATGTTATCACCGCCTCCAAATCTCTCGGCGGAAAAGGCGTTTCTCGCAAAGGCGCAAAGCACCGCAAAGGGCGCCAAGGGGGCTTGGGTTCGAGCGATGAGATCGGGTATTGGGAGGACGCTCGTGGTCCTGTCTATCCGCAGATTTCGCAGATTTGCGCAGATTGGGTTCAAGTAGACAGTTCTGGGGTGGGTGGTTCCGAGAGCGGAGATCTCGGTCGGACCGGGTTTGTTCGATCGGGTCGGACTAATAAGGTACTAGCAGACTCAAACCCTTCAAAGGCCCTGCATGAAGGCCCTTTACCGCCTATATGTTAGACTAAAACTTAGTCTCAAATGGGTATCTAGAGGAGTACGCTTGCCAGCGACAGTGCCGTCCGACGAAGCAAGAATTCTAGGGGACGTTATAACCGCACTAGAGTCTGTAGAATCCGAGGATCGTCACCGAATTCTTGCGACGATCCTCACATACTTCGACCATTCCGCTTTGCCTCCGCCTCGCCGTTTCGGAGTTTCCAGCCCCTCCAGCGAGGACTCTATCTCTTCACGCCCAAATCGGGCGATCGACCCAGACGAAGAGGCATCGCCCAAGGAATTTCTTCTGGACAAGCTCCCGAAGACTGATGTTGAGCGCGTCGCCTGCCTGGCATACTTCCTCAATCGATACCGAAACATCCGCGAGTTCAAGACGATCGACATCAGCAAGCTAAACACTGAGGCTGCCCAGATTAAGTTCTCCAACGCCGCAGTTGCTGTCAACAACGCCTCTCTGGGGGGCTATCTCGCGTCGAGTGCAAAGGGCAAGAAGCAAATTAGGGTAACAATATACTTGACTCACCAAGCCTAGCCAGCGACCATGAGGGAGCGTGACAGGCCGGATGGTTCAGACCGGCGACTGATCCGAGACCTCACCCTCGTAGAAGTCTAGATCATCGCCCGTGTAGTCATTCGTTGCGCCGCACAGGGGACAGGTCAACCGGGCCTTCCAGGCTCGATTGATCCAGGTCTGTGCTTTGGGAATCTTAGGTGCTTCGCTAATGCCGTTGATCTCGCCACAGGACTTACACTTGGTTCCCGTGTAGACCATAGCTAGGGCGCTGACTTTTGCTCGGTGATATCTTTCTTGGGGACCTTCACGAGCGCTGTTAGCAGGCCCTTGAAGGCGTCAAACTTCTGTTTTGGCGTCGCGGTGGGCTTTGTCTCGGGCTGGGTCTCTGAGGCTTTCTTGGCGCTCATCGCGGTGGTAGTGTACCACAAACAAATGAGCCCGCTTGGCAGCGGGCTTCTTTAGGGGTACAATATCTGTAGCTTCGACGGTCAGGGGCAGCCTATGGGCTACCCCGGTTGACGCTGAGACTTCGACAACCTCAGATTAAGCCGGAACCCCCTCAAAAGTCAAGCGGAAAGATCAGGCACTAGTGTGCCCAAAAAGGAGGGCCTTATCCGGTGGACAATACCGCAGGAATGGGCGGTCCGCACATCGCGGCAGCTTTCTTGTGTGAAAAGGTCTTACACGAGAAAGATGGGGTCGCGAGCGTCATCCGCATCGTTGATCGCTTTCACGTTCGCAGCAACAAACCAGAAATGCCCCCAGCACGCCTGCGCTTCACGGCCTTTGTGTCGTTCAAAGCCGGTGATTTGGCTACCGGCAAATACGAGATCAAGCTTCAACCCCAAAAGCCAGATGGCACGTATCTTCCGGCGAAAGGGTATCCCATCTTTTTCGAGGGCTCCCCCGATCGGGGTGTGAACATCGAGGCCAAGATGGAGCTGCCAGTCGAAGAAGAAGGTCTCTACTGGATTGACGTGCTATTCGCGGGCTCCGTCATGACGCGGATACCTCTACGGGTTCTGCATCAACAGAATCAAACGTTACAACCTGGGTCTCGGTAAGGAGGTAGCTGGATGACGTTTGCACGCCAGAATCGTAATCGATTGACACGGCGTACCTTTGCACCAACGGCAGGAGATTATTCTGGAGGTCCTGTTCACTGATATGGCCACCAGAATGTTCTGCAAGTCTGGTTTCGATGGCGTATGCGAGTTCCTTGGTGTCGGGATCGCCCCACTGGTGTACGTTCCAGGTGTTCTGAGCGATCCAATCCTCGAACGCATCAAGGTCCAGATCGTCCTGGAGATACGCTAGCAGTTGTTCTCGGATATCACGGTCAGAGATCATGTCTGTCTCCCCAATCCTAATTATACGGGTAACCGTAGCAGAACTACGACGCATTTTCAATGAGGGAGGTTTCGTAGAACGTGCCGAGGCCGGGGAGATACTAGAGGTCCCATGCAGGCCAGACAGGACACCCGACCCAGATTCCGGGGTCTGCGAGCCAGTTGATATCCTACCGAACCCTGGCTGGTGAAGAGCTGGCACGTGCACACCGCTACATCGGGCCGGACGGCAAGATCGGTGCCAGCGGGAAGCCCGACCCGAAGAGGGTCTACAAAGATGGAAAACTCTATCGGATCAAGAGCAAAAAGCAGCTTGCACGTGAAGCACTGGCATCATCTGGCCAGTAATCCGACACTATTGCCGCTTCCGCTTTCCTCGCCCCTCGCGCTTCCGGCCTAGTTGCTGGCTGTGTCCAATTCACCTTCCTTGCCGGTCAGCCGCTCGTAGGTGAGACGCCGCCCGGACACCTGTCGCAGGACTTGGGTGAACCTTCCGAGGTCGTTGATGTCCTTCCGATTGTTGTACCGGAACACCTGTTCGTCGATGTAGCGAAACAGGTGGAACGGTTCGACCGATACGTAGGTTCCGCCAAGACCGCGCTTCAGCAGGCTCCAGAAGTTCTCCATCCCGTTGGTGTGAACGTTTCCCTCTACGTAGGCGACGGCATGGTCAATCACTTCGTGGTCATAGTCGGCGCTCAGGCCGTCGTAGGACTTCAGGGCATCGCTGTAGACAGCCGAACCAGCGGCTACGTGCGTCTTGACGAGCGGCTGAAGGACTTTCTTCTTGGTGTTGGGGATGACTGTGGCTCTGACCGATCCGCTTCGTTCGAGAACACCCAAGACGGCAGTCTTGTCTTTGCCGCCTGTGCCGGTGATCTTCTTGGCTCGCTTGCTCTTGTGCATGTTCCTGGCTTTGCCGCCGATGAAGGTCTCATCCACTTCGATTTCGCCGCAGAGCTTTCGGTCGAAGCTCCCGGACTGCATGGCAAGACGGATTCTGTGGAGCATGAACCATGCCGACTTCTGAGTCACACCGAGTGCCCGAGCGAGTTCGTAGGACGAAATGCCGTTCTTGCAGTTCGCGATGAGCCAGACAGCCGGAAGCCACTTGTCGAGACCGATGGGGCTGTCCTCGAAGATGGTTCCGACCTTGACAGAGAACTGTTTGCGACACCCACGGCACTTCCAAATCTTCCGGGACTTGAGGAATCCGACGTTCGTGGAACCGCAACCCTCTACCGGGCAAACCGGGCCATCCGGCCAGCGTAAACCGGCCAGGAAATCACGGGCGATGTCCTTGTCAGAGAAGAACTTAACCGCCTCTAGCAGACTGTTCGGGAGGGGCTTGTTGCGTTCCATACATCAATGATAACCCGAATCCAGTGGTGAGTCAAGTATATTGTTACCCAAATTAGCGCAATCGGCGAACGTTTCGTGGAGGCGTTGCCCGACCGAGAGACGGCAAAGCAAGTCGTGTCCCAGCTCCGTCCCCGGAAGAAGGCCCGTAGGCAGAAGAAGCGGACACCTTCCGGCTAGTAGCCGGGGGCATAGTGGCCGCTGCCAATCGTACAGTGTTCAAACGGCTCGCTATCTTCAATCACAAGGGTGGCGTCGGCAAGACATTGCTGACCTACAATATCGCGGCGTCCTTATCTAATCTCGGCTATCGGACGCTTCTTGTAGATGCTGATCCACAATGCAACCTGACCTCATATATCGTCGAAGAGTCAGTGGTAGATGATCTACTAAATACATCTGACAACCCCTCAGGCCGAACTATTTGGACGGCGGTCAAACCAATTGTTGAGGCAACGGGCGAGTTGAACTATGTTGAACCCTACGAACTCAGCGTTCGCTCTATGTACTTGTTACCTGGCGATATTCGCCTCGCGGAATTCGAATCCGATCTCGACGAGTCCTGGTCCGATAGCGTCCGGAGACGGATTCGCGGGTTTCGGGGGACAATGTCGCTGAGCACTCTCGTACGTGAGATTGCCACTCGACACAAAATAGATTACGTCTTTTATGACTTAGGGCCCAATATTGGGCCCTTGAATCGGGTTATGTTGCTCGACTGTGACTTTTTTGTAATACCCGCTGCCTGCGACTTGTTCTCTGTTAGAGCCCTCAAGACGCTTGGGCATACTCTGGCAGGATGGATGGACGACTGGCGCATGATCGCCAAACTAGCACCCGATGATATTGACTTGCTCAGGGGAGCACCGCAGTTCGCAGGTTACATTGCTCAACGTTTCCGAACATATGGTGGGCACGTCGCGAAAGAGCACGCGAAGTTCCTGCGCCAAATAGACCAACACATCAGATCTGATGTTGTATCCGTAGTGCCTACTATCTCTGCAAGATTGGCAGGTGGTGGGAAAACGCCGTTTCGGATCGGGCTCATCAAGGATCTGGGTAGCCTCGTAACACCCGCGTTGGAGCAAGGCGTTCCCATATGGGACGTGAGCGCGGGATCACCTGATCAACGAGAAGAGGCACGAGCCGCTTTTAGCGCACTAGCGAAGCGGGTCGTTGCGCGAACGACCTGAGCGAAAGCCATGCCCGGCGTAGCATACGAACAATTGAAAGCCAGAGAGAAGAAGACTGTCGATAAGCTAGTCCGTCACTTTGACGAGAACCGAGAGTTCTTCTCAACTTTGCTCCGGCAGCTTGTCGAAGCACTGCGGGCACAGTCGGAGCTTCGAGGTCTGGTCCACTCCTTTAGATCCCGGGTCAAGGAGTCCGACCATCTCAGGGAAAAACTGGCACGCAAAACAATCGCAGCGCGGAGTAGTGACGCACCCCTTGATATCACGACCGATAACCTCTTTACTAAGATTACCGATCTGGCGGGATGCAGGATTCTTCATCTATACACAAAGCAGTTTGGAGACATCAACCGGTGTCTTCAAAGTGTATTTGAGGAAGAGAAATATGAGAAACTCGAGGGCCCAAGCGCACGTACTTGGGACGACGAAACTAGAGAATACTTTGAGTCGATAAAGGTGGACACGGTCAAGAGCAAAAGCCTTTACACAAGTGTTCACTACGTGATCGCGCCGAACAAGCGGACGCCGTGCACGTGCGAAGTACAGGTGCGGACGTTGGCCGAGGAGATCTGGGGTGAGGTTAATCATGCTATAAACTATCCCCACTTGGCCGACAGCGTTGCTTGCCGGGAGCAGATTGCTGTCCTTGCGCGGGTAACGTCGAGTTGCTCACGATTGGTCGATGCGATCTTTACGTCTCATAACCATAACCGTACCGCTGACAAACAGTAAGAAGTTCATTCGGACCACAAGGGCCGGGGTGAGGTGAGCCTGTGGGACGACCACCCGATACTTAAGAGGCCAACCGCGACGCGGCGGCGCTGAATCAAAAGATCGAGATCTGCTCGTTGGCGCTGACAAACAACACTTCGTTGAGGGCAGCGTGCGCCAGCAGACAAGAACTCGAGTCGCTTTCAATCTGCGAGTAGCGGAAACCGAGGACGACGAGATCCGCGTCGCTGGAGTTCTTCTCGATCGCACGGTCGAAGCTGACGTGATCGCTGTAGGGGATAGCGGTAAGGTTCTGCTGAGAGATCGGCAGACGCCCCTGCGTGATCATTTCGTTGAGCTTATCGAGCTCTTTGTCGATGCTCTCCTCGGGATAGCACGCGAACACTTTGATCTCGGCCTGCGCCCATTCCGGGTGCCCCACGATGATGTACGCCAGCAGAATCATCAGGGCGGCGTTCTGGAAATCGTGGTCAGTCAGCCAGATGTGAAGTTCACTGCGATAGCCGAAGCGCGTCTCCGAAGAACGCAGAATGCAAACGTTGAACCCGAGAGGCGTGGCAACGAGTGCCGCCTCTTCCACCTCAGCGATCTCCTCGGGATGTTCGCGGGAAAACCCGAGCAGCATCGTATTATTGGGCAGTCCGGAGATGCCAGGCATTTGTACGGCCTGCGCGACGGCATGCTCGAACTTCGGCGCCACGATCGTTTCGACAAACACACCCGCGTGACTGGCTTCCGTCCGGCGGATCATCTTCTCTTCGACCATTCGCGAGTAGACTTCCGAATCCACCGAGAGCTTGCCCTCGATGTATTGGACGAATTGGCCGAAGCCGTGGCGATGACAGATCCAGCGAACGAGGTCGAAATGTGCCAGCCGGTCGAGCGAATGGCGCGTCACGGCAAGAACGGACGGCCGCCAGTCTTGAATCCGCGTCCCGGCCCGGCTCTGTTGCAAAGCGATCTGCAGCCGCCGCGTGAGCTGGAACATCACGCCCTGCAGAATCGCCGAGAACCCCCGTTCGCCGCGATGCGCGTAATTCAAGCCGATGTAGATCATCACCATGATGACCAGCGACATCGCCGCGTAGAACGGATCCATCTGGAACATCATCATGAAGCACATCACCGCGCCCAGCAGCGACACATACCAACGTGAGCGGAACGAGGGCCGGTAGGAGGGATTGCCAGCGAAGTGCTCCAGGAACGAGACGGAACACAGCGCTCCGTACGTCACCATGAAGAACATACTGATGATCTGAGAGACGGTATCGACATCGCCCAACGCCACGAAAAGCAGGGCGAATACGCCGGACGCCAGGGTCGCGTTGACGGGCTCATGGGCTGGTCCGCGGCCCTTTGACATCACGTTATTGAGCAGCGCCGTGGGGAGTACGCGATCTCGAGCCAGAGCCTGCAACGTCCGGGGTGCAATGAGAATCGAGCCCACCGCCGATGACAGACTGGCCGCGGCCAGACCGATCGGAATGATGGGCGGCCACAGAGCAATCTCACCCATCACGAGCTGGCCTTCAAGCTGCTGGGGTGTGGCGCTTCCCGCCAGCTTGGTGACAAGCAACAGATAGATGACCATCCCTGTGATGGTTCCCGCCAACGTGCCGAGCGGAATGGAGCGGCGCGGGTTCTTGAGGTCTCCGGACAAACCAACGCCGGCCGTCATGCCGGTGAAGGCCGGAAAACAAATCGCGAAGACGAGGGTGAACGAATGAGGAAACTCGACGGTCTCGCTGACTGGAATCGCTGTCGCAGCGTTGGCCACCTCGTCCGTCGGGCCACCCGCGAAGAACATGGCGAGGGTCAAGGCCAGGATCACACTGACGATCCAGAGCGTTTTCACCCCGAGATCCGCGCCTTTGTAGAGAATCAGCGCAACAAGCAGCAAGGTCGCCGGAAGGCTCACTGCCTGATTGGCAAGCGTGAGGGAATAGGTCGCTTTGACCCACGCCATCACGGGCTCGAACGCCTCGCCAAAGGCGATCATGTAGAACGCTAACGAGATCGCCTGCGACAGGTAGAGTGAAATACCGATCGCGCCGCCAATCTTCGTGCCGAACGAGCGGCTGATGATGTAGTATTCGCCGCCGCCCTCGACACGCCGGTTGGTGGCGATTTCGGCGATCGCCATGGCGGTGGGAATCGTGACCAGGTGCCCGAGCAGAATGAGTAGAATCGCCCCGGTCAGCCCCAGGTTCGCGACGGCGTACCCGAAGCGCAGGAACATGACCGCGCCAAGTATCGTGCTGATCGACGCGAGGAAGACGGGAGCCGTCCCGAATCCGTGGCCGCCCGAGGGCACGCCCATTCCCACAGCGGATCTCAATCGTGAAGGCTCTCTCATCGTTTGCCGATCAAGACGACAATAAGTCACTATACGCTGTTTGGGGCAAGCGGCTTTGCCCTCTGGGACGAGATGGAACAGGACATTCAATCCGGACAACCCTACCCGCTCGGGGCGACTTGGGACGGCGGCGGAGTCAACTTCGCGGTCTACTCTCACCACGCCACGCAAGTTGATCTGTGTCTGTTCAGCGATCCGGCGGACGAGGGCGAGAGACACCGCATCCCTCTTCCCGAGCGAACCGACGACGTTTGGCACGGCTATGTGGCGGGGCTTGGTCCGGGGCAGCTCTACGGGTTTCGCGCCTCTGGCCCCGACGAGCCTCACCGCGGCCACCAGTTCAACTCACAGAAGTTGCTCTTCGACCCTTATGCCAAGGCCGTCGGGCGGGATCTCACGTGGGGCGACGCCCTCTACGGCTTGTTCCCCGGCGACCGTGGGGCGGACGTCGTCAGCGACCCACGCGACAGTGCGCCCTATGCGCCGCTCGGCGCTGTGATCGACGCTTCGTTCGATTGGAAGAAGGACTGTCCGCCGAATATCGCTTGGTCCGACAGCCTCATCTACGAAGTGCACGTCAAGGGGTTCACGCAACGCCATCCCGACGTGCCGGAACCGATCCGCGGCACCTATCTTGGGCTGTGCTCCGACGCCGCCGTCAAGCACCTGCGCAAGCTGGGCGTTACGGCGGTTGAGTTGCTTCCGGTGCATCATCACGTGGACGAGCACCGTTTGCAGCGGCTCGGCCTAACGAACTACTGGGGATACAACACGCTCGGCTTTTTCGCCCCCAGCGGCCGCTATGCGAGCGATCCGTCACCGCAGGGCGTTGTGCGCGAGTTCAAGACGATGGTACGCGGCCTGCACGCCGCCGGTATCGAGGTACTTCTCGATGTTGTCTACAACCACACGGCGGAAGGCGGCGACATGGGACCGACGCTCTCGATGCGCGGCCTCGACAACTCGGTGTACTATCGCCTCGATCCGCGTGATCTACGCAGATACATCGACTACGCGGGTACGGGAAACACACTCGATCTAACCGAGCCCCCTGTGCTGCAACTCGTGATGGACAGTCTCCGCTACTGGGTCGAAGAGATGCACGTCGACGGATTCCGGTTCGATCTGGCGTCCGCGCTCGCTCGATCACCCGATGCATTCAACCACCGCTCCGCATTTCTAGCCGCGGTCCGGCAAGATCCCGTTCTGTCGCGTGTCAAGCTAATCGCCGAACCGTGGGACATCGGACAAGGCGGCTACCAAGTCGGCGGTTTTCCACCCGGATGGTCGGAGTGGAACGATCACTACCGCGATGACGTGCGGCGTTTCTGGAAGGGCGAAGACGGCATCGCGCCGCTGGCGACTCGGTTGGCGGGAAGCAGTGATTTGTTCGCGGGGGCGAAACGCGGCACGCGAGCATCGATCAATTTCATCACGGCGCATGATGGCTTCTCGCTCGAAGATCTTGTTAGTTACAACGAAAAGCACAACGAGCTGAATCAAGAGCAGAACCGCGACGGCCACGACGCGAACTACAGCTCGAACCACGGCGTCGAAGGGCCGACGGAAGACCCAGAAATCCTGCGCATTCGCGCCCAGCAGAAACGCAACCTTTTGGCGACCCTGATGTTCTCGTTGGGCGTTCCGATGCTCACCGCCGGCGACGAGATCGGCCGAACGCAGCAGGGCAACAACAACTCCTATTGTCATGACAGCGAGCTAACCTGGCTCGATTGGGATCTTGATTCGGGACGCAGCGACCTTCTTGCATTCGTACGGCGCCTGTCGCTACTTCGGAAGCGTCACGCGGCGTTTCGCAGCGACAAGTTTCTCTTGGGCGAGGCTTCCCAACCGGGCACCGCGAAGGATGTGGCCTGGTATCTGCCGTCGGGCCGCGAACTCGAAATGCCAGACTGGGGCCGCCACGATACCCGTTGCCTTGGCGTCTGGCTGGCCGCGCCGCAAGACCCATCCGAGTCAAAGGACGTCGATCTCTTCCTTGTTTTCAACGGCGGCCAAA
>Ga0114999_10001611_pt1 | contig 31173 bp, 33 predicted proteins | sample ArcticOcean_MG_C_3_FD_89820 | JGI IMG/M metagenome (GOLD analysis project Ga0114999, IMG submission 89820) | Marine microbial communities from western Arctic Ocean - ArcticOcean_MG_CB8_126 | ecosystem: Environmental > Aquatic > Marine > Oceanic | place: Arctic Ocean: Canada Basin | collected...
ACCGTCGACATTGACTCCAGGATCTACAATAACTACTTTGGCGCCTTCTTGGGCCATGAGTTTAGCAACTCCTTTTCCGACACCTCGCCCGGATCCGGTGATTATGGCTACTTTATCTTTTAAGCTTGAGTTCATTAATATACCTCATTGGATTTATTTTTTGGTAAGGCTAGAGTGGCTGAACCTGGAGTGGTTTTTTCTCCTTTCGGATTCTCTAACCAAATTTCACAATCAATTAGATTTTGATTATTTAATGAGTATTTTTTTGTAATGGTTCCTCTTCCGGAGATTTCATCTCCTGGAACATCCATTCCTCTGTATTGGCAACTTAATTTAAGTAACGTTCCATAAGGGGAGATCCATTCTGTTATTAGTTGACCTAAAAAAGCATTTTTGAGAGCACCATGCAATATAGGTCCAGGGAGATTATTATTTAACGCATAATCTTTATCATAGTGTATTTCGTAATAATCACCTGATGCACCTGCATACATGACTAGTTGCCTTGTTGTTGGAGATTTTATTAATTCGGGTATGGCATCACCTTCATGAAGGTCATCCCAGTAAATTTTCTGTTTCATACTATTCCTACTGGTAGTTAATATCGAATTGATGTATTTGTTTGTGTTACAACCACTTGAGATAATTGGTTTGAATATTCAGTTTTTGTTGTGGTTATAATCATGGTACCTAAGCGACCTTCTCTTTCGTTGATGCCAATTATAGTTGCTATTGCTGTAATAGTATCACCCGGGCGGACGTGTTCAAAATACTCCCATTCACTTCCTCCATCTAATGCTCTGTCGAAAGGCATGTCAAAAGGAAATGCGGCCCTGACTTGCCCAAGAGATCTGAGAAAAGTTGGAGGCGCTACTATTCCTTTATTAGGTCCAAGCCTAGCAACAGCTTCATCATTCCATAATGGATTAGTGTCTCCAATAGCTTGAGCAAACTTAATGATTGCTCCCTTTTCTATATCTAATTTAATGGGGTCACTTTGCTTACCGATCGTTTGTTTTATCATCTCAGAGGATAAAAATGTATTAGCCATAAGTCTCTCTTATTTTAATTCCATGCAATATTCAGCAAAAGTCTACATTTAGGCTTTAATTAATGTCAAGGAGGATTTTGAAGACAAAATCCAAAATAATAATATTATAATAATTAAACACTTTAAGGATTAGGCATCTAACATGAGGTTGATTAAAAAAACAATTTACATAGGATTGTTCCTACTTTTATTACTAATACCAGATGCAGTCTCCAAAACTGACCAACTTATTTCCGAATATAATTTTGGTTTACTTTCTTGGGAATTATCCTCATTGTTAGATGAAATGCTCGAAACAAACGTCAAGATTAATGAAAATGGATGCCTTGATTCAGGATATAGGTTTGATAATTTTGCTAAACATGACGAAGGTAATGCAATACAACGGTCTGATTATTTTCAGGCTGTAGTGAAAAAAAGTTTGTATGAAAATGGATTTGACAGAATTTTCCCACCAGTGAGTACACAAATAGAAAAGCCTCCTTTAATATTGATTTTTTCACCACGTGATCAGATCTTATTAGAAAGAACTGGTTTATTACTGCCAAATATGTCAAATCATGAGAAAGAAGCCTTGGAATCAGAATTAGCATTACTGACTAATCAATCGGTTTTCATAGAAAATCTGGGCGGATTGGGAACCTATCCTTCCATTGTTGCAGACAATAATTCTGACTTACAAACATTAGAAACAATCGCCCATGAATGGATGCATCATTGGCTATTTTTTAAACCCTTAGGAAGGCAATATTTTAAAAATTCATTTAGTAAACAATTGAATGAATCGGTTGCTCAACTAGTAGGGAAAGAAATCGGAATATATGCCTATGAACTAGTTTCTGTTTGCTATAGTAACACTACTAACCAGAAAACTACGGAGAAACAAACAAGTGATTTCAAGAAGCAATACTTTTTTGAAACCATACAGAAACTGCGCGTAAAAGTTGATGTGCTTTTATCTCAAGGTGATGTTGGTCAAGCTGAGATTATTATGGAATCAACGGCAAAAACTCTTATAGACAATGGATATAAATTAAGGAAAATTAATCAAGCTTACTTTGCGTTTCATGGGTTGTATGGGGATGATCCGGGCTCTAATACTAATATAAGCAAACAATTAACCGATATTCGCAAGGAATATGATAATTTAAAGAGTTTCATGACTGCTGTAGGGTCGATTAAAACAGAAAAAGAATTCAGTCAATTATATTTAGAATTAAGAAAAAATTAATTATAACCATGGGGACCTTTTGGATCGTTCTTTTTGAGATGTTAGTGCCCGAATGCCAGGCCGTTGCATAAATTGTAAAACTAAGTTTTTGAATAATTCACGATCTTTTCCATTTAGAACAGCTTGCTCGTGAGATTCTGATATTGCGACTGGATATCCTTGGCCTCGCTTACATTGGTCAAAGATCAAAGAATGGCTTAGATTTAAGAGTTGAGGATTTTCAGCTACCCATTTAGGAATTTCCACTCTTCCTATTTCCTGTCCAGTATTTATATAGAAGAAATAAATCTGATGTTGCCCATAATACAAATGAGGGATTGATGACTGAGAACGGTAAACAGGAGATCTTTCTCCTGCACTTAGATATATTTCAAACAAGTCCCGGTCTAATAAGTTGTTTGCTAGTGAGCATGGAGTCTCATTGGTTCTACGGCTGTTGCAATGATCTCCACAATAATCTGATGATTTCTCGCATATGCTAGCTCTAATAGAATTTATCACTTCAGTCGTTCGTGGGAATGATATGTACGCAGCCAACGATAGAGGAAAATCATCAGCATTTTTTTTTATTCCATCCATGTGATGTAGTAGTCCGTGTTCTATGAAATGTTCCCTTACATAAGTTTTATACGCTTGACCAGATAAACCCCATAATATTAATGATCCATCTACGAGAGCCAATGTTGGCAAATTGTTTTTTATATCTGTTACAGCTTCCTTTAACGTGCCGATTTCAATGATAGCTCTTTCGAGGCTTAGTAATTGCCCAGTTAATAATTCTACGTCGTTGTTATTTGCTGGATTGGTAATACATAAGTCACGTTCATTTATTTTTAATGTTGGTTCATTATAGAGTTCAGATAAGGGCGTTTCTCCGTAAGTTAATTTACAGACACCCATATTTATTAAACTGCATGGAACAGGAAGGTGACGGTCTATATCAATATGAGAACCATCAACTGATACGACATTCCATGAAGAAGGCATGGAAGGCAAAGGGTATTTGGTGAGTAATTGTTCGACTACTTCTGCTTTTAGGTAAGGGCGGGTATTTGAATATCCCGTAGAGATAATAGAGGCAGCGTATTCGATATTTTCCGCTATGGATATCAGAGAGTGGATCACTTGCGATGTATCTAAATGTGACTTTAATATTTCTGAGCTTGATGCTGATAATTCTTTAGCTAACTTGGACAAATCTAGGCTCATTTTTTTCTAAGACTCCTATAATCTCCAGTTCTTATTGTAATCTGTTGCTGATCTAAATATTCTAAATAAGGTAGCATATACTTTCGTGAACTCTCGAACAGGGTTCGAGCTTCTGCAACAGTAATAGTATCATTCACTGTTAAATAATTTATTAGAATACTGTTCATTTTGTCTAAAATTTCAACTGGATATAATATAGATTCAGAAACGCGAATTATTTTTCTGGCAAATATTAAATATTCAAGAATTTCGTTTTCGATTTTATATTCTGTTGAAGGTGAATAGTCACCGATCGTAAGCTCTGCCAGATAAGATTTTGCTGTTTCTAATGATTTAGAATCTAATACAGGATTATGATCGGGTAATTTTATATAATTTTGAATTTCTAAAAGAGAGAGTTCCCCAGTTAATTTAGCGATAAATCCGGTAAATGTAGATTGCTTCAACTCTAATCTATTTCGTAGTTCCTGTGATCTCATACCGGGGCGCAGTGGGAATAGTTCATGATGATTAGAGAGAATAGCGTAACAAGAATTTTTAATCATATTCCATGAAGTACTTGAAAAAAATATTCCATCTTGGCGAATTTCTTCTTCTGCCAATGCACTGTCAATAGTGTTTCTAATTTGTATGACTGAGTTGTCTTCAATTAAACTAGTTAAATTTTCTATGCATAATTGGTTTGTCAAATTGGTGGATTTGCAAAGATCAGCAAATGAAATATTGCCAACTTTATTAATGGACTCTATTATTACATCTTTGTCATCACCACTTTCTAAAGACAAGAAGTGGTTTAATATGCTGTCGTCGAATCTTTTATGCCTACGTTTAGGATGGGGATCTAAAATTATACCTCCTCCTAGTGTGTATTCTGAAGATCTGATTATGTAGGAATCCCCTTTAACCAATGTCAGAGGTTCTTGTAAAAGAATTTGGCATGCCCCTGTTTCATCTTGGCTGAGATTGCTTGCGTTAAGAATTCGGACTCTCGCATTACATTCACTGGTAAAAGCGTGAAAAGTGATCCCTTGATTATGTTTAATGGTTTGTGGAGACATTTTTGATATTGTCAGTTGCACATCGACAATTTTTGTTGATTGTAATGTGTTTGGAATGGTTAATATGTCTCCACGATTGATTTCAGATTTAGAGATCCCAGATAAATTAACTGCTAGCCGTACGCCTGGTTGTGTAATTTCGACTTTCTCACTGTGTGATTGGAGTCCTCTAATTCTTCCGCGAACTCCGGTGTTGGCTATTTCTATTTCTTGCGAAATTCTTAATGGACCATCAATTAGAGTGCCTGTTACTACAGTGCCGAATCCCGATATCGTGAAACAACGATCTATAGGAAGTCTAGGTATTTTGAAATTTATTGGAGGTTCAGAGCTAATTAGCATGCTGTCAATTTGAGTTTTTAAAGCGTCTAACCCGTCTAAAGTAACAGAGGATACACTTATTATTGGACTGTTTTTTATACTTGTGCTTTGGATTGTTTCAATTATTTCTTCTTTTACCACAGCTATGATTTCTTCATCTACTAAATCACATTTAGTTATAACTACGATGGAGTTAGGGATTTTTAGCGTATCTAATATTGACAAATGCTCAATAGTTTGAGGCATGACACTTTCATCTGCTGCAACGATGAGCAAAGCTAAGTCAATTGATCCTACGCCGCTTAACATATTTTTAATGAATTTTTCGTGTCCTGGAACATCGACAATACTTACATGATTGCCTGATGGAAGAATCAGATCTGCAAATCCTAGATCTACAGTCATTTCGCGAGCTTTTTCTTCAGGTAATCTATCAGGATCTATATTTGTTAAAGCTTTAACTAATGACGATTTACCATGATCAACATGGCCAGCTGTCCCTAATACAAACATAATTTTTTCACTTCTTTATAAGAATTCTTCAAATATTCCATTTGATACAAATATTTTGGAAGGAGATAGTTTTATTTGGGATCCGGAATTTTCAAGCAACTGTGCTTCGACCAAGTTTTTCAATTGGCTTTTATATATAGATTTTAAATCAATTCCAAATATTTTGTAATATTCTTGAGTGTTGATTCCATTAAGCAACCTTAAACCTAAAAACATAAGTTCAGAAGATATTTGCTCTTCAGTTAATATTTCAAACCCATCTATTAAACTGTGATCAGATAAAAATTTTTCGTTAATGACATGTTGTAGGTGATTAGAGGTTGCCGTCTCATGGAATAAGGATTCTTGTACGTATTTTTTAGGAGATTTAATTGCCCAAAATCTGGCATTGCCTATATTTGAATGTGCTCCTGGACCGAGACCGATGTACGGCTTTCTTTGCCAGTAAGCTAAATTGTGTTTTGAATAGTTGTGATTATTAGCCCAGTTAGATATCTCGTAATGTTCGAATCCGTTGTTTGTTAAATGGCTTTGAGCAATTTGGTACATATCTGCAACAATATCATCTGAAGGTAAAGAAATAACTCCTTTGGCGTACATGGAATAGAAAGGAGTTCCCTCCTCTATAGTTAAGCTATACATTGAAATGTGTTGAATATTGGTGGTTAATATTTGACTTAAAGTTTCATCCCAATCCTGTATGGTTTGTCCAGGTAAGCCATACATTAGATCGACACTGATATTTTTGAAGCCTGAATTCTGAGCATTGGATATAGCTGATATAGCAGTAGAGCTATTATGCCTACGGCTTAAAGTGGTTAGTAAGTTGTCTTTAAGAGATTGCACTCCGATACTCAACCTATTGATCCCAGAATCAAAAAGTTCTTGGCATTTTTCTAAATGTAGGTCATCAGGGTTAGATTCAAGAGTTATTTCGATATCGTCAGATAAATAGCTATATTTTTGTATCGTTTTTAAAATTTCTTTAATTGAATAAGAATCTAATAAAGAAGGAGTTCCTCCTCCAAAAAATATAGTATTTATTTTTGGATTTTGTAATGAAGTAAGCCATCTTTGTATATCCAAGCATAATGCATTTACGAACGCAGGCATGAGGTCTTCTATTCCTTGATAGGTATTGAAGTCACAATATGAGCATTTTGTCTTACAAAATGGTATGTGCAAGTATAAAGACAATCCTATTTGTTCTACAGAACTGTCTCCCACTGAGGATTGGAAAGAGGTTGGATCCTCAGGTTTGATTTTTTTAGTCATTAATGTTCCCTTTCCCGTCTACGACATTATCAGGGTCTAATTCTTCTGGTCGCCTATTTTTTTTAGGAAGGTTCAAAATCTCATCTATTACATATTGGGGAGAAAATTTTATTAACACGAAAATGGCTATAACAAGTGCTATTAAATCGTCGATTCTACCTACATATGGAATGACATCAGGTGTTAAATCATAAGGAGCTAATATATACGCGATGCAAGCGATCACAATTAATTTTACGATTTTACTTACACGTTTGTCGAAGAAAAGTTTTGCTAAAAGGCGTATTAGCTTTAAGATTGTTGGTAACAACCTTAAAGCTAACATTAATAATGGTATTTTCATTATAATGGTCCTGTTAGTAAGCGATGCATTTATATAGCCTAGTATTTCTTATTTAGGGCTTTACCCAAAAAGGTGCTCTGCTCTTTTGAGGTTTTAAGAGTTCTTCATTAGGTGCTGTAAGTTCGTATTCCAATGGATTGGGTATTGTGTATCCTATTTTTTCAAATATTTCTGTGTTGCTGTAATATGCGTCGTATGTGAATCGTAATAAAGTTGAGAAAAAAACAGGAGAGTTTATTTCTATTTGCTTCAAAATTTCAGTTTGCTCCGTGCTTGGTAATTTAACAAAAGTTTCCTTATGTAACGTCATGGCTAAAATATCTATTTGCTGGAGCCCTTCAAGCATTAATTTAGCAGTAGACGGAGTCCGTGAGGACAAGTCGCTTATTGTGGGTTCGAGATAGAGTTGACCTGCAGAAGGCATTAAATCGCTTTCAGGAATCAATTTATTTAGAACAGCACTCAAAATTTGGCTTCGGTTATTGTCAAATATAGTTTTGATTTTACTCTCCATTTTTACTCTCCATTATTCCTTGTTACGAGGGGATGATTGGTAGTGTTATATGTGACGGGTATTTAGCACTATGAAATATGGTTTGCTTTGCTGATAGTAATTGGGTGTCACTTCCGAGCTTTGATCCTGTATTTGGGTTACGATCGAATCTCGGGAAGTTACTACTAGATATTTCTACTCTAATGCTGTGCCCTGGCATTATTGCATGGCTAGTAGACCATAAGTCTATTGTGTATTCATAAATTGTATTAGGTGTTATGTAAGTTGGTGTTTTTCTAGACGTTCTAAACCTTGCACGGATAATTCCGTCTTGTAAATTTTGTGAATATCCTGAAGGATGAACATCTATTAACTTAGCAGTAAAATCAGTGTCGCAAGCAGTTGACGAAGCAAATAGTTTGACTTTAATTGGTCCGGTTAATTCTAATTCTCGTTCTAATGGCTCTGTTGTGTAAACTAGAATGTCTTCTCGTTCCTCCAGGGGGCGTTGATCAGCCACTCCGTGAGAAATGATTAAAGTATTGCCTCCGCGCGTGGGAACAGGTGACCGAGGGTCATATATATAAGAATCATCAGTTTCATCGTATGGAGATAGAGTGTTTAATATTCCATCTCCATGGCGGCTATTAGCTTTGCCTAATGAATGGAAATAAAAATTAGTATATTGAGTTCTAGCTAGTGGCCATTCATTTTCAGGGCGCCATTCGTTTTTGCCCATTACGAAAATTAAAACAGGGGAGGTTTTTTGAATTCCTGTATCTTTATTTTTTAACCAATAGTCAAACCAATTAAGCAAATATTCATGCAGTTCTATAGGAGAATTAGCTCCAAAATCAATATCCCCAGCGCCTTTAGTAGTTGCTTGAGTAAAAGGTCTTATGTGAGCCCAAGGGCCAACTATTAACCTTTGATTGTTTCTTGCTAAAGAATTGCCGCCATCGCAAGAAATAGACTGAAATCCATTAAGACAACCTTCCAGGAATATATCGTACCAACCACCAACATGCAGCATTGGCACTTTAACGTTTTGAGATTTTTTGTTTAGATTGATGTCCCACCAATAAGGATTATCGTTTTCATTGTCGAAGTATTCTTGTAAATAAGGGGCAACTTCTTTTAGCTTGTCAATCCAATCAATTAATGGAAGATGGTTATACCATTCATCTTTTAGAGGCCTGGCAAAATTTGTCGTTTCTAAAAGATACTCTTCAAATTCAGGAACAAGGTCGGATTTTCCTAGTCTTTCTAAAGTATCAAATCCTTTGTGAATAGCATAAGGTACCAACCAACCCCATTCTAAAGGTCCTCCAGTGTGATATACCCAGCTTTCACGAAAATCTGAGGAAGCTGAAACTGGTGCCATGCATTTTAAATTAGGGTGTGACAGAGGGTTGCACGCTAAAGCGTATTGAGTAGCGCCTAAATAAGACTGCCCAGTTGTGCCGACGTTTCCGTTTGACCATTCTTGTCTGGATGCCCATTCGATAGTATCGTAACCATCATTTATCTCCTGGAATAAAGGGTTATACAAGTCTCCTTCAGAATCAAATCTCCCTCTACAATCTTGGCTTATAACTACATAACCATGTTTGGGGAAAAACCAAAGTGAGTGATCAGGGTCAGAAGCGTAACTATTTTTCCCGTAAGGACCTCTGTTTATCAAAACAGGGAATTTGCCCGGCCCGTCTGGTTTATAGATATCTGCAGCTAAATTTACTCCGTCTCTCATAGGAATCATGACATCTACATCTCTAATGACTTTATATTCTTCGTTTGTATTCATGACTCACCTTTATCATCCATAATCTGAACCTGATTTAAGAATAACTGTTGCCTATAAATGAGTCAACGCTACTAAGATACGATAGAGTTGTCTATTGCTTGTAAATACACCTTCAAGCGTATAGAATCCGGAAATCTTGTAAGTATTGGAGATAATATATTGGATGCGAAAGAAAACAGTAGTTTTAATCTAAGTTCAGTATCATTATTAAGTGTTTTATCTGTAGGGCACGGTATAACCCATTGGTATATGTCGGCATTTTTATATCTGATCCCATATATAAAGACATCATTGGGCCTATCATCTCTTCAAATTGAAGTATTCCATGTGTTGAGGCAGTTAAGTGGTGGAATAGTCACAATGATAGCTGGCTTTATTATTGACAGATTAAACAACAAATGGGGGTTAATACTTACCGGTTGCTTGTTTTTAGCTGCAATTATTTTTGGAGCTTTAGGAGTTTCTAAGTCTTATATATATTTATTAATACTTGCTGCGATAATGCCTTTACCGGGGCAAATTTGGCATATACCTTCTATAGCTACAATATCCCAGAGACTTCCAGAAAAAAGAGGATTTGGTTTATCAGTGCATGGAATAGGAGCTCAAGTCGGTTCAACTGCAGGTCCGTATGTTACTGGCCTAATAATAGCTTCTTCGGTGATAACGGGACTAGCATGGGAACCTTGGAGATCTGCTACCGTAATATATGTCATTCCTACTGTGATAGCAGCTCTGATTATTTGGGCCACATTAGGTAAATTAGGAAGTGTGGCTAATAATGGACAAGTTATTGATTTAATTACAAGAGTTAAAAATGCTAAATCTTTACTAAAAAATAAAGTCATATTAACTCTTGTTCTAGTTATATTTTTACGAAATAGCGGCTTCAATTCATTGATGGTTTGGGTTCCTCTTTATTTAGCTGGAGATTATCAAGAAAGTCTGGGCTATAGCCCAAGCTTATATGGTTTTTATTTTTCGCTATTGACTCTTTTTGGTGCTATTTCTGCTCCAGTATTAGGATGGTTATCTGATAAATATTCCCGGAAAATAGTATTAGTTCCCAGTTTATTAATAGCGTCAGTTTTAGTCGGAACGATACCAATAATTGGAGCCGATTCAAAGTTACTGCTAGGTATTGTTTTTGCTTTAACAGGGTTGTTTACTTATTCTCTTGGCCAATTATTACAAGCAGCTGTCCTTGATCAAATAGGAACGGGTAGTGAAGGGGCGACAATGGGATTGGTTTTGGGGGCTAATAGCATTATTAGTGCAGTGTCTCCACTTATTGCAGGTCGCTTAATAGTTGCCAATTTTGGTATAAGCAACGTGTTTTATTACAACATGTCGTTATGGCTTGCATCTGCTGTGTTATTGTTGTGGGTTAAATTAAAAAACCCTAATCAGAGTTAGTTTTTTGATCGTCTAAAAAATCTTTTAAGTTGTCTTTTAATATTTGCCAATGATCTTTTAACTGGATCTTTTCAGCACATGTTAAATCATTGTAAGTTTTATTGAATTCTTTAAAATACCATATTGGGTAAACCCAGAATTCATCTGATAATTGTTTAGCGACTGTGTTAGTTATAGTGCCTGTTGGGCCGAATGCATTGAAAGAAGCTATTAAGTTGCCGTTGGCTGCAATAGCGATACTTTCAGTCCATTGTGCGATTCTGTTTTGCTCTGCGTTATCTTTTAAGATATTTACTAAATGATCAGCACGTTCAGAATTTGTAGCGTTTCTGCCTGCATTCCGTTTTGTGTAAATACTTTCCCATTCGTTGGCTAGTGAAGGTATGATTATTCCTCCATCTGATGATATTACTGGTTTATTAGTTAATTTAGACCAAGATATGGCTTTTTGTTCAGCAATTTCTTGGTGGTTGGAGCCAGATTCCGGAGGTTCGTGGTGGAGAGAAAAATCATCTGGAGTATATATAATGATAGAAGTTTGGGTGAATAACTTTTTAATTTCAAGTTGCTTAGAAAAGTTATTGCTCCCGATTAATATTTCTTTTATGGAAAGCATGTGAGGAGCACTAATTTATAACAGCCACAGCCCTTGTGGCTGTGCCATCTCCGTTTTTTAGTTTTAGAGGTAACGCCCAAATCGAGAAAGTTTTGCTAATTAGTAAATGTAAGTTAATTAAATTCTCTATAATTGGTATTTCTGCGGTTAATAAAATTCTATGTACAGGGAAGTCTGTTTTTGTTGATTTAGGAGTTTCAGGATGTTTGTCTATCGGGAAATCTATAGCCACAGCCTTGATGCTGGAGTCTCTTAAAAATAGTGCTGCTTCGTTGCTTAAGTACGGTCCTGATGAATAATAGTTGTCTTTTCCGGAATTAGTTTCTGCCCATCCTGTGAATAAGACAACTATTTTTTGTTCAATGTTTTGTTCCCGAAGAGTGTCTAGGAGGTTTTGTTTTGATATTGGGCTTTGTGCTTGGAAAAGATCACGTAAATCCACAAGAATAGCGGGTCCAACAAATTTTTCTAGAGGCATTTCGTCGATAGTTTTCCCGGTTTCTACAAAGTGATACGGGGCATCGACATGGGTTCCAATATGTGTTGGTAGAGTAAGCTTGGTATTAGATCTGGCATGAGTTTCGTGTGTCTGAAGAGGAGTTGTTTCTACTGTTGTTAACCCCGGCACAGCTGTAATACGATCCCCTCCAAGAGTTAATGTTAGATCTATTAGTAGGCTCAATTGGTTATACTCATATTGAATAATTGCTCATAAGCTAATGCCCAAGGAGGCCTTAAAAATCCAAGCGCCCTTACGTCTTCTAACCATCCTCCAAGAGGAGAATACCATGTGTATGCTGTTCCTCCGGTTAATTTGCACAATCGGTTCAATATTGAGTCTGCCAGGACTGCAACTGTTTCTTTAAGCATTAACGAATTATTTCTATTAGATGTTCCATTATCGATTGACAACAAAGTGTTTTCAAGTGCTTGATTAATTAACCAATACTCTTGTTCAGCTTTTGTCCATTCTACTTCTTGGAATGCTTTCAATTTTGGTGTATTAACAAGAATTTTTTCTAAATTAGATTTACAATGTTCCATAGCAGTATCAACCACTCCTGTAATTACAGAAGTAAATGCAACTGGTCCGAGCCCCCCATTTGAGGCCATTAATTCTGTTGCATGGCCTGGCCAAGCGATTCGAGTTGCCGGAAAGTTTGTGAATGTGAAGGCATGACTATTAGTTGATCGCATTCCTCTACCTTTCCAAGGATTATCAAGTTTAACTCCTTTTGATCCATCCCATGGCAGATCCTTTACTTTGATAAAAAAGATGTCAGGGGTTTCTTCGCCTTCTGGAACAGCTCTTGTTGACATAAAAGACGTTCTGCCTGAACCGCTACCGAAGTGTTTTTTGCCTGTCATGAAATATTTCAAACCCGAATCTAATTTAGTAGAGGTTTTTGTTAAGCCTGAATCACCTCCGCTTCCTGGCTCCGATACTATTGTTCCCCACCAGTTTCCATCTAATACAGTTTGGAAAACCTCTGTTTTTTGAGCATTCCATTGTTCTAAATATTCATCTGGTACATCTCCAACTCTCCAAGGAGATAGGACTCCTTGGTGCATAGTGCTAGATAGTGCTACAGAGGGATCTCCAGAGGATAATATCCTGATGATTTTGCAAATCGAACTTCCAGAACTTTGTAAGTTTTCCCAGAGTCCACCGAATTCTTTTGGCACACCGAGTAATGGAACATTGATAGACATTAATTGGTTATAGTCGGACTCTTGAAGTTCAGTTCGTTGTTGTCGTTCAAAAACTTCAGTTTTCCATTCTGTTGCAATTTGTTTAGCGTTTTTTGTAACTGTAGCTATATCCATAATGTTTATAAATCCTTTTTAATTTATTAGGCGGCAATTTGATTTACTTTGTGTTTGTTTCTATTGGGTGCTGCTCGGATATCCATTGTTTAAGTCCACCTTCTAAAACGGAAATATTGTGATATCCAGTTTTCAGCAGCATGGTTGCAGCAATAGGCGAATAGTCGTTGCAACTATCGTAAATTATAATTTTCGTTTTTTTACAAGAGGTTAGTTGTTTTAGTTCCTCTATTATTTCTGACGCTTTTATATGATAAGACGACTTTATATAGCTGAGATTTCTATCAATATCATCTCTAATATCTACGAGGATAAAATGTTTTGAGTTGGCTATTAGGTATGACAACCATGTTGGGGATATATTTGTGTACATTTTTACTTTTCACCTGTTAAAAAGATTTAACCTTAAAGTTATTTGAAAGTCAATTTGCTCTTTGACTGGTTTAAGTCAAATAATGAAAGACACTAGCTGTTGATAGATAGTGAGAATTGGTATAATAGTTTTATAAAAGTAGCATGGAGGACTAGTGGAAGACCAAGATTTTGTAAATAAATTGAAAGAAAAAATCCAACGCTTAACAGGCGAAAAAATAGTCCTACATGTTAATACACATAATAAAAATGATATCAGTATAGAATTTAATGGCTCTGAAACTATAGTTAATATGGGAAATAACATATATGAATATTCCGGATTTGCTCGAATGTGTGTTGAATATGCAGTCGCTTCAATTACAGAGCAAAGACCAATTGATGTTCTTGAATTTCATGTTTTGTTGGCTAGGAATTGAATAATATCAATGAACCTAATGTTCAAGTACCGCCATTAGATTTATGCCCATGGTACTATCAATATTGGTTCCTTTATCCATCATTTGTTATATGGCCTCTATGGTCCATTTTGACAATAAGATCCCCGTGGCATAATCATTTTTTATTTGGTTCTGTAGCGTGGGCGCATTTATTTGTTGGAACATACTTTTTGGTATATATGCCAGTTTTTGAAGGAGGGAATATACAGTCGACTATTCTTTTCACATTGCCCAGCTTAATCTTTATTCCCATAACGCAAATACATTGGTCTTTTGTGCAAAAACCTAAAATAAAAGCATGGCATATAGAAACTGAAAAAAGAAATCAAATAATTACCCAAGAGACTTCTAAAAGAAAGAAACCTCGTAAGCATAAAAGACGATAAATTTTCATAAAAGAATTCTTACCGGGACTGATGCAGAAGCGATTCCGTAAATTATTTTCGCGTCCGATTCAAATTCAAATTCTAAGTTGATTACTTTTAGTTCTTCCGATTGTGTATTTATTACAGTTCCACTTACTGATAGATTAATAGTTAATGGGATTTGCCTCAGTAAGTCAATTTGTATCCAATCATAATAGTCATAGGATTTGTCTACAGGAATGGTTTTGGACACAGCTTCATAAACATAATCTTTAAGTGCTTCGATATCGTAAAATTGATCTTTCAATCCCTCGTCGGGTTGAAAATGAACCCATTTTATTAGTGTAGGTAATTCATCTCCGGGAAGAACATTTTCGTAATTAAAGGTTTTGCCCCAAAGTCTAGTCATTCGCGCCTCTCTCTGTGCATTGTTAATACCTGTGAAAGATATATTATATAATTAATTTTTACGATTTTTAATAAATATAAAACTATTAACCTAAGGAGATAATATAATGCCAGATCGGAGTGGTTACAAGTCAGCTATGGTTGTCGTTGCCCATGCAGATGATGCTGAATGGGGATGCAGTGGTACAGTGGCAAAATGGTGTAAAGAAGGATGGGATGTAGTGTATGTTCTCTGCACTGACGGAAGTAAAGGAAACGATGACCCAGCCGTTACGAGCGAGCAATTGAAAGAATTACGAGAAACAGAACAACTTAATGCCGGAAAAATTCTCGGGCTAAAAGAAATAGTGTTTCTAGGATATGAGGATTCAATGTTGGAGCCTACTATTTCATTGAGAAAAGATATTACAAGACAAATACGAAAACATAAGCCAGATATTTTAATTTGCCAGTACCCAATGAGAACCCTTCTGGGTAAAGGATACATAGGACACCCTGATCATATAGCTTCAGGAGAAGCTGCTATGTCAGCGGTATTCCCTACAGCAAGAGATCGATTAACCTTTCCAGAACTGCTAAAAGAAGGATTTTCTCCTCATAAAGTAAATGAATTGTGGGTTATGGGTTCTGAGTTGGCTGAGGAGTATGTTGATGTCACAGACACTATAGATATAGCCGTTTTAGCTTTGCAACAGCATGCTAGTCAGATAGACAATCAAGATGCGGTAGCAAGTCATATGAGAGACTGGAGAATAAAAAACGGAGAATCTGTTAACATGCGATATGCAGAGAAATTCCATGCTTTTGACCTGTCATAATTGCAAGATTGATTTTTTTAGAATTACTATTGGGAAAAAGCTGCTTATATAGGAGAATTATATGAAGATCACAGGATACAATGTTAATTCGGTTAAAATTCCTGCAGACAAACCACTGGTCGAAGGCGTTAAATCTAGTGATACAAAACGAGGCTTTGTCACATTGGAATTATATACGGATCAGGGCATTAGCGGTGTCGGTGTAAGCTTTATACCAGGGAACGTCAATAACCCGTTATTTCCATCTCTAAGGATTGCTGTTGAAAACTTGAGTCAACTCTTGATTGATGAAGATCCTATGATGATTGAAAACATATGTTCTAAATTAACATCAGCTGCTACAGGTTCGGGTCCGGGAGGAATTTTGAATATTGCTATGGCGGCTATTGATACTGCACTTTGGGATATTAAAGGTAAATATTTAAATCAATCTGTTTCATCGTTACTAGGAGGGTATAGAACTAGTATTAACACCTATGCCAGTGGGCAACTTGGCCGAGAAAGAAATCTAGAAGATTTAGAATTTATAGCGCCTAGATTAGTTGAGCTAGGATTTCATCAAATGAAAACACAAATGGGAGGCGAATCAACGGCCTCTGCAGAAATTGACAGAATGAGAGTTCTTAGACAAGTGTTGTCTCCAGACATTGATTTAATGTGTGATATAAATCAATTGTGGAATGTTAATCAAGCAATTCAAATCGGTTCTAGAGTAGAAGGTTACAATCTATTTTGGCTGGAGGATGTGGTTGCCTCCGAAGATTATCAAGGTTTGGCCAGAGTGGCAGATGCTTTAACAACTCCAATTTGTGCCGGAGAGTATGTGTATGGCATTAGACCTTTTCGGCAAATGATAGAGGCGCGATCTATAGATATTGTAATGATTGACCTAATGAGAGTCGGTGGTATCACTCAGTTTATGAAAGTGGCTCACATGGCCGAGGCATTTAATTTGCCAGTTGTTAGTCACTTAATACCTGAAGTCCAAGTACATACTATGGCGGCTATACCTAATGGATTAACTGTAGAATACATGCCTTGGTCATTAATGTTATTTGAGGAAACACCAGAGATCAAAAATGGAGAAATTCGAGTCCCTACAAAGCCTGGACTGGGACTCGAATTTGACCAAAGTATTATATCAAAATATAAAGACTAAAATGAGGGTGAATAATGATACTGCAGTTACGAACATATACGATTAATGAAGGAATGATGGATTCATTTATAGATATGTTTACGAAACATATTAAACCGTTACATGCGAGGTTGAATATTCCTGTGCAAGGAATGTGGACTAATATAGAAAAAAATGAATTTATTTGGATGCGTAAGTTTGAAAGTGTAGATGAAATACCTGCAAAAGAACAGGCTTTTTCGGATTCTCCAGAGAGGAAAAGTTTAGGAGATCGACCGCCTAGTCATATAGCTAAAATGGATATCAAAATTATTGAGTCATTAGATATTAATTAAGGCTTTTAACCATAAGAATATGTGGTATGTTTTCGTCAAGGAAAACTTCACCTGTAGGAATGAAACCATTTTTTACATAGAATTCTTCCGCATGCGTTTGCGCATGTAAATGTATTTCAGTGTAGTTGTTTTCTAATGCTATCTTTTCCAACTTCTGTAACATTAGGGTTCCTACCCCAAATTTCCGCCATCCCCGATCTACTGCCATTCTTCCTATATGGCATATATTTTTTTCTCTCCATATTAATCTTCCAGTTCCAACAATCATTTTTTCGTAATGAGTAATGACATGAATGCAATGTTTATCGATTTCATCTATTTCATGTTCAGGATTAACCCCTTGCTCTTTAACGAAAACTCGAGTTCGGAGCTCAAAGGCTAATTCTTGATTTTGAGTAGTAAGAATTTTTGTAACAGTAAATTTCGGCATTTCAGTTCCAGCGTTATATGAAAACGTTTAGGTGGGTAAGATTTCGATGGGAGCGAAGCTATGGAGTAGTTTTTTAACTCCTATTTGTGAGTTAAATTGGATTACAATTTCGAAATCGTTATTAATAGGTTCTATGTCAGTAATAATACCTTCTCCGAAGGTATTATGGTTTATGTGCTGTCCGATTTTAGGGTCAGGTTTGGGAGAATGCGTGGAAGTAGTTTTCCCTAATGCTGTAATATTCCGTTTAATTGGTTTAACTTTGGATTTAGTAGTTTCAATTGCTGCATAATCAATTAGTCCATCAAGATTTTCTAAAAATCTCGATTTCACAGTAGGTCCATATCTACCCATTAAACCTCGCCTAAAAGCATTAGTTAAATATAAAACCTTTTGTGCTCTAGTAACTCCTACATAACATAACCGGCGTTCTTCCTCTATTTGGTCATGACTGTCAAATGAGCGACTGTGAGGTAGTAAGCCTTCTTCTAAACCAACCATAAATACAACTGGAAACTCCAACCCTTTAGCTTGGTGCAGAGTTATTAATGTTAAACAATCATCGGATTCATCATATTTGTCTATGACATTAATCAATGACAGCCTGTCTAGTAGTGCAGAAAGCCCTTCATGAGTATCTTGCGTGTTGAATTCTCGAGCAGTTTCTCTAAATTCTAATATATTTTCCCATCGTTCTTGAGATTTGTCTGACGAGCTCAAGATAGAATCTTGTAATCCACTTTGGCTGAGAACTAGGTCTATTAATTCTATCAGTGGCAAATGTTGGGATTCATCTGTAAACATTACTAACTTCTGGTAAAAGTCAGTTAATAATTTTGTAGATCTACTGTTTAACGCAGGTTCATTATCGGATGTTTCACTTATGTTTTTTAGAGTTTCATATAAAGATTGCCCGAGTGATTCACTGTATGATTTTAAATCTTCGATCGTTTTCTTGCCAATTCCTTTGCCGGGGTTTGAGATAGAACGTATCATGCTGATATCGTCGGAAGAGTTATGAATGATTGTTAAATAAGATAAAAGATCTTTTATCTCTTTACGTTGATAAAATTGGATTCCTCCAACGATGCGATATTTTACTGATGATTTTAGACAGGCTTCTTCTAAAGCTCTTGATTGAGCATTTACTCTATACATTACTGCGACATCGTTTAGGTTGAAATTATTTGATGTGATTCGCTTGATTTCTGTTATTACGAAACTAGCTTCATCTAATTCATCATAAGTTTCATGTATTATCACGGGACTTCCTTGCTCATTGTCTGTGAATAATTCATTTTCTATAGAGAGGCTATTTTTGGATATTATGTTTTTGGCTACGCTTACAATTTGTTTAGTTGAACGATAATTTTGGTTAATCGTTATTGTTTTAGTTCCAGGAAAATCATCTTGAAAATTTAAGATATTCGTAATGTCAGCATTTCTCCAGGAATATATTGATTGATTAGGATCTCCCACGACGCTTATGTTGTTATGCTGCTCTACTAGTAATTTTGCCAATAAATATTGAGATGCGTTAGTATCTTGGAATTCGTCTATCATTACTTGTTGAAAATTTTGATTATAAAAGTCTTGGATTCTTGGATTATTGCTGAGTAAGTCGACAGACTTCGAAATCAGATCATCAAAATCAGCCGCATTATTCCGTTGTAATAATTCTTCATATTTACTAAAAACATTAGCTGCTAGCTCTTCAAAATATGATTCGGCTTCTACTAACAAACTTCGAGAATCTTTAAGAGAGCTTTTGGATTTAGATATGATGTTTTGAATTGCCCTGGCATTCGCTTGTTTTGGGTCAATTTCTGCTAATATCATAGATTCTTTTATAGCCGATAATTGATCATCAGAATCATATATTGTGTAATTATTGTCTAGTCCAACATACTTTCCGTGTGTTCGTAAAATTCTTGCACAAAATGAATGAAAAGTACTTGCAGTTACAGAATTCATTGATGGTAGAGCCATATTAGAAATCCGGGTTTTTAATTCATTGGCAGCTTTATTAGTGAATGTTACTGCTAGGACGTTAGAGTTTTTAATCGTTCCTGATAAGATTAAGTGAGCTATGCGGTGGGTTATAACTCGGGTTTTACCACTTCCTGGGCCTGCAATAATTAACATAGGACCATTTAGATGTTGAACTGCGTTGATTTGTTCTTCATTAAGCGATTGCAAAATGGATTTTGTAGTAGTAACCATGGAATAAAGTATATCATTACTTGTTATAGTTGAACTTTGATTAACTGGATTGGAATGATATACTTTTCAGTTAAATAACTCTGTTTATTATGAGTCTTTATCAGGAGAGTATCTTTTGGCATCGAATAGTATTAATTTAAGAACACCTGGTCCAACCCCTCTTCCAAACCCAGTACTTGAGGCGTTATCAAACCCTATGATTAATCATAGAGGACCTGAATTTAAAAAACTTTTAGATGATACAACCCACAAAATGAAGCAAATATTTATGACACAGAATGACGTATTCATTTTGACAGCATCTGGAACAGGTGCATTAGAGGCCTCCATTGTTAATACGCTATCACCCGGAGATAAAGTTATATCTTGTAGTGCGGGAGCTTTTGGAGACAGATATACAGAGATTGCAAGAACTTATGGGGCAAATGTTGTTGAATTGAGTTATGAATGGGGTGACCCGATACCTCCAGAGGATATAACAAAAGCCTTGTTAGAAAACCTGGATACTAAAGCAGTAATCGTTACTCATAATGAAACATCTACCGGGGTGGAGCATGATTTACAAGAGATCGCTAGAGTGGTGAAAGAAAATTCCGACGCATTGATATTGGTTGATGCAGTAAGTAGTTTAGGATCTGTCCCTCTTCCAGTAGATGGTTGGTCTTGTGACGTAGTTTCTACAGGTTCACAAAAATCATTTATGATTCCTCCTGGATTGTCCTTTATCAGTTTTAGTAAACGTGCTTGGGAAGCGTTTGATGTTGCTACTATGCCTAAATCTTATTTTGACTTAGGTGCTGCAAAAGATGCTTTATCTAAAGGACAAACTCCATGGACACCAAGCATATCCCTGTACTATGCATTGGATGTGGCGTTAGACATGATGCTAAACGAGGGATTGGAAAATATTTTCATACGGCAATCTAATATTGCTGAATATACGAGAAAACGTTCAAAAGAATTGGGGCTGGAATTGCTCTCTACAGACGAAAAACGAGCTTCTAATACAGTCACTGCAGTGAAAATACCGGATTGTATTGATTCATCAAAATTTATGTCTATGATGAAAAATGATGAAAATATAGTATTAGCAGGCGGGCAAGGTAAATTAGCCAGCAAAATATTTAGAATAGGTCACTTGGGATCAGTTGTTATAGAAGAAATAGAAGAAGTGTTCGAGTCTTTGGAAAGAGTTCTTCCCAAACTTGGGTATTCTTTGCCGGCTAAATAAAATCGAAGCCGATCTTTTCAAATTTTCGATATTAAATATAGAATTTAGAGACACTTATGGCAAGAAATTTTGCTCATTGGAATTTGCGTTATATTAAGAACAGGTTAGCAGTTCTTATCTATGAAAAAAAGAACCCTTCTTTACCATGGCTTACTAAAGAGTCTATAGTTTTTTTAGAAAATTATCTTACAGGCGAACATACCGGTTTAGAATTAGGATCGGGCAGAAGCACTATTTGGTTTGGTAAAAAAATCAACCATTTAATTTCTATCGAACATGACAATAACTGGTATGAGCATGTTTGCAATATGATTAAAGAACAAAATTTATCAAATAAAATAGATTACAGAAGTTGCGCAGATTTAGAACATTATGCAGCTCAGGTAGCGGAATTGGATGATGATTCTTTGAATTTTTGTTTAGTTGACGGCAAGGTTAGGGATTTATGCTCTGTTAATGTTATTCCTAAAATAAAAAACGGAGGATTATTAGTAATTGACAATATTAATTGGTTTTTACCCAATAAATCCTATAGTCCCAATTCATTGCGTGACGCAGATGGATTTAAGACAGATGCATGGCGTTTTTTTGCAGAGGAAGTAAAAACCTGGGAGTGCTTTTGGACTTCAAATGGTGTATCTGATACGGCTATTTGGATTAAACCAATATCATACGCTAGAACTGATTAGAGATAATCCGCCTAATACGGTTGGGTGAAATACTAAGCCTGTAGGAATTTTTGGATAGAAAAATGTAGACTTTGGAGGCAGGTTAATCCCAGTTAGTGCGACTTGTTCGAATGATTCTTTGGGAAAAGATCCAAAGAGAATGCCCGTAGAATTTTTGTCTTCAATCACTGATTTGACAGTATCGAATAGATTGTGATTAACCGTTAGTTTACTTGCTGGCAGATCCTCTAAAATTGGTTTGATGATGTGTTTTTCCATAATCCAAGCGTCAGATTCCCCAAGAAGCTCCCAGTTGTTGAGCTCTTTACAGTTTGGTGAACTAAAGGTTATTAATTTGTCAGTTGCTCTGTTCAATAAACACAATGAATGCTTTTCTCTAGTATTACTTTGAATAATATTTATTAATTGAGATAGGTCGTAGCCAGAAATATCTTCGACATTTTTGTTACCATAAATTCTAGAAGTGTTATGTTCAAGAACGTCGAAGTTTGCAGTATTGAAATTTTGAAGTATACGATGATATGGGAGAATTTGTAGCCCTGGATCTTCTATATTGACTAATGTTGCCATTACATAATTTACAGCCGAATTTGGGAAAGCAGTTGAATTTTGTATTCCTAAGGCGGCCTCATATCTATGATGGCCATCGGCTATAAAAACCTTACAGTGGTTCAAGGCCTGAGTTATTAAAGTATTTTTGGTGTTATTGATTAATTTCCATATTTTTATATTGCTGAATTCATCCATGTTTACGTTTAAGTCTGGTTTTGAAGAAGTTATTTGATCTAGCAATACAGAGAGTGGTTTAGAAGCATTTCTGTACGTAGCTAATATAGGGCTAAATTGAATACCTGTGTTTTCTAGTAAATTAATTCGATCTTGCACTATGGGGGCGTAGGTATTTTCATGAGCAATTATGTTGTTGCTCGAGTATTGTTCTACTCTTAATGCTCCAGTTATTCCAGTCAGCGTGAAATGTACATTATTTAATTGATATGTATATTCAAGTACCTGGAAATTAGGTTGAGAATCTCTTATCAGTATTTCATCATTTACCCAGGCGTCAAAGATCCGCTTAGTTTTTTGGTATTTTTCTTTATCTGTACTATCTGAAGTTCCTTCTAGCCAGATGGAATTATATTTGTTTTGCTTTTCTAGAGACCGCTTTAACTCGGGTGTAATCATGTCATATGGAGGACACAATAAGTCCTTCATGGTATTCAATTTATTGAGGTTATATTTAAACCCTCGTAATGGTACGAATTCAGTCATGAGACTTTAATTATACTGATTGCTACAATTAGCGTCCAATCAGATTTTTTGTTTTGTTTGGATATGTTGTTATAATTGTCTAATAAGTACAATTATATACTCGCCCAGATATAAAGAGTTAAAAGAGAGAATTAAATGTCTACAGGTATAACAGAAGTTTTAAATGGGACTATAACCTCACCAATAGGATTTGTTGCTGGAGCAACTTATGCTGGCTTAAAGACTTTTTCAGAAGACAAACTTGATTTAGGTTTGATTGTTTCCGAAAATATTTGTGTCGCTGCAGGAGTATTTACTACAAGTTCAATAAGATCACCATCCGTTGATGTAACTGCTGAACATATCAGCGACTCCTCAGCAAAGGCTATTGTTGTTAATGCTGGGATTGCCAATGCTTGTGTCGGAGATCAAGGATTCTTGGATGCTAGAGAAATTGCACAATTAGTATCAGAGAAAATTGACTGTGATCTCACAGATGTTTTGGTATGTAGCACGGGTGTTATAGGAGTGGAACTTCCTATGTCTTTAGTTAGAACAGGGATATCAAAATTATCAGTAGATAAAAACTCAGGAACTGATGTAGCTAAAGCAATGATGACTACAGACACGCGAACTAAAGAAATATCAGTAGAATTTCAAATCGGAACTAAAACAGTCACGATGTCAGGAGTAGCTAAAGGATCTGGAATGATTCATCCGAATATGGCTACTATGCTCGGATTTATTACCACCGACGCAAACGTAGAAAAAGTTTTTTTACAAAGAGCCTTGAGTGAAGTGACTGATGATACATTTAACATGCTAACTGTCGACGGAGATACTAGCACGAATGACACAGTTTTGATTTTAGCTAATGGAGCTGCGGATAATAATTTAATCGAACAAAATTCTGATAGTGCAGATATTTTCGTAGAAGCATTGAAACATGTATGTACGGATTTAGTTAGAAAACTGGCTTCAGATGCTGAAGGCGCGTCTACTCTTATTACAATTGAGGTATTAGGAGCTAAAACGAAAGAAAATGCTCGAAAGGCAGCTAAAACAATTGCCTCGTCTAGCTTAGTAAAATCAGCAGTTTATGGATCGGATCCTAATTGGGGAAGAATTTTAGCTGCCTTAGGTAGAAGTGATGTAGAGCTTGTAGAAAACGCAATTGATTTATTTGTAAATGGCGTATGTATCATGGAATCGGGAAAACCGATTCCATTTCATAAAGATGCAGTTGTAGCGTTAATGCAGCAATCAGAAGTAATATTCAGACTCAATTTGAATATTGGTGATGGCAATGCCGTTGCATGGGGATGCGATTTAACCGAGCAATATGTAATTATTAATAGTGCATATACTACTTAGATCATTGTAGATTTACTGAGCGTTATTAAAATGGAGCCAAATGTGTCAAATATTGATTTGGTAGTTAAAATTGGAGGGAGTACATTAGGAAACCACGATACTACCATTAAAGATTTAGTTGAATTGCAAAGTGAAGGATATAGAATAGTTGTTGTCCATGGTGGCGGAAATGTAATTTCTGACTGGATGAATAAACAAAACTTAACACCTGTGTTCATTGACGGATTAAGAGTGACTGATAGACCAAGTTTGGACATAGTAGTAGCTGTGTTAACTGGCCTAATAAATAAAGAAATGGTTTCTTTATTTAATCAATTAGGGGGTAAAGCTATTGGTATTAGCGGAGTTGATGGCCGCATGTTAGAAGGTATCATCCCTGATCCTCAATTAGGATATGTCGGACAAGTGATTACAATAAATACTAGCCCTATCAATGCAATCCTGGATTCAGGCTACATGCCTATGGTGTCTCCAGTTGGAGTTCATGTCCTCGATGATTCAAACAATTCAGGAATTCCATTAAATATTAACGGAGATACATCGGCAGGAGAATTAGCGAAAGCATTATCACCTGAAAGGTTGGTGTTTTTGACTGATGTCCCAGGGGTAATGGATAACAGTGGTCGTGTGATACCAAAAATGAACATGAATATCGCAAACAACTTAATCAGGTCAGGAGCGATTAAAGGAGGAATGATTCCTAAATTAGGTGCCTGTATTAATGCACTTGAGAGTGTAAAATATGCAGATATAATTGATGGAAGAATTCCAGGTTCTTTGAGAGATTGTGTGAATGACAAAAAAAGCGGTACTAGAATTATGGGATCCAAAACTCAATGATTTCATTTTTCATTTCAACTTTTTTATGATAGGTTTACATATCTGGATTACAATAAATAATGCTTTGTGAGGTTCTATGAATAGTGCTGACTGGATAGCTATAGAAAATAAATATTATGCTCAGACTGTGAGGCGACAACCTGTTGTTATTGAAAAAGGCATCGGATCTAGAGTTTGGGATGCTGATGGAAAAGAATACTTGGATTTTGTTGCAGGTTGGGCCGTTGATAACTTAGGCCATTCTAATCCAATCATAACTGAAGCAATTAAAAAACAAGCAGAAACACTGCTTCAAACTTCGAACCAATTTTACACTATACCTCAATTGAAACTAGCTGAATTGTTGATAGAAAACAGTGCTTTAGATAAAGTATTTTTCAGCAATAGTGGAGCCGAAGCTAATGAAGGAGCAATCAAATTGGCTAGGCGCTATGGAATGATTAATAGAGACGGTGCTTATGAAATTATTACTGCTTTAAACTCGTTTCATGGACGAACTCTTGGTACTGTAGCTGCCACTGGGCAACCGCATTATCAAGCAAATTTCGCTCCATTATTACCTGGATTCGTGCATGTTGAATATAATGATTTCGAAGCTATTAAATCTGCTACAACTTCTAAAACAGCTGCTGTCATGTTAGAACCGATTCAAGGTGAAGGAGGAGTTATTATTCCAAGCAATGATTACCTTCCTAAAATCAGACAGTGGTGCACTGATAATAACTTGTTGTTGATATTGGATGAAGTTCAAACAGGAATTGGAAGATTAGGTAGTTTGTTTGGGTATCAAGAATATGGAATAGAACCAGATGTGATGACTCTAGCAAAAGGATTAGGATTTGGACTTCCTATTGGGGCATTTTTGTCTAAAGAATATTGCATGGCTTTGGTACCTGGTGACCATGGTTCAACTTTTGGAGGAAATGCTCTTACAACTGCAGTAGCTTTTGAAGGAACTAAGCATGTTATTGAAAATGGCATTTTAGAAAATGTAAAAGACATGGAAAGCTATTTTATGGGAGCTTTAAATAACCTTAAAGAAAAATATGGATTTATTAATGAAATAAGAGGAAAAGGATTATTGATTGCTATGGAATTTGATAAAGATATATCCGGAGAAGTGATAACTGCTTGTAATGAGGCGGGATTATTGCTTAACGCACCAAGACCTAATGCTATTAGATTTATGCCAGCCTTAAATATAGGCACGCCGGAAATCGATGAATGCATTAACAAATTAGAAATTGTTTTAAGTAATATTTAATAATGAATTTGAGTAAATAATGAAGAAAAAAATAGTTTTAGCATACAGTGGTGGTCTTGACACTTCAGTTGCAGTTCCATGGTTGAAAGAAAATTATGACGCTGAAGTAATTACAGTGACAATTGATTTGGGAATGGTGGATTTAGCATTAATTAAGCAACGTGCCATTGATGTAGGAGCTGATAAAGCAGTAACTATAGATGCTAAACAGATGCTAGTAGATGAATTTTTGTGGCCAGCTCTTAAAGCTGGAGCTATATATGAAGAAGAGTATCCTTTGGCTACTGCATTAGGCCGACCTCTGATAGCAAGATGTTTGGTAGACGTTGCTAAAGAAGAAGGCGCTTATACGATCGCTCATGGATGTACAGGAAAAGGAAATGATCAAGTCCGCATAGAAGTGAACGCTGCTTCATTATTCCCTGAAGTAGAACTTATTGCCCCGATAAGGGAATGGGGAATGAGTAGAGCTGATGAAGTAGAATATGCTAATGAGAGGAATTTACCGATAAACATCAAAGATAGTAGATTCTCAGTAGATGAAAATCTATGGGGAAGGAGTGCTGAAGCGGGAGAACTCGAAGATCCTTGGTCTGAACCTCCTGAAGAAGCTTATTCATGGACTTCTTCTAGTATGGATGCTCCTGATGAAAAAATATATATTGAAATAGATTTCGACAAAGGAATCCCTGTAAGAATAGATGGCACTCCAATTCCTAGTATTGAATTGATTGTTAAATTGAACGAGATAGCCGGCAAGTACGGTATAGGCCGAATAGATCATGTAGAAAATAGGCTAGTTGGTATTAAATCTAGAGAAATATATGAGTCACCAGCTGGTGTGTTGTTGCATATTGCGCATAAAGCATTGGAAGATTTGACGTTAAGCAAAGATCAAGCACGTTTTAAAGCTAGTATATCTAAAGAATATGCAGAAATTGTGTACAATGGGTTATGGTTTGGTAGGCATAGATTAGACTTAGACAAATATGTTGAAAGCTCTCAAACTTATGTGACTGGAACCGTTAGAATGCTATTGTATAAAGGTAACTGCAGAGTAGTAGGCCGGAAATCGAATTATGGATTGTATTCTAAGAACTTAGCAACTTATGACAGAGATGATTCATTTGATCACTCGGCGGCTGAGGGATTCATAAAAATTTATGGACTCTCCCAGAGAACAGAAAACTTAATTAGATAGATATTATATTTCCTGTAGGAGGATTAAGAAGTAATGGCAATTGCTAATAGAATGAATAATTTAGGTACGGAAACAGCCTTTGAAGTTTTGATGAAGGCTAGAAACTTGGAATCTCAAGGACAAACAATTATCCATTTGGAAATTGGCGAACCAGATTTCGATACACCTAAACATATTATTGATGCAGGTGTGGATGCTTTAAAGAATGGATTTACTCATTATGGGCCAACGCCGGGGCTACCACAATTGAGAGAATCTATCGCAAGAAATAGCGAGAGAGTTCGAGGTATTAAAACTGACATTAATAATATTGTAGTCACCCCTGGCGCAAAACCTATTATGTTTTATGTTATCTTAGCTCTATCAGAACCAGGTATGGAAGTAATTTACCCAAATCCTGGGTTTCCGATATATGAATCTATGATCAGGTTTTCAGGCGGAACTCCAGTTCCTATGCAATTATTAGAAGATTCTTCTTATCACCCGGATTTAGAAGATTTGAAAAATAAAATCAATGATAAAACCAGCCTTATCATATTAAATTCTCCTGAAAATCCTTGTGGCTCGGCTCTTACCTTGGAAGAATTACAAACTATATCTGATATAGTTAAACAATATCCCAATGTGTATGTTATGGCCGATGAAATTTACAAAGACATTCTGTATAACGGCGAACACAATAGCATAGCAACTTTGGATGGAATGCAAGATAGAACAATAATATTAGACGGATTTTCAAAAAGTTATGCTATGACTGGATGGAGACTGGGATATGGGATTATGCCTGAAGAATTGGTGCCGCATGTGGTTAAATTAGCTGTAAATAGCGTATCGTGCGCTGCATCGTTTTCCCAAATGGCTGCTATTGCGGCATTAGATGGTTCCCAAGAGGAAGTTCAGTCTATGGCTGCAGAATTTTCTACTAGGAAGGATTTGATAGTAGATGGATTGAGAAGTATAAAAGGCGTCCGCTGCCCTGATCCAGAAGGAGCATTCTATGTCTTTCCTAATATATCTTCTACAGGATTAAAAAGTAATGAATTTGAAGACAGAGCCTTGAAAGAGGCTGGAGTAGCATTACTCTCAGGCTCTGCATTTGGCAAATTTGGAGAAGGATATGTTAGGTTGTCGTACGCCAATTCACAAGAGAACATTAAAATTGCCATTGAATCACTTGATAAATTCATTACATCTTTGTGAGTCATATAATCAAATATAATCACTGGAGTTACTAAATGGAATTTGGCTTAACAGAATTTCAGCAAATGATAAAAAATAGTTCTAATGAATTTTTATCTCAAGAATGTGATATGTCATTTGTGAAAGAAATGGAAGCCAGCGAAGATGGATACACTCAAGAATTTTGGAAGCAAATAGTTTCTCAGGGATGGACAGGAATTTCACTTCCAGAAGAATATGGCGGAACAGGAGGCTCTTTTTTAGATTTGGCTGTATTGATAGAGAATATAGGCCGATATTTGGCACCTGGGCCTTTACTTTCAACACTTGTCCTAGGAGGTTTAACGGTGTTAGAAGGAGGAACTGAAGAACAAAAACAAGAATTGCTACCTTTAATAACTAATGGAGAATTGATAATTACATTAGGACTTTCTGAAGAGAGTTGTGACTATCGTTTTGACCATATTAAAACTAAAGCTATCCGTGAAGGAAGCTCATATTTGATTACAGGAACTAAACTATTTGTGCCATATGGCCATATGGCCGATTTGATCATAGTGCCAGCTGTAACTGAAGAATTAAACGTTAAATTATTTTTAGTAAATACTAAAGCTCCAGGAGTTGAAATATCACCAATGTTAATGATGTCAGCAGATAGGCAAACAGAAATCCAATTAACAAATGTTGAAGTTGGTAGTGATAAAATATTAGGTGAGAAGAACGATTCGTTAACAGTACTAAACAATGCATTTATAAGGATTATTATTGCTAAATGTTTAGAAATGACCGGAAGCTTAACAGCTACTTTAGATATAACATTGGAATATGTTAAACAAAGATCTCAATTTGGAAGATCTATTGGGTCATTTCAGGCTATACAACATCATTGCTCTAATATAGCTATTGATTTGGAGGGTTGCCGCCATGTTTCTTATCAAGCTGCATGGGCGCTATCTGAAGGGATGGATTCTAAAAAATATGCACACATGGCCAAATCATGGTTAAATGAAGCATCTCAGCGGATCTGCATGTTAACCCATCAATCTCATGGAGCGATTGGTTTTACTAATGATTATGATTTGCAAATGCATACACGGTGGTTAAAATCACAAGAACTTCTTTATGGGAATGAAGATTACCATAAAGAACAATATATAATAATAACCTGAGGAGTAATAAATTATGGCAGATTGTATTTTTTGTAACATAGTTAGAGATTCAACAAACGAGTCAATTATTTATAAAGACGATAAAGTAGTAGTAATAAGAGATACTAATCCACAAGCAAAAATACATGTACTGATAATTCCAAATATGCATTTAAATTCACTTGCTTACATTGGCCCAGGGCAAATACCAATAATGGGTCATTTATTTGTGGTAGCTGAAGAAATGGCTCGCCGGGAAGGAATTGCATTAAGCGGTTACAGAACCGTTTTGAATCAAGGATCAGATTCAGGACAAGAAATTGCTCATTTACATATGCACGTTATAGGAGGCCAGCCTCTAGCTGCAATAGGTTAAAATATCATAATGAATTCGATGTACGAAGCGATATCAGATTTAGTCGACAAATTGCCAGACGGATTAAGGCGCCATAGTGATGCCGTAAAATCCATTGCAGAGAACCTAGCGAATGTACATAATGCAGATTCTGACTTGGCGTCTATGGCAGCTAAAGGTCATGATATTGCTAGATTGATTGCTCCTCACGATTTATTAAAACATGCATGTGAGTATAAAATTCCGTTAACTGATGTAGACAGGCAAGTTCCAATGCTTTTACATGGACCTGTAGGGGCGGAAATGTTATTGTCGCAATTTCCAACATTACCAAATTCAGTTTATCGAGCTATATATTGGCATACAACATTTAATGCTGATTTAGATGACATTGGTAAAATAGTTTTCCTTGCCGATAAATTGGACCCACAAAAATCAACTAGGTACCCATATCAAAGGTTACTTCAAGATTTGTCAGAAAAAAATCTTAATAGAGCTGTTAAAGAATTTCTAAATAGAGAGATCATTTCTTTGGTTAATCAATCAAAATTAGTGCATCCTCGAATGTTAGAGGCTAGGAATACGATTATTATAGGTTGATTTACTTAGCCTTGTACACTGGTGTACGTTTTTCTATAAATGACTGGGTAGCTTCTTTAAAGTCCTCTGTTTCATGCAATTTCAACGGTTGGAGATACAAATCTGCATTTACAGATGGCAGGGACCATAAGTTACGGGATAGTCGTACGCCGGCCCTAGCGGCTAATGGAGGGGTTGCGACGACTAAATTAGCTAATGCTTCAGCTTCTTGCAAGAGCAGGTTTAGTATTTTATTAGACTCATCTGGAGTGGGTTTAAGTTCAGTTGTTATGTGGCTAGTGTCTACTATTCTATTTATAAATCCTAATTGATAGAGCTTAGTGCTGTTTATTGGCTCTCCTGTAATTAACATTTC
>Ga0114999_10001617_pt1 | contig 31098 bp, 32 predicted proteins | sample ArcticOcean_MG_C_3_FD_89820 | JGI IMG/M metagenome (GOLD analysis project Ga0114999, IMG submission 89820) | Marine microbial communities from western Arctic Ocean - ArcticOcean_MG_CB8_126 | ecosystem: Environmental > Aquatic > Marine > Oceanic | place: Arctic Ocean: Canada Basin | collected...
CCACGCCCACGCCCACGCCCACGCCCACGCCCACGCCCACGCCCACGCCCACGCCCACGCCTACCGTCACCCCCTATCCCCCCTCCCAATTCGTCCTTCCCAACTTCACCCCCCGCTACCGGGCCTTCCAGCCGGAATCCCTGATCTTCGTCCGCGATTTCCCCGACGGTATCGGCGACACCGTTGATCGGGCCGTCCTCGAAGGCCGGATACGCTACCGGGACGGCTCCCCGGACGTCGAGCTCGTCTGGCATCTGCAAGGGACCATCAACCTCGAATGGCGATTCCTGTTCGTCGACGGCCTGGTCTACGTCAGCGTCGCCAGTGACGGCGAACCCGGCCCCTGGCTCAGGTCGGAGCCTTCCCCCGCCATGATGGGTCGTATCGCCTCCCTCCTGCCGCCGCTCGATACCATTCTGGGCTGGGATTTCCTCGAAACCGCTCCCTGGGATCTTCTGGATAAAGTCATTTGTGAAGAGACCCCCTGCCACCAGTTCAGCCAGTCATCCGCTAGCGGTGATCTCATCCTGGCCGTCGATAGCGGGTCGCTACTTCCTCTGTCGATAACCGTTCGGTCCATAGCCTCCGACGGCCGCTACGCCCGCGCCGCCACCCACTTCGTCGCCTGGAATCAGGCCATCACTCTCAACATCCCCGACACCTACACCGAAACAACTCCTTCGGATATCGCCTACCAGTTCTTTTACCCGCTGGTGCTCCTCGGCCTGGATTCCGACGACGCCGGCGTACTCCCTCTCCTGCCAACCCCTAATCCGGCACCTTAATACGCCCGGTCTGGACAGGCATGCTCGTTACCCGGAATTCCGCCTGGCCCGGTGTAGAGTACGGCGTCCCGTTCGATCCGACCCTCCGGAGGAGTCCCTTGCGCCGTCTCATCTCCCTCGCCACCGACGACGCCGCCTACATGAACGTCGGCCAGGGCTGGATGAAGGCCCCTCCGACCGACGCTCTCTCCGAGATGGCCGCGGAATTCGGAGGCGCTTTTGATTCTCAAGTAATCAGCGAGAGCACCTGGGTATACAAAGCTGAAGTCCCCTGTGGCGATGACATCTGCTGGCAGGTCGAATCCCCCGACGGGGTCCTGATGAATCTCACCCGGAACGACTATTCGCCCGTCTCAATGACCATCGTCGAAGATGGCGCCGAGATTCTCGTGGATATTCTCCATTGGGACGACGCCGTGGAGGTCGAATTTCCCGCCGACGCCCGCGAAGTGACTTCCGAAGAGGTAATGATCTCCCTCCTGGGCGCACGCTTGCCGGTGATGGCGGGCGGCCTCTAGGCCACCAGCATGTCCGCGACCCGGACCGACGACCCGGCCGCTCTCTCCGGTCGCGATTTTCGCCTTCTGTGCCGTTCTGGTGATTGGACCGCCCCCAGCGTCGGTGTGTCCACCCGCTACGTGCAGGCCAATCTCGCCATCCTGCCCGCCGAGCAAGCCGACGATTTCGAATCCTTCTGCGATCTCAACCCCAAACCTTGCCCTCTTCTGGAGCGCCTTCCACCCGGCCAGTTCCTCACCGCCAAAACCGCCGACGACGCCGATCTGCGCACCGATATCCCGCGCTACCGCACCTATGCTGACGGCCGCCTGATAGACGAATCCACCGACATCCTCGATTCCTGGCGCGACGATCTCGTCGCCTTCCTTCTCGGGTGTAGTTTCTCCTTCGAGCGCCGTCTCGCAGCCGCCGACATTCCTCTCCGGCACCTCGAACAGGGCGTCAACATCCCCATGTATACCAGCAGTATTGACTGCCTCCCCGCCGGCCCTTTTTCCGGCCCCATGGTGGTGAGCATGCGCCCGATTCCCATGCATCAGGTCGCCGACGCCGTGCGCATCACCGGCGAACTTCCCCAGGTCCACGGCGCCCCCGTCCACAGCGGCGCCCCCGAGGCCATCGGCATCCGCTCCCTGGGCTCCCCCGATTTCGGCGACCCGGTGTCAGTCCATCCCGACGAAGTGCCCGTTTTCTGGGCTTGCGGCGTCACTCCCCAGGCCGTCGCTCTTGCCGCCCGCATCCCTTTCATGATCACCCACGCCCCCGGCCATATGTTCGTGACCGATGTCCTCGAGGCCTACCTCGACCGCACTTTCCCGCCCCCGGAAGCCCGCTCCGCCTAGCCGCACCAGCCCGTCGTGAACTCGATCCCGTCCGCCCCTCCGTACACCCCGTGACCCACCGCCGCCTGGTCAAAAATGTCCTGCACGAACTTGATCAACTTCTCCGGGTCCGGCTTCAGCATTTCCGCCCCGTCTTCCCCCTCGTGACCCAGAATCGTCCCGCTGCCGTGATCCACCACCCGTAGCATCGTGTGTTCCGGCGCTATCGCCAGGATCAGCTTGGCCATCGGCGGAATCTCCGTCACCGGAAAATCCGTTTCCACCGCCGTCACCAGCGTTCGTATCAGACTCGGCGCCAGCACAAACGCCCGCACCGTCAGCACCTGCGCCTTCACCGCCAGCAATACTTGCTGTTGCCGGCATATGCGGTCCCAGTCCGATCTCGGATTCGCCATCCGCGAGCGGGCGTACATCAGCGCCGTCGGCCCATCCAGCCGGTTCATCCCGACCTCCAGCTTCAGCCGCACCACCTCTTCACTCCCCGCCACCAGGAAATTCTCATCAAATTTCTGGTAGACGTCGATCTCAATGCCTCCCAGCGTGTCCACAATCTCCTCGAACCCCTCAAAATTGATGGTCACGTAATAATCGATCTCCACCCCCAGCAGCTCTCCCACCGCCTCCGCCATGCTCTCCGGCCCCTCCCGTAGGAATATCCCGTTCACCCGATCGAGCGCCGTCTTGCACTCCTCCACGCACAGATCTCGGGGCATCGATATCAGCGCCATCGAGCTCGTTCCCGGGTCCACGCTGAACACCATGATCGTGTCCGATCGCGACGCCTCCTCTCCTGGCCGCCGATCCGTTCCCAGCAGCAGGAACGTCACCCGCTCCGTCCCCAACCAGTCCGGGATCGCCCCGGCAATCAACGTCCCCGACCCCTCCCTCAATCCGTCTAGGACGTTTGTGATGAGATTTCCCGATCCCGGTGTAGCCGTCGGGGTGGGCGTCAGCCAGGGCGTTGCTGTCACCGTGGCAATCGGCGACGCCGCGGCCGTCGGCGACCTACCTTGCTCCGCCATCGCTTCGGCTGTCGCATCTGGCGATCCCGGTGGAGTCGGCGTCGCCACCAGCGTGACTGTCTCCGTCAATACCGACCGAGTCGGCTCCGCCTCGACCGCTGCATCGCCACTCGAACCGAAATTCACCACCGCCAATCCCACCACCGTCGCCAGCATCACCACAATCACCACCACAAGCATTCGCAGCCGGCCTGTCATCCTCATCAAGCGCTTCCTGATCTGGTCGCCAATCCGCATGAGCCATCGAATTCGTGTCCTGCACTCAAGCCTGGCGATCGGTCCGGGTTAAAATACTCCCCGTATCCTCGGTTTGGGTCGCGGAGATTATCCCCCATGGCTAGCGCCTTCCTGACAAGTGCGGTCATTCGCATGGTTTCCGAAAAAGTCCTCGCCAACGTCATCGAGCAGCTGCCCCGCGCCGCCGGCGCCGGGGCCCCGGCCGGCGATCAGGCCCAGCCTCAGATAATCGCCAACGTCTTGGCCATCAAACGCCTCGAAGACGGCCTCGGCGAAGTGAACTCCACCGTGAGTCGCATGGACCAGCGCCTCGACCGGCTGGAGCACCGCCTCCGCTGGCGCACATACTTCTGGATCGCCATCACCGCCATCGTCGTTTTCGGCATCGGCTTCGCCGCCGCCATGGCCATTCAGGCCATCGGCTCCTAGGCTGCCAACTGGGCTCCTCCCCCGGGCCTCGGATTCCGCCAGCCCGAATAACCAGAGCCCCTTCCAACGCACCCCGACTTGCCGATAAGCTCGTTAGCCCCATTTCCAAAAAGCCCATTACCGCCAATCTCGCGATCGACGAACTGGAGGGCACCTTGACTGACAAACACGCGATACCGCACGCCGACCTCCTTTCCCACGTCACCACCGCCACTCTCACTCTCCTGCTCAACCGGCTGGGCGAGTGAACTACCTTCATGGAAGGCATCTCTCCGCTGGATCCCATCGCCAAAATCGTCGGTCGCGCCCGCACCATCCGCTACCTCCCCGCCCGCGGTCCCGCCCAGGATGGACCCGGCGGCGGCGAAGGTAATCCCCAGCGCCTGGCTATCGAGTCCATCCAGCCCGGCGACGTACTCGTTCTAGACGGCGGCGGCGACATAGCCGCCGGTGGCCTCGTCGGCGATATCCTCAGCGCTCGCGTCAAGTATCTCGGCGGCCTCGCCATCGTCGCCGACGGCGCCGTGCGCGACTCCGCTCAGATTCGCGACGTCGGCATTCCCGTCTGGGTTCGGGGCATCCACGGTGACGGATACGGGCGCGGGCTCTACGCTGCCGACTACGACCTGCCCATCCGCTGCGGCGGCGTCACCGTTATCCCCGGCGATTACATCGTCGCCGATTCCGACGGCGTCGTCGTCATTCCGCCCGAGCACGTCGCCGAAGTCGCCGCCGCCGGCTTCGAGACAGAGCGCAAGGAATCCTTCATCCGAGATAAAATCAGCGTCGAAGGCTACCCCACGACCACGGCCTACCCTCCCAACGGCGATGTCCTCCGCGAGTACGAGGCCTACAAGCGAGAGCAGGGCTGGTAACGATCAGCCTCCGCCCCAGGCCCCACATCAATCCGTCCGCGGCCGTCCGCCCGCACCCAACGATCGCTCCCAACGGTGTCTGAGCGCCGACGCGCCCGCATGACCGAAGGCCCCGTCGGCCGCAGCCTGCTCATGCTCACCATACCCATGCTCTTAGGCATCTACAGCTTCATGCTGTTCAACTTCGTCGACACCCTCTACATCAGTCGCCTTGGGGCTCTCGAACTCGCCGCCATCAGCTTCACCTTCCCCGTCGCCCTCGTCGTCGGCAGTCTCGGCCAGGGCATCGGCGTCGGCGCCTCCGCCATCATCTCCCGCGCCATCGGCGAGGGCGACGAATCCAACGTCCGTCGCATCACCACCGACACCCTCCTCCTCTCCCTCCTCGGCGCTCTCGCCTTTACCGCCATCGGGATCACCACCATCGACCCCTTCTTCCGCCTTCTCGGCGCCACCCCGGAGGTTCTTCCGCTCATCCGCCAGTACATGGTCCTCTGGTACATCGGCGTCCCCTTCGTCATCATCCCCCTCGTCGGCAACAACGCCATCCGCGCCACCGGCGACACCCGCACCCCCGCCACCATCATGATCCTCTCCGCCGTCTCCAACGCGATCCTCGATCCCTTCCTCATTTTCGGGATCTGGATCTTCCCTGAGATGGGACTCACCGGTGCCGCCCTGGCCTCCCTCCTAGCCCGTGCCGCCAGCCTTTTCGCCGGCCTCTGGGTCATCGGTCACCGCGAGCGCCTCCTCACATTCGTCCGACCGCCTCTCGCCACGGTGCTGGATTCCTGGCGCCAGATTCTCTTCATCGGCCTCCCCGCCGCCGGTACCAACGTACTCACCCCCGTGTCCTTTGGCATCATCACTGCCATGGTCGCCGTCTTCGGTCCCGAGGCCGTGGCCGCCCTCGGTGCTGGCATCCGCATCACCGCCCTCGCCATGGGCGTATTCATGGCCACTGCCTCCGTCCTCACCCCCTTTGTCGGCCAGAATCTCGGGGCCGGCCACCCCCTTCGTGCCCGCGCTGCCGTCGCTCAGGCTCAGCGCTTCGCCATCATCTGGGGCGCCGTCCTCATTGTCGTCCTGGCCGTATTCGGGCGCCAGGTTGCCCTCATCTTCAGCGATGATCCCGCCGTCATCGAGCCACTGGTGCGGTATCTCTGGATCGTTCCCGTCGGCTGCGGTTCCTTCGGCGTGATGATGGTCTCCAGTGCCGGACTTAACGCCTATCGCCGCCCCCTTCAAGCTGCCGTCCTCACCGCCGGTCGCTTATTCGCCCTGCAGATCCCCATCGCGATCGCCGGATCGCTATGGCTCGGCCTGGATGGAATTTTTGCGGCCGTCGTTATCGCCGACGTTCTCGCATGCGTTGCGTCCTACATTTGGCTGCGCCGAATCATGACTCGCGAAAATAGCCTGGATACTGCGTAAATTTTCCTCCCCGCCACTCCATAAATACCCTGTGTTACCCGCTCGCAAATGCTCCCGCCGGGGCCAGTCCTGCTTTCGGCATCTCTGCCCCCATCCGGTCCCGCAGTCCGTTCGATGGACATGTCGTGCATCCGCCGCTGCCACATCCTCCCGATTGAGTCGATGGACCTGGACTCAGCGTCCGCAGCACGATCCGCTCTTTGAAATCCTCTCGCAGCCGGTCTCGTAAGGTTGTCGTTAGCACCGACCCGGGCGTGCGGAATCGAAACGTCAGCCGCGTGCCGTCAAAGCTGTAGTACGCCCGCACCGCGCTGATTTCCAACCCCTCCGCCGTGGCTATGCTCAAAAAACGAATTTGCGCTGCGAATTCCCGGTCCATCCATCGGCTCACCGTCCGCCTGTCATCGTCCGTTGCCGCGCGAATCACTTCCCGGCCCGCCGTCGCCACCCCGTCCGACCCCGCAGCCGCCCCCATCACCACCTTGCCCATCTCCGGTCCCTGCGAAGTCTCCACCAGCGCATAATCTCCTAGTTTCAGATCGTACTCCCGCGACTGGCACAGGTACATCCGGCGGCTATTGCGAAACCGCACCCCCACCACCCCGACATCAACCGCGGCCGTGGCACCCGCCCGGTCCCGGTCCGTTTTCTGTACTGCTTCAACTAGAGTCATGTCCGCTATTGTACGGCTCTCACACGTCCAACCGAAACCTGCCTACCTCCTTAATGGCTCGCCGTCCCTGTGCTACGATTTCTCTACCGGCAATCGGGATCCGAAAACGGCGCCGGCCCTTCGGATGCGCGTCGCATTTTCTGGCCGATACTGGTTGTCAGGGCCCATAGCTCAGTGGTTAGAGCGGCCGGCTCATAACCGGTTGGTCCCTGGTTCGAATCCAGGTGGGCCCACCGGTTGCCACACGCGACGCGGCGGGGTAGCTCAGTGGTAGAGCAGGAGACTCATAAGCTCTTGGTCGTCGGTTCAACTCCGACCCCCGCTACCAGTGAAAACGACGGGTTCCTGCCGTCGAATCCTTAGCACTGACCGAAACGGCGGAACTGGCAGACGCCCAGGTTTCATTTAGATTGCAAAGTGCCGTCCGGCTCCCCTGACCGGCACGACCTCATACCGTAGAATCAACTCCCAAGCCGAAGTGGCGGAACTGGCAGACGCCAGGTCTCATTGAGATGGATAAGCGCCGTCTCCCCGCGCCGCAACCGCCACTTCATACCGTAGAATTAACGTCCAAGCCGAAGTGGCGGAACTGGCAGACGCGCGGCGTTCAGGGCGCCGTGCACTTTTGTGCGTGTGGGTTCAAATCCCACCTTCGGCACCAATACGTCCGTGGAATTTCGCAGTTGGTCGCCAGACCTGTAGAACAGCGCCGATCATTCCACGGAGGACCGCAGCGCGTTGCTACATATCGTCGGCGCTGCTACATTTCGGGCCAGGATGTCGTGGCGCTTTGCGCCTACTCCGAACAACGGAATTGATGGCGACCGCGTGCCGTTCCTGCTTGGATCGCCGCCTACATCATTCGATTGGAGCGACCAGCCGCGCGCGGAAGGCCGCCCACCGTGCTCGAAGCACGAATCTAAAGGTGTCAAATCGGGACCCCGCTCAATACTTGGCCGAGTACGCCCAAACAAGCCCCAGAGCTCCCGACCCTTCCGCCTCGTCATCCGCGAGTACGAGCAGCACCTGTTCATGGAAACCGACCGCGCCACCGAGAACAAGACCGTGCGGCGCTTCGTGTACGCCGACATCCTGGAGCTTTAAGCCCCGCCTCGCCCCTTTTTCTCCACTTTCCTCCCCTTCACCTACGGAAGGGTACAGTCGGGTTACCCCTATGGAGGTAATACTGTACAAATCTACCTGCCGCTATACCGCCCTCCGCCGTAGAATGGGGGCCGACCGGCGCGAAACCTATCTATTTACATGCAAAAAGCTACCGAAAACTCAACATCTTCGGACTCCCCGGCCCCACCCCCCGCCGCCGGCCGGCAGTACGTTCGTTTCGCCTTCTACAAGCTAGACCCGCTCTGGCGGCGACTCGATCCTGATGAGCGCGCCGACCAGAAACGCGCCCTCGTCGCCGCCATCAGTTCCATCCAGCGGCGCATGATCGTCCGTCCCTACAGCCTCATCGGCACCCGCGCCGACACCGAGTTCCTCCTCTGGCAGATCGCCGAGAGCCCCGACGCCTTCCAGGACGTCGCCACCACCGTTGCCTCCACCAACATGGGCTCCTATCTCACCCTCGTCCAGTCCCTTTTCTCCCAGACCAAGCGCTCCGTCTACGACATCGGCGTCCTCGAGGACGAAGCCGACGAGCAACTTGTCGTCGAGCCCTCCGAAGCCCGGTACCTCTTCGTCTACCCGTTCGTGAAGACCCGAAATTGGTACCGGCTTCCCCACGACGAACGCCAGACCCTCATGAACGAGCACATCCGCGTCGGCCGCAAGTACCCCAGCATCAGGCTCAACACCACCTACTGCTTCGGCCTCGACGACTACGAGTTCATCGTCGCTTTCGAGACCGACGAGCCTTCCGACTTCCTCGACCTCGTCCAGGAGCTGCGCGAAACCGAGACCAGCAGCTTCACCCTTAGCGACACCCCCCTCTACACCGCCACCGGCATGGGATTGGCCGAAGCCCTCGACACCCTCGCCGGCCCTCCCATTGCCCACGAATACGAGTCCCGGGTCCAGGGTGATGAATGGATCGAAGTCTGCTCCGTCGCCGATCTGCCCCCCGGCCGCCGCCGCGTCGTCGTCGCCAACAACCGCCAGGTCGTCGTCGTCAACGCCGCCGGTGACTTTTACGGCATCTCCAACCGTTGCTCCCACGCCCGCGGACCCCTCGGCGAAGGCGAACTTACTATCGACGGCGACCGCTGCACCCTCGCCTGCCCCTGGCATCATGCCATCTTCGACCTCACCACCGGTGCGGTCGTCGAGGGCATCGCCTCCGCTCCCGTCGAGACCTACCCCATCGAAATCCGGGATGGCGTCATCCACGTCGCCTCCCTCCCTGCCGTCCGCGCTCTCGTTGGAGCCGCCCGATGAGCTCCGCCACCATCCACCCCACCCTCGCCACCGCCACCGCCGCCGCCGCCGTCCCAACCCGCCTCGACTACGACGCCATCCTCATCGTCTCCTTCGGCGGGCCCGAGGGCATGGCCGATGTCGAGCCCTTCCTGCGCAATGTCCTCCGCGGCCGCAACGTCCCCCCCGAGCGCATGCGCGAAGTCGCCGCGCACTACGAGCAATTCGGCGGCGTCAGCCCCATCAACGGACACAATCGCGGCCTCATCTCCGCCCTGCGTGACGACCTCCGCGAATTCAACCTCAACCTCCCCGTCTACTGGGGCAACCGCAACTGGCATCCCACCCTGCCCGACACCCTCGCGCAGATGGCCTCCGATGGCATCTGCAACGCTCTTGCGTTCTTCACCTCTGCCTACGGCTCCTACTCCGGTTGCCGCCAGTATCTGGAAAACATAGAAGCCGCCCGCGAGCAGACCGGCCCCGACGCTCCGGAAGTCCACCGACTCCGCGCCTTCTTCAACCACCCCGGTTTCATCGGACCCAACATCGAGCTCGTGCGCGAAGCCTTCGACGCCATTCCCTCCGACCGCCGCTCTGATGCCCGCCTGGTCTTCACCGCCCACAGCATTCCTCTCAGCATGGCCGCTTCCAGCCCCTACGAGTCCCAGCTTCGCGAAACCGCCTCCCTCGTCGGCGTCGGCGCCGGCGCCGACGCCTGGGACCTCGTCTACCAGAGTTGCAGCGGCCCCCCCTCCCAGCCTTGGCTCGAGCCCGATGTCAACGACCACCTGCGCGCCCTGGCCTCCACCGGCGTTCATGACGTGATCCTCTCCCCCATCGGATTCCTTTCCGACCACATGGAAGTCCTATTCGACCTGGACACCGAGGCCCGCGCCCTCGCCGGCGAGCTGGGACTCAACCTCGTCCGCGCCGCCACCGTCGGCGTCCACCCCGACTTCATAAAAATGATCTGTGAACTGGTGATCGAGCGCCAGACGCCGGATACTCCGCGCCGTTCCCTCGGCAGCATGGGCCCGGCCACCGACATCTGCGCCGACACCTGCTGCGTTCCCGTGGCCCGACCCGCATGAGCTCCCCCCTGCGCGTCGGCCCCGGCGAACCCTTGTCCATCGTCCTCATCGGTATCAGCCACCGCACCGCGCCCGTCGAGCTGCGCGAAAAACTCGCCCTCCTCGAGCACGAACAGGAGTCCCTCCTCAACGCCCTCACCGCCGAAGACGCCCACGAGGCCGTCCTCGTCTCCACCTGCAACCGGCTCGAGCTTTACGCCGTCACCGCTGACGCCGAACTTCTCACCGACCGCCTCACCGACCTGATATCCCGCATGCGCGGACTCGACCCCGCCCCCCTCCGCGACGCCATCTACCTCAGCACCGAGCGCGACGCCATCCGCCATCTCCAGCGCGTCGCCTGCGGACTCGACTCCATGGTCCTCGGCGAACCTCAAATCCTCGGCCAGGTATCCAACGCCGTCACCGCCGCCCGCTTAGTCGGCGCCGCCCGCACCATCCTCTCCCGCCTCTTCGACAGCGCCCTGCACGCCGGCAAACGCGCCCGCCGCGAAACCGAAATCGGCAGTCACACCGTCTCCATCGCCCATGCCGGTGCCGTCCTCGCCGAGGAACACCTCGGCGACTTTGAAAATCTCGACGCCGTCGTCGTCGGCGCTGGAGAAATGGCCGCCGCCGCCGTCCACGCCCTCCACGTCCGCGGTCTCACTCGCATCACCATCGTCAGTCGCACCTTCGACCGCGCCCGCGATCTCGCCTCCCGTTTCGGCGCCGAGGCGAAGCTCTGGGACCAGCTGGAAACCACAATCGCCGGCGCCGACCTCCTCGTCACCGCCACCAGCGCCCCCGATCCCGTAATCGGCCGGGCGCTCGTGTCCACCGCCATGAGCGGACGTCTCGACCGCCCCCTGCTCTGCATGGATATCGCCCTTCCCCGGGACGTAGACCCCAGGGCCGGCGGGTTGCCCGGCGTTTCTCTACTCGACATAGACGACCTCCAGGACGTCGTCGACGGCACCATCGCTCACCGCCGGTCCCAGGTACCCGCGGTCGAGCGCATCGTTACCGAGGAAATGGCCGCTTTCGAGGCCTGGCTCCGCGTCCGCCAGGCCGCCCCGATAATCTCCCGCATGCGCCGCCGCGTCGAAGACATCGGGCGCGGCGAACTCGAAAAAGCCGTCAGCCGCCTCGGGGATCTCGACGGCCGCGAACGTCTTGTCATGGAGCGCATGGTCCACAGCATCGTCCAGAAGGTTCTCCACGAACCCACCGTCGGCCTCCGCGAGCATGTCGTCAACGACGAAGGTCCCCAGTGCCCCTCGTATATCCGCGAACTCCACGACGCCAGCCTTCCCTCCGGCAGCGACAAGCCCTGATGACCGCGGCCGAGGGCGTCGACGGGACGCCTTCCGCTGTATCCGATAGCAACTTCCTGCGCGCCTGCCGTCGCCTCCCGGCCACCGCCACTCCCATCTGGCTAATGCGCCAGGCCGGTCGTCACATGGCCGCCTACCAGGATCTCCGTCGGCAGCATTCCTTCATCCACCTTCTCACCACCCCCGAGGTCGCCTGCGAAATCACCCTCCAGCCCGTCGATCGCTACGGCCTCGACGCCGGCATCATCTTCGCCGACATCCTCACCCCCCTCCAGGACATGGGCCTTCCTCTTGAGTACACCGAAGAAAAGGGCCCCGTGCTCGCCCGCCCCATCGAGTCCCGCGCCGACATCGACAACCTCCACGTCCCCGAGCCGGAAGCCATCACCCCTTATTCACTCGACGCCATCCGCCTCGCCTCTCGCGAGTTGCACAACCGCAATCTGCCCCTCATCGGATTCGCCGGCGGACCTTTCACCCTTGCCTCATACGCTGTCGAAGGCGGCTCCAGCCGCGATCAGCTGAAGGTCAAAAGCCTCATGATGAGCAAGCCTGACACTTGGCACGCCCTCATGACCGTACTTTCCGAACTCGTCGGCAACTCGCTCCTCGCCCAGGCTGCGGCCGGCGCCGACGCCCTTCAGCTATTCGATAGCTGGGCCGGCATCCTTTCCCCCGCCGATTACGCCGAACTCGTGCTCCCCCACACCCGACGAGCACTCGAAATCGCCTCCGCCGCCGGCGTCCCAATCATTCAATTCGGCACCGACACCGCCGGCATTCTCGACCTCATGAGCACCGCCGGCGTCGATGTTGTCGGCGTCGATTGGCGCATCGATCTCCTCCGCGCTTGGAAGCTCGTCGGCCCCGATTACGCAGTCCAGGGCAACCTCGACCCCGCCGCGCTCCTGGTCCCTGCCGACCAGATGCTCGCCCGCGCGAAATCCATCCTCGATAGCGTCGCCGGCCGCCCCGGCCACATCTTCAATCTTGGCCACGGGGTACCCCCCAACGCCACCGAAGACAGCGTCGCCCGGCTCGTTGATTTCGTCCACGAGCACTCGGCCGTGCCCGTACCCAATGCCTGACGACGTTCCGGTCCCCGCGCACGTCGCCATCGTCGGCGGCGGCATCACCGGGCTCGCCACCGCCTGGTACCTTACCAACGCCCAACCCCCCGTCACCTGCACCGTCCTCGAGTCCTCCTCCCGCTGGGGAGGCAAAATCTTCACCTCCGCCGAGCCCGCTCCCGGCGGCGGTCAGTTCATCATCGAGCACGGCCCCGACTCCGTCCTGCGGCGCAAGCCCTGGGCCGCCGATCTCATGCGCGAACTCGGCCTCGGCGATCGCCTCGTCGACACCCTCAGCCAGCCCACCGGCACCCTCGTCGCCATCGGCCCCAACCTCCACCCCGTCCCTCCCGGCATGATGATGCTCGCTCCCACCGGCTGGCGCGCCGTCGCCGGTTCCTCCCTCTTTTCCCTCAAGGCGAAGCTCCGCATCCTCGCCGAATTCTTTATCCCCGCCCGCAAGGATCCCGGCGACGAATCCCTCGCCACTTTCGTGCGCCGCCGCTTCGGCGACCAGCTCGTCGACCGCCTCGCCGAGCCCTTGCTCGCCGGCATCTACAACGCCGACGCCGAGCGCCTCAGCATCCTCGCGACCTTCCCCGCCCTGCGCCGCATGGAGGCCGAGCACCGCAGTCTCATCCGCGCCATGCGCAAAGCCCGACGCGCCCCCGGCTCCCCCCGGCCTGCCCCGTCTCCATTTCTCAGCCTCGAAGGCGGTATGGGCGGACTCGTCCACGCCCTCATCGACCAGCTCGACTGCGGCCTCCGACTCGACTCCCCGGTCACCGCTCTAGAATCCGTCGAATCCGGCTGGCGACTCCGTCTCCGCGACGGCTCCCGCCTCGAAGCCTCCACTGTCGTCCTCGCCCTCCCCGCCGCCGCCGCCGCCCGCCTGCTCCAAACCTCTGTCCCCACCTCCGCCTCATTGCTCACCAATCTCCGCGTCGCCGGCATCGGCGTCTCCTCCCTCGCCTACCGGCGCTCCGAAATCGCCCACAAACTCGACGGCTACGGAATCGTCATGCCCCGCGGCGAATCCACCGTTCTAGACGGCCTCTCCTGGTCCAGCAGCAAATGGCTGGGCCGTGCGCCCGCCGATCATGTGCTCATGCGCGCGTTCTTCGGCGGACCCAAAACCGCCGCCGCTCTAGATCTCGCCGACGACGATCTTCTGCAACGCGTACGCGCCGAAATCCAACGCCTGCTCGGCATTACCACCGAACCCCTCCTCACCACCGTCCACCGTTGGGCCGACGGCTATCCCCAGTACGACGTCGGCCATACCGACCTCGTCGACGCCATCCAGGCCTCCCTCCCTCCCGGCCTGCATGTCTGCGGCAGTCCCTATCGCGGAATCGGCATTCCAGACTGCATCCATCAAGCCCAACAAATCGCCGCCAAAATCACCAATCTTGACGTACCCGCAAACTCCCCCACGGAGGCCATCCGATGAACGCCGCCGCCCAATCACCCACCCCTCAGCCACCGTCAACGCCCGGCTCCTTGGGCATCGGCTCCGCCCGCGCCCTTATGCGCGTCGATCTCGACCAACAACCGTTCGTCGTCGCCTGGGAGATCACCCGCGCCTGCGCTCCCGCCTGCCGGCATTGCCGGGCCGAAGCCCAGCCCCGCCGCTATCCCGACGAGCTCTCCCACGTCAAAGGCAAAGCCCTCATCGATCAGATCGCCGACATGGGCACCCCGCTCCTCATCCTCACCGGACACGGTCTCCTGGAATCTCCAGCCGTCGTGAAAGCATTGATCGGGCGCGAGCCCGACCGTACCCTCGACCAGACCTTCGACCGTCTCGCCGACGCTATCGAACAACACTGCGACACCGAATTCATCCACGCTCTGTTGGAGGCAACATGACCGACACCCCTCCCCCCACCGAACACGCCCTTCCCTCCGATCCCTCCATCCCTACCTCGCTTCTCCTCGTCAACACCGGCGACGGCAAAGGCAAGAGCACCGCCGCCTTCGGCACCATGCTCCGTGCCCTCGCCCGCGGCTGGGATGTCGCCGTCATCCAGTTCATCAAATCCGGCGACTGGAAATCCGGCGAAGAGACCATCGCCCGCCGCCTCGGCGTCGACTGGCACGTCCTAGGCGACGGCTTTTCCTGGGACGCGGACGATCTCGAAAAATCCGCCGAAATCGCCAGCGACGCCTGGGCCCTCGCCCGCCGCATCCTCGATGCCGGCGACCACGGCCTGCTCATCCTCGACGAAATCACCTACCCCATGAACTGGGACTGGATCGACACCGATGAAGTCGTATCCGCTCTTGACCGCCGGCCCGCCCACGTCAACGTCGTCGCCACCGGCCGCGACGCCCCCCAATCCCTCATCGACCTCGCCGACACCGTCACCGAAATGGTTAAAGTTCGCCACCCCTACGATCGCGGCCTGCTCGCCCTCCGCGGCATCGATTTCTAAATGCTCCGCCTGCTCATCGGCGGCGCTCGATCCGGCAAGAGCCGTTTCGCCGTCCGGCTCGCCGTCCGCAAAATCAGCGGCGTCACCGGCGACGTGATCGGCGGCATGCAACAGATCGCCGAGCTCGCCACCCTCGCCACCGGCGTCGCCCTGGTCCACACCTTTGCCATCGGTCTTCCCTGGTGGACCCCATGATCGCCCTCTGGCTCGTCCGCCACGCTCCCACCCCCTGGAATCACTAGTCCCGGCTCCTCGGCTGGACCGACATCGGCCTCTCCGACGAGGGAATCCGCCTGGCCACCGGGCTCGCCATCGAGCTCTCCGTCATTAGGGCCGACTCCGCCTGGAGCTCCGATCTCCGCCGCTGCGTGCAAACCGCCCACCGCGCCGGCTTCGCGCCCGCGCTCGACGACCGTCTGCGCGAACTCGACTTCGAGGAGCTCGAAAGTCTCACCTTCGATGAACGCCGGCCCCAGCAACAAGAAGCGCTCATCCAATTTGACGAATTCTCCGCTCCCGGCGGCGAAAGCGTCGCCCGTCTCCGCCAGCGCGTTTTCGAGTTCATAAACGCCCTCACCCCCGGCAATCACCTCATCTGCACCCACGGCAGCGTCATCCGCCTGCTTCTCCGTGCCGCCGGACGCCACGACTGGCCCGAGCCCGCCTCCGTCCTCAGACTCGACTGGGATCCGCGCTTCGCCTCAGCCCCATCAAAACCACCAACACCCGCTCATGACAGAATGATCCCCGTCGGCGCATCCGCCCACGACCCCGGAGCGACATCCCCATGAAAATCACCGCCATCGAAGCCGTCCTGCTCGATAATCCCTATCCCGTCCCCTTCCGCGCCGCCTGGCGTCCCGACGTCGTCGAGACTTCCCGCGAAATCACCCTCGTCCAGGTCTCCACCGACGCCGGCATCGTCGGCATCGGCGCTTCCGGCAACGATCAGGTCGCCCGCATCAACGACATCGCCGTGCCCATGCTCATCGGCAAGGACCCCTTCGACACCGAGCTTCACTCAGGCGTCATCCGCCACGCCCACGGAGCCTGGATCATCGATATGGCCCTCTGCGACATCATCGGCAAAGCCGCCGGCCTGCCCCTCCACCAGCTCTGGGGTACCTACCAGCACCGTATCAAGGCCTACGTCAGCGTCGTCACCGCCGCTCCCCCCGAGCAACGCGCCGACGACGCCCTCCGCTTCCTCGAACAGGGCTTCCGCGCCATCAAGCTCCGCGCCCATCACGAGACCATCGCCGAAGACATCCGCGTCGTCGAAGTCGTCCGCCAGGCCGTCGGTGATCGCATGGAAATCATGGTCGACGCCAACCAGGCCGGCGCCGCCTCCGGCCCCGTCTCCCACCCCACCGACCTCGTCCGTTGGGACTTCAACCGCGCCCTCGCCACCGCCCGCGCCTACCAGGATCTCGATGTCATCTGGCTCGAGGAGCCTCTGCCCCGCTACCAGTTTGAAAACCTCACTCGGCTCTGCGATGCCGTCGATATTAAGATCGCCGGCGGCGAAGGCAACTCCGGCCTGCACGAGTTCTACTGGATGCTCCGGGACAACGTCTACGACATCCTCCAGCCCGACGCCACCACCTCCGAAGGCCTCTCCCAGCTCCGCAAGATAGCCGCCGCCGCCGAGCTTTACGACCGCGAATTCATCCCCCACCACGGCGCCAACGGCATCGCCCTCGCCGCCCACCTTCAGCTCTGCGCCACCCTCCCCAACTCACCCTACGTCGAATACATCCTCGATCCTCCCCACCGCACCGTCGAGTCCTACCAGCAACTCCACGGCATCGTCACCGAGCCGCTCCTCATCGATGACGACGGCTACGTCCCCGTCCCCGACGCTCCCGGCCTCGGCATCCAGCTCAACCCCGACCTCATCACCCGCTACACCATCCGCTAACTACTGGCCCCCCTCCACCCCCTCCCACCCATCCGACTCCCACGACCGCGCCATCGCCCGCTGCACCACCGCCACCGCCAGCGCCTCTGCTATCCCCGGCACCGGCTCCGCCTCCCCCAGCACCGCCCGGAAAAAGCGATGCAACTCAATCGTTTTTAGATCCCGCAGCCCTGGCCCCAGCCCCGCGCCTGCGTTGAACGCCCCGTGGTCGCCATGACCCGGCGCCGAGAACACCTGCGTGTAACCCGTCTCCTCGCTTCCCTTCAGGTCCACCTGCAATTCATTGAACCGCTCCAGGTTCCATTTCACCGATCCTTCGGTTCCATTGACCTCGAATCCGTGCTCGTTCGTCGGACCCTGAATTGTCCGGCAGACCTCCAGCGTCCCCATCGCCCCGTTACTGAACTCCACCAGCGCGCCCACATAATCGTCGTTGTCCACCGGACCCACCTCTCCCATTTCGCTAGCCTCCAACCGCCTCTCCGTGACGAACGTCTTCCTGTTAGCCACCACCCGCTCGATCGGCCCCGCCAGCGACATCGCCATATCTGCCACGTGCGACATCAGGTCGGCCAGCGCTCCATACCCGGACGCCTCCTCCCGGTACCTCCAGCTCAACGGCTGTTTCGACTCGCTGTCGTAGTCGAGAAAATAACGTCCCCGGTAGTGCGTCAACTCCCCCAGCCCGCCCGCTCGAATCAGATCACGGGCGTGCTCCACCACCGGCACGAACCGGAAGTTGTAGCCGACCATGAACACGATCCCCGCCCCCCGCACCGCCTTCCCGATCGCCACCGTCTCATCCGGGCCGCGCCCCACCGGCTTCTCGCAAAACAGGTGCTTGCCCGCCGCTGCCGCCGCCCGGGCCACCTCCAGGTGCACATCGTTCGGCGTCGCCACCATCACCACCTCCACCGCCGGATCCTCGATCACATCCATCCAGCGATCCGACCACTTTTCAAAACCCAGCCGGTCCTTCACCTCTTCCGCCAGCGGCGCCACCGAGTCCGCGCACGATATGAGCCGTGGCTCCACGTTCGCCTCCGGGAACCACAACGGCACCTGCCGGCACGCGCGTGCGATGTTCTGCCCCTCTCCCCCCACCCCGATCGAACCGACCCCGATCGTCCGCCTCATTCGATCCGCCCCTTTTTCAACTGACTCATTACCGACCGCACATTATTCACACCCGCTCCCGGCAGGGCCAATCCGCCCCTCCACGAGAGTCCTCCGCCATTGTCCCCGCCTGTCCTTCCTGCCACAATGCCCCTTCAAGCACCTCACCAGATGGTGCGTCGTCAGCAAACCCGGGGGAGGGCAGCGTGAATCTCGGCCTTTTCATCATGCCGTTGCATCCGCCCGAAAAATTACCCGCCAACTCCTACGCTGAAGACCTCGAACTCCTCTCCGTCGCCGACGAACTTGGCTTCACCGAAGCCTGGGTCGGCGAGCACATGACCGCCAAATGGGAAAACATCGTCGCCCCCGATCTCTTCATCTCCCGGGGTTTCGGCGTCACCAAAAACATGCGACTCGGCACCGGCGTCTATCTGCTCTCCGTTCACCACCCCGCCGACATCGCCACCCGCGCCGCCTTCCTCGATCACCTCTCCCGCGGCCGCTACAACTTTGGCGTGGGTGTGGGTAGCGTACCCAGCGACCGTCCCTTCAAAGGCGTCCCTCCCGAAGCTGAGGAGATGGTCGGCCGCTTTCGCGAATCCCTCGACATCATCCTCCAGCTCTGGGAAGCCGAACCTCCCTGGAAATACGAAGGTAAGTACTGGACCGTCGAGCTTTCCGACGAATGGAAAGAGCTCGATATGGGCTACCCCCTCCGCCCCTATACCCTGCCCCATCCCCCCATCGCCATCCCCGGCTTCAGCCCCGATTCCCGTTCTATGTTCGAGGCCGGCAAACGCGGCTGGTGGGCCCTCTCCACCAACCTCGCCGCCAACCACATCCTCGGCACCCACCACGTCAAATACTGCGAAGGCCTGGAGGCTGGTGGCCACCCCGTGGATGCCTCAGGCTGGCGCGTGGCCCGTGAAGTCTTCGTCGCCGATACCGATCGCGAAGCCCTCGACTACGCCATCAACGGACCCATGGGACAGGCCTTTACCCGCTACATGCTCCCTCTCCTCACCCGCAACCTACCCGGCGGGCTTAGCACCTTTAAAGACGACCCCGACATGCCGGACAGCGACGTCACCGTCGAATATCTGGCCAACAACGTCTGGCTCGTCGGCAGTCCTGAAACCGTTGCCGAGAAGATTGAGCGCCTCCGCGACCAGCAAGGTAAATTCGGCACCCTCCTAGCCATCGCCCACGACTGGGCCGATCGTTCCCGCGCCGTCAATTCCCTCCAACTCCTCGCCGACAAGGTCCGCCCCGCCGTCTCCTGATTTACCCCGTCCATCGCCGCCTACCCGGCCAGGTTCCGCGTCATTTCCATCAGCCAGCACACCCGTTCCAGGCTTGTCCCCAACGAGCCCGCCAGCGGTTGATCCGCCAACTTGCTCACCGCCGGCCTCCGCAACCACACTCCTTCCGGCAATTGCGTTCTCACCAGCATGTCTCCCACTCGCGCCGCCGCTCTCGCGAACTCCTCCTCCCCTGTCGCAGCGTAGAGCACCGAGGATCCCCACCCCACCTTTGCCGCCGTCAGATCTTCAAACGCTCCCGGCTCGCACGCTTCCGCCCATCCAAACACCGTCCGCGCCGCCTCCAGATAGCGCCCCTCCCCGCTCGCCACATATAGTTGCCCCAGTGCCGCCATCGCGTTCCCGAAAAACCAGTACACCTGCCCCGCTTCTCCCACTCGAATCTCGTGTCTCCCGGCCTCGGCCTCCGCAAACTCCGAAATCCACCGACCCTTCCAGTCCGTCCTAAGCAGAATTCGCCGTTCCGCCTCCGGCTGCTTTCCGACCAGCGTTCCCGCCAGAAAATCGCCCGTCCGCCGCGCCGCTCCCATCCGGCCCGTTGCCAGAAACGCCACCATTGCCGCCGCCGTCGTACCCATATCCGTGATCTGCTCTTCCGGATCGTCAGTCCGGTATACCGCCACCCCTCCTAGCGCCGGGTTCTGGCAATCCTCCAGTTGATCGGCCGCCGGGTACGAAAGCCCGTACTCACCCGACCGCTGCGCTCCCACGCACAGCCACGCGTTTCTAAAATTTGCCGCCGACCGTAAATTCTCGTCTTCTGGGTCGTTCAGGTCCCTGTTACGAAAAAACTCCCTCTCGATGTACCTTGACACCAACCTGCCCTCACGCACTCGCCCCGCCAGCGAAAACGCCAGCGGCCCGAAGTAGTAGGCGTCCACCTCCCCCTCCGCCCCCCGGAAGCTGCCGTCCTCGGCCAGCAGCCCCGCCGCCCAGTCCAGCGTCCGCGCCGCCGCCCGGGCATATCCCTCTCCGCCCCCGCTACTTTCTGTTCCGGCCATCGTCCCTACTCCATCGCTTGGTCGCCACGTTGTCCGTGCTGAAATCGCAACGGTGTCATCGGCGGCAAATACTCCCCATAATGGGGCCTAAATGATCTCCAGATAGTCCCGATCCGGCAGCTCGGGGAACCGCGTCGTCGGCAGCGTCTGGTACCAGTACGCCACCGACGAGATGTCGTCCTGCAGCGGCAGATACCGGCGATCGGGATCGTTTCGCCACCCCAGCGCCTGTATCGTCACCCGCAGATCCTCCTCAAACCGGACCGGGTCCATCACATGCCACCGGTACATGCTGAACCTCTGGTTTGCCCGGTACGTCTTCCCGCCCCAGATAACCTGGTGCATCCCCAGGTACGGTGTCGAGTACGTCCTGTACGTCCCCTCCACGTCCCAGTCATACGCCCCGCCGAAGTAGTCCTCCGTTCCCGTTCCGCAGATCGTTGGGAACTCCCCATCACCGTCCATAAAGAACTTGATCTCCCCCTCCCCCCACCAGTTGTCGTTGTTCACTCCCCAGGACATCGCCGTCCCCACAAAATGCCCCTTGCCCTTTATGCCCTCTACGATTGTGTGATCTTCCATGTATGGCAGCGGGTTATTACGCCGGAATTGCGCGTGAAAGTATGCTGCGTCCTCCGGCACGTCCGTAAGCGTGTAATTCACCTGGTAGTAGCATGGCACCTGGTCTGGCGCGCGGTTCTCCACCGTTATCCGGCAACTCTTCCGAAACGGCATCTCCCAGTAACAATTCACCCCATTATTTGGATTCACCGACACGGGAATCGAATTCACCTGCGCGAACAAGCCCCACCCGACCGCAAAGAAATCGCCCAGCGGGCACTCCACCGACGGCTGTTCCTGACCATCCCAGTAGATTCGCAGGATGCACTCCCGCCGGATCGTCCGGCCCGCCAGCCACATGCTCTGAATCGCCCCCGACCCTTCTATTTCCGCCATCGTCAAAGTTTCCCCGGCCTGTATCCACACCGCCGGAGCTACCTTCCACGTCTGCCCCAGGTCACGCGCCGCGTTCGCCCCATAACCTTCCGTCGCCTTCCCACCTTCCCCCTTCGTCCCGGTCGGATTCTCCGCGCTGATCGATCGCGTTACCGCGTTGGATAATCTCGACAAATTACCCAGATTCATCCCCAGCCCGTTGAAGTTTGCCATCTCAATTCTCCTTCGAATTTCACCCCGAATTATTGCGGCCGTAACCATTTGCGGGCATGCCTCAAACCTCGCCGGGCACCCAGCATCCGCCATCGGCCTGCCTCACGCAAGCTGGGACCCTGTCCGCGCCCCGCCCCCGCCATGATGATCCAACCTCGCATGATCGATCGTTTCGGGCCTCAACAACAGGAAGCCACTCTCGATCCCTTCTGGCGTGATGACTATGTTCTCGTCTTTACCGTCCGCTCCGAGATAGACGGCATCACGGCCGTCTGGGAAATTGATGTCCTCACCGGCGACATGCACATTGAAGACCCTACTCGCGCCTGACTGCCTACTCCACGGGCAACATCTCCCGCAGAAACTTTAGCCAGTTATCTCGCAATATCCCCTCCACGTCTTCATCTGCATAACCCCGTCCCGATAGGATTTCACCCACAATCCTCAGGTCCGCGATTGTCTCCAGATCGCGCGGCGTCTGTTCCTTGCCAAATCCACCATCCAGATCGGTCCCCAGTGCTGCGTGGCGGCAGTCTCCCGCCAGTTCGCAGACATGCTCTATATGGTTTGCCACGTCCTCTAGGCCCACCACTTCCGGGTCCGTCTCCCCGATGATCCAGCCCGGATACAGCATCCACGAATCCAGCGCCGTTCCGATCACCCCATCCCGTTCGATAATCGCCCGTAGCTGCTCGTCACTCATCTGTCGGCCACCCGGTACCAGCTCCCGGCAGCACTGGTGACTCGCTAGCACCCGTCCTTCGAATCTATCCAACACTTCCCAGAAAGCCGCATCCGCAAGGTGCGTCAGATCAACCGCCATCCCCACCGCCTGCATCTCATCCAGCAACTCTTCGGCTCGCGGCAGTAGCCCACCCTCCGTCCCCGTCCCATGTGCGTAGCAGCTCACCCCGTAGTGCGACAGCGATACCATCCTCAGACCCTCCTCCCACCACCACTCCACCAGGCTGGGATCCACTATCGGGTCCGCTCCCTCCATAGCCAGCACATACCCCACCGGCGTCCCGTCCCCGCCCGCCTCCCATTCCTTCACCTGTGCTTCCAGCTCCGTCACCGTCCGGATCTGGCGCAACTCGTCGTGTCGCTCCAGCTGCCGGTAGTAGGCCAGCTGCCCTCCGGCCCGGGCAAAGGCGATGTCTTGCGAGCTCGCGTCCAGGCCATCGTCCTCCCTCCAGTTCTTTGATGTCCGCGCAACCGTCGTCGCGAAACACAGCCCTACCCCGCCCTGCCGCATGTCCGGCAAAGCCACTGTGCCGCGTCCTCTCCCCTTCTGTTTCATCCCTGCCTCCAGCCCCCGTGTTTCCTCCACCGTCCGGGTCAATTCTCGATTCCTCATCACTGCGTTCATCCCCAAGTCCAGGTGGCTATCGACAATCAACTTCATTTCAATTCCCTTCCTGCCTGCGCCAGCCCATCATGACCGCCGTCCGCTCCCTGCGCCAGTTCGTGCCCGTCCATCCATCGCTCCTGGCCCACTTCCCCCTCCGGTCGACCCTGACTTCTCCAGATCCTTCTATCCCGATGTAGCCATACTCACCTCCATTTCCCATCCATTGGCTAAACTAGTCCGGGCCCATAGCTCAGTTGGAAGAGCGCCTCAATGGCATTGAGGAGGTCGTCGGTTCGAGCCCGATTGGGTCCACCGGGATGCGGATGTGTCCCCATCCTCCCTATTGTTCCGTCATCCAGCGCCCACCCAAGGATCTGTAAAACCAGGTGCCTAGCACGGCCGTAGGCTCATCCGACCGACCCCTCCTCAATCGTCGTCGCCTGTTGGCGGCGGCGTCCGGACTCTCTTTAGTCGCCGTTGCCGCCGCTTGTGGTGCCGCTGCTACTAACGAGCTCGCCGCTTCTACCGATGCCACCGCCTCCGCCAATCCGACTCCAACCGCGGTGACCGTCGCTGCTCCTACCGAAACTAAACTCGCGGATGAAACCTCCGAGCCGGCCCCCGATCCACCTGCTGATACTGCAGATAAAATGGCGGAACCGTCCCTCGATCCCCTCGCTGCTACCCGCCCCCTCTCCTACAACCCCGACGATCGCGAATCCGTCATCTCCCGCTACGCGCAGGATCGAGCCCGCCTTGACGCCGTTCTCACCGCCGGCGTGCCCGTGCTTTGGGTCACTGACGCCATTTGGTGACCCAACTGCGCTCGTATGCGCCCCACCGTGCGTGGGTTGATGGACAAGTACCTCGGCAATGTTGAGATTGTGATCATGGATTATTACGACCGGTCTCTCGCGGACTACCGACGCAAATATGGCACCAGCGGCCACCCGTCCTTCGCCGCCATCAACTCCGCCGGCGAGGTGGTGGACGTCATCATCGGCCCCGTACCCGCCGAACAGCTGGAAGCTCTCGTTGCCGTCATCGCCAAACCCGCCTAAAGCCGGAGCTTCAGACCGCCACCACCCCGCCTATCCCAGCGCTGCCACCCCCGGCAAAGTCTTTCCCTCCAGCAGTTCCAGCGAAGCCCCGCCCCCCATCGACACATGGTCGATTCTGTCCAGCAGGCCCACTTCCTTCAACGCCGCCACCGAGTCCCCTCCCCCCACGATCGTGTAGGCCGGCGAGTTGCTCACCGCCTGAGCGATTCCCCGCGTACCTTCCGCGAACGCCGGTCTCTCCGCCATCCCCATCGGACCGTTCCACACTATCGTCCCTGCCGTCGCCAGATATTGCGAAAAGAACCTCACGCTCATCGTCCCGATATCCAGCATCGACCAGCCGTGCGGCACCTCCGTCGCTCCGTGAATCTCCACCAGCGGCTGCTCCGACAGATCCGACCCCATCACCCCGTCCCCCGGCAGCACGAACTGCACCCCCTTTACCTTCGCCTGCTCCATGATCTCCCGCGCCTCCCCTTCAAGATTCGTTTCCACCAGCGAGCGCCCCATGTCATTCCCCTGCGCCGCCAGAAACGTGTTCGCCATCCCCCCGCCCAGCAGCAGCGTATCCACCTTGTCCAGCAGATTCCGCAACACCCCCAGCTTCGTCGAGATCTTCGCCCCACCCACCACCGCCACCAGCGGTCGTTTCGGGTCTTCCAGCCGCATCGTCAGCGTCTCGATCTCGTTCCGCAGCAGGAAACCCGGATACGCCGGCAGCAGCTTCGCCAGTCCCACCACCGTGGCGTGCGCTCGATGCGCCGCGCCGAAAGCGTCATTCACGAATACGTCCGCCACCGCCGCCAGCTCCCGCGCGAACTCCGGGTCGTTCTCCGTTTCCCCCGCGTGAAAGCGCACATTCTCCGCCAGCACCACCTCCCCGAAATCGATTCGCTCCAGCGTCTCCCGCACCGGCGTCCCGATGCAATCCTGAGCGAACTCCACCCTTCTTCCCAGCCGCTCCGCCACCGTTTCCGCCAGAATCCGTAGTGACATCGTCGGGTCTGGCGTGCCGCCTGGTCGTTTGAAATGCGCCAGCAGCAGCACCTTCGCTCCCGCCTCCGCCACATATTCCAGCGTCGGCAGCGCCGCCACGATCCTGGCGTCGTCCATCACCTTGCCGGCCTCATCCGTCGGTACGTTCAAATCCGCCCGCACCGCCACCACTTTCCCCTTCAGGTCCGCTTTTCGCAGATCTTTCAACGGCCTCTCCTCAGCTTCCGGCTACCTACTTCGGGAGTCTCTCCCCCAAGTATGCTGCCATGTCCGCCAGCCGCGACGCGTAGCCCCACTCGTTGTCGTACCATGCCGCCACCTTCACCAGATTTCCGCCAACTACCATCGTCGATCCCGCATCCACGATGGACGAATGCCCGTTCCCCTTCAAATCCATCGAAACCAGCAACTCCTCCGAGAAGTCCATGATCCCCTTCAGCCGTCCCTCCGCCGCCTCCCGCAACTTCGCGTTCACCGCTTCCGCCGTCGTGTCCTGCTCCACCAGCACCACGAACTCTACGATCGACACCGTCGGCGTCGGCACCCGGTACGCCGCTCCATCCAGCTTGCCGTTCAGTTCCGGAATCACCTTGCCAATCGCTCGCGCCGCCCCCGTCCCCGCCGGCACCACGCTCATCGCCCCCGCCCGCGCGTCTCGCAAATCTCTTTTCTGCGTGTCCAGAATCGCCTGGCTGCCCGTGTACGAATGCACCGTCGTCATCTGCCCTTTTACGATGCCAAATTCCTTATGCACCACGCTCACCGGTGGCGCCAGCCCATTCGTCGTGCAAGACGCGTTCGACACGACATCGTGCTTCGCCGGGTCATACGTGTCCTCGTTCACCCCCAGCACCACCATCGCGTCCGCGTCGTTCGACGGCGCCGATATCAGCACCTTCTTCGACCCCGCCTCCACGTGCTTACCCGCCATCGCCCGACCCGTTCCTATCCCTGTGCATTCCAGCGTCACATCCACCCCCAGCTCGCCCCACGGCAGCTTTTCCCAGTCGCGTTGCGCCAATACCTGGATATTCCGCCCGTTCACCGTCAGCGTGTCCCCGTCCACCCTGATCGATCCATGGAACAGCCCGTAATTCGAGTCGTATTTCAGCAAATGCGCATTCGTCGCCGCGTCCGTCAGGTCATTCACCGCCACCACTTCAATTTCAGGATGATGCTTGCTCAGCGTCCTGAATACCAGCCTCCCGATTCTCCCGAAGCCGTTAATCGCTACCCGCATGTAAGTTAGTCCTTAGCGTCTGAACGTCGTTAGTACTGGGCCAGATATTCTCCGGTCAAATTGTTGCCGCCGATCGGGCCCGATCGGCGGGCCGGCCGGCTATCGTCTGGGATTCCCCGGAAGCACGTCCGGAAAACTTATCACGCGCGGCGATGCCGATGCACTCTCATACAGCTGCAATATCGTCTCCGCCAGCAGCGTCGGGTCGTGATGCTCGGGCAATTCCGGGTCGATCACATCCGCCGACACCACCTCAAGCCCCCCTCGCTGCAAATCCGTCTGCTCCCTGGGTGAAGCCGGCAGTATCTTGGCCGCGCCGTCCCTCGTAGTCGGCGCCACATCCGTGCGGTTGTTCAGCACCACGTAATGAAACAGCCCCGGCCCCACATGTTCCGTCAACACCCGCACGTGGTCGCTCGGGCCAAAATCGTCCGTCTCGCCCGGTTCCGTCGCTACATTGCACACATACACCTTCACCGCCTTCGAAGCCCGCAGCGCCGTCCCTATGCCCGTCACCAGCAGATTCGGCAGAATGCTCGTATACACGCTCCCCGGGCCGATCACGATCAAATCCGCCGCCAGGATCGCCGACACCGCGTCCTCATTCGCCGCCACGTGCCGCGGTCGCAGGAACACCCGTTTTATCTTCCCCCGCCCGCCGATCTCCGACTCTCCCACCACGATCGTCCCGTCCTCCAGCTCCGCCGCCAGATGCACGTCCGTCATCGCCGACGGCGCGATGTTCCCCTGAATTCGCAATACCTTACTCAGGCTTTCTATCCCCTCATCCATCCCCCCTTCAATGTCCCGCATCGCCGCGATCAGCAGATTCCCCAGGCTGTGCCCTTTCAGCCCGTCCCCCTGCTCAAATCGGTAGTGCACCAGCTTCGTCATCAACGATTCCGAATCCGCCAGCGCCGTCAGGCAATTGCGAATATCCCCCGGCGGCATCAGCCCAAAATCTCGCCGCAGCCGTCCCGAGCTCCCCCCATCGTCCGCCACCGTCACCACCGCCGTCAGGTTGCTCGTCTTCTCCTTCAGTCCTCGCAGCAGCACCCCCTGGCCCGTGCCCCCGCCAATGCTCACCACCACCGGTCCTCGCTGCCGTATTCTTCCCTGATAAATTATTTCCGCCACGTCCTCGTCCGGTCCTATCACCACCCCCAGCACAGACTTGAACAGCGCAATTGTCCCTCCCACCGCCACCAGCACTCCCAGCGCTCCCAGCCCCACCTCACGCCATGGGTGCGCAATCCACTGCAACGTCACCACATGCACCAGCCAGCCCGCCGACTCCGGCACGTCGAAAGTGCGGTATACGTAAGCTAGGAGCATCGCCAGCGCCAGCGCGAAGGTCACCGTACCGATGAATACCAGCGCGATGTATCGCTTCACCCCCATCCCCACCGACAGCCATCTGCGCGATCTTATTTGCAACTAAAAGGGTTCCGTTCAGTGCCGTCCAGCGCCCGCTCTCCGGGCACAACACAAGTTCCCGTCCCCAACAGCCTCCCCACCTTCTCTGAGGACCTCGCATGTATACACCTTGGCTGCCCATCTGTCACCCGCTCCTGGCGTCGATCCGCCTAATACCGATAACGGCTTCCGCCGAAGCCACCTCGCCCCACGAATCGAAATCCCCCACACCCGCCTCGTCCATCCTCCGACCGGGGCCGCCCTACCCGGCGCACCCCTCCGGCAGCGGCGGCGCCAACTCCACCGACAGGGCAAAGTCCGCCGGCAGGTCCGCCGGCGCAAATCCCGTCGCCGCGCTGCCGCGCATCGCCGGCCCGTATCCACCCGTGCTCATGTGCCCTCTCACTATCAATTCCGTCCCCGATTCGGCTTGAACCGGCCCCCCCGCTCCGGGTAAACGGCTGCTCGCTCACGTGCGGGTGCAGCAGCACCCGGCGGTAGAGCAATTCGCCATCCACCGATATCACCTCCCACCAATCGGCGTACTGCTCGCACCCGGTTTACGGGCTGCGAATCGTTACGTTAAAGCTGTAGGCGCCCGGCTCCCCGCGCACCGCCACGCCCTCCACCACCGCGACCGGAACCGGGGCCTTCGCTGGAACCGTCAATCTCGCCTCGCTTTCCTCGGGGTCAACCGTTGACACCGACTCGGTTGCAAAAGCTACGCCGGCCGTCGGGCTCGCCACAGAGACCGTCGTGGACGGAGCTTCGCCCTTGCTCCCGCCACAAGCTGCGACCGCCATCACTGCCACCAGGCCAGGCAGCGCCGCGATCAAAAAGCGCCTCATTCCGAGGTCTCCCGTGCCCACATAAGGCCCACACCCTAGCAAGCACCACCAAAACTCACGCTCCATGCCCGCCGGGCCGCCCTTCCCCGGCCCCTTACACTGGGATCGTGATAGTCGGCATCGTCTCCGTGCGCCTGCGGCTGCCCGGCAACCGCTCCCTCAAGGGCAAACGCCGGGTGGTCAAGGGCATGCTGGAACGCGTCCACAATCGCTTCAACGTCGCCATCGCCGAAGTCGGCGACAACGACCGTCACCAGTCCGCCCTCATCGGCCTCTCCTGCGTCGCCAACGACACCTCCCACGCCCACTCCATCCTCGACAACGTCCTTGCTTCCATGGCCTCCATGTACCCCGAAGCCGAAGTCACCCCCGAATCCCGCGAAATCCTTCCCCTCTGACCCCTTTCCAACCTCTTTACCCGCCCGTTTCCTCAGTGATATAGTCTCTCTTCGAGAACCAGAATCACGCGCACTCGCGTCCCACGTTCACACTTGTCGGGCGGACTATGAAGCGAACCTATCAGCCAAAAGTCAGGCGTCGTAAGCGGCGCCACGGATTTCGCGGGCGGATGCGCACCCGCAGCGGGCGCGCCATCATCCGACGGCGCCGGCTGAAGGGCCGCACCCGCCTCTCCGTCTAGCTAGGGCGCCCACGGCGCCGGTTCCGCGGCAATTTTCCTTCGGGGGGATCAGTGACGAAACTAGGTCGATTACGGCGTCGCGCCGATTTCACGCGCGTCCGTGCCGACCGTGACCGCATCAGCCTCAAATCCATGCTCGCCTTTCGCTCCCCCGCCGCCACCTCCGAATCCCGCCTCGGCATCTCCGTCACCACCCGCACCGGCAACGCCGTTCGCCGTAACCGCATCCGTCGCCGTCTTCGCGCCGCCTTCAACGCCGGTATCCACGCCGCCCCCGCCCCCCTCGACATAGTCGCCATCGGACGCCCCGCCGCCGCCGAGCTTCCCTTCTCCGTCTTGATCCGGCACTGCCGTCGCGTCCTCGAGGCGCCACTCCGCTCACCATCTTCAAATTGAAGTACCTCACCCTCGCCGCCATTCGCTTTTATCAGGCCGCCATCTCCCCTCTCCTCGGCTCCTCCTGCCGCTTTTACCCATCCTGTTCCCACTACGCCCACCAGGCCATCGAGACCAACGGCCTCCTGCGCGGGCTCTGGCTCGGCCTCCGGCGCATAGGCCGCTGCCACCCCTTCAATTCCGGTGGATACGACCCCGTCCCTTCCGCTGACCGGCACTCCCATTCCCACAAGGAAACCGCCTGATGCCCGGCTGGCAAGAATTTGTCATCGATCCGCTCACCGGTCTCGTCACCGCCATCGCCGGCGGCGTCGGCGGCTACGCCATCGCCATTATCCTTGTCACCCTCGCCATCCGCCTGCTTCTCCTGCCCCTCACCATGAAGGGCATGCGCGCCCAGCGCAAGATGCAGACCGTCCAGCCCAAGCTTCAGGCCGTCAAGGCCCAGGCCCGCGGCAACAAGCAGCGCGAACAGCAGATGACCATGGAGCTGTATAAGAAAGAAGGCGTCAACCCCCTCGCCGGCTGCCTGCCCATGCTCCTGCAAATGCCCGTCTGGCTCGCCATGTACGGCGCCCTCCTCACCCTTGGCAATTGCGTCATCCCTGGCTCCGACGCAATCTCTGTCGGTCGCACCGCCGCCAACGCGGTCGCCGACTGCGCTGCGAACGGCGGCAACATCCTCCTCGACGAGAACTTCCTCTGGTTCAATCTCGCTCTGCCTGATGCCACCTTCGACCTCCCCTTCGTCGCCGACACCGTGCCCTTCGCTTACATCTCCGTCATGGCCATCCTTAGCGGCGCCGTCTTCTTCCTTCAGACCTACATGACCCCCCTCCCCAGCACCGCCGGCTCTACCGGCTTCGCCGCCTCCATGCAGTCCGCCATGAAATTCATGCCCGTCTTCTTCATGTTCATCGGCTGGATGTTCTTCTCAGCGTTTCTCCTCTACTGGGTCTGGACCGGCCTCATCCAGGTCGTCCAGCAGTTCTTCTTCAGCGGCCTCGGCAAGCTCGAAGATCGCCTCTCTCCCGGTACCGTTCGGTTCCTGACCTCTCTCGGCGCCGGCCGCTTCGCCGGCGTCACCCCGTCCGGAACCATCGAGCTGGATGCCGACGAATTCGAAATCGACGAACCCTCGACCGAAAAACCCAAAACCAAGAAACGCAGACGCAGACGGAGGCGCAAGCGTGGCAGACGAAGTTGACACCACCGGCAAGACAGTAGAGGAGGCCGTTAAGCTCGCTCTCCTGGAGCTAAACGCCACCCTCGACGAGGTCGACATCAAGATTGTCGATTCCGGCGCTCCAGGCCATCTCCTGGGCATCGGCGCTCGCGAGGCCCAGGTCCGCGTCACCCGCCGCGACTCGCCCTACCCCGGCGACGAAGACGACGCCTCTCCCTCGCCCGCCCCCCGGCAACCCCCTCCCCCGGGCCCCCCCCCCCCCCCCCCCCCCCCCCCCCCCCCCCCCCCCCCCCCCCCCCCCCCCCCCCCCCCCCCCCCCCCCCC
>Ga0114999_10001620_pt1 | contig 31082 bp, 18 predicted proteins | sample ArcticOcean_MG_C_3_FD_89820 | JGI IMG/M metagenome (GOLD analysis project Ga0114999, IMG submission 89820) | Marine microbial communities from western Arctic Ocean - ArcticOcean_MG_CB8_126 | ecosystem: Environmental > Aquatic > Marine > Oceanic | place: Arctic Ocean: Canada Basin | collected...
CCAAAATGGTCGCACTCATCGCCGCCATGAGAAAACTACTCACCATCCTCAACACCATGCTTCGAAATGGAACCGAATGGAAAAACCAACAGTAAAACACTTGAACTTCAAGACAGTCGCTACTCGGCTTAATTCAAGATGCCCCCAGCTACTCCGCCCAACCCCATTGTTCATCAAAGTAACCGCTACGAATGACTTTCTCTTCGAGTGGCTTTGAGCCAGTTTGAGACGGCTCGATTTGCAACACGGCCCAATCGCCCCAGCGGGGGAACAGCAGGTAGTTGAGGCTGGCTAACTCTTTCTCACGGAAGGTGTGGCCGCTGTTGAGGACGACGTAACGATGCTCGGCCCCGGCGAGCGGATTTGGTGCGATCAATGCGGGGATGTGATTGTTTGCGGGGTAATCGCGATTGCCGAACCGGAGCGTTTCTTTTGACCATTTCAGTGGCAGATGCGGCAGCACTTTTGCGATGTACTTGTTGCTGCCCGGGTCGCCGAAGAGGATGAGGTTTCGCGTCCGAATATCTTCGGCAGTCACGTCCGTGTCGTTCTTGATTGGAAGTTCACCGCGAAAGTAGTGATGCCATTCGTCGGCAAATCGCTTCAAGCTCGCAGCGGCGTAGGCATGCGCCGCGGCGTTCCACGGTTTCCCCGTGCCGCGCACACACAGAAACGGCGACGTAAACGCGTCGTCAATCGGGCCTTGCAAACCGGGTCGTTTGCCCGCAAGGGGCAAATTGTCGGCCTCTCCCACAAGAGACCAACGCTTGCCTGTTCGAGCAACGACGATTCCTTTGGGATTCGCGGCGACCTTTTTCGATAGTGCCAGTTCCGTTGTGCCGACACGTAGCATCTTCGGAGTGATTGGCAGTTGCGATGTACGGATTGCGAAGCGTGTAATGTTCTGCGGCTCGGCTATCTCGACGACATCGTCACGCAACTGCGCAGAGATTTCCGCGCGTGCGTAGTGTTGATGAAGGCCAAGCACTTCCAGCCAGTGGCAGCGGTTGTATTTCAGTGTCCATGTGACGAATCGGAGTTTCTGCGGCTGTCTGTTAAGTCCCGGCGTGACATGCAGGCTGATCCGCCGCATCTGTTCGGCATGTGTGATGGGGTCGATGACGTGGCCGGTTCCGGGTGAGATGAGATTGGTCATCGTCAGCCCTTCTTTCCGCATGGCTTTTCCCATGATCACGTGCGCCTGAAAGAAGACATCTTTCTCACCGATGCAGGCGATGGCCGGAACTACGCCGGCGTTGGCGGCGTAGTCGATCGAGTCGAGCATGTGCAGCCCGAGTTCCTGATGCGCCGGCAGCGGGCCGACCTTGATGAAATTCTTTAGCGGCGTCTCGGAAAACTGATGTGTATCGACATAGCCGCAGTAGGGGCCGAGCGCAACGAAGCGGTCGGGGTGTTTCAGGCCAAGATGCCATGTGCCGGATGCCCCCATCGACATGCCACGCAGAACGATTCGGCGGCGGTCGATGTTATAACGGCGGCAAACGTCCTCGATGGCTTCGAAGACGTCGGTCTCACCAGCCCAGCGGTAACAGTTTTCCACACGCCCCAGTGGGTGCAACTCGATGAACGATTTATCGGGAGCGGTAGTCGGTTTCTCGTCGCCCTCATCAAACCGAGAAATGAATCGCAGTTCGCTCAGACCGACGGGGCGGGTGCTGCCGTGCAAGACAACGTCCAGCCGGATCGATCGTGCCGCGTCATAAGTTTTCGGCACGATGAGGCCGTAGGGCTGCACCGAGTTGTCGACCTGAGAAACGTAACCCAGCGCGAGCTTGCCTTTACGCGTACTCCACGGTTTTCTGTTGGCGGCTAACGCCTCGGCCCGTTGATTTCCACGAGCGATCGCCTTTTCCAGCAGCGCGACATCCTTGGGCGAGAACTTGCGGTCGTACCGCAGCGCCCACGCCAGTCCCTTTGAGAAAATGGCGGCATCCGTCACATCATTCCGCGACGTCTCAGCCTGTGTTGCGAGTGTTCCTTGCAGCGATCGCAGTTTTTCTTCGAGCATCTGCCGCTGCCCGGTGGTCAGCGGTTGTGGCCCCTGGCCGAGACTCACTGAGTCCGGCCACGCGATCAACGCCAGTGCGAACAGAACACTCAAAACACAGCTTGGCGGCGTCATCACAGTCTCCGATCAATTCTCGATCAATTGTGGGATGGCTCCGGTATTCGCCGCCGTCATTTCGTATACACCTCGTGCTTCGCGTTACCACCGCTGATGATGTAGGCGACGAGGTCGAGGATCTCGTCCTTCTTCATCTGCTTCAGCAGCCCCTTGGGCATGGGCGATATTTTGGAGATCGTTAATTCTTCGATCGTCTTGCGATCGATTCTGACCTGCTGGTTGGGATTGGTGAGGTCGGTGTTCAACATCAGCGAGTCACCGTTGAGGTTGACGACAACGCCTGTGTGGGTGAGACCCGCATCGGTGATGACGACCACGGCTGAAAACTGTTCGTTGATCACTTTGCTGGGATTGATGACTTGATCCAGCAGATCGTGCGGCGAGTAACGTCGTCCGGCCGATGTGAGATCCGGGCCGGTGATTCCGCCCTGATTGTTGAAGCGATGACAGGCGTAACAGGCGGCGGCCGCAAACATCTTTCGTCCGCGTTGAAAATCTCGCTTCTTCAGACCGCCACGGGCAGAAGCGGAGAGTTCATCAAGCGACCATTCGGTTGCCGGACGTCCCTTGAAGATGCTTCCCAGGTTTTCGTAGGTGGTTTTCTTCTCCGGCTTCTTCGCCAGCACTTCCGCCAACGACTTCTTTTCTGTTTCACTCAACGACGCGACGGCGTCGGTGCGTATGAATTCGATAAAGCGTTCGAAGCTTGCTCCGCCGCGGTAACTGGCCGCCTTCAAGAACCACTCGAAGTAGGCGGTCCGCGATTCGGTGGTCCACCCGGCTTTTAACATCCGCAGCGAGCGAGCGTATTGAAGTTGCTCTTCCTGAATCGGGGCCGCCTCGATCAGCGCGACCGCTTTGGCCGCAACCGTTGGCGACTGAAGCCAGGCCAGCGTCTCGCACAACAACCAGTTCAGTTCTGTCGTCTCTGCCGGAAACATGGGGTCGAACTTTTCGATCAGCTTGGCCACCACGGCATCGTCCGGTCGGCCGAAGCGGTTGAGAGTGATCTGCAGCGTCCGCACTAGCGTCAGTTGCTGGTTGTGATTAAGACTTGCAGTGTCAACGGAAAGCAAAGCGCCCAACAGTTTGGCCCGCATTTTCGTATTGACCGGCGGAGTGTTTTCATCGCGATGCTGCGGGCAAACGCCGGTCACGCGAGCGAGCGCCAACAGCGCTGTAACCTGCGTTGCCGGGTTGGAGTCGGTCAGTGCCTTCTTGACCCAAAACTTCCGCGGCTGATTTTCAATTGCCATGCGAGCGGCCCAGCGAATGAACCGATCATCATCATCGAGGTGAGGCCATGCCGCCGCGGCCGCCTTGCGGTCCTTCTTGCTGTGAAAGACTTCGAGCGCACGCCGCGTGTTGCGTGCGACGCTGACAGTCGGCTTGGCTGTCGCGGGGGCGGTCGATTCATCTCCAACGTAGGTCACGCGGTAAAGACCCGACTGCACGCGCCGCCCGCCGATTGTGAAGTACATCGCACCGTCTCCCTGGTGGATGATGGCATCGGTGATTGGCAACGGTGCACCGGTGACAAATTCTTCCTTCGTGGCTGTGTAACTGGCACCGTTCGGCTTCAGGTGGACGGCGTAGAGTTTTCCCCAACTCCAATCGAGCGCGAACAACGCGTTCTGGTATTTCGCGGGGAATTTCGCTCCGTAGCCGAACGTCATGCCGGTGGGCGAACCCGGACCGACATCAAGCACGCCCGGCAAATTGTCTTCGTAGAACACGGGGCGTTTTCCGGCACCGTTGCGCCAGCCGAATTCTGCACCGCTGACAACCTGGCAGATGCGCGTGGGGCGATACCAGGGTGTGTTGAAATCGTATTCCATGTCAGCATCGTACGTGAATAATTCGCCGTCGCTGTTGACGGCTGCATCGAACACGTTGCGAAAACCCGAGGCGTATGCTTCAAAATTCTTCCCGTCGGGAGAAACGCGATAGATGATTCCGCCGGGAGCCAGCACGCCGCGATTGTGGCCACGGCCATCGGGCATACTCGGCAGCAGATGGTCTTCACCCCAGACCGGTCGCACCGGAGAATTCGCGGCGACTTCCGTTCGCTTCGCGTTGTTGCCCGTCACCAGGTATAGAGCTTTCCCGTCCGGCGTGGGGACGACGGCATGCACACCGTGATCGCCGCGGGACTTGACCTCACGCAACATTTCGACCTTATCGAGTTGATCGTCTCCGTTGCTGTCGGACAGTCGATACAGTCCGCTCGGGATCTTCGCTTCGTAATCGTTGACGCCGACGTATAACGCGCCGAACGCCCACACCATTCCATTGACGGCTCGGATTTTGGCCGGAACGGATTCGATATCCTCTTGCCGAAGCGGTGTTCCTACCGGCGGCGGAGTGATTCGGTACAGGCCGCCAAACTGATTGCTGACCAGCAAACGGCCTTTGTTGTCTGTGCAGAGATTGACCCACGATCCCTGATCTTTCCCCGGCACCGAGTACAGCAACTCCACCCGAAATCCCTTCGCGACGGTAATTCGATTGATCGGCGTCGCCTTGTTCCCACCAATCGATGGCCCGACCACCGCTTGTCGCTTCGGCCTTGGCTTCTTCGGCTTGGCTTTCTGAGCATCGGCAACCGAGCACCACGTGGTGGCGAATAGAACCGCGAGTGTGACCGTAAATCGACGCGTCGTTGCGACATTGATCTTCATCGTGTGTCTGATTCCTTGCCTGCTTGTTGCGATCGTATTTCCCGAGACCACGGTCGTCAGATCGTGGTTGATGTCAGTCTTAAACTCTTAGTCGAGCATGGCGATTGCCGTTTCGGATTTCAACTCATCGTCGGCATTCAACCCAAAACCCCGACCCATCCCTTATATACTACGGTACCACATAACTGTCTTCGAGTCAGATTGAGCGCTTCGCAGCTTCACGTAATTGCATCAAAACAAGACCTGAATCGAGTACATCCTGCATCGGAAGTTGCAGCCATTGCCCGTACAGCTTGACAGTCACCCGTTTTACGCATAAAAGAGTGTTGATAATAGCCCCTGTTCACAACGGAGCCCGACGATGCTGACGATTCATGGTCCCAAGAGCAGCCGCAGTGGATTTTGTGACGGAGTCTCTCGTCGCGGCTTTCTCAAGATCGGTGCTCTGGGAGTCGGCGCAGCGGGGTTGAATCTGGCCGATCTCTACCGGGCCGAGGCGGCTGGCGGCTCGAAGAAAAATCACAAGGCGGTCATCAACATCTTCCTGGGCGGCGGTCCTCCGCATCAGGATATGTGGGAAATCAAGACCAAGGCTCCGAAAGAGATTCGCGGTCCGTTCAGCCCGATCGATACCAACGTCCCCGGCATCCAAATCGGCGAGTGCTTCCCGAAAATCGCACAGGTGATGGACAAATCGGTCGTGCTGCGAGCCGTCGTCGGCTGCGAAGGACGCCACAATTCCTTCCAGTGCATGACCGGCTGGCGTCACGCCGAGTTGCGATCGGTGGGCGGCCACCCGTCGATAGGGAGCGTGCTGCACAAGCTGCACGGACCGGCCGACAAGGCCGTGCCACCGTACGTTGGCATGGCGACCGCTGGTGTCTGGAAAGACCCCGGCACGCCCGGTTTCCTCGGACCGACCTATACGCCGTTCGTGCCCAACGGCGAAGGCATGGCTGACATGAAACTCAACGGCGTCACGCTCGACCGCTTGGGTGATCGCAAGCAGCTGCTCAAGAGCATCGATCGTCTACGCCGCGATGTCGATTCGAGCGGCCAACTCACGGCGCTCGACTCCTACGAAGAACGTGCGTTCGAAGTCCTCACTTCCAGCAAGCTCATCGATGCGCTGGACGTTTCGAAAGAGGACCCCAAAGTTCGCGAGAAATATGGAACGGGCAAACCGTTCAAGTACCAGTACGACGGAGCCTCGACGAACAACGAACTCGTCCTCATGGCCCGCCGTCTGGTCGAAGTCGGCGTCCGCTGTGTCACCATGACATTCGGCCGTTGGGATAGTCACGGAGACAACGAAGGATTGGTACGACATCACGGCACGCGGATCGATCAGGCTGTTGGTGCGCTCATCACCGATCTGGAAGAACGCGGCATGCTCGACGACGTCACAGTATTAGTTTGGGGAGAATTCGGTCGCACGCCACGAATCAACAAAGGCGGCGGTCGCGATCACTGGCCGCAGGTCAGTTGCGCGTTCATGGCGGGCGGCGGTATGAATACCGGGCAAGCCATTGGTAGCACGAACCGCCTGGGTGAACGCGCCCACACCCGCCCCGTGCACGTTCAGGAAGTCTTCTCGACGGTTTACAGGAACCTCGGCATCGACACAAAGTTCGTGACCATCAAGGACGCCGCCGGACGGCCGCAGTATCTGTCGCTGAAGGAACCGATTCACGAATTGGGTTAGACCAAAACGCCCGTCAGTTATCACGGCGTAAAATGGTCGGTACCAAATCGGGAATGTCCTCATCCGCGGGATAGAACGGCCTCTTCAAATTCCGAAGTTGCACGCCTCGTAAAGTGGGCGGCGTTGGCCCGGACGTTTTGAGAATAAACGCCCCCTTGCTGATGTCGGCGTAGCTCATTCGATAATTCATCGGGTTCTTCGCCACGACAAACTTCGCGTCGCGCGCATTCAAGCCCATCGCCTGGAATTGTTCGTCGGCCCATTCGTATGTGCCGTGCGTCGTGATCAGGATGGACAGCGAACCAACCTCAAGCACGGCCGACGCTCCCATGTCGCCCAGCCGTCCTTCCCATATCCCGCCTTGATATCGAAACTTCCCATCTCCCAGCCTGCGAACGGTTCCGGTGAGAACGACGGGCGTTCCCCATTGGGGATCGACGCCATGTCCGATGGACAATGTCACCTGTTGACCGCAACCGGCGCCGCGACATGCCTCTGCCGCTTGCGGATCGACAACGGGAACGAGCGCCGGCAGCGAAACCTCCGCGTCGATGAGTGCTTTGAGCGCGGCCACCGCATCGCCGGCCGCCCCACCGCCGCAACAATCCGATGTCTCAACCAGCAGCACCGGACCACCGTCGATTTCCAACCCGCGACGGATGGCATCGTCCGGATCATAGACTTCGGGTTCCAAATCGAACCGACGAGACCAATAGGATAACGCCAACTCGGTCGCCAGTTGTTCGGCCAGCGGGTATTGGTTGTTGGCGATGACCAACGCGCCGCCTCCCATGTCGGGCAGATCGAGATAGGGGTGAACGAGAAAAGCACTTGTCGAATATATCTCCGGGCGACTCTCCAATAATTTGGCCGCCCGCATCACGTCGGCAAAAGGTCCGTCGCCTTCGGTCTGTCCAAACGCGCCGCTCACCAGCATGGGGACTTTTGCCATCACCATCGACGGCGACAACCTGCCATACAGAATATCCAACAATGCCTGGGCGCCGCGCTGACCGGTCGAAAACGAATCTCGATGGGGATACGTTTCCCACGCCAGCAGGGCATCGGCATTCTGAACCATTCGCTGCGTGACATGCGCGTGAAGGTCGAGCGTGGCAACAATCGGCACGTCCTCGCCCACAAGTTCCCGCACGGCTGCCAGCAGATCACCCTCCAGGTCACCTTCCCCTTCAACGGCCGCAGCCCCATGAAGGGGCAGCAACACGCCATCGACCGGCAATTGTGCCTTTAGCCGACTCAACAGTTCGTCTTTCAGCGTGCGGTAGCACTCGTTCGTCAACGGACCGCTGGGACACGCGCTGGCAAAAATCGTTGGTGCAACGCGTGCTTTGCCATCGAGAACCTGCAACATACCGCCCACGGTTCCGGTGGAGAGTTGCAGGATTTCCTCACCGCGACACAGATCGTTGCGTTCAAATGTCGCCATGTCCGCGGCGATGCCACCAAAATGATTGCATTCAATGAAGATCGCACCGAGGGCGATTGTTCGATCCATGATTACTCGTTTTCAATGCCCACTCTCCGGTGGGGGAGAGGGACAGCTTCAGAGCCGAAGGCGATGGAAGCAGGGTGAGGGCGGTCGATACACGGAAGACACCCCTCACCCCAACCCTCTCCCAGAGGGAGAGGGAGTTTTGAACCGCTTCTGGTTTCCACGGATTGTTTCTGCCACAATCGGGCGGCAACAAACTTCCAACCCGGCAACAAAACAGGTTTCCGCCATGAGAATCGATCGTCTGGAAACAATCAACTTGCAGTACGAATATGCGGAAGGTTTTTCGTATGCGGGCGGTCATTGTACCGGGCGGGTCACCAGTCTGGTGCTGGTTCACACCGACGACGGCCAGATCGGCATCGGTTCGGTTTATTCGCATCCCGGTCTTGTCCATCTCATTGTCCAGCACCAACTCGCGCCGCTACTCATCGGCAAAGACCCGAGGAATGTCGAATCGATCTGGGATTTGATGTACAAGATCACGCGCTGGTACGGTCGCAAGGGCGTCGCGATGTCGGCGTTGGGGGCAATCGATGTTGCCTGCTGGGATCTGCGTGGAAAGGCGGCGGGAAAACCGGTCTGGTCGCTGTTGGGCGGCGAGAACGGAACCTGCGCCGCTTACGCCAGCGCGCTGCTGTGGAACGATGTGGAAAGTCTGGCGACGGAAGCTGCCGGTTTGATCGATCAGGGATTTCGCCGCGTCAAGATGCGGCTGGGACGCGATTCGGAATACGATTTGGCAGCCGTGCAAGCGGTGCGGCAAGCCATTGGCGCTAACAACGACGTGATGGTCGATGGTTCGATGCGTTACGATTTGGAAACCGCGCGACGGTTCGGCCATCAACTGGCCGAGCAAAAGGTCTTCTGGTTTGAGGAGCCGTTTCAACCGGAAGACCTCGATTCCTACGCCGCGTTGCGGGGGACCATCGACGTTCCGCTGGCCGCCGGTGAAAACGAATTTGGATCACAGGGTTTCCGCGAACTGTTGCGCGCAAACACGCTCGACATCGTCCAGCCCGATGCCAGCCGTTGCGGAGGCATCACCGAAGTGCAACGGGTCGCCGAAATGGCGCAGCAGCATGGCGTCCGTTTCGCCACCCACAGTTGGAGCGACGCCATCGCAATCATCGCCAACGCACATGTGGTCTCGGCCCACGATCACGGAATCACCGTCGAGATCGACCGGACCGGCAATCCCTTCGTAGACGACTTACTCATTGAACCGCTCGTCGTCCGCGATGGCTGTCTAAAACTATCCATCGCGCCTGGATTGGGAATCGAACTCAACGAAAAAGTGATCCAACAATATCGCAGCCAAGACCCGTTGGCGTTACCCGACGGCGCGTATTCCGACATGGTCTTCGGCCCGCAGCACTATCGCCCTGCTGCTCCGTTTGGATCGGAAGGCTGAAACAAACTTTGGGGGATCGGAAGTAATCACTGCCCGCCTTGTCCATCGTCTTCCGGCGGCTTCTCCTGACGGCTCGTGGCATCCCACACCTTAATCGTCTGGTCATGACTGCCGCTGATGATTCGCCGCCCGTCAGGGCTGAACGCCACGCTAGTGACAGTGCCGGAGTGCCCTTTGAGTGTGAGCATCTCCTCACCACTCTCGGCGCCCCACACCCTCAGCGTCTGGTCACCACTGCCGCTGACGATCCTCCGCCCGTCCGGACTGAAAGCTACGCTGTAGGCAATACTGGTGTGCCCTTTGAGTGTGAGCATCTCCTCGCCGCTCTCGGCATCCCACACCTTCAGTTCTCCACCTCCGCTGACGATCCGCCGCCCATCCGGGCTGTACGCCACGCTGAAGACACCGCCGGTGTGTCCGGTCAAGTTTTGTTGGTTGCTGTTGAATAGCGTATTCAGGTAGTCGTACTCCCAGCCCCGGGACTCACGGCGACAGGCATTGAGAATTCGCCACGCAGCCGCAACGTTATCATCGTCCCACTCCCGGTGTGCTCGGTATATCTGGCCGGAATAGCGCAACGACTCGGAACGGGTCAGGCGTCGGTCCGCCAGCGCATGCTGTGTTTGAGCTTCTTTGCGGGCCGCGCGTTCCCTGGTATCGGCGGCCTGTGCTGCAGTGCGACGAGTTTCCGCCAGCCCACGCGCAGCGAGTTCATCGGCCGCCCGGTCGTTTGCCTCGATTGCCTCGATTGCAAAATAGCTCGATACTGCAATTCCGACAAACAGCGAAACGGCCACTGTCACCGTCAGAGCAGCAACGGTGCGATTCCGTTTGCACCACCGCCACAAACGGGCCGTCTGACTGATGGGCCGCGCGAGAACGGGTTCGCCGTTGATGAACCGCCGCAGGTCGTCGCCCAATTGCCCGGCGGTCGAGTAACGTAGTCCCGGTTCCTTTTGCAGGCACTTCAGGCAGATCGTTTCCAGATCGCGCGGAATGGACGCATTGAGCTTGCGCGGAGAGGGCGGCTCCTCACAACGTACCTGGTGTAGCAGCATACGTACGTTGCCGCGGAAGGGGCGTTCCTTCGTTAGCGTCTCGAACAATATTACGCCCAGCGAATAGACGTCGCTGCGGGCGTCGGCGCTGTGGCTGTCTCCCTTGGCCTGTTCGGGCGACATGTACGCCGGCGTCCCCATCACCTGGCCATCGACCGTCATTGTGATTTCGCCCGCCTCGCGCTTGGCGAGTCCAAAATCCGTAATGTGCGGCTCGCCCTCTGCATCCATCAGGATGTTCGCCGGTTTCAGGTCACGGTGAATCACGCCCGCCTGATGCGCGTGGTGTAACGCTTCGGCCATTTGTGCGCACAACTCGGCCGCCTCGTGCGATGTCAGTTTTTGACCGTTCAGCCAATCGGAGAGGCTCAGCCCGTCGACAAGATCGCTGACAATATAGACCTGCCCATCCTCGCGGCCCACTTCATGCACGCTGACAATATTGGGATGCTTCAACTGGGCGGCGGCCCGTGCCTCGCGAATGAACTGCTCGGCTTCACCGGAACTCAACTGTTCCTTGCGCGGAATCTTCACCGCCACGCTACGATCGAGTTTCGTGTCTTTGGCTTTCCAGACCGCGCCGAATGCGCCGGTACCCAGTTTGCTCTGTAACTCGAAGTGGCCGATCGTGGGATTGTCATCCGGACGGTAGGTCAACGTGTCATCATCGGCGAGCAGGTTGAAGCGGCTGTCGCAGGAGGGGCAATTGATGTCGGTCAGCGACGAGTCGTCGAGGACTTCCAACGGGTTCTGGCAATGCGGGCAGCGAACTTGCACGGTGACACTCTTTTCATGCTCAAGGAGTGGCTTCGCGGTCAAGCAGTGGGATGCAGCAGCGGATCTCTCATCGGATACACGAGACTGCAGATTACAGGACACAAGAAGTTGTCCCACTGTTGCGCGTGAACTCTCGAATGTCAAGCAGTGCGGATATCGGCGGAGCGATCAGGCGGCCCTCACCCTGCTTCATTCGCCTTCGGCTTTGAAGCGGTCTCTCTTCCCGGCCGGGGAGAGGGTTTGTGAAACCGAATCCTAGACGAAATCGACGGCTGGGAATTTGTGGCCGAGGACCGATTGGCTGGAGATGTCGAGCCAGTTGTCGAGAATGGTTGCGTAGACCGAGCGGAAGTCGGTGTGGTGTTTGAGGTCGCCTTGTGAGAGGTCGGTCAGGCTGGGGTGTTTGCCAATCAGGCCCCCTTTGTCGCCGGGGGTGACGACGAACATTTGCGAGGCGGCTCCGTGGTCGGTCCCCAGGCTGCCGTTCTCTTTCACGCGGCGGCCGAATTCTGAATACGTCGCCAGCAGCACCCGGTCCTGCAGCTTGTGCTCTTTGAGATCCAGATAGAAAGCGCGGATGGCCGAGGAGAGTTCTGTCAGTAGCCCCTGGTGCGCTCCCGCCTGCTGCGAATGCGTGTCGAATCCTCCGAGCGAGACGAAGAAGATGTTCGTCCCAAAATCACCGGCAATCAACTGCGCCACCGTTTTTAACTTTTGGCCCAGCCCGTTCCCCGGATACTCGGCCGCCGGTTTGTAGGTCGCGGTGACTTTCTCCAATTTCCTCGCGGTGGTGAGAGCCGTCTGCGTTGTCTTGCGAAGAAAATCGAGGTCCGAACCCGTCGCGCTGGGGCGATTCGCCAAATCGCCAATTAACCGTCGGCGAAGTTTGCGGTTGGCTACGGAACCTGCACCGAGTTGGAGTTGAAATTCGCGGACATTTTGAACCGTCGGCACACTGAGCTTCGAGCAAACGAGCGCCAACGGCAGTCGATCGGTTCCGAGTGCGAGCGCCGGTGTTTTTCCAGCATGCCGTTTGGCGTGCAGATCGAGTGATCGGCCTAACCAACCGTCTTCGGTGTACTCGACGTCAGGACGAGCCGAGTGCCAGATGTCGGTCGAGCGAAAATGCGAGCGATTCGGGTTGGGATAGCCAACGCCTTGAATGACGGCGAGACGTCCTTCATCGAAAATCTCCCGAAAGCCGGTCATTTGCGGATGCAGGCCGAGATCGTCACCGATCTTCAACACCGCATCCTTGCCGATGCCGATGCCCGGTCGCGCCTTCTGGTATTCCGGATCGGTGTAGGGAATGACGGTGTTGAGTCCGTCGTTGCCGCCGGCGAGTTGCACGAGGACGAGAATCCGTTTTTCGGTCGGCGGTTTCTCCGCTTTCTCGGTCGCCAACGCCGCACGCGTGAGAAACCAGGGCGGTGTCGCACCGAGGGACACAATTCCGGCGGCACCCACGTTTGTCAGGAACGTTCGTCTCGTCGTTGCCATGGTCTTGGTCCTATCTTAACGTGTGCCGCAATCCGTTGTTGCATCGCTCGCAATCAGACAATCTGATATTCGGGCATGGACATAATGAGTTGGATCAGACCGCGGCTGCGCTCGCCACGATCGCCTTCCGCCTTTTTTAGATACTCGGTCAACTGTTGTTTCGATGCGGGTTCGACGTCGCCTGCAAGCAACAGTTCGGTGTAGTAACGAACGACATCGTCTTGTGTTTTTCGTCCGTCCGACTTGAGAACCGATTGTGGATCGTCGATTGTTCCGAATCGCGAACTGCTGGTCAGCGCGGGGGCGAAGTTGGTCCGCAGCAGCATCGAAGCCGAATGAATCCACAGCCGGCCTCCTTCCCAACCCTTCACGGTTGGCGGCTCGAACACGTCTTGCCCGAGACTCGCGAGCAGGCCGATGGTGGTTTGCAGGTTGGGCCGATTCCCCAATGCGCGATAAGCGCCCAGCACAAGTTCCAACGGACTTTTGATGATCGACCGGCGAACGCTGCTGCTGAAAAACAAATCGGAACCAAATAGTTCTCGAAACACCGATGTCATCTGGAAATCATGCGCACGAATCCGCGATGCCAACTGCGCGACATCCTGCTTGTCGGGGCGCGGCGTCACGAATGTTGCCAGCAACTTTTCAGCGAGGAAATGAGGGCAAGCCGCCTGCCCGAGGCAAATCTCTATGACATCTTCGCCATCAAGTGTGCCGGTTGTTCCAAGGAGTGTTTTCTGCGTGAAATCGTGTTGCCGTCGGTTGAACCAGTATTTGTCGTCGCGGAGATGCCAACCGGTGAAGGCGCGGGCGGCTTCGGCGATGTCCTGCTCGGTGTAGTTTCCGACCCCCAGGCTGAACAGTTCCATGACCTCGCGGGCGAAGTTTTCGTTTGGTTGCCGTTTGCGGTTCGCGTTGCTGTCGAGCCAGATCAGCATGGCCACGTCGCGGGCCATGCCTGAGAGCAGCTTGCGAAAACTGCCGACCGCTTCCTTTCGGATTAAATCGTTCTGCGCCACCATGTGATCGACAGAATCGACTTTGGCGTTCGATGTGGCAAAGTGATTGTGCCAGAACAGCGACACCTTTTCGACCAGCGGATTGGCCGAATTCAGCATGCGGTACAACCACCACGCTTTCAGGTGGCTGATGTTGCCGGTATCGACGGCGACCTGACGCAGCAATCGATCGGACGACTCGAAATCGGGCGACTCCTCTTGCGGCGTCAGCAGCCGATCGAGTGTCTTTTCCAAACCGGCCTCGGTCGCCTGCTCAATCTCAGCGTCCGACGCGCCGAACTGCGTCCGCCACAGCAAATGTGTGGCGTCTCGGTGTGTCCAGCCCAACTTTTTCGAGTCATACTGGCGAAGAGGGTCGCCTGCCGGTTGTGAGCCGCTCACTTCCACGCCCCTTTCAGTTGCACGGTGAATGCATCGTTTGTGGCGGTGGTGTTGAAATCGAGTGATTTGATCTGTCGCAACACGTCCAGGATGGCTGCCATGTCTTGCTTTGCTTCGTCGATCGTGCGGCCCTGTTGGATGCGCTGAGCTTGGAAGAAATCCTGATTGGCTTCAATGATGTCGGCAAACGGGTCGAATTGAAGTTCGAGGTTGAAGTTCTTTTCGACGCGTTTGTTATTCTCCGGCTTCTTCAATGCATCAATCAGATTCCGGCAGAGGTCCACCGAAGAACTGATAATGAATTTATCGCCGACGCGGGCCGAAGCGGGCATGAAATTGAACACTAACGGCAACCGGTCGCCTTCCGGCTTCTTCAGGTAACGGCCATAGGAAACTTTGACGTCTTTGTAGAGTTCCGTATCGAGCAGCCAGGGTTTTCGACCCTGTTGTCCCGCCTGAATATTCAAAATCGCCGACAGCGTTTGAAAGAACAACTGGAATGTCTGGGCCCCTTCGTCGGGCTTGCCCAACTCGAAGATGGCAGCGAACCCCGGCAGTTTCACGCCCGGTTTGCCCTCCAGGTGGCTGTAGTCCTGTCGGGCAGCCACCAGCGTGATGTTCTTGCCAAGTTGCGGCAGAACGTCTTCACCGAAGTCTCTTCCAGGCAGCAAATTGCCCAATCCCGCCTCGAACTTGTCGAAGGCGGGCAGAATCTGCGGCTGCAACAACTCTTCGCGGCGGCCATACCAATCGGCAAAATCACGGTAAATTGTGACGCCGCCAATCAACTGCGGCACTGCGGGAATCGGCCGCGTGCCGGTTTCGGGAGGCGTAGCGAAAAACGGCGAAAACGTCTCGCCCAGTTTTTTCCGTTCGCCAGAAATGCCGACAGAGATGGCAAATTGATTCTCTTCTACGTCCAACGTCAATCCGGCATACGGACTATGTACCGCCAACTCGAGAATTCCACCGACCAACAGTGAGAAGAGCGGGTTGTCCATTTTCTCCGGTAGACCGAAGCGTCCACCCGTTGCCTCGGCCAGGGTGCCGGTGTTGACGAAGACGCGTCCCAAGTGTTCGCTTCCCATCTTCTTTGACATCAACTGATAGGCCTCGTCTTGGGCGAGCGATGCCGCCTTCTCGCCGGAAAGCAACTCGACCGTCTTAGTGAGCAGATCGCGATTACTGCTGGCCGCAATCCATTTGTCGTTGATTGCGAAAAAGGCGTTGTCGTTAATCGCGACCAACTCAACACCGTCGCCGTTTTCTGACTGTTTGATCTTCGCGCCCGTAAGCACCAGCAGCGGTTCGACCTGTTTGCGGAGATCGACCAGCGTCTTGGCATCCTTGACTTGGATAATGGCGACGGCGTCCGGCTGCTTTGAATTCGGTTTCGGATAAACGGCGACCGCAATCCGGTTCCCCAGCAACTTCTTGCCGACGGTCCACAGGTCCATTCCCAGTTGCTTTTCCAGAACCGCCCGCCCCGCTTGCGCCTGCTTGTACTGCTGGGAATTCGCCACATCCTGAAATTGCGGGCTTTCAACAACCTGCTTGAGATAATCGGAATCCTGAACGCGGTCGATGACCGATTCCAGGTCGGCGACTTCACCAAACGCGAGCGCTCCCGGCGGTATCGAATTGGCCAGCGAAGGTGACTCGGCAACGGCACGACCGGCCAACAGCGCCCCGGCAGAGGTGACAAGAGCAACAACAAACAGCCTAAACACCCAAGTCCTGTTGAACATCAGTTGCCTCTCCGAGAGAAGATATCGATCACCAGCCGCCAACTTATCACGAAAGCCTATTCTATTACGAACATACCTGCGTTCGCTTCGATCGGATTCAGGCATTTTGATGATTGCTAAAACTTGGCTCTTAACGCTTTACCGCACGGCCGTCGTTTCGCCACCAGCGTAGTTCGTAGCTGCCGTGTTCGGCACACGCTGCGATGTCCGGCCTGCCGTCGCCGTTGAAGTCGGCGATGATGATTTGATTCGCACTGCGCCAGTTGTTCTTCAGCATATGGCGTGTCCAGTGGCCCTTGGGGTCGCCGTGATTCTCGAACCAGACGACTCGCCCGGGGTTCCGCCACGAAGTCGCCGCGACATCGATGTCCCCGTCACCATCCAGATCGCCGGCCACCGCTTCGAAGGCGTCATCGAACTTCGGCCCGATGACGTGCTTTTTCCAAACACCCGCCGCCGGCTTGCCGTTGTTTTCGTACCAGACAATTTGATTGTCCTCTTGCCGAAGCGAAGCATCCGGATTGTTTGAACCGGGGCGATAAAAGAACCCGAGCGCCATCACCACGTCCAGGTCGCCGTCGCCATCCATGTCGGCCGGGTTGCCGTGTGCCGGGCAACGCGACTTGCCGTCGATGACGTGTTTTTTCCAGGTGAGTGAACCGGCGACGCGACGGTTCTCGTACCAAACGACCTGAGCCGCTTTGCGAGCCGTTCCCAGCAAATCCGTGTCGCCGTCCCCGTCGAAATCGGCCGCGCGCATCGTGCGGGTTTCCGCAATGTCTTTCTCGATCATGTGTTTCTTCCAATCACCGTCTGCCGGGGTCCCATCGTTCTCGAACCAGGCGAATTGATTTCCGAGAACCCAACTCGATGCGGCCACGTCCAGGTCGCCGTCTTTATCGAAATCGGCTAACGCGACATCGTAAGCGCCGGGCAAGTTGGTGGTGATCACATGACGTCGCCAGAGTTTTCCGTCGGTTGGTTTGCCGCTGTTCTCGAACCACAGCAAGTGACCGCGCAGGTTTTTTACAATCACCACGTCGAGGTCGCCGTCGCCATCAACGTCGCCAATCATGTGGCGTTCCAAACGCTCGGGGTCTTCCTTCTGAACGACGTGCCGCTTGAACTTTCCGCGACTGTTGTTCTCGAACAGATACAGCATGTTATGCGGCTGGTAGTCGGCCGAGGTCAAATCGAGATCGCCGTCGTCATCGAAATCGGCGGCGGCGATTCCATAAGCATACGCATACTCGCCGGCGATCAAATGTTCGGAAAAGCGAATGGCATTCGATTGCTTCACCCCGGCAAACACGTGCCGGAGTGCGGCCGCCAAATCGAGCCGCTGGTAGCTGCGCTTGGTCGCTGGATCGTCCACCGTCACGCCTGTTTTCTGCATGATGGCCAACATGGCTGAGGGAATATTAGGACCATTCTGTTTCCAGTTGTAACCGGTTTCCAGAATGGCTTCGCGCAGGATGATTGCGGCGCCGCAGGCGATGGCGTTCGAGGAAGAGGTGGCCCCGGCGGGGACGACCAGATCGACCTTGGCGTGGCGATCGAGGTAAACTTCGTCTTTCCCCGCTCTTACCGCCCCGATGGCGAAACAGTTGGGCTGACTGGCTGGCCATGAGATCCCGGTTGTGAAGTTGTGATTACCGGTGGGCGCGCTAACCCAAATTCCAAGCTGCCGCAGTTTGGTCAGTTTTTCGTCAATCGCGGTGGCGACCGGTTTTTTGTGGGCCTTGTCATCGACGGGCGCCAGATTCACCGTCGTGATGCGGTATCGTTTGTGGTTCTCGATGATCCACTGCAAACCGGCGGCCACGGTCTTGCCGTCACTCACATTGCAGTGGCAACATTCGAGCGCCCGGATGACCGCGATCTGATTGTTGTAGGCCACTCCCCACTTGCCGCCGTAGTTGACCGACGAGGGGATGCCGATTGTCGAGCCGTGATATCCCCGGCCTTCGTGCTTGGGATCGTTGTCGCCATCGACGCTGTCGTAAGCGACGAGAACTTTCGGTTGATCGCCGTCCGACTTCGACCATTCGGGCATCGAGAGTTTGCAGCCGTCATCGACCAGCGCCAACGTCTGCCCCTTGCCGAACGTCAGCTTGTGCTTGTACGCATTCCACGCCTCAATGATCCCGGCATGTTTGAACGCTGCAGGCTGAGCCGGCTCACCGGCGCGAAGCGCAGCAGGAAACGTAATCAGCAGCAGTGAAAGCAGCCAACAGTGCTTCGCAACCGGCAACCCATTCAAACAGCATTGGCGAATTCGCATTTGGATATCCTCATGTTGCAAGAATCAACACTCACGGCCGACAACAACAATGTGTTGCCCGCGTTCGATTGGCGCAACCCACGCTTGAGCGACCACAACGCCATCGATTCCGGCACAGGCGGGCCAGGGATCGGTGTCGATGTGGTCGAAGTCGTGTAGCAGCCCGACCACTTCGCCGCTTTCGACATTGGCGCCGCATTCCAACAACGGTTCATAATGGCCGGCAAACGGCGCGACGGTGAAACACTCGCGATCGACCATTGCGACTTTGCGCTGTGTGCCGTCCTTGTGATGCGCGATGGGGTGAATCTCGCCGCGAAGTTGCTCGTGGCGAATCGCTGCGGCCAGGACGCCTTGTCGCCCATAGCGCACACCTTCTGCGCTCACGGCGCGACCCCAACCGAGTTCGGTGCCGACGGTGATCTTGCCCAACCGTTCGGCCTCGCTGGGCAGCAAACCGGGTGTTTGATTCTGGTAGATCATAATCAGCGGCGTCCCAAACCAACGGGCCGTCTCTTCGATGACGCGCGATTGTTCCGGATCGTCTAACGGGTGAAAGCTGGCACATGGCGAAAACCTTGCGACATCGCCACCAGAATGTAAATCGATCACTACGTGCACTTGAGGCCAAATGAATTCACGCACAAAAGCGGCAATACGATGCGTGATCCCGGCGAGTGCCGGAGTCGTACCCGCCCCCTCGACGAATGCACGATTTAAGTTCACGCCATCGTCGGCACTTTCGCGCGTTCCCGCATGAAACGCAGACGGGTTGAGGACGGGGACCAGGATAATCCGTCCGAGAACATCGTCGAGAGAGATTTCGCGGAGCAGGTGTTTGAGCGCAACCGGGCCTTCAAATTCGTTGCCGTGGTTGGAGCCAAACGCAACCAGTCCATGCCCATCCTTCGCTTCCGGGCCGACGAAGACCGTCAGCGGAATCAAATGATCGCCCCAGATGCTGTCGTGTTCCAACGCCACCAGATAATCGCGACGTCCAGGCGAATCGAAGTCGAGATTCGCGGGGGAAGTAATAATACGGTTCATGGTGTGTTCTTCATGGGTGTTGTCACGTCAAACGTGAAGGAAAACAGATCGGCGTCGTGGAACACAAATCGTATCCGAATCGGTTGTCCTGCGAAACGACTCACGTCGCTGCCTCAATGCCCAGCGCCGACGCCGACTTCAATCATTCACGTCGTGAAGTTCTTGTTCATACATGGGGTGCAGTTTTCCGAAGTCGGCAAACGGAATTGTGATTGCGGCGCGACGAGGAGACTTGTAGTCATTTCGCAATCAACACGTTTGACTGACGCAACATTGTGCGATTATCCTCAAGCAGACGTGAGACTCGCCAATTGTCCCCGATCCGAAACCGGGAGTACGCATCGTGAATCACCCTCGCCTGTTCGCTTTTGCCGCTACGATTCTGATTATATCGTCGGCTGCATCAATTCGCGCCGACGACGGCCTTGTTGCTCATTGGAAACTTGCGACGGACAGCAAGGACAGTTCGGGGGGCGGTCACCATGCCGTCAATCGGGGGGTGACATTCGAAAGCGGCAGCGCCGTTTTCAATGGAGTCGATGCCTGGCTGGAAGTACCCGAATCGAATTCGTTCAAATCGGGTACGGGTCCGTTTTCAATTGCTGCGTGGGTTCATACCGACAAAGAACTGGATGACGTGCTGGGCGACGTGATCACCCGCTATGACCCGGTCACGCGCAACGGCTTTACGCTCAGCCTGATGAACTACGCCGGCGTCACCTCGGCGCAATCGAACTGGCGGAATATCCTCTTCGGCATCGATGCCGCGCAGATCGATCCCGAGTGGACCGACTGCGGACGACCGGGAACGAACCAGCAGGTCAAATCGCTCGTTGTTTACGACGGTGACTTGTACGCGTCGGTTTGGGAACCAGGCGCTGGCAAGACCGGCCACCTTTACCGCTACGCGGGCGGCACACAATGGGTTGATTGCGGCAGCCCGGATCTGGCGAATTCGATCACTGGTCTGGCTGTCTACAACGGGAAGCTCTATGCCGGCACGGAACTTTACAGCGGCGGCGGATCGTCGCTGCCGCTTTCACCCAACCAGAACCACGGCGGGAAAGTCTTCCGCTACGAAGGCGGAACGCGCTGGACCGACTGCGGCAAGGTCGCCGACGTCCGCAGCATCAGCGGTCTGGCCGTCTACAAAGGAAAGCTCTACGCCGGAACCGGCACAACCGGTGCCTGGCGCGACACGCCGCGTACGCGCGGAATGTACCGCTACGACGGCGAGCAGAAATGGACGTCGTGCGGATGTCCCGGATTGCGTGTCGTGCATCTCTGCGTTCATAACGGCGATCTGTTCGGCCTGAGTTACGACGGCGGCGGATTCTTCCGTTACGACGGCGGCACCGATTGGACGCGGTTGGGACCCGTACCCGATACGACCCAGGTTTACTCGACCGCCATTTACGAAGGGAAAATCCACGCCGGCACCTGGCCGACCGGTTCGGTGTTTCGATTCGACGGCCCACAGAAGTGGGCGAATACCGGGCGGTTGGGAATGGAGAAGGAAGTGATGGGAATGTCCGTCTACAACGGGAAGTTGTACGCCGGGACGTTGCCTTTGGCGGAAGTCTACCGCTACGACGGCAAGGACAAATGGGTGACAACCGGACGACTCGACAAGACGCCCGACGTGCGTTACCGCCGGGCGTGGGTGACGGCTGTTTTCGACGGAAAACTGTTTTGCGGCGTGCTGCCATCGGGGCACGTTCATGCTCTCGAAGCCGGAAAGAGTGTGACGTACGACCGCGCACTATCGGCCGGTTGGCATCACCTCGTCGCGGTCAAAGGCGATGACATGCTCAAACTTTTTATCGACGGTAAACAGGTTTCCCAGAGTACGAAGTTCGATCCCGCTAAATTCAACTTGAATGCGAAAGGACCCCTGAAAATCGGATTCGGCCAGCACGACTACTTCAACGGGAAAATGAAAGATCTCAGAATTTACGACCGCGCGCTTTCACCGCGCGAAATTGCACGCGTGCGCTCTGGCGCAAAGTGACCGAAATGAAAATCACAATTCGTCAACTTGAACCTGACTGCATTTCGTAGCCACCCCGTTCATGAGATTTTCCAGGAGTCAGACCATGAACTGCATGAAGAGCCGAATTGCTGCCGCAGTCCTTGTGGTGTTTGCATCGCTCGCGTTGGTTTCCGGGACACAAGCGGGTGAGCCGACCGCGCGGCCGATTCGTGTTGTCAATCCGCAACTACTGCGCGGCGATGACGTTGCCGCCGCGCGCACGCCGCTTGGTCTCCCCAACGATTACAAGCCGTTTGTCGCAAAACTCCAGAGCGGTGAATTGCTGGTCGTGGCGTTTTGCTTCGGGCCGATTGCAGGCGTTGACGGCTATGCCGAGCGGGCCGTATTCTGGCGATCCAAAGATGGTGGCCGCACGTGGGGAACTCGCGAAGAGCGGCTCGATATTCAGGGACGAGAGTTCGGTTTGACGGCATTGAGCGACGGTACGCTGCTAATGACCTGCCACTGGCTGGCGCGCGATGTCTTCAACCCGTCCAAACACACGCACAGCAAAGTCTTCCGCTCAACCGATGAAGGCCGAACATGGTCGGAAATTCGCATCGGACCTGATGGTTTTCCGAATCAAGCACAGACGTCGGCCGACTGGATGGCATTCGAGATTCCCGATAAAGACCGCCCCGGCAAGTTTCTCGCCTGCTTGGGGGTCAGCATGCAACATGGCAAACAAAACGCACCAAAGGTCGTTCGCATCTGGCAATCGCGCGACAGCGGCAAAACCTGGGACAAATCGCTGCGTCCCGATACCGCCGGCTGGATCGATGTCGATGGTTTCTTCTCGCAGACTGTAACGTTCACCACTGCATCGGGGCGGCTGCTGCACCCGGTCCGCGTCGATCGCACCGGGCCGCACTGGCACATTCCCGGCACACCCAAATTGTTGGCGAAGGAAAGCGGCGATCAGGGGGACCGGATGATGCTGTGGAAATCGGCAGACGGCGGGAAGACGTGGAGCAAGCATCGCAAACACGGCACGTTCGGAACCTACGGCGAGATGTATCCGCGGTTTCTAACGCTCAAGGACGGCCGAACGCTGTTAACCTTCACCGTCCGCAGCAACCCGACCGACGGACACGGCCTTGGTCTGCGAGCAATCCTCAGCAGTGACGAGGGCCGGACGTGGGACTTTTCGCACGATCGCCTTGTCATCAGCGACGTCAACCAGGGAGCCAGCGGCGGCGGATTCGGCAACACAATCCAGTTACGTGACAGATCGCTCGTCTCGGTCTACTCCTATCGCGGGGCCGACACCAAGACCCGAGTGGAAGCGGTCCGCTGGAGCCTGCCTGAAACCAATTAGGAGTGACTATTGGTGGCTTGACTACAACAGCCACCGACCGCATAGTGCATCGAAGGAACAGACTCCCGCCCCCTTTGCCCCGAATTCTCTGGCTTCGACTGCTGCAGAGATCGGCGTAGGTCACAAACATCAATAGACAATTTCAACCTACCGAAGGAGCACTGACGAATCATGTGCGCGAAATTTTGCTGCAGTTTCCTACTGTTCACATTGTTGGTTGCCGTGGTTGGCTGTTCCGAGGATTCGGCAGACAACACTGTCTCCGATACAGCCCCGAAAACGGATGTGAACTCAGAGGCAGCGTCAGCAATGGACAGCGATGGTCAACCTGCGGAACCGAATGCAGTTGATGAGACGGCGACGGTCGAGACGCCCTCCGATGGACAGGGGGAATCGTCAGACGGCTCCGTTCTGCTCGGCTCTGCTGAATTGACGGCCGGCATTCCCGGCGAAGGGGAATTGACGGTCGCACAGATCGGAGCCTGGCTCGACAGCGATGACAACCACACGTCGCTAAGAGTTACGCTGCCAACAGGCCTTGCCGCCGGTAGCAAGGCAATTGTGATTCCCAAAGACAATCCGTTGACCCGTGCCAAGATTGAAGTCGGTCGGCAACTGTACTTCGATCGTCGCCTGTCGGCAGACAATACCGTCAGTTGTGCCGATTGCCATCATCCCGACGAAGGATTCGCCCGCCACACCCAATTCGGTGTGGGTATCGACGGACAGCAGGGGGGCCGCAATTCACCGATCAGTTACAACCGAATTCTCAGCGGCGCTCAATTCTGGGACGGCCGTGCGGCTTCGCTGGAAGCGCAGGCAGTCGGCCCGATCGCCAGTCCCATCGAAATGGGAAACACCCACGAGGCGGCCGTTGAGACCGTCGGCAAAATCGAAGGTTACAAGCTTCAGTTCGACCGCATTTTTTCCGACGGTGTCACGATTGACAATGTTGGTCGCGCGATCGCGTCCTTCGAGCGTGCGATTGTGACAGGTCCAACACCGTACGACCACTACGAATCGTTTCAGCGATTTGCCAAACTCGATGAGGAAGACTTAAAGGAACTCCTGGCGGACGATCAGGAACTCGCTGCAAAATACGAATCACTTGGAGATGCCAAAGACAAGCACCCCATGTCCGAGAGCGCTGTTCGCGGTCGCGACCTCTTTTTCAGTAAGAAAGTCAACTGCGCCGCCTGCCATGTCGGCGCGAATTTGGCCGACGAGAAGTACCATAACCTCGGTATCGGCATGGACGCGGAGAAGCCGGACCTCGGCCGTTTCGAGGTAACCAAGGTCGATGCAGATCGCGGCGCGTTCAAGACACCCACAACCCGCAACGTCGCCCTGTCGGCTCCCTACATGCACGATGGCAGTTTGAAGACGTTGGAAGAAGTTGTCGAGCACTACAATAAGGGCGGGACAAAGAATCCCCAATTGAGCGACAAGATCGTCAAGCTGAACCTGACCGACCAGCAGAAGACCGATCTAGTCGAATTCATGAAAGCCTGCACCGGCGAGTTTCCAAAGGTCGAAACTGGACGCTTGCCCCAATAGGGTTGGTTTCAAAAACCTTCTCCCCGGTGGGGGAGAGGAACCGCTTCAGAGCCGAAGGCGATTGAAGCAGGGTGAGGGCGGCCGATGCGCCAGAAAACAACCCTCACCCAGCGGGAGAGGGAGAATCTTCAGGCAGGTTTCGCCTGGTTCCCTCAGGCGCCAGCCGACTCCGGTGGAGTCTGAAACCCGCCGCCAATTGGGGCGGGTGTGGCTGATTGTCGCTGCATCGGTTAAAGTGGATTCCACTCAATGCGTCTTACAGTCGCCTTGCCATGGGATCGCTCGATGAAGATTGTGTTCGCCCGTTTCTCATTTTCGCCGACACTTGTTGGGATGCTCGTTGTCGCGCTGTTGCCGGTTGGCGCAATCGCCCAGGACAAGAAGGGCGAGCTGACATTCGAGAAGGACATCCTGCCGATCGTGCGGGCGAAGTGCATCCGCTGTCATGCCGGCGTCGAGCCGAAAGCCGGATTGAATCTGACCAGTCCATCGTCGTTGCTGACCGGCGGAAAATCCGGAGCGGCGCTGCGAATCCGTGCCGCCGAATCCAGCTTGCTGTATGAAAAAGTCAGCTCAGATAAGATGCCCCCGGTGGGGCAGAAACTGACGGCCGAGGAGAAGGGGTTGATCCGGAAGTGGATCAACGACGGAGCAAAGGGTGTCGGCAATGCCGCCACAATCGATCGCTCTGAGGATGTCACCGGCGTGGATCATTGGTCGTTCCGGTCGCCTGTTCGTCCAACCGTCCCCGTTGTTCGGCAGAGTGATCGTGTCGATAATCCAATCGATGCCTTCGTCCTGAAGCGACTGGAAGAAAAGAGTCTCACGCTGGCGCCCGGTGCCGATCGGCTCACGTTGCTGCGCCGCGCGTCGTTCGATTTGATCGGGCTGCCTCCGTCACCGGATGAGATTGAACAATTCCTCGGCGATGACCGACCGGGAGCTCACGCGCGAATGATTGACCGATTGCTGGCAAGTCCGCGTTACGGTGAGCGATGGGCGCGACACTGGCTCGACGTGGCCGGCTTTACGGAATCGGCGGGGATTCTCAATCAGGACCTTCGACTTCCGCTCGCGTGGCGGTACCGGGATTATGTCATTCGCGCGTTCAACAGTGACAAACCTTATGATCGCTTCCTGCAGGAACAGATTGCCGGTGATGAGTTAACAGGATACTGGAATGCATTTGAGACGGCCGAGCAGCTTCCCGACGAAGTCGTCGAGGGCATCATCGCGACCGGCTTCCTGCGAACGGCTGCCGACCCGAGCCGGCCGGATTTCAAGAAGATCAAGAACGCGGCCGGGCAGTATTTTTACCCGACTCTGTTCGACACGCTGCAAATCGTCTGCTCATCGACAATGGGGTTGGGCGTGCAGTGTGCCCGCTGCCACAGCCACAAGTTCGATCCGATTCCGCAGGTTGATTACTACCGCATGCAGGCGGTGTTTATGACGGCGTACCGGCCGGACAACTGGATTCCGCAAATGAATCGCCGGTTGCCCATCGCCTCGAAACAACAAAAAGATGCCGCGACAAAACGGAACGCCGTAGTCGACGCCAACGTGAAAAAGCAGAAAGCCGCCTTGGCAGCTTTGAAGAAGACATTCACCGATCGGTTGTTTAAAGATCGTCTTGCTGAACTGCCGGAAGGAATTCGTGACAACGTTAAGGCGGCACTGAATACAAAAAAGGCGACTCGCACCGACGCCCAGAAGCAACTCGCAGCGAAATACGAAAAGACACTGCGACCGCAAGCAAAGGAACTCGATGCGGCGCTCGCGAAATACGCGGACTACAAAAAGGGAGCGAACGACCTCACTGCGGCGATTGCGGCTGAGGAACGTCGGCGGCTGCGGTTCGATGAAGTTCGCGCGCTGTACGACTTGCCGGGCGAAGCCGACACTCCGGTGCTGTTGCGAGGCGACTCGCTGACTCCCGGTCCGCTGGTGAAGCCGGGTGTGATCTCGTCGCTCGAAACACCGCAACCGTTTGAGTGGGCCGCTCCCGATGCCGAGGCAAAAACCAGCGGTCGGCGACTGGCGTTCGCCCGTTGGTTAACACAGCCGAAGCATCCACTGACCGCACGCGTGATGGTCAACCGCATTTGGATGCATCATTTCGGCACTGGCATCGTGGCGACGCCGGATGACTTTGGGGTCGCCGGTTCACCGCCGTCGCATCCCCAGTTACTCGACTGGTTGGCAACCGAGTTCGTCCGTAGCGGTTGGAGCGTCAAACACATGCACCGGCTGATGCTCACATCGAGTACCTGGCGGCAACGGTCGCGAGTGAGCGCGCAACACCGCGCGGCGTGCGTGCCGACCGATCCGGACAACCGGCTGCTGTGGCGTCAAACAATTCGGCGACTGGAAGCGGAGCCGTTACGCGACGCGCTGCTGGCCGCGTCGGCATCGCTGAGTCATCCGATGTACGGAGCCTCGCAGTCGGTCGCGCGGCAAAAAAACGGCGAAGTCATCGTAGCCGCCGGCCCGAATCAGAATCGTCGCTCGATCTACGTGATGGTTCTGCGGCTCACCCCGGAAACGATGTTGCAGGTGTTTGATCAGCCGACAATTTCGGTGAATTGCACGCAGCGCAGCACATCGACTGTTTCCACCCAGGCGCTGGCGCTGCTCAACAGCGACGTAATGACTCGCGCAGCAGCCGCATTTGCCGACCGCGTTCTGTCCGAACAGCCAGACGATCCCGTCGGCCGAGCGGTGCTAAGTGCATTCTCACGGCCGGCCACATCCGACGAACGCGAACTGCTAACGCAGTTTGTCGATGAACAACAATCACGCTATCTGGATCAGCAGGACGAAGCGGCCCGGCAGAAGGCAGATGTGATTGCTGCGGCTCGCAGCAAGGCCCTTGCCGATTTGTGTCACATGCTGATGAGTGCCAATGAGTTTGTTTATGTGGATTGACGGAGTCCTTCCAAAACTTGTTCCCAAGCTCCAGCTTGGGAACGAGGGTTGAAATGCGGCGACGATTGACGGAGTCATTGATGAACCAATTTGATCTGGTTTCACGACGGCAAGCGCTTTGCCAATTTGGTGGCGGGTTCGGCGGACTTGCGCTCGGTTCATTGCTGGGCAATTCGGCAACCGCCGCGGCGCGGCAATCGTCTGTCGCGCCGCATTACGAGCCGAGTGCCAAGGCGGTGATTCAGCTCTATATGCATGGCGGACCGAGTCACGTGGATTTGCTCGATCCGAAGCCGGTACTCAACAAGTTCGACGGAAAAACTCCGCCCGCCCACGTTGCCGACGACGAAAGCCTGACGAAGAATCTGATGGGTTCACCGTTCCGTTTTAATCAATGCGGAGAAAGCGGGTTGGAGTTTTCGGAGATTCAGCCGTTTGTTTCGCAGCATGCCGACGAGATTGCCGTCATTCGCTCGATGTTCACCGAGCATCGCAATCACGAGCAGGCGATCTGGATGGCGCAAACCGGCCTGACAACCGCCGGCCGACCAACTCTGGGCGCATGGGCATCCTACGGACTTGGAACAGAGAACCGCAATTTGCCGGCATTCGTCGCGTTGCCCGATCCAAACGGCCCGTCGGTTGACGGCGTGCGTAACTGGTCGAGCGGTTGGCTGCCGCCGCGGTATCAGGGAACTGTCTTCCGCGAACAGGGCAGCCCGGTGCTGAACCTGCAGCCGAAACAACCACGACCGCGTGCGATTGAAGACGCGCGAGCCAAATTGCTGCGGCAACTTAATGAAAGACATCTCGCCAGTCGATCCGGTGAACTGGAACTCGAAGCCCGCATCGAAACCTTCGAACTGGCCGGCCGAATGCAGCTTGCCGCAACCGACGCGCTCGACCTGTCGCAGGAAACCAAAGAGACCCAGGAACTATACGGTCTCGATAATGCCACAACGAAGTCGTACGGCACGCGTTGCCTGATGGCGCGGCGGTTGGTCGAACGCGGCGTGCGGTTCGTGTCGCTGTTCATGTCGGGTCAACCGTGGGACACACATTCAAACAACAATGCCGGGACAAAAGCGTGTTGCCAACGGACCGACAAGCCGGTTGGTGCGCTGCTGGCCGATTTGAAACGACGGGGATTGCTCGACTCGACGTTGGTTCTATGGGGCGGTGAATTCGGACGAACACCCGCCGCCCAGGGGGGCAATAGCGCAGCGACCAGCGGACGTGACCATCATCCCTATGGATTCAGCGTCTGGATGGCCGGCGGCGGAATCAAAGGCGGTCAGCATTACGGCGCGACGGACGACTTTGGCTATCGCGCAGTCGAGAAGAGAACACAAACCGCCAACCTGCACGCCACCATTTTGGAACTGCTCGGCCTCGATCATCAGCTGCTGTCGTGGCCCCACAACGGTCGCGACGAACGCCTGACCGACGTGTACGAAGCCAAGGTCATCGAAGAACTGATCGCCTGATTCGGCCACATCAATGGCCGCGGAAGATTGAACAGTTTCATGCCGGCGAATGGATCAGCCACGCGAAATGATGTCTTCCAGGTAGGTACGGCTGCGATTGATTTCGGCGGTGACGGCTGCCGCCGTTTCAAGAATCGGGATGCCTCGTGGGACAGGATGCATAAAGATTTCTGTCCAGCCGGAGTAGTTGATGCGCTTCAACGCCGTCAGCAATGGACCGAAATCCAACTCCCCGCGTCCTGGCATTTGCAGCAGTTCCTGTTCCTTCGGAAGCTTCCGGTGACAGCCCATGCCATGCTGCCATGCATAGAACACCTCGATCGAGTCGCCAAGTGCTTCGATCAAATTGCCGAGCAGTTTTTCATCCTGCGGCAGGTGGTAGGGCGCGAACCCAATTCCGAGGTGCTTTGAGGGACGCAGCTCGGCCAGCCACTTCAGCGAATCGGGAGATTCGATCAAGCTATTGCCATGATTCTCGATGGCAATTGTCACGCCGGTTTCTTCGGCCACGGCGAGATGCGGCTTCATCTGCTCAATGAAATTTGCGACCGCTGTCTTCAGCTCGCCACCCTTCAAGCCCTTCGGCCCCTTGGCACCTGCGACCATCGTCTGGCAGCCGAATCGTTGGGCCAACCGCATTTCATCCTGCAGCCCGAACGGACCAAGCTTGTATTGTGTGATGCATCCGAGCGTGATGTTGTGTTGCTTCAACATCGCAGCAAACTTCTCTTCGCCCAGGTCGGCAAGTTGTTCGCGTTGGTTGCCATGAACCTTGGGCCAAATGTCGATTGCTGCCGCCCCGCATTTGCGTACTTCGGGGAAGATCTCGCCAACGTACTGGTAGCCGTACAAGCAGGAGCCGAGAATGTATTTCAAACGAAACTCTTTCGATTCGGCACCAGCAGAGGGGCGCGAAAGGAACCCGCTCGCAACTGCAGCGGTGGTTGCTGCGCAGAACTCCCGGCGTGAAATCAATGGGCGATGCATGTGACTCTCCTCGTTTGTGAAGTCTCGACCGAAAGCGGAATCCCTGCAGAATAGACGTCGCTTACCACAGCTCCTTGGATGCGATTCTGGCACCTTCGGCCAGGTTCGCAAACTTGGCCCAGACGATACTGGGGTGAATTTCCTGCTCGGTGGCGGCAAAAGAGGCGAAGCCGCAATCGCTACCGCCGATTACGTTTTCCCTGCCGACGACATTTGCAAAACGCACGAGCCGCTGCGCGACGAGTTCGGGGTGCTCGACCAGCGGCGTCGAATGCGAAATAACGCCCGGAATAATGAGCTTCCCATCGGGAACCTTCACGTCCTCCCAGACTTTCCATTCATGTTCGTGCCTGGGGTTTCCCGCTTCAAACAGATAGGCACCGGCATCGACTTTGAGCATAATATCGACGATGTCGGCGAGATCCATTTCGTGAACACGAGGGCCAATGTTGATTCCGTAGCAGGTGTGAAATCGCACGCGATCGGTTGGTAGATCTTTGAGGGCATGGTTGAGCGCTTCGACACGCAATTCGGCCCACTTGCGGCAATCTTTGACGCTCAGATCCGGACGCGAAATGTAATACGTCAGCAGCCGCGGATCGTCGATTTGCAAAATCAATCCGGAATCAACAATTGCTTTGTATTCGTCGGCCATCGCCTCGGCGATGGCGTAGAGATAGGCCTCTTCAGACTCGTAAAATTCGTTGGCCTGTTGCCCTTCGACGTCGGACGGCGAGACGGCCGTCATGAAGACGTCTTCGATGCCGTGGTGTTTCGCCGCAGCTTTGATGTTCGCAATTTCACGCTGCAGGGTTTCGTGGCCCACGTATTCAATCGGTCCGGTACATGTGAGCTTCACCGGTTGGGCGATCAGTCCTTCCCGGCTTTTTCGATGTGCGTCGTAGAATTCGGGGAACGCGATTGTCTCGCGAGAATCGATCCAAAGGTCTTCTCCTTGTGCTTCAGATGGAGAAAAACCTGCAAGACGCTCGGCGATGTATGTCAGAAAACTGGATTTCCCCTGCTCGCCGTCGCAAACAATGTCGATGCCGGCTTTGGCCTGGCCGGCAACGATGTCATCCACCGCCTGTCGGGTCGAGGAATCGAATTCCGCCTTGTCGTAGTCTTCACCACGCTCTTTGGCAAAAAGAAGTTTGAGTTGACCGTCGGGACGAGCCAGACTGCCAACGTGTGTGGTGAGAATTCGATCGGTGCTGCGTTTCATGCCGTGATATCATTTCTGTTAGAGGTGGTTTCAAAACCCTGTTTTCATCGTAGCCACGCTCGCCAGAGCGTGGATTTGTCGAGCGTTGCCCACCGTCTGGCGACGGTGGCTACGGTTTTGAAACCACCTGTAGTGACCGCTTGTTGAAAAACTGGAGTTCCCCAGAAATAGTGGACACTGGAATTCGAGCGTAAACTATTTTTGGAGGAACTTTGAATGAGCAAGAAACAGCAATTGGCAAGCAATCGAACTCGGCGTTCGTTCAGCGAGGA
>Ga0114999_10001624_pt1 | contig 31021 bp, 29 predicted proteins | sample ArcticOcean_MG_C_3_FD_89820 | JGI IMG/M metagenome (GOLD analysis project Ga0114999, IMG submission 89820) | Marine microbial communities from western Arctic Ocean - ArcticOcean_MG_CB8_126 | ecosystem: Environmental > Aquatic > Marine > Oceanic | place: Arctic Ocean: Canada Basin | collected...
GCAAAACTTTTACAATATGTTCAGACCACATACGGCACATGATGGGAAAACACCTTATGAAATGCTTAGATTGAAGCTGAAAACTAATTAAAACTGTAAACCATAGTCCAAAATATCACATAAAAACAGGATTTAAAGCAAAAACCGCCTCGGGATGAAATTTCCAGAGGCGGGTTATTGATTAAAGGTCAATCTGATCAAATCAGTAGTAGTGTTGAATGATCTATTTCACTAACATGATCCTCTGAATATCTTCAAAACCACCGGATTTCATTTCCACGAAATATGTTCCAGTGCTTAAGCCATTTGCATGCCATTCCAATTGATGAACACCCACCGTCATAATACCATCCGCTAAAACGGTGATTTCGCGTCCGGTTCCATCAAATATTGAGACCTTTACGTTTCCCTCTTCCCGTAAACCGAATTCGAGACGAGTTGACGAATTGAACGGATTAGGATAAGCTCTCGACAGGAACCATGATCCGGGGATAATTTTCTCCGTAACAGTCTCCAATGCAGTACCGACAAGACTCAGTATTGTTAAACCATCCTCAGTCCAGATTTCGGGTCCTTCCTCAAATACTGCATCAGCTTGCCATTCCTCATCATTTTCATTATCCCAGATTTTGAACGTGAACGCCGCTTGATCCAAGAATCCCTCTATTATTTCTTCGGTGTCGGGATCGTTAGCGTAAACCGGGATCCCAATTTGCTCATTATCATGCCAGACACCTGTTCCGGCTAATACATCCTGCGGGGTAAAAATCCCAATTTCCCACCCATCGGGTACCTGATCATCGTTTTGCTGCACTCCTGTCACGATTAATCTATGCAGGACATGCGACCTGTTAAGGCCTGCATAATGTTCAATATCATCAAGTAATCTCATTCTTATCTTTGACGCCAGCTCAAAATTTTCCTCTTCTTCGTCAGGGAGCGAAGTGACTGTAAGGATTTCACCTAATCCCGGGGAGTACCATTTATAAGTATGAGTTGTGGGAATACTGTCGACTTCCCCTAAATCCACAACAATGCGCCTGCCAAAAATATGCCTTACTCCAGCAGCAGTGATGTTTCCTGATCCAGTTATATGCACCCGCAGAGCTTCAACTACATCACTCGGAAAGAGCAGTGATCCCCATGCATCAATTTCACCGGTTCCTTCAATATTGATAGTGACATCAAGGGAATCAAATATATCAGCCAGTGAATCCGGTGCTTCAATTGTTAATGTCAGAGTTGTTTCAATGTCCCAATCTTCACCAATTTCTGCTGGCATCGGCAGAATTCTGAGTGGATCTGGAAACTGAACATACTCTATGGGCACTCCTAAGTCCTGGTCTTCAGAGAGTTCAACACCCAAAAGATCCCAGCTATTATTACCAAGTTCTTCGTATCTGAAACCGTTATCTATTTCCAGTCCGAAACCACTATCGTATGACCGTAGGACGCGATTCGCATCCTCAAATTCATCGATAAACTGGGCTTCATCAGGATCTATTATCAAATCATCATTAATATCCGGGAACATCAGGTGAGTGTAATCCCACACTTGATCCTCGCCAGCTTCACCGAGATCTATTTCTATCCCGTATTCCGAGGAAAAATTGTAATACATAAAGGTCGTTTCGGGATCGTCAGGGATGTCTTCAGGTTCAAGGACGACTTGCGCTGATAAGGGCATGACAGCTGCAAGAATTAAAACTAAGCCGATGTGGTGTAAAGTATTCATGATTATTCCTTTGAATGGGTGTGGAATGATAAATTTCAAATCTAGCATAGTACAATATAATATATAAAGTTGTATTTTAGAACACTTTCTCTAATTATTTATTGTTGGTTTAATCAAAGGCGAGATATAAGCGCTTTATTATTTTGGTGTTATGTCCCCTCTGTTAGGTAAATTAAACAGGGACTGTTACATAGTCAAACTACACTTCAACTTATTGATCTTAATGGTCCAGCTAATTCTGACGGCGTACATCCACTATACGATTTTCACAAGTAATCGCATTGTACAGCGATTCAAATAGCTTATACACAGAATAATAGCCTGTGTATTCAGTCAAATATGATTGAATACCTAGTTGGTTGTTTTCAAGCGGAGGAAGTAGAGTATAGTACTATCGCATCGGTCTGCTGAGTTGCTGATCTTCTGACACTAATTCAATTAATTTTCCATTTAAAGTTCCTCGAAAGAATCGCTTGTTTTTAATAATTAATAATTCTCCATATTTTCCCTTTTTAATACTGGAGTCTACACCAATAATTTTATTATTATATAATTGAACAACCTTTTCATTTGAAGTATGTCCAACCACTATATGATCTGCATCCACCAACTTTAATATTTTTGAAATATCAGTATCTGTTAAATTGTCTGTGAAATAACCACGATACCATATCAAACTTTTATTGCCATAATACATATTATAAAAATTATTTGACCGCACTTCTTTTCTAAGTTCTCTGAGTTCTTTGAGTCGAGGAATGGACTTTCTCATTATATCATTTATCTTTTCAAGATTAAAATCTCCGTAAGCTATAAAATCTTCGGAAATACCACCGTGAGTAAAAATATTATTATTTATTTTAACAATAGTTGATTTTGAGCGTAACCATCTTCCAATAATCGTTTTATCACTATATAATTTATTATACTCCAAATTCAGTAATTTAGAGGATACTTTGTATTTTTCATGAATGTATCTTAAGTCATTATATAGAATCATATACTCGTGATTACCAAGAAGATAATGTACGCGACCACCTTTATTTTTTGCTTGAACTTCAAGTTTATAAATCAACCAAAGCACTTCATTGACTTTATCACCTCTATCGAAGATATCTCCATTAATCACCAAATGACCCTTGCCAAAACTCCAATTTAGACTTTTGTCAATTATGTTATTATTTTTTAATAATTTAATAAGTAAGTCATATTGTCCGTGAATATCACTTAATGCAGCTATTTTTCTTATTTTATTAAAAGTAGACTTTTCAGGAAAATATATTGTATCATATGAACTTGTTTTTAAGATCCTCGAAAGAACCTTACTGTTTATTATTATTTTTTCAATAAGTTTATTTTTTTCAATGAAAATATATGGTCCATCAGAAATAGTTTGTTCTTGACCAAAAGAATAAAGTGGAATAAATAGTAATATTAGAATTAGTCTTTTCATTTTAGCGGAGGCGAGGGATTCGAACCAGATGCGTTTCATATTGTTAATAGTAATAGTACTCTTTTCATAAACTTTGAGTTTTTCTTAAAAATCTATCTCCTTCACTTCAATAGCGTTACTTTCCTAACCGACTCAAATTCACCTGCTCGCATCCGCACAAGATATATACCAGTCGCGAAATTATCAGCATCCCATGTAACATAATGATGACCAGCTTCATATTTGCCATTTGTCAGAGTTATTACTAATCTTCCTGACAGATCGTAAATCTGAATTTTCACATTCACAGCCTCAGGTAGATCATAGGAAAGACGTGTGGTGTTGTTGAACGGATTAGGGTAACCAGCTGAAAGGAAGTAGTCAACGGGAATTAATATTACAGGCTCAACTTCTTCATCTTCTATGAATCTCAATCTGAATCGATATGGATGGTCGTACCAATCCTCCTGATCATTCGATCCTCTGAATTGTATATAGTAATCTGTGTCATTTTCAATGTCGAAGTTTAGGACACCGTTGTTTGGATTATCCTCATTGATCGAAGCAATTGCATCTTCATTTACATCCATGAAAATTGAGAGATTCCACTCATCTATATTCATCGCTCTTATCGAAGCCATGTCGAGTGATAATTTTGCAGAACCCTCGTTTTCTGTACGAAACTTGTACCAATCAACATCAGAATTGTTCTCAGGCTGTGGCGTGAATAGACCATACGTATATTCCCAATTAGTATTAATTTTATATGAAAATTGATGACGATTAGGCTCATCAAGTGCAGTTATAATACTTTGAAAATGCATAGGTTCTGCCGTATGGGGAGCATTAATTAAAAGAACATTTGAATGTCCTCTTGGCAAATGCCCATTTTCATCGTACAAATACTGTTTATCCACAAGAACCATTCCATCCCCACCTATTCCCCATAGATCTGATACTATCCAAGTATACCATATATTACTATTTAGTGGCATTTGGGCATTAAATGTGGTTCCTCTTTCTAAATTACCATCAACTTCAACGGTATTATTAAGACCTACAATGTTATCAAATCTTGGGTCGTCATCCTCTAAGTTTGGATGCCCATTGCAGTTGACATCAAAATTCATATAATCAATAATTCTTTCCACCCAATTATCACCATATATATCTCTTTCATTCCCACCAAAGAGATATAGTCCATTGATCTCTTCGTTGAAATCATGGTAGGAGTATCTCAAATCCCTCAAAGCTTCAAGTGTGATGATTAGGTCTACAAATTCATCGTCACGTTGTGGCGATAAGACAGGATCAATATATCCAAAATCTGATCCCAGATGTGGCGTGCCCGTTGTTACTACTTTGGCAACTCTGTGCCCATGATCTTCATCATCCGGATCAAACCACCACAAGTGTTCACCATCGGGTTCTCCATTGTCGGTTCGTTGCAAATTTTCCCTAATCGCTAACCCACCCATCGAATGACCAACAAGAATAACCTTGTCTCTGCCAGTGATCTCAAGAACTTCCCCAATCATTAATCCAAGCGCATAACCCTGCTTGTAGATCGCGGCAGTATTTGAATGATCATGATTATTATGGTTATCGTCTTCGCCATCAATATCTCTGAAAATTTCCTCTTTGAAGTTTATGGCGAACAATCTGCTTTCCTCATTGATATCATTTCTTTCAATGACATCTAAGTTTCCAAATTGTGTCCATCGGACTTCAGCCACATCGTTTTCCCCATTGTCTCCGGGTTCAAAAAAGGCAGTTTCATCCTCGCCATCATGGTTCAAGCAAACATGATAAACAATCGGTGGTTCTAAGTTGGGAAAATTTTCTACCTCCTGAATTTCCTCGATGGTCTCTTCCCACGTTTCATGACTATCTCCTAAACCATGTACAAAGATGATCGGATAAGGAATATTCGCATTGGAATTTCCAATGACAAACAACAGGGTGAAAACGGTTAAGTTATTTTTATTAACCTTCATTTTAGACTCATATTTAATTTCATTGCAATTTACTGATTTTTGTTTTATTAAAATTAAAACTTTAATATTACAGTTCAAGGAAGATGTAAGCCGACCATCAGCTGTTCAAAGTGTACACAATATACAAAGATTAATCAAGGTAAATTAGTGCGTTTATATTATTATCAAAATAATCTTCAACTCTGAACTTGCCAAATTATTGGGGGAGGGTAGATGTACCTCCCCCCAATAATCCATCTGTAGAATGGAATGTTGGAAAAATGTTATTATATACATAGTACATGATTGTCATACACTGCATTCAGTAATAACTTGTAGCATATGACAGATCCGTGTGTGGTGCTGTTTTTAGAGTAAAAAAAGGAAAAGCCAAGTGTCTTCGATGATATTAAGATCAATATTAATAGTTTTCTTTGTATTCCTGCCGACTTCGGCGCATCTCCAGATCAAGATCATGAGCTACAACTTGCTTAACTACCCATCTAATGCTGAAGAAAGAAACCCATACTTTAGAACAGTTATGGAAGCCACGAATCCCGACATTCTTGTAGTCCAGGAGATGAACGGGGGTGGAACAGATACCTTCCTGGATTCAGTTCTGAATTATGCCACCGAAAGTTACCACGCAGGTGAGTTCATTGATGGTACAGATACGGACAATGCTATCTTTTACAAGGATTCCTTGTTTACCTACATCAGCAACATACCAATCAATACACAGCTTCGTGACATTAATGAGTTTACATTAAGATATGATGCCACAAACGACACGCTCAGGCTGTATGTGCTTCACTTGAAAGCCAGCCAGGGAGAAGAAAATGAAATTAGAAGGTCCAATGAGATAGACCGTCTTAGAAGAATTACAAATTCCTTAGTACAGGGATCAAATTTCATTGTATGTGGAGACTTCAACATATACAATTCCGATGAACACGCTTATCAAAGGCTTTTAGGGGTTGAAGAGGACAACCAGGGACACGTTATAGACCCAATTAACCTTCCTGGTAACTGGCACAACAACGAAGACTTCGCACCGATCCACACACAGTCCACCAGGTCCCGTCAGTTTCGTGGAGGTGCTCACGGCGGACTTGATGACCGATTCGACATGATTCTGGTCTCCCAAGCTGCAAACGATTCAAGTGGCTTTACTTATATTAGCGATTCTTACGTGACTTATGGCAATGACAGCTTTCACTTCAATGATTCAATAAATGCCCGACCGAACCAAGCAGTAAGCAATGAGATTGCAGATGCGCTGCATTTTGTATCAGATCATTTGCCTGTGTACGCCCTGTTCGAGGTAGAAGCAGAGTTTATCGATTATGGGCGTAAACGCAAGCCAAAGTCGTTTGTATTGTATCAGAACTATCCTAATCCGTTCAATTCTTCAACTACCATCACTTACAATCTGATGTTTGCTTCGAATGTATCTCTCAAACTTTACAATCTTTCGGGACACAGAGTGGAGACACTGGCTGAAGGTCTGAAAAAGCCCGGCATCCACACAGCCACACTAATTGCGGACAAGCTTACCTCTGGATTATACTTTGTTAGAATGCAGGCATCTGATCAAGTGTTTGTGCAGAAGATTATGTTTATCAGGTAAAAAACAACAGCCGATACAAATCAAGTACCGACTGCTACCATTATTATCAAAGCGATGGTTATCGCTGGCCATATGACACAGAAGATCCAGACGTTGATCTGGTTGTATGTCATGCCTAGCTTATTTGCTGCATATTGCAGCACCTGAACGCAGCCATAGAATACTTTATCTGTCATAGTAAGCCTCAATTTTATCATAAATTTCTAATGCAACATAAGCACCTATTGCACCTGCTACTATTGATATGACAGCTTCTGTTAAAATCACCCATTTTATCATTTTAATTCCTTTTAGTTAAATGGATATAATTTCTTATACCACATTCTGAATCGTGTATACTTTTATATAAGGCAAATAAAAAAATTAGAAAATAATCTGGACCGGGGTCTTCCGGGTCCCGTTAGGTACATTTATACGGTGCTTCTATCTACCCTGTAAGACGGTGTCTATTACTGGGGTATCGACCTGACAACCGATGTTATTTGGAAAGCATGCTTTTAAATTATTGGGTACAAGCTCTTGGCGGATTGCACCATCGCTTTTATCGGAAAGTAGCTTAATCCAAGCTTAGATTTCTTGATTTGCCTCGGTATTGGCTGCTTTTATACTTTTGACTAGGCATAGGTAAATGTTTTTTAATAGACTGTCCTTATTTTAATGCCATTAATGACAATATTTATAGCAATGATGTAAAATATACCATCTAACTGAAATCTTCGATTGTTTGAATTGAATATATTGCTATATTAATCATACCTGCGACACTAAAATGACTTAAATGGTGTGCAACCTGTTTAGGAGTAAACGGATGGCTATTCATCTTAATTTTGATTGTGCTATATTATGAAAAGCTGCCCATATATTTTGTAGAAAACAAACAAAGAAAAACACTAACTTTTCCTCGCAGGAAACATTGTAGAGTTTAAGGCAAGCAGAAATTAGACTTACTATCTTCAGATAACATATATAATTAAATAATTAAGGAACTGACATATGGGTGACAAAGGTGGAAAAAAAGATAAAGCTAAAGAGAAGAAGCAAATGAAATCCAAACAGGATAAGAAGACGAAGAAGCAGCAGGATAAGCAGAAGAAGGATTAGTAACTCACGTACAACCCGTCGCCAGCTCTTGAGCTTGATAGATTATGGTTTGAGTACCTGCTGAGTGCATAGTGTTCACAACTTCTGCGACTTGTTTTCCTTGCAAATCATACAGAATTAATGACACCTTCGCAGCAATTGGAATCTGATACTCGATATTGACATTTGAGTTAAATGGGTTGGGATACGGTTCTGAAAGTGTTAGTGATGTCGGATTGAGGAAGTGATTGTCTTCAGACACTACAACCGGATTATCACTATAACATATCAACCAATCACGGGAAAGTACGACCAAATTAAGGGTTTCGTCATTTTCAGATTCCGTCACGACCGATCTTACATAGTTCACCGGCATTAATGTATTGTAACCGAAATACATCCTGTCAAGGGTTTCTGCATTATAAAAAAGTGTCCGCCTCCTTGAATCAACCAGCATTAAAGTTGAGATAGTCTCCTCTTCCAACTCCCATTGAAAGCTCAACATATCACCACTTCCCGTACCAAGGTTAAGCGAGGTTGTTCGAATTAATTCAAGGTCAGGTACACTATATTCAGCAAGAAATGAGTTCGAAGAGTCAGAAAATGCCACAAATATTGATGGCTGGTCATCGAATTGTACTACTGACAATCCATGCAACTCGGGAGGTCGATCTGGCATAATCCTATTCCAATCATCCCAATTGTATTCAGCCAATAATGCAGATCTTTCAATTTGAAGGTCTTCCCCAAGCCGTCTGGAATTCCTCCCCGAATGTAGCCTAATGTGTCATCAGTAATTATACCAAGTAATCCTGAGTGACGAGGATAAAGTTGGAATTCAAACCTAGTGGCTTCCTGGAAGGTCTTCCAAGCTGCTAAAACAGGATGTTCTTCAGAATTGAGCATTTCTGGTGTAATTAATAATCGGGCAATTTTTCTATTGTCAAATTCGCCATTATCTTCACCTAATCCTGTCCCAAGGAGTTGCACGTCTGAAAATAGTTCAAAGTCATCTCCCCCAAATCTGTAAAGGTGTCCATAGGATTCTCCACCTTGACGCAATGGTTCCAAAGCTGCAACTACAATTTGCGCCCCATCATTATAGGGAACCCTAATTAGTGCAGTTATTGGTCCAATAAGCGAGTCGCTCGTCCAAATTATTTCTTCATTAGAAACAACTTTTGCCTGCCATCCGTCACCCACCACCACATTATGGTTGCCATCTTCATCTGTCCAGGCACCACCAAGTCCCGTTGCTGAATTCATTTCAATCCTCCAGATTTCTTCGATAGGAAGCTGGGCAAATAATTCTGTGGGTGATAACGACCTGGAAAAGAATAGGAAAAAGTTCAGAACGTATTTCGACACGCGGGCATTCGGAGATATTGAATATGTCGAGCTGCGTAACCAAAAGGAAGCTGACCGCTATTTAGCTTCACTATATTTATGATAATTTTTCGTAAATTACCAGACAATACTCAGGCAGTATGGGAATGGAAGGCGAAACAAAATTAGATCGTTATTACAGTAATTATTCAATCCAACGAAAATGGATGTTTAAGCATTACAATATTTTCTTGGATTTCAGCTTTTGCTGGAATGTCTGTCCCTGATATTTATCTAAACTAACTGATCTGACGGAATAATACATTCACGCATTCAGCACAAGTTATCATTAGTGTTGACATCGCTCAACCTTAGCCTTAGATTTTAAGGATTAAATATTAATGCCCAATACACAGGATGAGCCAGATGGCAGAATTTAGTATAGAAACGAGACAGCTAAGGCGGGTCTTTAAGCTTGATCGCATTGCCCAGCGCGAAGGATTGGGGAAGAGTCTAATCGCGCTCGATGGGATTGATCTGCAGGTCAGAACTGGCGAGCTGATCGGGATACTCGGTCCCAACGGAGCTGGAAAGACAACCCTTATCAGGATTCTCAGCACTCTGTTGTCTCCCACCAGTGGTGAAGCATTCATCGAGGGTATTAATGCAATTCGTGATGTGAAAAAAATCCGTCCATTAATAAATGTCGTTTCCGGTGGCGAAACCTGTGGCTATGGCATTATGACCGCCAAGGAAAACCTCAGGCTGTTTACCGAGCTTTACGGCATACCTTGGAAAATTGCCAGACCACGCGTTGAAAAAATGCTCACAATTGTAGGGCTTGACCGCTACAAAGGAGTCCGCGTGAATCGACTCTCCACCGGTATGCGACAGCGAGTAAACTTTGCTCGTGGATTTATCACAGATCCCAAAGTGTTGTTCCTGGATGAACCGACTGTGGGGATGGACGTTCACGCTGCGATGGAGATTCGTGATTTTGTCAAGAATTGGCTCGCGGAAGATCCAAGTCGTACAATTTTGCTCACTACGCATTATATGGCTGAAGCTGATGATTTGTGTGACCGAACTGCGATAATCGACCATGGCAAGGTGCAGGCTATTGATACTCCCACCGCACTGAAAAAAATGGTTCAAAAAGAAACTTCACTTGAATTGACTTTAAGCGGACTTGAGTCAGTGCCAGATAGTCTTAAATCCATCAATGGAATCGTCAAGATAACCGTTGATACCTTGCCTTCAGAGTGCTTGACACGAGTTAATGCACTACTGAAAACTCCCGATGTTATCAGTGAAGTAATTCGTCAGATCACCTCGAACGGCAGGAATCTTGTGGAATTAAAAACCCACAGTCCAACATTGGAAGACGTATTCCTAAAATTGACCGGCAGACGACTGACCGCTAATTCTGATGCCGATGATTAATAAAAGTGTCATGTCGTTGCGAGCGAAGCAAAGCAATCACAACGGCAATATAGAAAATAGAGATTGCTTTGTCACTGCGTTCCTCGAAAAGACGATATTATCAAACAAACTGATTCGCAGTAATGATGCGACAATATGTACTATACACTCAACAGTTCTACCCGCACATTTAATCGATGAGGTAATTTAAGCATGAAGTCCCAAATTGTTTATTTTATCCGCGTTGTCATCGCACGAGCATATGTGAGGATAATTGGTGCTCAGCGTGAATTGTCGTGGATAATTGGCGATACATTGCTCCCGTTTCTGTCGGTTGCGGCATATATATATGTTTACAAAGCCATGAATGCCCCGCCGGAATATACTGGATTTGTTGTGCTCGGTGGCATACTCGTCACGTTCTGGATTCATATGATCTGGAGCATGGGAATGCAATTTTTCTGGGAAAAAGAGATGGGAAACCTGGCTCTATTCCTGATGTCACCCTTGCCGCGACCTGCGCTTTTGCTCGGAATGGCACTTGGCGGGATGGTAATGACCGGCAGTCGTGCACTAATAATTTACATCGCCAGCCGTCTGATGTTTGATGTTACATTTTCAATTTCTGATCCGTGGCTGATTGTTTGGATTTCATTTGCAACCTTGGTTGCCCTTTACGGTGTGGGAATGATGATGAGTTCGCTGTTTTTCCTGGCGGGGAGAGGTGTTTTCCACAGTATGCAGTTAATGATGGAGCCTGTATTTTTCCTCGGTGGATTTTACTTTCCGGTAAAGCAACTTGGCATGATAACAGCTACAGCTGCTGCAGCGATTATCCCGATCACGCTGGGGTTAGACGCCTTACGCCAAACCATGTTCACTACAATCGATACGGGACTGTTTGACCCTCACACCGAGATGTGGTGGTTGTTCGGGATGGGTGCGGTATTTCTATACGCAGCAATTATTATTATTGATAAACTCGAAGCGATTGGTCGCCGTGATGGAAAACTTATATTGAAGAACGATTAATGTCTAAACTTTGGAATGTCATCGGGCTCCAGTCCTTCATTGCTCTTGATTTAGAGACTACTGGCTTAGATCCAAGGGCAAACGAAATTATTGAGCTTGGTGCAGTTCGGTTTGAACAAGGCAGGGAGGTTGACCGATTCAGTCAGCTCGTTAACCCATTAGTGAAGCTGCCACGAGAAATAGTCAAGCTAACCGGGATAACCGATGATGATCTTACTTATTCGCCCATGCTCGAAAAAGCAGCTTATGACTTTATTGACTTCGTTGGTGATTTGCCGATAGTCGGGCATCATGTTTCTTTTGATCTTGGATTTCTCAGTGCTGCACGACCAACTGCCGATCATTTCCGAAATTCGCGCACCATCCCCATCACCCATGATACCGGACCCATGGCAAGGTTTTCCAATCCATGCTTGAACAGCTATAGCTTGAAAAACCTCAGTCGTCATTTTGGTGTAAGTTCCAGACCAAATCATCGTGCTTGCGATGATGCCGCTGCCACTGCTGAGTTGTTTGTCAATCTTATCGAACTGATGGTGACACTGCCTCGCGAACAGCTTGCCCAAGCCTTTCACTTTGTCGAGGGCACATCTTCACCATTTGCTAATACGCTCAGAAATGTTCTTAAAGTTACAGGTGAAATTGAGGCGACAGATTATGCCCGAGCGAACTCTGGGCTGGTCAACCTAAATTGCACTGATAATATATACACCTGTGAGGGCGACCCGCGACCTGACTCGGCTGTAAGCACCGTTCAAATGGACAGGTTTTTCCGTGAGCGAGAGCGTTTTACGGACATATGGCAAGACTATGAGGTGCGTAAGGAACAGCGTGACATGGCAAGCAAGGTTGCACGGGCATTTAGCGAGGAAGAAATATTGGTCGTGGAAGCAGGCACAGGTGTTGGTAAATCGATGGGTTATCTCGTCCCAGCACTTCTTAGCGGTAAAAGAATTGTAATATCATCGCATACGAAGAACTTGCAGGATCAGCTTTTCCATAAAGAAATACCGCGTCTTGGATCGTTGTTTAAGTTTGGCTTCAAAGTAGCATTGTTAAAGGGCAGGCGAAATTACCTTTGCCGTACCAAGTGGAAAAACTGGGCGATCAACCCCGAGAGATCGGCTCCCAACCTACGCGAAATGGCAGCTACTTCGGTGCGATGGGTAAATGATACCATCACGGGAGATCTTGATGAACTAATGGCAGTGGGTAATAATTCTGCATTTTACGCTTTGATTGCATCCGAGCCCGGCTATTGCTCAACTAAAACTTGCCTTGACCAACAGCTTTGTCCGTTAGCAAGAATCCGTAGAGTATCTCAAAATGCTGACATAGTCATCGTAAATCACAGCTTGGTATTGTCCGACCTCGCCAATGAAGTAAACCTTCTCGGTGAAGGCAAGCTCAACATTATTTTTGACGAAGCGCATCATTTTGAGGAAGTTACTACCGATCAATTTGGCGTAGAAGTTTCTGCGAGATTATTTAAGGCTGCATTGGACAGAATTAACCGGTTCTGCGGACGTAAAGCTGAATTGTGTGTGCTGTTGCTGTCCAAAGGAAAATTTGATCGCGAGGTTAAACAATTACAGAGCAACGCCATCTTGACAGGTGAGATCCAAAAGGAAACGGATAAGTTTTTCACCCACCTTAGACACGAATTCCGCATAGGACTTTCGGATAAAACTTCATACAGCACTGCGTTCAAATTTAAATCAGGCGACAATTATCATGGTCGGTTTACTGAAATGGGAACTGAATTGCTGACCGTAATAGGTGACCTGCTCGCCAAGTTGAAGTATGCTATTTCAAAGGTGGAATCGTTGGTTGATGAGGTCGTCCCAGAGTATCTTTTGCTTGATGTGCAAAGTGCGCATAGAGACCTGCAAAATATGTTTAACACGCTCGATATGATTCTGCTTGCTGATAGCGATGACAAAGTGTATTGGGTTGACTTTCCTGCCGATATGGATCGGTCGATCAGCCTGCGGGCAGCACCACTTGATGTGGCACCAATCCTTGAAGAATACCTGTGGAACAGGATCACCTCAGCCGTCCTGACCTCTGCCACGCTATCTACCGGAACGGGCGATTCTGGATTTAATCATCTTGTCAGGCGACTCGGATTAGACCGAGGTCAAAGTCATAAGCTTGTCACTGCGCAATATGGATCACCCTTTGATTATGAAAAAAACTGCCAACTCGTTTACTCATCATTCTTGCCCCCACCGGTCGGAAACCAGGATGAATACTTGGATGGAGTAGCAAAAATATGTGCGCGGTTAGCTCTCAGCCAACGTAAGAAAATGCTAATATTGTTCACGTCTTATAAGGCAATGCGGAGTGTAAATTATGCCTTGTCATCTCAGCTCGCAGGTGAAAAGATTGACCTGTTCATCCAGAGCGGTTCGCGTCGTCGTACTAGTTTGTTAAAGATGTTTGCATCCACTAAAAACACTGCCATTTTGATGGGAACGTATTCATTCTGGGAAGGTATAGATCTGCCGGGGGATGCTGTGCAGATTGTGATAATTCCCAAGCTCCCGTTTGATGTGCCCAATGATCCGGTGGTCTCGGCACGGATAGACAAGCTGAAGGCAGAGGGCGAAAACGCTTTCGCTAAATACCAACTCCCTAATGCAGTATTACGCACCAGACAGGGTGCGGGCAGGTTGATAAGAACTGCGACTGATCGCGGGGTAGTGATGATCCTCGATTCGCGCATCATCAGCAAGAGCTATGGCAGTAGTTTTCGCAAGGTGTTACAGGGTACACCGGTGGTTCCAAACTCAGTAGATGAATTGGTAAAGGGTGTTGGGGAGTTTTTTAACCGTATAATTGTAACTGACACAGATCGGCATAATGGATAGTACACATCAGAAAATGCATGTTTTGCATATTACGCATGTCTGATTCATCAACTTCTCAGTTTCAAATATGTGTAATCCGAGCAATCTGCTGTGAATAATATCTTCACACAGAATTTAACACCAACAATTGCATCAATGTTAGTTTTTACAGCACTACTTTTTTCAAGCTGCAGTCCTGACCAATATTACCAACCCGATGATTTCCTCGACTCAATTGCAGACACAATTAACACTGCGGAAGGTCGTCAAGTATTTATGGCTGATGGCACTGGTGGCTATTATTTTGATGATGCGTTTCGTGAGAATGGCAGGAGTGAATACGGTTTTTCCAGAGGTGAAAGACGGATTCTTGCAGGTTGGAGCCTGATTGATGATGCTGGAAGTTCACTGATCGTGGATCAAGAATACGCCGTGACTCATCCTGAAAGAATTGAATTCCACTACAAGAACGGACTTACCACGACAATTAAAATACCGATGGGAATTCCTGGACTGATAGTTTCTTTTGAGCAAAAAAAGAAATCAACTATGATTTTCCGTCCCGAGATAGATATGCGAAAACTGGATCGAGAAGAAACACCATCGTATAATCATCATTGGGATTCCAACCGGGATGTAATGACCGTTTCAAGAAATGACAGTCTTGGCGGTTGGGTCGCAATGTCCTCTGTGCAAAGAACTCTATATCGCGACTCAGAAAACTTTCGCCGACTGGCACATGAAGCGAGTGGAATGATTGGTTCGCCGGATGTATCGGTGTCTTGGTCACCGGGTGAGTTTGAGCTGAAGAAGGGTCGGAAATTTACAATTATTTTAAGCTGGGGCAAGGATGAGGTTGCTGCTATAGAAAATATGGAATTGCTGACAATTATTATCGACTCTATTTCCATAATGAGACAACAATGGGCACTGTCAGTCTTGGACCCGATTAATATAAAATGTGATGATCTGGAATTTATAAAGGGCTACGCTTGGGCGAGGTTAGTTGCAGCTCAATTGTCTGTCGATGTAGGTGATAAAGAAATGTTAATGACAGGTATTCCGTTTGATCCATACCCACATGGATTTTATACGAGTCAATCAATACTCGGCTTACGTGCAATGGGTTATGCGGATGATAGATTAATCTCAATCTTGAAAAATCTCGTTTCATTTCAAAATCACGATATAGATTTGAGCAGATATGGGATGATTCCTGGAGCGATTACTGAAGATGGTCCTGAATACAGGATACCTGAGTTAGCTGGAATGGTAAGATATATTCTAAATAAATTCAAACGATTTCAGGTGGTAGATTCTGCATCAATTGCCTATTTTGCCTGGTCTCTTCGGGAAAACTTAAGAGGAACTAGCCGTTTCAGGCTAAAAAATGGAATGGTTAATTCAAGGGGGGATGAATATTTGCTTTGGGATTCCCCCAACGCAGCAAGTCGTGCAGGTGCTACAATCGAGAGTCAGGTACTTTTAAGTACAGTTATGCGAAATTTGTACTACGGTAAATCAATAGAAAGTAAGTACCCTGATTTACCTCAAATAATCACTTCCGGGTCAGGCTCATTAGAGCAGAGATTACAATCAGGTGATCTTTGGGCATTTGGTCAATCTGGAGAATATACTATTCCGTTGCGAAAAGATGGTATGTACCGACCATTTGTAAATTATCGGGATAAAACCTGGGTAGATTTATTGCAGATTGATGGTGGTCAAATTAATAAAATATCTTCTTCTTCTTTTTCACAATTCTTAGCGAGATATTGGCAAACTTGGAACTATTATAATAATTCTAAGGATGTGATGCAAAATCTTACTGATAGCGAGGTGATAGGAAAGTCGGGACTGCGCACCATGTCACCCCATTCAGCAGAGTATAATTCTGAGCACAAATATTTAATGCCGGATAGCCCGAGAGGAACTATGACTAAAGGGGATATTATGGTTTGGAGCAGTGGGATGCTTGCAGACACCTATTGGAACTTAAATGCTTTTGATGATATTACTAAATTACGTGACGAGTTAACCCAACGAGTGCTGTTTCAGGGTGTCGTTGGCGGTTTGCCTGAAGCGGAACAGCCGGAATCTGATAATATTCTAACATCACCTATCGGGAATAGTATTTTTTTGGCATCAATCACCGAATATCTTAGAATAATAGAATATCACATACTTGGAATTCGTTTATCTCATGGGATATATTTTTCAATCATTCCCGACTTTAAAGAAAGCTGGGGTGAAACGGAGCTTGTGATAAAGAATGAGTGGGGAACTATAACTGTACACTTGATTAATCCACAATTATATCGGATTACGCAGACAGGCATATTACCACATTTAAATTTTAATTTGAACCCAAAATATAGCCTTCAAGATAACGGTCGAACTGGATTGATGTCAGCAGATATTTATCCCAATGAGGAAGTTTTTATTCACTTTAAAAAAAATGAGAGCGGAAAATGGGTAGGTATAACAGAGAGAAAATGAGATGGCAATAACAATTGGGATCGACCTCGGTGGGACAAACATCAAAGCAGCACTGGTAAGTCCTGCGGGTCACTATATTTATCCGGTAATCGAGAAGACTGAAACGGGACAGGGCTATAGCTTTTTAATGACACAGCTGCGAGGAATTATCAAAGCCTTGACATCACTCTCGCCAGAGCCTCCAAGCGGTGTTGGCATTGGGGTTGCTGGATTGATGGACAAACATAGCCGTCGTGTAATTTTGTCGCCCAATCTCGGTCTGCTGAAAGGCAAGCATGTGCCAAAAGATCTTAGTGAAATGGCGAGCATTCCGGTGTTGATGGACAATGATGTCAATTGTATGGCACTTGGCGAGGGTATTGTCGGTGTTGCCAAAGGTAAAAAACACTATATTGCGGTTACGCTGGGGACTGGGGTGGGCGGAGCAATCGTTTCTGATGGCAGCTTTATCAGTGGCTATCAAGGCGGTGGTGGTGAGATCGGGCATGTGCAGATTCATCATACGGGACCAATTTGTGGATGCGGGTCAAATGGTTGTCTCGAAGCTTACATTGGTACTCAGGCTGTGCTCGATTACATAATCAGAAACTATCCTCGTCTCACAGACTACAATCTGAACGAAATAAACAAGCTTGCGATGGCGGGCGATGCTGAAGCGGTCGAGGTTTTTACATATATTGCCCAAAAGTTAGCGGTTGCGCTGGCGAGTCTGGTCAACATTTTCAACCCACAGCTGATTGTGATCGGTGGTGGAATTTCCAAGGCGGGGGATCTGTTGATCGAGCCATTGCTGGCGGAAATCAATAAGCGAGCATTCAAACCTTATACGCGAAGCCTGAAGATTGTGACTGCCAAGCTCGGTGATTGGGCGGGAGTGGTCGGAGCGGGGGTGTTGGCTGTGGATAAGTGATGGGGTGCCCCTATTAGAAGTACACCCCTAATTTTGCATGTTTTGCACAGATTGCCTATTGTAGCCCTGACCTTTATGGTCAGGGTTTCTTCGTTTGCATGGGTTGTTCCCCGAGCGTAAAGGTCGGGGCTACGATACTGCCAGAATTTATGCGAAAGTTGCCTACGCCTCCGCGCGTGTGTATCGCCAACCGCGATGATTCCGCAGGCGGGGACGCCTACGCTACTTTAGAAGTACCACTTTCATTGAGCGACTCGCATTGCCCGTTTCCAATCGTAAAAGATAAACACCCGTAGGAAGATCCGCTCCCTGAATGGTCGCGCGGTGCTCGCCTGAAGCAGTCAATCCTTCACTAAGTGTCTGCACCAATCTCCCCGCAGAGTCGTAAACGGTCAAGCTAACATCCGCCGAGCGTGGTAGGAAGTAGCGGATTGAGGTAGTGCTGTTGAACGGGTTGGGAGCTGCCGGGTAGAGCGTGACTTCGGTCGGAAGTAGGCTCGTCCGGTCGTAATCTACAGCGTTGGGATTGACCATAATTGTCCAGACCACCGTATCAACCTCCACGCCGTCATGCACGATAGCTGTGACCGTATGCTCGCCCACGTCGTTGAAGGGAAGTGCGGTGAACTCGATAGGTTCATCTATTTCAACCGTGATTTCGGTTTCATGCGGTCGCCACCACCACAGCACCGAGTTGACCGCAATCAGCCAACGAACCGAGTGTTCGACCTGATTGAGAAAGACTACTCCTTCAAGGCTAAAATTCCCAGCGAGGTCAAAATTGTATGTGACTTCTGCTTCGTTCCTGATTACGTTTGGGCGGTGTTCGCGGTCAGTGAGTGTCCAGCTGTACTCTGGCTTCATAGCCGTCTATCGCTCTCACCCCAAGGCTGAAGTCAATCTCTGTGTTGCGCTGAATTGTCCAAGCGAGGCTGTCGGGCGAGTAATGGTCTAAGTAGAATTCTTCCGTGGTGACTCGCCAGCCAATTGTAGCTGTGTTCTCTTCGTCAGATATTTGACACTGAACGTAGTATTCTCCGAGTTCCTCAAAAACGACTGTCTCAGTGGTATCGGTGCCCATTGTGTCAGCATTCACAATCCACTGGTTGAAAAGGTCATCACCCTGTTGGTCCCGGGCTCTTGCTATAAATGTGATCGTGTCACCGGGCAAGACCGAAAATACGGTGTCTTCTGGCAACCATTCAAAAATAATCGGTTCGAGAACTAAAGGCTCAAGCTTTATTATTAACCCATCAAGTTGTGTTCCACCTCCATCCCAAATCATTTCTGCACTTCCAGCAGCAATTATAGAACCGTCAAGTCCCGTGGTAACCCCATAGAACCAACTACGGTCTGCCTCAAATCTATCCCAATCCTCCATAACGAACACTTCCCGCCATAACTCATTTCCATTATTGTTTGTTCTTATAACCACTGGGGCATGACCGCCATTTGATTCTCTAACCACGATAGCAAATCTGCCATCGTTTAATCTGGTCAAACTTTCGGCATATTGACGATTGCCATCTTCATTTTCGTAGTTTCGCTCCCAAATCGCCTGACCTTCATCATTAACCTTAAACAAGCCATAATTATTTCCATTACCTCCACTGTTGTATAGAGCAACTGCAAATCCGCCATCTACCGTTGAGGTCATTTCACAACTTCCTACAATATTTGCGTTATGATCTTCTGACCAGATAATCCCACCATCATCTTTTCATCAACTTTGATTACCCACACCGCCCTATTTCCGCTTGCGACAACCCCTCCTTCAGTTTCACACATTGAGTTAAACAGTCTGTTTTCATTGTGTTGATAGGTTTCCTGCCAAATTACATCGCCATCATTGTCAATTTTTATTAGCTGGGCTGTGTCTCCGGTAATTCCAGCAAGCATAAATTCGCCACTCTTGAGCTCAATGACAGCATAGCAACTACCTTCGCCATAATCCCGTTGCCATTCAACTTCGCCATCGTTATTGAGAAGAGGTGGCCATAAATTGTTGACTACGATTCTCGCCATTGTAAGCCTCGCCTCCAGAAAGAAATTCACCATTGTCGGTTTCGACAATAGATTTTGCTGAATAGTCTAAAAAACCGTCACCATACGTCTCTGACCATATCAACTCACCTTCGCTATCAACACGAACGACTATCATATCATTTCGTCTGAATCTTCCAGCGTAGTTAGCCTTTCCACACATGATGTAGCCTCCATCAGAGACAGCATATATATCAAAAAATCGGTCACCCTGACTAATATCATAAGCTCTGACAAATTCCACAGGTGACTGAGACCAAGAAATATTTGAAATGGTGACAATCAAAATAATGAAAATTAGTATTTTGTACATTTTAGTCCCACAAAAAGATTTGGTGGGTAGCTATAGTGTGCTACCCACCGGTTTACAATTATCTCAGCTAACTACCAAGCTTCGACTTCCCATTCTACAAATGTAGTCGCACCGTTTATTAGACCGTACGGGTTATTTACAGGATCAATAGTTATAGCCTGAGAGGATGGAAATCTAATTTCCCAACCATCTATTGGGTCCGCATCTATATCCCACTCAAATATTTATGTTCCATTTGCTCCTCCTTCATTCATGCTCCATCCCTGCCAAACTCCCAGTACTCTAAAATTAAACTCTACCGTAAGACCTGTAAATCCAATATCAGCATCATCGTGAATGAAAACGGAGAATTCCTCAGCCTGCACCGCAGGCACCATCGCCAACATTCCCAGAATCAGCAAACCAAGTGCTGCATTAATTTTTCTTAAGTTACTTTTGTTAGAAAACATCAGGTTCTCCTTTGTTCTTTGCTTTTAAAAAGCATTTTTATTAGCTTAGGAGATACAGCAGGGAGCTGCTGCTCCCGACTGTATCTGTTACGGGCGTGCCGGTTACTTTTGTTGGTTATTGGCGCGTCCGTCCTTTTTCATTTATCTGCTCAGACCAAAGCCTGAACTAAATTGACGGAAAACTTCCGTCAAACTCCATTTATTTAACCCTATAAACCAGATTATACTGTTCATAGTTCAAAATAAAACACTTCCGCTTCCGTAAGCACAGATTGTCATGTCGTAAGGGAATCGCTTTACTCTGTAGAAATAGAGATAGAGATAGAGATAGAGATAGAGATAGAGATAGAGATAGAGATAGAGATAGAGATAGAGATAGCCTGACATGGAATCTACGTGATCTCGAGATGTGTGTTATTACACTTTCAAAATATTTAATCCTTTTCGATAGTAAGAATTGGGTGTTAAATCTTCCTTTCGCTTTCAATGTAGTAACAAAATTGTGATTTCAAACTATGTATCGACATTTATTGATAAAACATACAAATAAAAGTTATGATCTTTTTAGTTATAACTTCCTCCACTAAAGACAGTCATTTCCAGCAAAATCAGTAGCATACACCTCCGTATGTGTGCATCGCCAACAGCGATGATTCCGCAGGATTCTGACTTGTCAAATCGCAGGCGTTATCATCAATCAAAATAGCTAATACCGAAGCAGTGCTCCAATCCCCCCGGATTTCTCAAGCCTTGGCTCTTGGTCGATCATGTCCACTCGCGAGCCCTGATCGTAGGCGTTTTGGATGGCGAGGTCGAGCATGTGCGTAATCGGTTTCATTTCGGAGCTGCAATATGGGCAGGGACGGTCACGATCCGGTGTTAATGCATGGCAATTATTACAGATCATCCCCGAAGTCGATGCATTAGAGATGACGTACATTTTGTGGACGTTACCCTGCTTTAAGGCGGTCAATACATCAGAGAGCCCCAGTACATAGCGACTGCTCTGGTTGAAAAGGTCATCTACAGCCTGACGCTCAAAATTCGCCTCAACTTCCTGCATCAACGGTTGAATCTTACTCAAAATATCTTGATCGCCAGCGTTGTGTTCTATAGCGAATTCACTAACTATTTTTTCACGTATATTATTAGAAATTAGACCCTTGAATCCAGCTCTGCTTCGTTCAGTCCCCCCAATCAATATTCGCTTGATGGTTTCCTCCGCGACTATTCGTTCCAAACCGTTAATGGCATCTTTATGCAATAATCTGTAGCTTTCCTGTCGCTGTCTGACCGCCCGAAGCTTATGCATATCTCCAGTGCTCCCATCTCTCCCTGAGTCTGGTTCAGCGGGGATTTTCACGATATTGGTAAGCTCTTTGATTTCACCGCTTGCTGTCAGTAAAATGCGAGCATTGGTCTTACCGACAACCACCACCAAATAGCGTGAATAGTTATCAACCATAATCGCAAGTGGCTTTATATATGGTTTGTGATCTACAATCAATTGATTTGGGAAGGGTAATGCTGTGTGAAACACCTTCCAATAATTATTTTTTGAACAACTTATTATTGCTATTCCTCGTTTCATTCCAAGAGGCTGATCGGTGAGATATTTTTCAATCTTGTCAATATTGTTTTGGAATAATTTTATTTGTGCTTGATCATACTTGCCTCTTACCTCCTTGGATAGATTCTTAAAATGCAGCAACCATTCTTTATTACGATTTTCAGATGGGTCAACGTTAAGATATAAACTTACGTAATAATTGTCATCAACATTTCCTGATGCCAATTCTTTAAGCTCACTACGAGTAATCATTTAAACCTCCGTTTTATGTTTATAGTCCACTTTGTCCAATAAGTTATGCGTGTGCAAAGCTCCAGTGGACGAAATTTAGTTAATAAAAAAAGTTAGCTCATATATTCATATTCCTCCTTTTCCATTTGGATGAGAATAGTTCTTTTAGAAAATACTGATGTATCCTGGTGTCCTCCGTAAGCTCAGGATGAAAGGTTGTCACCATAATGTTCCCTTCGCGTGCCATTACCGCTTGTCCTTTATGAGTTGCCATTATGGTAACTTCCGAATCGACGGCTATGAGACGGGGAGCGCGAATAAATACGCCACTGTAGGCACCCATCATTCCAGTGACTTTTAAGGGTGCAACAAATGAGTCGATTTGTCTGCCATAGCCGTTTCTAAGCACTTTTATTCCAATCAACTCCATGCCGGTTTCTGATATGTCGTCACCATGTCCCAAAATTATTGCACCAGCGCATGTCCCCCAAATTGGCATACTGGCTTTGGCAACCTCAAATAGTTTATTAGTGAAATTATACTCCTCTATCAAAAGCGATAGGGTAGTAGATTCGCCACCCGGTATGATCAGTCCGTCAATTTCATCGAGCTGCTCTGGTCGTCGAATCTCGACACTTTGAACATTAATATCTGAGAACATTTTACAATGAAGACTAAAACTTCCTTGCAATGCAAGAACTCCAATCAGCATTACCAGCCTCGTGTCTGTAGCTGCTCTTCGGCTGGGATTTTAGAGGCTTCAATACCGGTCATTGCTTTACCAAGATCGCGGCTTGCCTCAAGCACTTCTTGCGAGTCTTCGAAATGGGTGGTAGCACGCACAATAGCTCGAGCACGATTCTCGGGGTCTTCTGACTTGAAAATTCCAGAACCTACAAAGACGGTCTCAGCGCCGAGTTTCATCAACAAAGCAGCATCAGCAGGAGTTGCGATCCCGCCCGCAGCAAAGTTTGGCACAGGCATCTTACCAGTTTCAGCAACTTGTTCGACCAAGTCAAATGGTGCCCCGAGACGCTTGGCTTCGCTCATCAGTTCATCGCGATCCATCGTGGTAAGCCTTCGCATGTCCCCCATCACCTGCCGCATATGGCGCACCGCGTGAACAACATCACCGGTTCCAGCTTCGCCCTTGGTTCTGATCATTGCAGCACCCTCAGCAATACGACGGAGTGCTTCGCCAAGATTTCGGCAGCCACACACAAAGGGAACTTTGAAGTCGTGCTTATATACATGATTTGTCTCGTCAGCAGGAGTCAGTACTTCTGATTCATCAATAAAGTCAACTCCAAGTGTTTGCAACACTTCAGCTTCAACAATGTGACCGATACGAATTTTCGCCATCACGGGAATTGAAACTGCTTTCATAATTTGTTCTATAATAGTAATGGATGACATTCGTGCCACACCGCCATCTCTGCGAATATCAGAGGGTACTCGCTCAAGTGCCATCACGGCAACTGCACCGGAATCTTCGGCTATTCGAGCCTGATCAGCATTGACTACATCCATTATAACACCACCCTTGCACATCTCGGCAAGTCCAACTTTGAGCAGGAATCCGTCTTTTCTGGGTTCTGGTGATGGTAAGCTTTTATTCTGCATTAGTTAACCTTGTTATCGTTTTTATTTGTTAATTAGTTCTATAGGTTTAGAATGAATATAGGCTAATTTCACACCAAGAGTCAATGCTTGATAGCCATCCTTTTATTGCATTCGATATGGTAGCTATGTATATTAGCTCATCGTTAAGAATAAGGACAAAATATCACGGTAAAACCGGTAAAAATTGCCAATCTTCCCTCCCCAATGCACAGATTAGACAAACTCTCTAAGCTGTGGGGAGGCGAGATATGGATTAAGCGAGATGACCTCACCGAATCAGGGCTTTCGGGGAATAAAGTTCGCAAGCTCGAGTACCTGATTTCAGATGCACAAAGTGCGGATGCGGACACGCTAATTTCCTGTGGCGGAATTCAATCAAACCACTGCCGGGCAACTGCGTTGGTCGCTGCGAGATTTGGGATGAATTGTAGATTATTGCTCCGCGGTGACCAACCATCAGAATTGGATGGGAATCTACTGTTCAATCATCTTGCAGGAGCTGAGATTGAGTATATTGATACAGAGAGCTATCACGGTAATTTGCAACATCACTTGGATTTGATGGCAAAAAAAGCGATTAATGCAGGATTCAAGCCGTATATAATCTCCGAGGGTGGATCAAATGCAATCGGAGCATGGGGATATCGCGATGCGATCAGCGAAGTTAAGGTTCAGTGTGATGATTTCAAAGTCAAACCAAATCGTATTGTGTGTGCAACCGGCTCTGGCGGGACTCATGCTGGATTATGGCTTGGATCGCGGTTGGACAACTGGGCGGTAGAAGTAGTATCCATAGCGGTTTGTTATTCAGCAAAAGAAACCGTAATTCGGATAAAAAAGATTATCGATGAGGCGATAGATCGGTTCAAATTAGATATAGAATGTGATCCGAGCGACATAATTGTCATGGACGGCTATATTGGCGATGGTTATGCTATTGCGGATGACGATGTCTATGGCACTATGAGCGAAGTTGCAAGATCTGAGGGCTTACTTGTCGATCCTGTCTATACTGGCAAAGCGATTCGAGCGGTTAAGCAGGAAGTAAAAGCAGGACGGTTTTCAGGATCAACTTTATTCTGGCATACCGGTGGAGTGTATGGGATTTTTCCTTTCAGGCAGGAATTGGGATTATTATTAACAGGGTTAGATGAATAAAACTAATCATAATGTAACACTGGCAACAAGTATTCCGTGCTACCCATTAAGCGAGCAATTGATATGAGTATAAATTTTAATTTTGCTTCAATGATGTCAGGTGCAATTGGCACAAATGATGGTATAACTACAAAAGAATTAAAATCGACATTCAGCCGAATAAAGAAATCAGCAATTGCCCTTGCAGAAAAACGTCTTTCAGGTGAACTTCCGTTTTGGGATTTGCCATTTAACTATGACATGATTGGTAAGGTTTCAGAATACGCAGAACAAAATATCGGTAGATTTGATGATTTTGTCCAAATAGGAATCGGTGGGTCAGCCTTGGGGCCGATAGCATTGCATGGATCTTTGAATCATCTCGAACATAATTTATTACCCAATTCCAAACGGGGGGGATGCCGATTTTTCTGCCCTGACAATGTCGATCCTGATCTATTTAGCAGTACGCTGGATGTGGTTAATCTTAACCGTACAATCTTTCATATTGTAAGTAAATCCGGTGGGACGGCAGAGACAATATCACAGTTTATGATTATCGTAGATTTACTAAAGCGAGAGCTTGGTTCGGATTGGCAGAATCATCTGGTAATTTCGACTGATCCGAGCAAAGGGTTTTTGCGGAATTTTGCAAATAAACATGGTATTATAACTTTTCCCATTGACCCTGGGGTAGGGGGGAGGTTCTCGGTACTAACCCCGGTTGGACTTCTTCCGGCAGCAATGACGGGAATTGATATATCAGATTTATGTGCTGGAGCCCGTGCCGTTGCTGAATCGTGTTTTCAACGTGATATTGAATTGAATCCATCAGCAAAATTTGCTTCACTGTTATATTTATCTCAAGAATTGAAACGCAAGCCCATCCACGTGATGTTTGCATATGCCAATCGACTGTATCCAATAGCTGATTGGTTTCGGCAGCTTTGGGCGGAGTCGCTGGGTAAAAAATATGACCTAAGCGGTAAGGTTGTTAATACAGGACCCACGCCAGTGAAAGCAATCGGAGCAACCGATCAGCATTCGCAAGTACAGCTATACATGGAGGGTCCAAACGACAAATCTGTGATTTTTCTTAAAACCAAATCTTTCCAATCAGCGGTTTCGATTCCGAGCCTCGGGAGTGATACCGAAGAGTCTGGCTACCTCTCCGGATGTGATTTGGGGAAACTGCTGAATGTTGAACAAACAGCAACTGCATACGCATTAACTAAGGCACAAAGACCAAATATGACTATTGAACTGGATAAGGTTGACCCTCACCATATTGGAGCACTACTTTATTTGTTGGAAAGTTCAGTACTATATGCTGGGGCACTGTATAACGTCGATCCATTAGATCAACCCGGTGTAGAACAGGGTAAAAAGGCTACTTTTGCTCTGATGGGCAGACAAGGTTATGAGGCTGAAAAGAGTGAAATTGATAGTTGGATAAGTCAAGATAATTCTTCAATCAGCTTGGAATTATAATTAACATTAGAAAGAGATAACTTGGGCGTACTACTTTTGATTGGCATCTCGTTATTCTTGGGGCAGGTCGGTGCCAACTTTTTGCGTAGATTCAAAATTCCGCAGGTGGTTGGCTACATATTGATGGGTGTGCTACTCGGAAAATCCGTGCTGCAATGGCTCGATCCAAGTTCTTTGGAAACCGTTACCAGCGTCGCTTTGGGATTGATTGGGTTTACCATCGGTACCCAACTAAGGATATTTGAGCTCAGAAAAATAGGGAAAGTGATAATGTGGGTTGCATTCCTCGAAGCATTCGGAGCATTCTTTCTTGTTGCAACTTCAGTTTATCTTTTACGCGGGAGCCTATTTGAGGCTTTGATTTTCGGTGCACTGGCTTCGGCAACCGCACCGGCGGCAACTGTCGATGTGCTTCAAGAGTACAAATGCAAAGGAATTTTGACCACTACTTTGCTTGCCGTGGTGGGGATAGATGACGCAATTGCGCTGTTGATATACGGAATTGCTCAACCATTCAGCAAAATGCTTTTTCTTCCTGAATTGAATATCAGCGTGATGGAATCGATGCTGGTACCGGTAAAGGAGTTGGGTGGAAGTATCTTTTTGGGAATTCTAATCGGGTTTATATTCAGTAGAATGCTGAGATATTTGATTAGCCCCGGCGAGAGACTTTCGATTACACTTGCAGTGGTTTTTATAGCTTCGGGGCTCGCAGAGCATTTTCACCTGTCGTTAATCCTGACCAACATGGTAATGGGGATCACCGCCGGTAACCTTGCCACTTTGCGCATGCGCCGCGTGAGTGAGGAAATTAGCCGATTTACACCACCGATTTACATCCTGTTTTTCGCCATAGTTGGGGCTCAGCTCGATGTCAGACTTCTTCCGGCGATGGGGCTGCTGGGCTTGACGTATATTCTCGCGCGTGCTGCAGGCAAATTTGGCGGGGCGTATCTTGGGTCGGTAATCTCGGGTGCACCCAAAGTTGTGCGGGATAACATTGGATTGGGGCTGTTTTCGCAAGCAGGCGTGGCGATTGGGCTATCAATTGCTGCGGCACGTGATTTCTCAATGGCTGGACCCGAGGGGGAGGCATTGGGAAGTCTGATTATTAATACGATTGCTGCTACTACTTTTGTGGTGCAGATGATCGGTCCTTCGCTGACGCGGATCGCGGTTTTTAGGGCGGGTGAAGCTCGGGTACAAAGGTAACTCCGAGGGAGAACAGACATTCCTGTCTGCTGGTTTCGTATTTTTTAAATATCCACCTTTTCAACAAAATAGTGTGATAGTGTGTTAGCGAATACGTCTTTGCGAGGAATGCAATGATGAAGCAATCTCTATTCACATATTAACAATGAGATTGCTTCGCTTCGCTCGCAACGACGGAGTATTTCCTTCAAAGTTGACGGACTGGAGAGCGGGAATCTACCTTTTTGAAATTCCTTGAATGCAGTTGCTTCCGGGCTACTTAAGCAACACTACCTTACTCGTTTGAATATTCCCATTTGCTTCCAATCGCAACAGATACTGACCGGTTGGAAAATAAGATGCATCCCACACCAGTGAATGTTGTCCAGCAGAATATGTGCGATCCGATAAAATTGTTACGTCTCTGCCAAATACATCGTTAACAGATACCTTGACCACTGAGTTCGCGGATAGCTCGAACTGGATGTTTGTTTTTGAGTTGAACGGATTTGGATATATTGGTTGTAGAGTGAATTCCCTTGGCAGAGATGGATAAATGATTCGAGGTGTGCTGTTGGGATCACTTTCAGTTTTTACCAACCAAAGGTCGCCAACTCGGTCATCTAAAGAAATAGCCATACCTGTCAGCGCAAATCCACCATCTTCAGTTTGTATTACAGAAAAGCAACTTTCATCTTGTTCGCCGTCATAGGCTTGAGACCAAAGAACATCACAATTATTATCTGTCCTGACCAGCCAAAAGTCGCTCTCCCTATAATTTGTATTCGTATAACCAGCCATAACAAAACCGTCGTCATCCAATTGAATGACAGAATAGCATATCTCATTACGTTCGCTACCGAATGTTTGACTTCTGATTAAAGCTCCATCCTCATCGGCTATCACTAACCAAAAGTCAAATCCTCCTTCGCCTTGTGCATTTGTACTTCCTACTAATGCATATCCACCGTTGGAAATTTCTATTAAAGAATTACAAATATCATACCCTCTTCCATTAAAGGTTGTTGACCAAACCTTTCTCCCACTTTCATCGGTTTTAATAAGCCAGAAATCGGCATTTTGGAATCAATTAATTCTAAATATCCACCTAGGGCATACCCCCCATCTTCAGTTTGGACAATGGAATTGCACCAATTATATGCGTCAAAATCTTCGAGGTGATTCCTATCCCATTCTTGATCACCATCTCCACTGATTTTTATCAGTCTGGTTGTGCTTACATTGGAATTTCGGAGATCATAATCTACACACACAGTAGCGAATCCGCCGTCATTAGTTTGAATGATAGACAGACACTGTCCGGCATCACCATATGTATTTGACCATATTACTTCTCCTTCTGAATCTGTTCTTACTACCCAGAACGAATCAAAATCATTTTCTTCCAAAAAAATATATCCTGCCATAACAAACCCATCATCAATTTGTACCATAGATAAAAAGCCCCCACCCAATTCGCCACCGTAAGTTTGAGACCAGAGTTCTTCTCCATTCTCATCTGTTTTAATTAGCCAACCGTTACCATATTCATCACTCTCTCCGAATGACCTGGTATGACCCGCAATTGCATATCCTCCATCTGCAGTTTGTACTACCGAATATCCACCATCACCATTTTCGCCTCCAAAAGTTATAGACCAAAGCATATCCGGTTGGGCATATAGCAACTCAGAATTTAACATCACCACAATCAATAGCGCGACAAATTCAGACTTTTTTAATTTCATAATACCCTCTTCAATAAAAAATTACGATCAGCGACTACAATATACTAATTAACACACAATTATTCAGTGCTAAATTAGGAATAAAAAAGGGCAGCCCATGGGCTACCCTTCTTTCTATAATCTAATAACTTAAATTATTGAGCCCTATTACTCATCGTGATTACGCTGTCTCGCCTCATCCAATCGGTTAGCATTTTTTTCAGCTTTTTCTGCGCGGATGATGGCAAATTCTGCTTTTTTCTTTGCTCCATCATGGTCACCCTTTTCATTCAGCATTTTTGCTTCCTGAAGAAGGATTTCAGCTTTGTTAAACAGCTTAGGTGAATATTCATCCGCACCAGCTTCTGCCGCAGCATCGACAGCGGCTTCAGCTGTCATAATTATTTCGTCCGGTGCGTTTGAACATGCTATAAATGTTATGCTGGTAATTGACATTACCATTAATACCGTAAAGAACTTGATATTGACTCTCATAGTGTATACCTCTTACTTGAATTTAGAAAATAATCCGTTACAATTCTGACATTGCAAGATAACCATTTTTTTCAATCTTGTCAAGGCTATAGATCAATTACTACCTAATACCAAGTTGGAAAAATGAAAATTTTAATGGACACTATATGGATTTAAGATTACGGCAATAATTGCCTGCTATTTACAGATAAATTAATCTTCCATGAATCGAAAGTATATCGGGGTTCGCAAAATACTAATTATCAAGGAAATGTATTGATCAAAACTAAATGGCACACCGGTTGCTCTAATGCCTGTGAGCATGAAGCTCATTACTATATTTAAATTGAAGGAAAAAAGTGTATTTCGGAAAATGGAGAAATTATAAGAAATGATTAAAGGACTTTATCACGCCGCTGCAGGAATGTTGCCTCGCATGAATCAGCAAGAAACGGTCGGTAATAATCTGGCGAATATCAACACCACTGGCTTTAAGTATGATCATCGATTTTTTCGCACGGAACTGAACAACACAATCATTCAAAGTGGTCAATACGGTGAGCTTCAAGAATTTTCCGAAGATGAAGTCAGTTTAGAGACAAACTTCAATCAAGGCTCACTCGCAGAAACTCGAAATTCGCTGGATTTAGCCCTGAATGGTGACGGTTGGTTTGTGCTTGAAACCGGTGACGTGGAGAGCTACACGCGCATTGTGATATTTTGGACTATGGTTTACAGTTTTAATTAGTTTTCACGCTTCAATCTAAGCATTTCATAAGGTGTTTTCCCATCATGTGCCGTATGTGGTCTGAACATATTGTAAAAGGTTTGCCATTCTTGAAGTTTTAGGTTCAAATCTACGTCGTCGGTGAATTCAA
>Ga0114999_10001633_pt1 | contig 30938 bp, 25 predicted proteins | sample ArcticOcean_MG_C_3_FD_89820 | JGI IMG/M metagenome (GOLD analysis project Ga0114999, IMG submission 89820) | Marine microbial communities from western Arctic Ocean - ArcticOcean_MG_CB8_126 | ecosystem: Environmental > Aquatic > Marine > Oceanic | place: Arctic Ocean: Canada Basin | collected...
CAACAAAATAATCAGTCAAATAACTCGGAAATTGCACCTCAATCAATCCCATCTTTTGAAATAGCTTCAGGATTTAAAATTGAATTAGTTGTTTCTGAACCTCTAATTTCTGATCCAGTAGCAGTGACCATAGATGAATATGGCAACTGGTATGTAGTTGAAATGCATGGTTATCCTACAGATAAAAGCAGAACTGGGAAAGTGATGTTTCTGGAAGACACTGATAAAGATGGCTTACCAGATAAAAGTACGGTATTTGCTGAGGGACTTACATTGCCAACTGGAATAATGAGATGGAAAAAAGGTGTAATTATTACCGATTCTCCAGATGTGATTTACTTAGAAGATACGGATGGTGACCGTAAAGCAGATAAGAAAGAAATACAGCTCACAGGATTTTCTCTTTCTAATCCACAGCATAATATGAATTCACCAATGTATGGTTTGGATGGATGGATTTACCTAGGTCATGAAGGTGCAACTACCCCAAAAGTGTTTATGGAGAAATTTGGTGATGATGGAAATGAGATACGATTTAAAGACATTGTTGATGGACCTGTCCTACCCAAAAATGCACTTGGAAGGAATGTAAGATTCAAACCTGATAGTCATGAATTAGAAATGATGTCTGGTAAAACGCAGTTTGGACACACCTTTGACCCATGGGGCCATCATGTATCCAATAGTAATGAACACCATTTATTTCACGAAGTCATTGATGCTAGCTATTTGGCTCGAAACCCGGCTCTGGTAGTTAAAAATACGACCCACTATATGCCAGATTATGGACAACCGGTTGAAGTTTTCCCCCTCACTGACAATCCAGAGCATCAATTGCTGACTTCAGTTGGCGTGATGACTTCTGCTTGTGGGGTAACCTGGTACACTGGGGGCGCATTTGCCGACTTCGACAATTCTACTTTTGTCGCTGAACCTGTTCACAACCTTGTAAGAGTAGATAATATTTATACTAAAGGGGCAGTGATGTTTGCCAAACCCCGGTATAAGGAAAAAGAATTTTTACGTTCTAAAGATAGTTGGTTTCGGCCTGTTAATTTTTATATCGGTCCTGATGGGGCGATTTATTTGATCGATTATTACCGTCAATATATTGAGCATCCCGAGTGGATGTCAGAGAAAATGGTGCAATCAGGGGCTTTGTATAATGGGATGGACAAAGGGAGGATTTATCGAATCTCTCCAGAAAACATGACTTCAATGAATTGGTTGAATAATTTATCTCTTGGCGAGGCAACTAGTGAAGAGCTTATCGGTTTTCTGGATCATCCGAACAGTTGGTGGAGGCTCAACGCCCACCGAATCTTAATGGATAGAAAGCCTGAAAAGTTCAGTAAAGAACTAACCAGTCTCATCTCATCGGCAAAAAACTCATCAGCAAAAATTCATGTGCTTTGGATTTTAGAAGAATTAGGGCAGCAAACAAAAAAAGGAATTCAAAATGCTTTGCAGGATACTGAAGCAGGTGTCAGAGAAACTGCTATTAAAATAGCAGAAAAACACCTCAGTGATTTTCCTGATCTGGAAAAAGATTTATTGAATTTAAAAAATGATCCTTATAGTAAAGTAAGATTACAACTTCTTCTTACACTTGGAGAGATTAATGATGATAAGGCAAAAAAGGCAAGTCTAGAAATTCTGAAAAAAGATTTGGAAAGCGAATGGTTTCATTTAGCGATATTATCAGATCCAAATAATAATAATTTTCAATTTTTTAGCAAGGCTATACAAGAACTTGACAATAATAAAATTGAAGGAAAACGGCGGTTTATTTCTTCACTGTCCGCAACCATTACAAGGAACGGGGATAAAAAAATTCTTGAAAATATGATCGATCTGGCAGTTCAAAAAAATACGCCTTCAGACATTTGGTGGCAAAGTTCTGTTCTTCAGGGAATTGCCCAAGGAATGAAATGGGGAAAATCGAAATCAGATGGCATGGCGGTTCAGAAACAGCAAATTTTGAGCACCTTTTCAGCATCCACTCATCCGGAAATAAGAAGGGCAGGAATTGAATTGCTAAAGGTTATTGGTTTGCCTGAAGTACATGCAAAAACAATGAAGCAAGCTTTAAAAATTGCCCTCGACCCACAGGCAATACCTGATATGCGGATAGATGCTCTTTCCTTATTAACTTTAACAAATGATGAAATGCAGTTGATTCCACTCAAGACAATTATTGCGTCTGGAACAAACAAGGAAATTCAACGCGCTACACTTCAGGTTTTAATGCGCCTGGAGGGTACAAATATTGTTTTGTTTTTGTTGGATAAATGGAACGAATTGCTGCCTGATGTTAGAAATGAGGCTTTGAAATTATTTATAGAAAGCCCTGAGAGAATTCTTGTCTTATTGGAAGCGATTGAAAATAATAAAATACAGGCTTCCTCTGTTGAGTGGTCTAGGAAGACACATTTAATGAATCATCGTAACAGTGAAATTAAACTAAGAGCTCGAAGGCTTTTCCAAAAAGATGAAGAGCAAAGAAGAAAAGAACTTCAAAAATATCAAATAGCTTTATCAATAAAAGGCAATACTACAAACGGAAAAAAACTATTTAATAATTACTGTAATATCTGTCATCAACTGAATGGGGAAGGTGGAATAAATTTTGGCCCTGACTTGGGTTCTCTACGAAATCGCAGTAAATCGTCACTTATGGAAGACATCTTGAATCCCAGTAAATCTATTGCGGACGGTTACGATTCCTGGACGATTACCCTTCAAAATGGCACTGTAAAAGCCGGGATCATTTCTACAGAAAATTCAACTTCTCTCACACTGAAAGATATAGTGGGTAAAGAATTGACTATCCCAAGAGACGAAATTATCAAAATGCAAGCGGCTGAATTATCTGTAATGCCCTTTGTATTGGATAATCAAATCAGCCCCAGTGAAATGGCTGATCTCTTAGCTTTTATTAAGAATGAACAAAAGTGAACCCCTATAAACACTAGTGGAGAAGATGGGAATCAAACTTGTATAATCGAGTTACAAACAAAAAAGCAACCATTTCTGATTGCTTTTATTGTTTTAGTAGCGAGAGCAGGACTCGAACCTGCGACCTTTGGGTTATGAGCCCAACGAGATACCACTTCTCCACCTCGCGATATAGATTGCAAATATATAAACTTTAACAACTACATGCAAACCATTAAATTTTAGTAACTATCTTTGCGAAAAATGAGTAAGAAAATACATAAATCTGGATTTGTATCAATTATTGGGAGACCCAATGTTGGGAAATCAACATTAATAAATGCTTTAATGGAGGATAAGCTTTCTATTATTACTTCCAAAGCACAAACAACCAGACATAGAATAAAAGGAATAATCAATGGTGAAGACTATCAGATAGTTATATCAGACACTCCTGGTATATTGGCTCCAAATTATCAATTGCAAGAAGCTATGATGAAGTTTATAAATGAGACTTTAATTGATTCTGATGTTTTAGTTTTTATTGATGAAGTAGGAGGAAAGGATTTTAAAAATGATTCATTAATTAAGAAAATAAATAAACTGCAAGTCCCTAAGTTGGTTTTACTTAACAAAATTGATCTTTTTAATCAAGAGAAATTAGAAAGTTCTATAAAGTACTGGGAGAATATTTTTCCAGAGATTAAAATATATCCAATATCTGCTAAGGAGGGCTTTTTTATTAATGAATTAAAAGAAATTTTCATAAAAAGTATTCCTGAATCACCGCCTTTTTTCCCTAAAGATCAATTTACTGATAAATCTGAAAGATTTTTTGTTAATGAATCTTTACGAGAGCAAATACTGCTTAATTATAGTAAAGAAATTCCATATTCAGTTGAAGTTGTTACTGAAGAGTTTAAGGAAACAAACAAAATAATAAAAATAAGAGCTATTATATTTACTGAAAGAGACTCCCAAAAAAATATATTGATAGGACATAAGGGATCTGCTTTAAAGAGGGTTGCCACAAATGCTAGAAAAGATTTAGAAAAGTTCTTTAATAAAAAGATTTTTCTTGAGGTTTTTATAAAGGTTAAAAAGAATTGGAGAAATGATAAGTTATCTCTAAAAAGGTTTGGATATAATTTATAGAAAATATTTTTTATATGGGAGGAATTGTTGCTATAGTAGGAAGGCCTAATGTTGGGAAATCAACATTATTTAATCGACTTATTCAAAAAAAAGATGCTATTGTTGATGAAATAAGTGGTGTTACTAGAGATAGACATTATGGAAAGTCAGATTGGAATGGAAAAGAATTTACTGTAATAGATACAGGTGGATATCTTAAGTTAGGAGATGATGTTTTTCAAAAAGAGATTGATAAGCAAGTTATTCTAGCAATTGAAGAATCTGATGTAATTCTATTTATTGTTGATGTTAAGGATGGTTTAAATGGAATGGATGAGACAATAGCTAAGCTTTTACACAAAACTTCAAAACCAGTTTTTGTTTTAGTAAATAAGGTTGACAATTCAAAGCTAATTAAAAGTTCAAATGAATTTTATTCTTTAGGATTTGATAATCTCTTTTGTATTTCATCAATAAATGGTCAAGGTTCAGGGGAGGTATTAGATTCTTTAGTTAAACTTTTACCTGAGAATGATTTTATAGAGAGTCCTGTTCCTAAATTTTCTGTAATCGGAAGACCAAATGCTGGAAAGTCTTCATTTATAAATGCTTTGATTGGAGAAGACAGGTTTATTGTTACAGATGTTGCAGGTACAACAAGAGATAGCTTATATACTAGATATAATCAATTTGGTTTTGAATTTGATTTAATTGATACTGCAGGAATAAGAAAGAAAGCTAAAATAAGTGAAAATATTGAATTCTATTCTATTCTTAGATCTATTAGGGCTATTGAAAATTCGGATGTTTCTATTTTAATTTATGATTCTACAAGAGGATTTGATTCACAGGATCAAAATATATTTTGGTTAGCAGCAAAAAATAAGAAAGGAATTGTAATTCTTTCTAATAAATGGGACTTGGTTGAAAAAGATCAAAAGACAACTAGCTTTATAAAAGATAAAATACATGAAAAAACATCACCATTTATAGATATTCCTATTGTTTTTATTTCATCAACCCAAAAACAAAGAATTTTTGATGCTATAAAAATTGCAATGGAAGTATATGAAAAGAGAAAGCAAAAAATCCCAACAAAAAAACTTAATGACTATATATTACCAATAATAGAAAAAACTCCTCCCCCAAGTAATAAAGGCAAGTATATAAAAATTAAATTTTCTAGACAGTTACCAACACCTTACCCTCAATTTGCGTTTTATTGTAATTTGCCACAATACATAAAAGATTCTTACAAGAGATTCTTAGAGAACCAGCTTAGAAAGGAATATGATTTAAAGGGTGTCCCAATAGATATTTTTTTCAGAAAAAAATAATCAGATATTTGATTTCAAATTTTTTAGCTCAAATTTAATTTTTTCAAGCTTTTTTATAACGGATAAATTATTTGAATTTATTTTATTCTTTGATTTAAGCCTTTTTTTTGCTCCCTGAATAGTTAGCCCCTCTTCTTTAAGTAAACTGTATATCATAGAAACATTTTCAATATCATCTTTTGTAAATTTTCTAATTCCAGAAGGCTTAACTTTTGGATTTAACTGATTAAACTCTTTTTCCCAGAATCTAATTAGGGAATTATTTACACTGAAAAGTTTAGAGACCTCACTTATGCTAAAATATTTTTTATCAGGTAATTCAAAATACATAGTACTAGTCAAGAGACTGATTTTCTTGCGAAGCTTGGGTTATAAGAATTTCAAATTCTCCAGGTGAAAGATTACCATAATAGAAATTAATAGGGTTAATTTTTTTCCCATCTTTCGTTATTTCATAATGCAGGTGAGGTGCTACTGAACGCCCAGAACTTCCTACATACCCTATAATATCACCTCTTTTTACCTTATTTCCTTTTCTTACAGAAATTTTATCCATATGCGCATATATACTAATGTATCCAAAACCATGATTAATTCTTACATGATTTCCAAAACCTGCCGCCCTATTATCAGCTCTAGAAATTTTCCCATCACCAGTTGCATAAATTGGCGAGCCTCTTTCTGCTGAAAAGTCCATACCCCAGTGTCTTTTTCTTTTTTTTGTAAAAGGGTCTGTTCTCCATCCAAATCCAGAAGCCATTCTTTTTAAATCGGAGTTACTAATTGGTTGAATAGTAGGAATTGATGAAAGAAGGGATTCTTTGTTTTTTGCAAGAAGCTCGATCTCATCTAGTGATTTAGATTGAATTACAAGTTCTTTTGTAAGAATATCTATTCTTTCTGTTGTACCAATAATTAGATCAGAATTTTCATACCCATTTAAATAATCATATCTATTGATACCTCCAAATCCCATTTTTCTTTGAGCTTCAGGAATTGGACTTGCTTCAAAATAAACTCTATAAAGATTATTGTCTCTTTTTTCAACATTGGCTAATGTCGATTCAACTTGTTCTAGCTTTTTGTTTAAAACTTTAAATTGAAGTTCATAATTTTTAATTTCTCTAGATTGAACCAACTCTTGAGGAGTGTCAATAAATTCAGTATTTAATAGCAATACAGTTATAAATCCTCCAAAAATTATTGAACTTATTAAGAATAATAATAGATTATATAATTTATTAAGGTTAGTCCTTTTAATTGGAATAAACTCCAGGTTATCTTTATCAAAATAATATTTAGTTTTGGACATAGGCCAATTTGTTGTAATTTTCTACTAGATTCTACCAGTTTGAATATACAAATATAAAAAAAATGAAATCATCTCAAGTTCGAAAAAAATTTATCGAATTCTTTAAGTCTAAAGGCCATATAAAAATTTCATCAGAATCTATATTAAATAATTATGATAAGGATCTTATGTTTACAAATGCTGGGATGAATCAGTTTAAAAATATCTTTTTAGGTACTGAAGACCCTAATGATTTAAAAATTGTTAATTCACAAAAATGTCTTAGAGTTTCTGGTAAACATAATGACCTTGAAGAGGTTGGTATAGATACATATCATCATACTTTTTTTGAGATGCTTGGTAATTGGAGTTTTGGAGATTATTTTAAAGAAGAAATTATTGATTGGTCAATTGAATTGTTGACTGATCAATATAAAATTGATAAAGAGGATCTGTATGTTACTGTTTTTAAGGGATCAAAAGATGATAATATTCCAGCAGATGAGGAAACATATAATTATTGGAAGAAATTTTTTCCAGAAGAAAAAATAATCTATTGCGATAAAAAAGATAATTTCTGGGAGATGGGAGATTATGGACCATGTGGACCATGTTCTGAAATTCATATTGACATTAGGTCACAAGAAGAAAAAGATAAAATAAATGCTAGGAACTTAATAAATAAAGATCATCCCCATATAATTGAAATATGGAATCTTGTTTTTATTCAATATAATCGTTTAAATGATGGTTCACTTAAAAAGCTTAGTAAAAAATATGTGGATACTGGAATGGGTCTTGAAAGACTTTGCATGGTTCTTCAAAATAAGAGATCTACATATGATACAGATGTATTTGAATCATTAATATCTGAGATTGAAAAAATCTCTGGGTTAAAATATTTAGAAAATGATAAGATTGATAAAGCTTTTAGAGTTATTTCAGATCATACTAGAGCTGTTATTATATCAATTGCTGATGGGCAACATCCAAGCAATATTGGATCAGGTTACGTTATTAGACGAATCTTAAGAAGAGCTATCAGGTTTGGATATACCTATTTAGACATTAAGTCTCCATTTATACATAAACTAGTATCAAAAGTTTCAAAAGATTTACAAGATGAGTATCCAAATATTAAGGATGAAGGTGGAATAATTGAATCAGTGATTAAAGATGAAGAATCAGCTTTTTTAAAAACTTTAGATCAGGGAATTTTATTGCTTAATAAATTAATCAAAGTTTCAAAAAATAAAATTATTGAGGGACAAGATGCCTTTAAATTATATGACACCTATGGATTCCCCATTGATTTAACCTCTTTAATTGCTGCTGAGAGTGGAATTAAAGTTGATGTTAAAGGATTTGATGAAAATATGAAAAAACAAAAAGAAAGATCTAAATCCAAAACTAAATTAGTGTATCATAAATGGATAATTATAGATGAAAACAGGCAGTCTCAATTTGTTGGATACGATAAATTAGAAAGCAATATGAACCTAATAAAATATAGAGAAGTAGAAACAGAAAATGGAATAAATTTTCATCTAGTTTTTGATAACACCCCGTTTTATAGTGAATCAGGAGGTCAAATTGGAGATACTGGATTTATTGAGTCTAAATCAAAAGATATTTTTAAAATAATAGATACAATCAAGGATAATGATGATATAATCCATGTAACTGATACAATGCCAAATAATACAGATTCTACCTTTAAGGGTGTTATAGATAAAGAAAGGAGATTTCAAATTAAATCAAATCATACTGCAACACATCTTCTCCATTTAGCGTTGAAAAACATACTAGGTAATCATGTTGAACAGAGGGGGTCGATGATATCAGAAGAATCATTTAGATTTGATTTCTCTCATCAATCAAAATTATCTACTGAGGAAATTAATAAAGTTGAAGATTATGTTAATAATCTAATTAATGAAAGTATAGATCTTGTAGAAGATAGATCTGCAGATTACAAAGAAGTTATCAAGAAAGGTGCGGTTGGACTTTTCTCAGAAAAATACGGAGAAAAAGTAAGGACTATAAAATTTAATGATTCTTATGAATTATGTGGTGGAACACATGTAAAAAACACAAAAGATATTTGGGGCTTCAAAATTATTTCTGAAGGTTCACAAGCATTTGGAATAAGAAGAATTCTAGCTACAAGTTCTGCTAAAAAGGTATTAACTGAAAATCTTAAGAAAAAAGCTTTTAAAGAAAAGGCAGTAATTGATGAAGCAAATAAACTTCATAAAAAAGAGATCGAATCACTTAATAAAATTAAGGTTCAATCAATGAAAAAGGATGTAATTGAAAATATTCGTGTAGTTAACGGAGTTAATATATTTTTAAGTGAATTAGATTTAGATTTAAAATCGATTAAAGATTTATGTTTTATGGTATCTGATCAAATTGATAAACTATTTATGATTATTCTTTCTAAGACTAATGAAAAGGTATTTATTTCTTGTTTTGTATCAAAAGATATAGTAAAAGAAAAAGAATTAGATGCATCAGAAATTGTTAAAGAACTTTCTCAATTAATTGATGGTAGCGGAGGAGGACAATCTTTTTTTGCAACTGCAGGTGGAAAAAATATTAATGGAATCAAATCTGTACTATCCCAATCTGAAAAAATAATTAGTCAGGTTTAGGAGGGTATTCTTCAAAAATTTTATTCACAAAATCACTAATCATCTCGTCTCTATCTTCCCTAAATTCATTTATAATTCCAACTCCTCTTCCTTGCCATACTAACTGATTATTTTTAGTATCTATTATATTGATAAAGAGAGTTCCTTGGGTATTTGAAGTAACTGAACTCCTCGGATGATTATAATATCCCCAAAATGGAGGAGAATAACCATAAACTAAATTATTTCTAAGATATACTCTTTCTCTAGATAGAATCTCTATAGTTACAATAATATCAGGATTATCAGATCTTGTTAAACCCTTTTCTTTAAGGCCTAAATCAATATACTTAAGTATTCTTTTTTTATCTAAATCTGAAATTTTGACTTTATCAATATCAGGTTTATAAAATGCAAAAGTATTGTATTCCGAAAAATCTACATCTCTATCATAATCTGATTGAACATAAATCCCACAAGATTGTAATAAAAGGAATATTGTGAAAAAAAATATTTTTAGTTTATTTAATTTAAACATAACTTAGTTTTTAATGGTTGTACACAAATTTATAAAATTTTTCTTTTTAATATTACTATCCCTTCTCACATTGTCTTGTGGAGCTATAAATAGGATAAATCAATCAAATACTAACATTACTGTTGATCAAAAAATTGAGAGATATATTAAGTTATATGCACCAATAGCAAGAAAACAGATGAAAGTTTATAAAATTCCTGCAAGTATTACAATGGCGCAAGGAATACTTGAATCTGGTTATGGAGAAACAACTTTAGCAAAAAAAGCAAACAACCATTTTGGAATAAAATGTCATAAAGATTGGAAAGGAAAAAAAATTTATCATGATGATGATGAAGAGAATGAGTGTTTTAGATCATACAGGAATCCTGTAAAATCATATAAAGATCATTCTCTTTTTTTAGTTAATAGAGATAGGTATAGATTTCTATTTGATATAAACAAGAAAGACTATAAAGCTTGGGCAGAGGGATTAAAAAAAGCTGGATATGCAACAGACCCAGAGTATTCAAAAAAGTTAATTAGTCTTATTGAAAGGTTTAGTTTAAGCCAGCTTGACTAATATTTTATTTTCCTCACTCTTAATAATTGTAATTAAACCTTTTTCTCTGAGTTCCTTAAGGAATTTATTCCATTTTTTATTAGAGAAATCAAATTTGCTTTTTAGATCATCTATGTTTAATTCATTATTGTTTTTTATAACATTTAAAATTTTAGAAGATTCTTCAGAAAGATCAATACTAGGATTCTCAGGTTTCATCTGAGGGAAGAATAACACTTCTTGTATAGATATATTGTTAGTCATAAGCATAATTAATCTATCAATTCCAATACCAATTCCAGAGGTTGGAGGCATTCCATATTCAAGAGATTTCACAAAATCTTTATCAATAAACATTGCTTCTTCATCTCCTTTTTCACTTAGTTTGAGTTGTTCTTCAAACCTATTTAATTGATCAATAGGATCATTTAATTCAGAATAAGCATTTGCTATCTCCATACCATTTATTATTAACTCAAATCTTTCTGTTAAATTTGAGTTGTCTCTATGTTCTTTAGTTAAAGGGCTCATAGATTTGGGATAGTCAGTAATAAATGTTGGGTTAATTATTTTTTTTTCACATTTGTTTCCAAATATGGCATCAATTAATTTACCTTCACCCATTTGGTCAGTTATCTCAATACCCATCTTTTTACAGATCTCTCTAAGTTCATCTTCTTTCATATTTGAAATATCATAACCAGTATATTTTTTAATGGCGTCATATATTGAAATTCGCTTAAAAGGTGTTTTAAAACTAATCTTTTTTGAGTCAAAATTAATTGATGTATCACCATTTAATTCTATACATACCTGTTCAAAAAGTGACTCCGTTAGCTCCATCATCCAGAAATAATCTTTATAAGCAACATAAAGTTCAAGCATTGTAAATTCAGGGTTATGATTTTTATCCATACCCTCATTTCTGAAATCTCTAGAAAATTCATAAACTGCATCAAAACCACCAACAATTAATCTTTTTAGGAAAAGCTCATCAGCAATTCTAAGGTAAAGGGGGATGTCTAAAGTGTTATGATGAGTTATAAAAGGTCTTGCATTAGCTCCACCGGGAATTGTTTGTAAAATTGGTGTTTCAACTTCAAGATATCCTTTACTATTTAAGAAATCTCTTATAAGGTTAATAATTTTAGTTCTTTTTATAAATGTTTCTTTTACATGAGGATTTACAATCAAGTCAACATATCTTTGTCTGTACCTTTGCTCGGTATCATTAAATTCATCATATGTTTTTCCATCTGCATCTTCTTTAGGAAGAGGCAAAGGACGAAGGGATTTATTTAATAAGGTAAAATTTTTAACTAAAACAGTTTTCTCGCCTACTTTTGTAGTAAAAAGTTCTCCTTCAATTCCAATTATATCTCCAATATCAAGAAGCTTTTTATATATAATGTTATATTTTTCTTTGTTTTCACCCTTACATATCTCATCTCTGTTAAAATAAACTTGAATTTTCCCTTTACTATCAAGAATTTCAGCAAATGATGCGTTTCCTTGAATTCTTCGAGACATTATTCTTCCAGCTATGACAACTTTTTTCTTTTCACAAAATTTGGTTTTAATTTCTTCTGATAGATGATCAACAGGATATAAATTAGCTGGATAAGGATTTATTCCAAGTTTTATCAATTCGGCTAACTTTTCCCTTCTAATTTTTTCCTGTTCTGACAGTTTCAAAATCTTTTTTTATAAAGATAAGTTTATTAAGATTATGATTGAATTCTAAATTTCTATATTTAAGATATTTATGAAAAATAATAAAATCCTTGTTAAGGATCTTGGAGTTTTGTCCTATGATAAGAGTTGGGAACATCAAAAGAGAATATTTGATAATATTGTTACCCAAAAAATTAATAACAGAACTTTAGAGAAAAAGATTAAAACGGAAAACCACCTATTAATTGTTGAACATAAACCTATATATACATTAGGAAAGAGTGGAGAGATTTCAAATTTATTATTAGATGATCAGGAATTGAAATTAAAAGGTATTGATTTTAAAAAAATTAATAGAGGAGGTGATATCACTTTTCATGGATTAGGTCAAATAGTTGGATATCCAATACTTGATCTTGATAATTTTTTCACAGATATTGGTCTATATCTTAGAACTCTTGAGGAAGTTATAATATCAACGATTGGTTTTTTTGGAATTAAGGGATTTAGAATAGATGGAGAAACTGGAGTTTGGGTAAAGGATGAATCGAATTCATTGAAAAAAATATGTGCCTTCGGAATAAAGGCAAGTAGGTGGGTAACAATGCATGGATTTGCGCTTAATGTTAATACAGACCTTACCTATTTTGACAATATAATTCCATGTGGAATTTCTGACAAAGGCGTTACATCTTTACAAGAAATTTTAAATCAAAAAATAGCACCTAAAACAGTTAAGGAAAAATTATATGAGAATATTTCTAGACTCTTTAATGCAGAATTATCTATGACTAATTAATCTCATATGATATCACAGAACTCTCATCAAGTTGTGTAATTAATTCAATTTTCCCATCATTATCAGCATCATTAATATCAACAAGATTAATTCCTTTAACCGGAAACCCTTTAATTAATATCCCTTCCTTATTAAACAAATAAACTTTGCTTTCTTTTTGATCTGTAATAGTTATGTATAATGTATCTTTATAATTAAACAATCTGGGCTTTGTATACCTTCCTTCAGGAATTTTAATAATTTTTCCATTTATGTTAATGGTGTTCTCAGATTGAAATAATATATTATCCATCACAACTTCTATTGTATTATTCTCCCCTAAACTATAATTATTTTTTACTACATTTCCATTAGTGTCAACCTGAATAAGATTTCCATTTTTATCAGTAGTTGTAAATAGATTCATAAAAGAAAAGAAATTATTTTCACTAAAATTAATATTTTGTTTAACTGATATTCTGTCTTTTCCTCTTCTGTTCAGGATTTTTAACTTTCCGTTATTTAATTGAACAAGAATATAGTCTTTCCCCTTTATTCTTATGTGTACTGGAGAGTTTATTATATCAGAATTTAAGCTATCTGGATCAAACCCAGTTACAGTTCTTCCTTTACTATCATACATTTTTATATAGTTGTCTTGAGAAATTAAAAATCTATAGTTCTTGTCATTTTCATAATCAAAAATTGAAAGTCTATTGATATTATTAGAATTTTTAATTGATATTTCAAAAGGTTGAACTGTAGAACCATTCCTGTCAATAATATAAAATTTGTCATTTGTTATAAATGCCATTTGTAATCTACCATTCTTATATAGATCTACTTGTTGAATTTCACCTATAATTTTACTTGAGAGTTTCTTTTTCCAGAATAAATCACCTTTATTGGAGTACAGATATAAATAATTTTCTGAATCTTGATATGCAAAATCATATTCATTATTTCTATGATTTTTTAACCATTTAGGAGGGGTTGTAATTTTATTTGTATTAAACACAATCAATTCATTATATATGTCTCCTGAAGACTCTCTGGTTTTAGTTTTTCCAATATAAAAATTAAGTAATACTAATTTCTCATCAACTAACCCTTCAAGATTTATAAAAGGGTATAAGTTAATGTCGAAATCCTCATAGGTTGATTTTTTGAAAACAACTTCTTTTTTAATTCTTTTTGTATTAGCCATCCATAAAAAAGAAAACTTATTTAATAAATTCTCTTTGTTTTTTTGGTAGCTTATATCATTAATAAGAGTTTGTTTATTATTATAACTAGTTAATATTTTTTTTAATTGATTTTTAGAACTACTTAATACGAGGAAGCTGTCAATTAATATACCAAATTTTAAATTTAAGTTTTTGTCAAATAAATTGAATAAATCTTTTAATCCAAGTGGGGATGCAAGATTAAATATTTCATTAGAAAAATTGATTTCTTTTGAAAAAGAAAGTTGATTAATTAAGTTTGAGTCAATCAAATTTAGAATAACAGACTTTTCTTCATCTTGTAGAAATGTAACTTCATTAATAGCTTTAATATCCTCTAGATTGTTGAATTCATCTTTTAAATTGTTTAGGTTTAAATAATCTTGATAGTTTTTTAAAAATGAATTACTGTCTGTAATTGTAAAACTAAAAAATGATTTAAAAGTATTTGGTATTAACTTATCGGTTTCTAATGATTTTGGATTTAAATTTTCTAGAATAGAAAGCTTACTTCTTAATGAATCATTAATCCTAGTAATTCCTGTTAATCTTATATCATCATTTGATCTTGATAAGTCATAATTTTTCCAAGAGCTTTTGATAAGGGGATAAAACTCAATAGATCTAAAATATTCTTGTGAAAACTTGTCCAATTTTGAATCGATAAAAATATTAATAGGTTCAGTTTTATTTGCAGACAAAATAATATCATAAAAGTTAGGGTCATTTATTCCTCTTTTTTTAGAATTATAGTTTCTTATTATATTCTCTATAATTATATCTGAGGTTGAATTAACAACTATTTCATCAAGGTAAATATTGTAAAAATCACCCTCCTTAAAGACATCATAATTATTGTATTTATATGATTTGTTATTTTCAATATTGAGGGAGTCTGAAAAATTTTTGTTAGAAATAAATGTAATAGCTTTATTATCCTTTCCATAACTTGAGAAGCTTAGTAAACCTGAATTTTTAGATTGATCAATATTAATCCTATTAATTAAATTGTTTAATGAGTCATTTGCAAAGTAAGTTTTAGAAAATAACGTATTATTAGTTATAAAACTTTTAATATAATTCAGATCGTTAATTTGTATAACAATTTTTGATTCATGGGGAATTAAACTAAACATTGAATTTCTATCTTGAATTTCCTGTTCACAGGATATAAATAAAATTATTAAGAATAGAGTAATTGATTTTTTATGGTTTATCATATGTCCAATTTTAATTGTTCTTCTTTTAGTTTATATGTTTTTCTATGAAAATTTGTTTTTCCATATTTTATGATACTTTTCCTGTGATGTGGTGTTCCATATCCTTTATTTTTGTGCCATTTATATATAGGGTGATTTAAATGAAGATTTTCCATAAACTTGTCTCTATATGTTTTTGCAAGTATAGATGCTGCAGCTATATTTAAATACTTTTGATCCCCTTTAACTATACACTTATGTGGAATATCAAGATGATTTTTAAATTTATTTCCATCAATAATAATAAACTGAGGGGTAACTGTTAGTTTTTTTAAAGCAGAATTCATAGCTATAAATGTTGCATTTAAAATGTTCTTTTTATCAATAGTGCTTGAACTTATATTTACTATAGAATATGCTATAGCATTCTCTTCAATTTCCTTTCTTAATATCTCTCTTAAAGTTGGGCTAATTTTTTTTGAGTCATTTAGTTGCTTATTCTTGTATCCTGTTGGTAAGATAACAGCAGAAGCTGTAACAGGACCTGCTAAAGAACCCCTGCCAGCCTCATCAACACCAGCCTCATAATCATAATTACTGAACTGAGTCTTTAACATATGATATATAAGTTTTTAAATAAATAATTAGATAAAGAAATATTAACTTAGTGTTAAATTACAAAATAGATGCATAATTTTTTTCTTGTTCTAATTTTTTTTTCGTTTTCATCAATAATTTTTGCTCAACAAGAGATGACAGATGAAGAAATTCTAAGAGGGAAAGAGCAATTAAAACAAGAGACTCAAAAGAAATCTGAAAAAAAAGACTCAATCCCTATAATCCCTATAACTGATTATAAGTATTTCTTTTCCAATGGTATAGAAAGAACTGTAGATACTACGCTAACCATTTATAAAGACTATAAATTTAATTTTTTAAGAAAGGATAATTTTGAACTTTTATCTTTTGCAAATGTTGGTCAGACATATAATAAACTTGGTCATAATTTTAATGAAAGGTTTAAATTACCTCAAGTTGGTGCAAGAGGGAAACATTTTACTTATTTTGAAAAAGAGGATATTCAATATTTTAATGTGCCGACACCTTTTACAGAATTATTTGCAAAATCAACTTTTGAGCAAGGACAGATACTGGATGCATTAATCTCTTTAAATCTTACTCCAGAATATAATTTTATGGTTGCCCATAAAGGTTATAAATCACTTGGTAAATATATAAATACTAGAGCCAGAGGGAACCAATTTAGATTTTCATCGAATTATAAATCAAAAAATAACTCAACAATATGGCGGATGCATTTCACCTCTCAAAATATTTTTAATAAGGAGACTGGAGGCTTAGACACTGACTCAATATATTTCTTCGAGCAGGCTACAGATTATTTTGTTCTTGATGGTTCTGGACAGCCAATTATTAATGAGGATGGTTCAAATGAGATGATATATTACGATGGATATCTAGATAGGTCCAGATTGGGTCCTATGACATTAGCTGAAAATAGTCTTTATTCAAAACGTTTTTATTCTGATTTTAAAAAAAATGTTTTTTTAAATAAAAACAAAGAAAATCTTCTAGCTATAGGTTATGAATTTACTCATGAATATAAAAAAATAGAATATATAGATGATGATGCGGGTCGTTTATTTGGAGAGACTAATGAAAGTGCTATTAAAGATAAGTCTAGAATGTATTTTCAGGAAAATAAAGTTTATTTAGAATCTTATTTAAATAAACTTGGTGAATTATACCTTAGTTTGAGTCTTGTTAAATGGGATAATTCTTATAAAGATTATGAAGAACAATTATCTGACTTGATATTGGAATTAAATAAAAATCAGACGAATATCAATATAAAATGGACTAGAATTCTCCCTAAAATATCTTTTGAATTTGAATATGGAAATACCCTAAAAAGTGAGTTGTCTTCCAATTTTTTAAAATTAAATATTAGCTTAATTCCTTTAAAAAACATAAACACAAATATTTCAATATCAAAATCTGTAAGATCTCCAAACTTTAATTTTATTCTATTTAGGAGTGCATACAATAGTTATAATTGGTATAATGAGTCTTTAAAAAATGAAGAGATATCTAATGCTCAATTTGAAATATCTTATAAAAAATTACTTAAAATAAGTGCTGATTATTATACTTTGGATAACTATACGTTTTTTATTGAAAATGCAAATAATTTAAATGGTGAAATAGATAACTTTAGATATGCTTCTCCTTTTCAAGCCCCAAGCAATATTAAATATTATAAAATCAAATTAGAAAATCATAATAAAATCGGAAAGTTTGCGCTTATAAATACTGTTCAATATCAAAAAAAAGAACAAAATATTGTTGAATTAAGTGAACTGCAGACCTTAAATGTACCTGAGTGGTTGACAAGAAACACACTATTATATTCAACAGATGCATTCAATAAGGCATTATTCCTTCAAACAGGTATAACTTTTAATTATTTTACAAAGTTTTTTGCAGATTACTATAATCCAGTTCTATCAGAGCTTGTTACTCAGAATTATAAACAGATTGGTGACTATCCAAGATTAGATTTTTTTATAAATGCAAAAATTCAACAGACAAGAATTTTTGTAAAAGTTGAACATTTAAACTCTTCCTCAACAGGATATGACTTTTATTCAGACCCATTTAATCCATATAGAGATTTATCAGTTAGATTTGGAGTAGTATGGAATTTCTTTCAATAACATTTTGACAAAAGAAAACTATAATATTATTGGCGTTATGTCAGGAACATCTCTAGATGGAATAGATATAGTTTATGTTCATTTTGAAAAAAAAGAAAAATGGAATTATAAAATATTAAATTCAATAACCTATGAATATTCCAAGGAGTGGCTTAATAAACTTAAAAATTCACTTAATCTATCCGAGAAGAATTTAACTAAATTAGATCAAGAATATACTATATTATTATCAAAACAAATATTAAAGTTTATTAAAGAATTTTCAATCAAAGATATTGATGCAGTATCCTCGCATGGTCATACTATTTTTCATGATCCACAAAACAAATACACATACCAAATGGGTAATTTGCCAGAAATTTCTAAAGAAATTGGTTACAAGGTAATATGTAACTTTAGAAAGCAAGACATTAAGTATGGAGGTCAGGGAGCACCTTTAGTTCCGGTAGGTGAAAAATATCTTTTTAGTGAATATGATTCATGTATAAACCTTGGAGGATTTTCTAATATTTCAAAAACTATAGACGGAAAACTTATAGCTTATGATATTTGTCCAGTAAATACAGTTTTAAATTTTCTTTCAAAGAAAATGAATTTAGATTTTGATAAAGATGGTGAAATATCAAAGAATGGAAAGCTAATAAAAGATCTTTATGCTAAACTTAATAAATTAGATTATTATAATAATAACTATCCTAAGTCTTTAGGAATTGAGTGGGTAAATTCAAACATTATTCCATTATTGGAAAAGTATCCTAATCAAATAGTGGATTTATTACACACATACAGTTGCCATATTGCAGAACAAGTTTCAAAGAATACAATAAATGAAACAAATGTTTTAGTTACTGGAGGTGGAGCAAAAAATAAATTTTTAATTGATTTAATTAACAATAAATTAAATAATAAAGTTATTATCCCAGACATCAAATTAATTGACTATAAAGAGTCAATTATATTTGGTTTCTTAGGAGTTTTAAAAATGCTAAATATAAATAACTGTTATTCCTCAGTAACAGGAAGTTCAAAAAACCATTGCTCAGGAGATATTTTTTTACCATAATTATTAAATATTTAATATATTGTTGGCTCAACCTTAAATTTAATTTAAATGAAAAGACTTCTTTTACCCTTATGTTTATTGTTTGGTGGATTTGTTTTTTCACAAAACATAACATGGCAAAATGTGACACTAAATGTCCCAAATGAGAATGCTCAAGCAGTATTTAATTTAATTGATGGATTTTATTCCAATGTTGAAATACCTGAAGGTGTTAGAGTTTCGCTTTGGAATATTCAATTTAAAGGGCCTTCTGAAAAAGCAACCCATGTATTAAATCTTGCTGGTCCTACTGATTCTCTTGTAGAGTTTGAGTCAAGGAAATTAACACCTGAATGGGATGCTTATATAGCCCAACTTAATTCATTAACAGATCCTAATGGCTTTTCAGTAACTGCTGGAACAACTTTAGTTAGATATAATTTAGATAAATGGCAGCAACCAATTGCTCAAAGTTGGCAATTTAAGGTAAAAGATCCATATGCTTTTATTTCTGCATTTGCTAAACTAATGTCTGTTTTTGGTGAAAAATCAGGTTATGTGTCAGTTGGTCAGACTACACACGGAGTTGAAAATGGTGAGAGTCATTATATATATGCTACTTATCCAGATCTTAATACAGCTTTAGATTTTGGTGATTTTGAGAATGAAGAAGAACAAAATGCAGCAATGGAATGGGGAGCTGCTGTAGGAAAATTATCAGAATCTACAAGAACAATTACAAGAGTAATGATGCAATCTTGGGAATAAGTTTTATCTAAATGGAGACAATTTTATTAGGAATATTTATTACGGGTTATTTATTAATTACTTTAGAAAATACTCTAAAAATTGATAAGCTAATTCCTGCTTTGGCAATGATGGCCTTTTTATGGGCTGTTATAGCAATTTTTCATATTCCTGTTGGTGAGGTTGATACAGAGCTTCGGGAGTTAATTCCTGCCAAAATAAAAACGGTTATGGCATATCACCTTGCTCACACTGCAGAAATATTAATATTTCTTCTAGGGGCAATGACAATAGTTGAAATAATAGATTTTTATAATGGATTTGAGAAAATTAAATCATTTATCAGAACAAAATCAAAGAAAAAACTTTTGTGGATATTTTCAATTTTAGCATTTATTCTTTCTGCTATAATTGATAATCTAACAGCTACAATTGTTTTAGTAACAATTCTTCAGAAAGTTATAAAAGATAAAAATTTAAGACTTTGGTTTGCAGGACTGATTGTAATAGCTGCTAATGCTGGTGGTGCATGGTCTCCAATCGGAGATGTTACAACAACTATGTTATGGATTGCAGATAAAGTAACAGTTCCAATGTTATTTTATTATGTATTTATTCCATCACTAGTTTGCATGGTAGTACCCACTTATATTGCGACATTTTTAAAACCGTTTGAAGGTAACTTAACTAATATTGATAATGATGAAAGTAATATAACTAGAATTGGAACTACAATGTTATATATTGGTCTAGCTGCTATTGTTTTTGTCCCTGTATTTAAAGTTTTAACTGGTTTACAGCCATATGTGGGTATGATGCTATCCTTGGCTATAGTGGCAACTTTTGCTGAAGTTTACAGTGGAACAAAATTTAATATTACACGAATTGATAAAGACAACATTATGCACAGTCAAAGTCCTGTTCACTCTGCGCTAACTAAAGTTGAATTACCAAGTATACTTTTCTTTTTAGGTATTTTAATGGCAGTTGCTGCACTTGAATCTGTTGGATATCTTTTTGAATTTGCTGATTATCTAGAAAAAGCAATACCTGATATTAGAATTGTTGCAGGATTCCTAGGGTTAGGATCAGCAGTAATTGATAATGTTCCATTGGTAGCTGCTTCAATAGGGATGTTTTCTCAACCTCTTGATGATTCTTTATGGCATCTTATTGCCTTGGCAGCTGGAACAGGTGGAAGTATTTTAATTATTGGATCTGCTGCCGGGGTTGTAGCAATGGGTATGGAAAAAATTGAGTTTTTCTGGTACCTTAAGAAAATAGGTTGGCTTGCATTTATTGGTTTTCTTGCTGGAATGATCACCTTTGTTCTTATGGAAGCTTATATACTTTAATTTAGATTATTGAACTATAAAGAAAGCATAGATTGGATTCTTAAACAGTTGCCTTTCTATCATGAAAAGGGGAAGGAGGCATATAAACCAGGGTTAGATAGAATAAGTAATTTTTTAGAATTTATCAAGAACCCACATAAAAACTTAAAATTTATTCATATAGGTGGGACAAATGGAAAAGGATCTACAGCTCACTATATGTCATCAATTCTCCAGGAGTCTGGATACAAGGTAGGGTTATTTACTTCTCCTCATTTTTATGATTTTAGAGAAAGAATTAAAGTAAATAAAAAAAAAATTGATAAAGATTTTATAACTGAATTTACAAATCTTAATAAGAAAAATATTGAAAACAATTCGCTGTCTTTTTTTGAATTATCATTTGGTTTAGCTGTTAGTTATTTTAATAGGAATAAAGTTGATATAGCAATAATTGAAGTTGGGTTAGGAGGAAGATTAGATGCAACAAATATAATTAACCCATTAATATCCATAATTACTAATATTTCTTTAGACCATACAGAAATACTAGGAAATAATTTAGAGGATATAGCAGAAGAAAAATCTGGAATTATAAAAAAAGATTCAATTACAATTATTGGAGAAAGCAATAATTTAATTAATAATATTTTTATTAATAAAGCAAAAAAATGCAATTCTAAAATATTTATAAATGATCAACATGAAAATTCATATTCAAATGTTTTGTATCAAGAAAAAAATATTTCAACAGTTATTTTTTCAATAAAACATCTTGTTGGTTTTAATATTAAAGAGGTGAATATATTAAATGGCATTGAAAACGTTGAATTAAATACAGGTTTTTATGGAAGGTGGTCCAAAATAAGTGATGATCCTAAAGTTATAATTGATGTAGCTCACAATAATTCTGGATTTGAGCAATTAGCTTATCAAATTGAAAGAGAAGATTACAAAAAGCTATATATAATTCTTGGTTTTACTAAAGGGAAAAAGGTAAAAGAACTAATAAAGTATCTTCCTATAGATGCAAATTTATTTTACACTTCTCCAAAAATAGATAGAGGGATGAAAAAGGAAGAATTATTAAAAAATACAGGAAAAACATTTAACTTTGATGTAAACCCAAGGAGTCAATTTTTAAAAGTTAAAAATATTGCTTCAAAAAATGATTTGATAATTATCACGGGGAGTAATTTTTTAATAAAGGACATTTTAAATGAATAAAAAGTTTCTAGGGTTTTTCCTTTTTCTTCCAATTCTGTTATCGAATAATGTTTATTCTCAAATTAACACTGATAGGCCTGATCAAACTGAATCATCTTTAGTTTTGAATGAAGGACATCTTCAGATTGAGACTGGAATTTCTATTGAGAAAGAAAAGTCAAATATAAATTCATTGTTTAGACTAGGAATTATTGATGGTGTTGAGCTTAGAATAAATTCAAACTATCTAATGGATGACCAAATTTCAAAATTGAAAAATTCTTCTTTTACAGATTTTGAAATAGGAGCAAAATTTAGAATTCAAGATAATATTGATAAAAAAACAAAAATTGGATTTCTTACCCATATTTCAATTCCAACAGCTCCAGAAGTATTTTCTTATAATGAGTATGGTTTTTTAAATAGATTACTTGTTTCTCATGAAATAAATGATACTGACCAGATAGGTTATAATATTGGATATAATAAATTCAAAAATTATAATGGAGAGTTTATATATACAATAGCATATTCGAAAGGTTTTAATTCCTTCGGAGTGTTTTTGGAGTTATTTGGAAATGAATCAACTGATATTTCTTTAATAAATTTTGATTCTGGAATTACTTATCAATTAGATAATAACAATCAATTTGATTTGTCTTTTGCAAGGGGATTAAATAATGATTTATTTTATTTTTCAATAGGATACAGTATTGATATAAATTAATAAATATTAAGACGTCTTTTAATCTCAAAGTAAATCCTCTCTTTTAAGTGTATTTAAATAAATAATTAACTCATTAATTGCATCAGTAATTGAATTTACAGAAATTGTTGCTCCAGAAATGGCTGCAATATTTTTTCTGTAAACAAACTTGTCATAAAGTGATTTGCCTATAAATTGTTTAAGCCATCTTTTGCCACCGATTTCACCTCCATAGTTTTCCCTATAGATTAGAATTTTAATTGATTTAATCACAATCTCTTTATCAAACAAAACTAAATAATCAAAATATTTAGTTTGACTTGGAGCTGTGCCAATATAGGCGTAACCAATAACATTGTTATTAGAATAAACAGATAGCAATCTCTTAGATAAGTAATCTTCAAAATCTTGATTTATGGTTCTTTTCACATCAAAATTTTTGATTGAAAATATTTTTTGAATTTCCTTGCCTACCTTTTTGTCAATTTTTTGACCAATAGCAAAAGTTGGACTAAACAAAACATAAGCTAGACAAGCTAATAATATTTTTGGAAGTTTTTTCAAGTCTTAAAAGAAAACACCTATACCCATATTAATTTGACCTTTAGTATTATCATTTGCAGCAGTTCCTTTGGACTGATAATCCATTTTAAAAACTGAGCCTTTAGATAAATGATAAGATACTCCTACTGTCCATTCTTGCATATGATAAGACAAGTTTTTGCTTAAAGATTGAGTAACAGATTTATGTTGATCTAAGTCTTCGTATCTAACAAAAACATCAAATCTTTGTCTTGCATCTATTGGTAGAAGGTTATAAGCAGCCTCTACATAATATCCTGACATTTGTGATCCTAGATCCTTCCCGCTTACACGATTATATTGATCAGTATCTGTTAAATTTGCATTGATATATTGATATCTAGCAGAGAAGTTATTCTTAACATATCTTGCATCAAGCCCTATCATTGAGACTCCAACTTGAGTGCCGATAAGACCCTTATCAATTGTTTGAGTTTTTCCCTTGTAATATGACATTCCAAGTCTTAATCCTAGAATTCCATAAAAATCAAGTCTTGAAGCAAAATTTGAATTACTTCCAATAGACTCAGCTCCCTTTTGTCTTCCGCCTCTTAATCCATTAGTCCCTTTCATTTTATATGCCCCATCATATGATTTTGGACCATTCATAATATAAGCTTGATATCTCATGTTCACATTATTCAGTCTTCCTGAAACCCCTATACCTATCTCTCTCCATGTAGTAGGAACAATTTTATTATCTAAGGTTGGTCTTTCAACACCATTATATGTTGTAGGTTCATGATATTCATTAACAATACCCATAGGAACAAGAAGCAGTCCTGCTCTTAAATTTGTATTGTCATTTAAAGCATAGTTTAACCATGCCTGTTCAATATAAACTTCTTTTACGTGTTCATATTCAATCTCAGTTATAAATGATACTCTATCGTCAAATTTATATGCAAAAAGTATAACAAGTCTCTGAACATCTAATTCAGAAGCTCCTTCATCTGGATCGTTATATGTAACCTCACCATAACCTCCAATCATAAGTCCTGATTCAAGATTTACAAGGTTTTGAAATTGTTGTTGGTAACTATTAAGCTGCTCTCCATTTTGAGCAACTAAAGATGTAAAAGCAAAAGCTAGTAAAATTGAAATTTTATTTTGCATTATTAATTAATAAATATAATACTTATTTAGATTTAGTCTAAATAAAAATAACCACTTTATTAAAACTACTTCTAAATAGTTGATAATCAATTAATTTAAATTCATTCTAAATGTTATTCTAATTATCTTTAATAAAAAGAAGATGATAAAATCTGTAGATACATGTCTAACATGTGAGAATTTAGTTGACTCATTAAAATGTATAAAACATAATGTCTCAGTCCAAATAGATAATGTTTGTGACGATCATAAGATTAAAGAAGCATTTTCTAAAATGTCAGATTGTTTAAATTGCTCAAATTATCAAACAGAATCTTGTCCAAATTCTGAGAAGTCTGCCCCTGGCATGTTGTGCTTTTCTTGGACTTCATCTTAAACCTAATATTATTGAATTTTAAAACTTGACTTTAAATTCAATCTCTTTTCCATTTCTTAAGATAACAACGGTAGTTTCATCTCCATTCTTAAAATTTGATAGAGCATTCATGTATGCATATATATCTTTTATATAATATTCACCAACTTTAATGATTACATCTCCATCAATTAATCCAGCCTTGTCAGCAGGTCCACCTTTTAATATTTGGTCAGCCTTCATACCTTCTTTTTCATAAACATAATCTGGCATAACTCTAAGAGATACCTCAAATCTAGAGACTGTAGATTGTTCAGAAACTGTTTCTCTAAAATTCAATTTCCCAAAATTGTTTAATTCATGAATTATATTAATCACATATTCAGATATTTCTCTTATTCCACTAAAATTTATAAGTTCAAGGTCATCCGATGATTTATGATAATCTTGGTGAGATCCTGAATTAAAAAAAAGCACAGGAATTCCTTTATTATAGAAAGACGTATGATCTGATGGGCCAGTTCCGTCATCAATTATCTTTAGTGAAAAATTATTATTTGTAGAATTTATAACCTGTTTAAGAATTGGTGATGTTCCGGCACCAAAAATAGATAATTCTTTCTCTTTATTGAGCCTCCCAACCATATCAAGATTTATCATATAATTTGCATTTTTCAAATCAATTAGAGGGTTTTCAACAAAATATTTTGAACCTAATAAACCTAATTCTTCTGCTGAAAAAGCAATAAATAAATAATTATTATTTGAATTGTTTTCTTTTATAAGTTGCTCAGCAAGATTAAGAAGTAATGCAACTCCACTAGCATTATCATCAGCACCATTATGAATTGTGTTTTTATCCATTCCCTTTGAATCTAAGGAGTATATACCTCCGTATCCTATATGATCATAATGAGCTCCAATTATAATTGTATTTTCTTTATTATTATTTAAGTATCCAAGTACATTGATTGCATTAATTTGATCCTTTTCTTTTTTATCAAATTCTAATTCATCATGTGGATTATTCGGTTGTTTAAAACTGAAATTTTGTAAATAATTATTACTAAGGCTAGTTAGTTTTAGATCTTTAAACCTTTTTGCAATGTATTGAGCAGCAGCCTTTTCCCCTTTTGTCCCTGGAAATCTACCCTCAAGTTGATCACTTGATAAATATTCTATATCAGCTATTAACTTATTAGAATTATACTCTTGAGAATAAATTATGGAATTAATTACAATAGTTAAAAGTAAACTTGTGTAAAAACTTTTCATTTTCATATATCAATATTGTAATTTAGCCGCAAAAATAAATTAATTATGCATAAAAATGTGAATTATATACGATTTATAACATTTTCAGCAATATTTTTTTTATTTAGTACACTAAAATCTAATTCACAGTCAAAGGATTTAGTCTATCCAGAAGAAGTTTATTTTAAATCTATTGAGCAAATAACATTTGGTGGTGATAATGCTGAAGCCTATTGGAATTATAATGATTCACAATTGGTATTCCAATCAAATAATGAAAATTGGGGTCTAGAATGCGACCAAATTTTTTTAATCGATAAATCTAATAAGATATCTGATACACCTCCAAAAATGATTAGTACAGGAATGGGAAGAACTACGTGTGCATATTTTATGCCTGACGGGAAACATATACTTTATGGATCTACTCATTTAGGTGACACAATGTGTCCTGAAGCACCCTTAAGACTTGATGGAAAGTATGTTTGGCCTATATATGATTCTTATGACATATTTGTTTCAGATCTTGATGGGAATATAGTAAATCAATTAACTAATGAATTAGGCTATGATGCTGAAGCAACAGTCTCCCCTAAAGGAGATAAAATAGTTTTTACTTCTACAAGAACTGGAGATCTTGAATTATTTACTATGAACATTGATGGCTCTGATGTAAAGCAGATAACAAATGAAATTGGATATGATGGAGGTGCATTTTTCTCACCTGATGGAACTAAAATTATATTTAGAGCATCAAGGCCAAAAACAGAAGATGAAATTACTGTATACAAAAAGTTACTAAAAGATGGATTTGTAGTTCCAACAGAATTAGAAATATTTATTTGTGATGCTGATGGATCTAATCTGAGACAATTAACTTATCTAGGAAATGCAAATTGGAGTCCATCTTGGCATCCTTCTGGAAAAAAAATACTTTTTTCTTCTAACTTTCAAGCAAAAGCTGGTTTCCCATTTAATATATATATGATAGATCTTGATGGCAAGAACTTAAAACAAGTTTCTTTTGATAAAATGTTTGATTCATTTCCTGTTTTTTCAAATGATGGAAAATATTTGATCTTTTCTTCAAACAGGAATAATGGAGGAAATAGAGATACAAATATTTTTGTTGCTGAATGGCAAGACTAAAATAAAAGAGTAGGGGTGCTCTTAATATACTCTTGATAACTATCTAAGTGTCCCCATTTTTTTCTACCCCTTGCCTCTAGGATTCTAATACCACTTACATATACTAATAAGACATATGTGAAAATGGGAGAGATTAATGTTACTAATTGCCAACCTGTCAGAGAAGAGAGAGAAATTATAGAAATACCCAACCATAGAATTATTTCTCCTAAATAATTTGGATGCCTTGAATAAGACCATAGACCAGAATTAATAAACTTATCTTTATTAGCAGGGTCTTTTCTAAATTTTGTTTTTTGATTATCTGCTATGATTTCAACTATAAAACCTAAAACAAAAATAAATACTCCTAAATAAAATAAAGAATTTAATACAATCCCGTTAGCGATTCCAGTTAAAGCACATGCCGAACAAATTGACACCCACATTCCCTGAAGAGACCATGTCATAAAAAATCTAGTAGGAGACGGTTTAATAGATCGAAATCTTTTGTCTTCTCCATCTTTTTTAATTCTAAAAAATAAAAAACTGCCAAGTCGAATAGCCCATATAATAATAAATGATGACAATAAAATATTACCATAATTAATACCACTGGAGGTATAATTTGAACAAAGGATATAGGAAACTACAAAGACATATGTGAAGCTTCCAGAAATATCAAAAAACTTTTCAGTTTGAAATAAATATGCTGGAACAAACAATGCCCATTGTATAATGAAAGCATATAAAATAGCATCCATAACAGAATCTATACCAGTTAAATAACCTATGGAATAGGAAAATAAAAAAGCTATAGCTGATGATAAAATATTAAAAAAGTGAACTTTCATTCTAGCAATTTATAATAAATTAATTTCTTTTCTCATATTCTCAATATCTTCAAAACCGATTCTACAGCATCCTCCAATAATATCAGGTGATAGATTTAACCATTTCTTAATCATGGAGCTATTAAAATATTTTTCACCATACCAATTTTTATTATTATAAATCTCACCAGAGTTTGGATATATCAAGATCTTCTTATTTGAATGTTCTTTTAATTTTTTTATTGCTTTTTCTGCTAATAATGGAGAAAAACAATTCACCCCTATGGTAGAAACATTTTCTAAAGAAGATAAAATTTCACATGCTTTTATAATAGGTGAGCCATCTCTAAATTCTAGATCTTTATTACACGTAAATGAAACCCAAACTTCTTTTTCATATTCTTCTACTAATTTTGAAAGTATTTCAATTTCTCTTAAACAAGGAATTGTTTCATAAAGAATAGTATCTATATCTAATTCTTTAATAATATTCATATTTTCTTTATGATAATTCATTATTATATCATCTGAAGTATTGTATTTCCCAGAATATTCAGAACCATCTGATAGGGATGTTGCAAATGGACCATAACTTCCAACTATTTTAATTTCCCTTTTATTATTAGTTTCTTTTATCGCCTGTTTTACAAGATATACAGACCTTTTAAAAATATCTTTTATTTCATTAAGATTATAACCCATTTCGTTTAGAACCTTATAACTTATCTGATAAGTTGAAGTAGATATATAGTCAACACCTGCAGAAAGATAATCTTTATGTATTTTTTTTATGACATTAGGATTATTAATTAGTGCATCCCCAGTCCATAACTTTTTGTTCAGATTATACCCTTGTTTTTCAAGAGGATAAGAGAGACTGCCATCAAGTAGTTTAATCTCTTTTTTCATAAAAATTATGGTAAAAATTACAAAATATATATCTAAATCCTATTAGGTAATTTATATTATCTTTGCCATCTTAAGGGCGCTTAGCTCAGTTGGTTTAGAGCACTTGGTTTACACCCAAGGGGTCGGGGGTTCGAATCCCTCAGCGCCCACAACTTGAGGATTTACTTTATAAAAATAGGATTTTATTTGATATAGATAGAAGGTGTAAAGTTGAAAAATTTAACAAAATAATTATGGACGCATCAATGATTATCTCACAAATCTTTTTACCAATTTCTTTGGCAATTATTATGTTTGGTATGGGCCTAACTCTTGTAGTTGGTGATTTTGGTAGACTTTTTACTTATCCAAAGGCAGTACTTGTCGGCCTATGTAATCAGCTAGTATTTCTTCCTTTAATTGGATTTTCAATTATCCTTTTGTTTGATCTAAACTCCTCTATGGCTATTGGCATTATGATACTATCTCTATGCCCTGGTGGACCCACAAGTAATCTTATCACACAAGTTGCTAGAGGAGATATTGGTCTTTCTGTCACTCTAACTGCCCTGGCAAGTCTAATCACTGTTTTTACAATTCCAATCATATTATCAAAAGCCATTGCTTATTTTACAGGAGATACAGCTGTTGTTATTGAACTTCCTGTACTTCAAACCATGCTTCAAATTTTGGTAATAACCGTAATTCCTGTCTCCATAGGCATGGTGATTCGCAAAAGAAATGAGGGCTTTGCCCTCCGTATGGAAAGGCCTATGAGAACTGCCTCCACAGTGCTATTTATTATTACTTTTTTACTCGTAATGATTGCTAACAAAGAAGATTTAATCCAAGCAATGAAAGAAGTTGGATTGGCAACATTACTTCTGAATTTGTCAACGATGTTGCTTGGATATATCACTGCGAAATTTTTTGGTATAACAGGAAAAAGTCAAATTTCAATTACAATTGAAAGTGGAATTCAAAACGGAACATTAGCTTTTGTCATTGCTACTACAATACTGAATAACGTCGAGATGGGACTTCCGGCTGGCGCCTATGCAATATGGATGTTTATAACAGGTGGAATTCTCATGTGGCGCTTAGGAGTTTCAAAAAAGCTCCTAATTTAACATATGAAAAATGTTGTGAAAGGTAATATTTTACTTAGATTTTATGACTAATAATTTATGAATAAACAAAATCTAACTTTTCTGGTAAATAAGTATGATCTTTTTGAAGCTACTTTTTCAGATTACAGCATTCCAATTTCAAAAACCGGTGAAGTCATATTAGAAATTGAAAGATATGCTTTTACTACAAATAATATTACATATGCAGTTATTGGGGATACGTTAGGCTATTGGAATTTCTTTCCAGCTGAGGAACCTTATGGTATTGTGCCAGTTTGGGGTTTTGCAAATGTTATTTCTTCTAAAAATGAAAATGTTTCTGAGGGAGAAAAGTTTTATGGATATTTTCCTATGAGCAAATACTTAAAAGTTATACCAAAAAAGGTAAACACCCATGGCTTTATAGATGATTCTAATCATAGAAGAAAACTTCCTTCAGTATACAATCATTACCTAAATGTTTCAAAGAACACAGATGAATCACTAGAATATCATCCTTTAATAAAACCTCTATTTTTAACTTCGTTTTTGAATTATTATTTTTTGAAAGATGAAAAATTTTTTGAATGTGATCAGATAATTCTTACA
>Ga0114999_10001636_pt1 | contig 30909 bp, 23 predicted proteins | sample ArcticOcean_MG_C_3_FD_89820 | JGI IMG/M metagenome (GOLD analysis project Ga0114999, IMG submission 89820) | Marine microbial communities from western Arctic Ocean - ArcticOcean_MG_CB8_126 | ecosystem: Environmental > Aquatic > Marine > Oceanic | place: Arctic Ocean: Canada Basin | collected...
ACCTGAGAGCCGGCCGCCTCATTGAGCTCTGCCGCTATGTTGGCGATGCCGTCGGCATCCTCGCCCGAGCCGCCGCCATCGCCACCGGTTGGTCCGCTTCCGGGAAAATCGAGTAGGAGGTTCTGGACGTCAGCATCAGATAGCTCGGTGTCGGGGTTGAGGGTCGCAGTCGCTGCTGGCTCAGGCAGGCCGAGTAGCGCGCGCCCTTCTTCAGACATGTCGAGGCGCGCCGGGATGAGCCGACCGATGATCACGTTCTCTTTCAGGCCACGCAGGTAATCAACATCGCCAAGGATCGCCGCCTCAGTGAGAACCCGAGCAGTCTCCTGGAACGAGGCCTTGGCCAAGAAGCTGTCGGTGTTCAGCGACGCGCGAGTCACCCCGAGAATCTCAGGCTTGCTAGTCGCGGGCTCGCCGCCCTCGGCCAAGACCTTCTCGTTGAGCAGCTGGAATTGAAAACGATCGACCAGCTGGTTGGGCAAAAAGCTAGTGTCCCCGATGGATTCGACCCGGACCCACTTCAGGATCTGCCGCATGATGACCTCGATGTGTTTATCGTTAATGGTCACACCCTGGTTCCGGTAGACGGTCTGGACCTGTTCCAGCAGATAACGCTGGGTGGCATCCGTCCCTTCGATCCGGAGCAAATCGTGTGGGTCTTTGACTCCATTGGTTAGCTTTTGCCCTGCTACCACGGCGTCGCCGGTACGGAGGAGGCGCTGGTCGGTGGCGTCCACAGGGTGGTCGCGGACCTCGACGTCCACTGTCTCGATTTCGATGCGTCCTTCCTCGACCCGGGCAACACCAGACACTCGGGCGAGCAGGTCGGGCAGGTCGGGCAAGGACTCCTGGTCTGCCTCCTTCGCTTTGGCCTTGGGCGCCGGCGCCGCGGAGGCAATGGTGCTGCCTGCCTCCACATGCTGCCCCTTCTTCACTTTGGCCTTGTACCCCTCGGGTATCGGGTAGGCGTCCACGAAGGGGAAAGTGTTAACCAGCCTGACCACCGGCGTGGCCGACACCGGTGGCTTGTACATGGGGTCTTCCCAGTTGATGGTCGACTTCCGGCGCGACGGCTTGCCGTCCGCCGTCGCTTCTTCGAGGCGATGGGCGTCGACCAGCTCACCTCCTTCGAAGACGAGGGCCTTGCCGTCGACCTCCGCGAGGCGAGCCTTGCCCTTGGGCGAGCGAGCCTCGAACAACTCCTCAACGCGGGGCAGGCCGGAGGTGATGTCCTTGCCAGCCACACCGCCAGTGTGGAACGTCCGCATGGTCAACTGCGTTCCCGGCTCGCCGATGGACTGCGCCGCGATGATCCCGACGGCCTCTCCGATCAGGGCAGGGCGCCCTGTTGCGGGGCTGCGCCCATAGCAGGCGCGGCAGATGCCGCGCTCTGTCGTGCAGGCTAACGGACTGCGGACGTACACCTCGGCAACCCCAGCAGCATCGATTGCTTCCGCCTGAAGCTCTTCGATGGTCTCGTTGGTATCGACGATGATCTCGCCAGTTACTGGGTGCGCGATCGGCGCGGCGGCCGCCCGCCCCGCGATGCGCTCCCCCAGCCTCCCGAGCATCACGTCGTCCTCCGATGGCTCGGCGTGAATCAAGGTACCGCGGTCTGTCCCACAGTCGGCCTCGATGACGATGACCTCCTGGGACACATCAATGAGGCGCCGGGTCAGGTAGCCGGAGTCAGCGGTGCGGAGCGCCGTGTCGGCCAGGCCCTTGCGGGCGCCGTGGGTTGAAATGAAGTACTCGAGGACCGTGAGGCCTTCGCGGAAACTCGACTTGATCGGCAGCTCAATGATGTCACCGCGTGGGTTGCTCATCAGGCCGCGCATGGCGGCCATCTGCTTGATCTGTGCTTCATTTCCGCGAGCACCGGAGTGGGCCATAGTGTAGATGCCCCCGAACTCCGGTAGGTGCTTCTGAATCACGGCGTCCATCTGGTTGTTGACGCCCTGCCAGATGGCGATCGTGCGGTTGTACTTCTCTCGCTCCGTTATCAGGCCCTGCTCATACTGCCCCTCAAGAGCGTCGATCTGGCCATCCGCTTCCTTGACCATGATGGCCTTCTCAGCCGGGACCTTGATGTCGGTGATGCCTATGGTCGTGCCAGAGAGGGTGGCGTAGTGAAACCCCATCTCCTTGATATCGTCGAGGACGGCTGCGGTCTTGACGTTGCCACTCAGCCGGTACACGGCCGTGACCAACTCCTTGAGCACCCGCTTGTCGATGAGCTGGCCGTAGCGGCGCACCTCAGGAGGCAGTACGTTGTTGAAGATGATGCGTCCAGGCGTTGTGAGAATCCACTCCCCGGTCTCCGGGTGGTGGACCTCAACCTCCGACTGCAACTCTACCAAGCCTGCATCGTGGGCCATCGTCACTTCGTCGAGACCGCGGAACTTGGACCCCGTGCCGCGAGCATTCTCCTTGACTGTGGTGAGGTAGTAGCAGCCGAGGACGATCTCGTAAGTGGGTGCCACCAGCGGCTCGCCAGAACTCGGCGAGAGCATGTTGTAGATGCTCAGCATGGCGTTGCGCGCCTCATGGACTGCCTCTCGAGACAACGGGACGTGTACAGCCATCTGGTCGCCGTCGAAGTCGGCGTTGAATGCTGCGCACACCAGCGGGTGGATTTGGATTGCGCTGCCCTCGACCAGCACCGGCAAGAATGCCTGGATGCCGAGCCTATGCAGGGTCGGCGCGCGGTTGAGCAGCACGGGACGGCCCTTGATGACTTCCTCCAGGATGTCCCAGACCTCGGGTTGAGCGCGCTCGACCATCCGCTTTGCGCTTTTGATATTGTGAGCTAACCCCTGGACGACCAGCCGGTTCATCACGAAGGGCTTGAACAGCTCCAGAGCCATCTTCTTGGGCAGACCACACTGGTGAAGCTTCAGGCTTGGGCCCACCACGATGACCGAACGGCCGCCGTAGTCGACTCGCTTGCCGAGTAGGTTCTGGCGGAAGCGCCCTTGCTTGCCGCGCAGCAGGTCAGACAGGCTTTTGAGTTTGTGATTGTGACTGCCGACAATGGGACGCCCGCGGCGGCCGTTGTCGATCAGGTCGTCGACAGCCTCCTGGAGCATGCGCTTCTCGTTGCGGACGATGATCTCTGGCGCGCCCAAGTCGAGCAGTCGGCGCAGGCGATTGTTCCGGTTGATCACCCGACGGTAAAGATCGTTGAGGTCGCTCGTGGCGAAGCGGCCGCCGTCCAATTGCACCATCGGGCGCAGGTCCGGCGGCAGGACCGGGAGCACCGTCATGACCATCCACTCAGCACGATTCCCGCTCTTGCGGAACGCGTCGATGACGCGCAGCCGCTTAACCGCCTTCTTGCGGCGCTGTCCGGACGTCGTGCGCACCTCGCGCTCCAAATCTATCGAAAGCTCGGCCAGGTCGATGGCGCGTAGCGTATGGAGAATAGCCTCGGCGCCCATCGCCGCCTTGAACACCTCACCGTAGGCGTCGTGGAGCTCGCGGTACCGCGACTCGGTCAGCAGCTGTAGCGGCTGTATGCTTTCTAGGTCGTTGACCCGCTGCTCAAGCGTCCCTTCCATCTGGGCCACGGTCGCCTGGGTAGCGGCGCCAAGCTCTTTAAGCTTTTTCTCGAGTTCGGCACGCACATCCCCTTCGGCGGCCTGGATCTCCGATGTGAGAGTGCCGGCCTGCTCCTCGTTTTGCTGGTCTACCGCCTCAAGGTCCGTCTTGTGCGTCTCGCGCAGCACATCGATGGTGTGGGAGCGCATCAGCGCATCCACCGATGTCACGATGTACTGGGCAAAATAAAGGACACGTTCGAGGTTTCGCGGCGACAGATCCAACAGCAGCCCGAGGCGGCTAGGGATGCCCTTGGCGAACCAAATGTGTGCGACCGGAGCCGCCAGATTGATGTGGCCCATGCGCTCACGGCGGACCTTGGCGCGCGCCACTTCCACACCGCAGCGGTCGCAGATGACCCCGCGGTAGCGGATCTTCTTGTACTTGCCGCAGAAGCACTCCCAGTCCTTCGTCGGACCGAAGATGCGCTCACAGAACAAGCCGTCCTTCTCGGGCCGGAGCGTTCGGTAGTTGATCGTCTCCGGCTTGGTGACCTCACCGTAAGACCACTGCTTGATCTGTTCCGGCGATGCCAGCGCGATACGGATGGCATTGAAGTCTGTCGCGGTTGTCATACTGGATGTCTCTCCCAGCGGGGCCTACCCGCAAGTCCGAACGGTAGCGATGGGATCAGCCGTGGCCTGATGCTATTCCTGGTTGGGGTCTTCTGCCTCTTCGGGTGCAGGCCCCGGGCGGATGAACGACTGACCGAGCTCAGCGCGGACGTCAGGAACGACGTCGCCCCCCGGTTCCTCCATTGACTCGAACTCTGCCTCCCACTGAGGAGCAGGCTCGGCGACGGCCGGGGCCTCCGGGTGAGAGCCCTCCTCCTCCTCCTCTTCGTCCGTGTAGGTGAAGCGTGGGGTGACGGCGATGGCGCGGTCTTCTTCGTAGCGCAGTTCGACCGCGAGGCCGAGACTCTGCAGCTCCTTGACCAGCACGTGGAACGACTCCGGTACCCCCGGTTGCACGACGTCCTCGCCCTTGACGATGGCCTCGTAGGTCTTGACGCGGCCCACGACATCGTCTGACTTGACCGTCAACATCTCCTGGAGGTTGTACGCCGCGCTGTAAGCCTCAAGCGCCCAAACCTCCATCTCCCCGAAGCGCTGGCCGCCGAACTGGGCTTTGCCGCCCAGCGGCTGCTGCGTGATCAATGAGTAAGGGCCCGTCGAGCGGGCGTGAATCTTGTCCTCAACCAAGTGAATCAGCTTGAGCATGTAGATGTATCCGACGGTCACCGGGCTGTCGAATCGCTCCCCAGTGCGGCCGTCGTACAGGGTCGACTTACCGATAATCGGCGAGGCCACGTTCAGCCGCTTGGATATAACGAGAGCAACATCGTAGAGAGCCTTCGGGTCCTCGGGCATCTCAAAGGTGTCGTTGGTTTCGAACTCATATGTCTCGCGCTGGTCCTCAATCCATAGGCGGATGCAGGCGTTGAACGCCTCCTTGGTCGCCGATTCGTCGAATACTTTCGCTGCGTCGAGCCCCCGAGAGGTCACATACTCACTGGCCTTGGCCCAGTCGGGTTCGGGGCCACGGCCGTTGCCTCCAAGTGCGCCGGCACGTTCCACCAGCCACGAACGGGCCAGCGCGCCCTGGATGTCTTCGTCGTCCGCACCGTCAAAGACCGGTGTGAGCGCCCGGTAGTTCAGCCGATGAGCGGCCAACCCCAAGTGCGTTTCCAGCACCTGTCCCAGGTTCATGCGCGACGGCACGCCGATGGGGTTGAGGATAATCTCGACCGGGGTACCGTCGGGCAAGTAGGGCATGTCCTCGACGGGCATGATCCGCGAGACGACACCCTTGTTGCCGTGGCGGCCCGCCATCTTGTCGCCCTCAGAGAGCGTGCGAGTCTGCGCGATCCACACGCGGACCGCCTTGTTGACGCCGGGGGACAGGTCATTGCCGTTCTCGCGGGTCAACACCTTGACGTCGATGACCTTGCCACGCTCGCCGTGCGGCACGCGCAGCGAAGTGTCCTTCACGTCGCGGGCCTTCTCGCCGAAGATCGCGCGGAGCAGCTTCTCCTCTGCCGTGAGTTCGGTCTCGCCCTTGGGTGTGATTTTGCCAACAAGAATGTCACCTGGACCGACCTCCGCGCCAACGCGGATGACACCTTCTTCGTCCAGATCGCGGAGCGCATCCTCTCCGACGTTGGGGATATCCCTCGTGATCTCGCCAGGGCCCAGCTTGGTGTCGCGAGACTCGACCTCATACTTCTCGATATGGATGGACGTGAACTTGGAGTTACGTATCAGCGCCTCGGAGATGATGATGGCGTCTTCGAAGTTGTAGCCCTCCATGGCCATGAAGGCCACGAGCACGTTCTGCCCCAGAGCCAAGTCGCCATGGTCCGTGGACGAACTGTCGGCCAGCGGCGCGCCGAGAGGAACGATGTCGCCGTTGGAGACGATGGGCCGCTGCGTTAGGCACGTCCCTTGGTTGGATCGCACGAACTTCCGTAGGCGGTGTTGGTGCTCCTGGCCGTCCTCGCCGACCACCGTCACGTTGGTGCCCGTCACGGACGCGACGACGCCGGCGACAGCGGACAACACCATCTGGCCGCTGTCCCGGGCCACGCGGCGCTCCATGCCTGTACCAACGATAGGTGCCTCTGGGCGGAGCAGCGGTACCGCCTGGCGCTGCATGTTGGAGCCCATCAACGCGCGGTTGGCGTCGTCGTGCTCCAAGAAAGGAATGAGTGCGGTCGAAACGCTCACGATCTGCATGGGAGAGACATCGATGAAGTCGAGACGCTCCGGCGGCTCGGCCGAGTATTTCTGCGACACTCGGCACTCCACTCTCTCTTCAACGAACTGGTTCTTGCCATCCAGGGTCGAGTTCGCCTGGGCGACGATGTAGCGATCCTCCTCGTCGGCGGGCAAGTAGTGGATGTCGTCGGTCGAGTCGGTCACGTAGGGCTGCACCCGCAACTGGCGCTCAGCGAGCTCGGCGAGCCGCTTGGTCGCGGGCGCGGAGATGCGCTGGCCAACCCGGACCAGGCGTTTGCCGTCCTCCTCTGTGATGTCCTCGGCCGCCGTGCGCCCGACGACGCCGGAGGCATGGGAGGAGATCTCCTTGTGAATGCGCCGGTAGGGCGTCTCGATGAAGCCATACTCATTGATACGCGCGTATGTCGCGAGGGAACCGAGCAGGCCGATGTTCGGTCCTTCCGGCGTCTCGATGGGACAGATGCGGCCGTAGTGAGAATAGTGGACGTCGCGCACGTCGAAGCCGGCCCGCTCGCGTGAGAGGCCGCCTGGCCCCAACGCCGAGAGCCGCCGCTTATGAGTCAGCTCCGCCAGCGGGTTCGTCTGGTCCATGAACTGACTGAGCTGCGAGCCCCCGAAGAACTCGCGGACCGCGGCGACCACCGGGCGAATGTTGACAAGCGCGCTGGGCGTCGCCTCTTCCTGGTCCAAGATGGTCATTCGTTCCTTGACGACACGCTCCATGCGGAGCAGGCCGACCCGGAGCTGATTCTGGATCAGCTCGCCGACGGCGCGGACACGGCGGTTGCCGAGGTGGTCGATGTCGTCGGCGCGCTCTTCGCCATTGTTGATCCGGATGATGGTGCGGACCATATTGACAATATCTTCATGGGTGAGCGTACGCGTGCTCACCGACGGGTCCGCCCATGAGGACAACCGCCGGTTCATCTTGTAACGCCCGACGCGACCGAGGTCGTACCGGCGGCCGTTGAAGAACAGATTGTCGATCAGTGTGCGGGCCGTCTCAACGCTAGGAGGCTCGCCTGGGCGCAGGCGGCGGTAGACTTCGAGCAGCGCCTGCTCCTGTGTCGTCACCGCCGTGTCCTTGTCGATGGTCGTGCGTATGTACTGGTGATCCGCGTCTGTGTCGACATCCTTGAACAGATCGAGGATCGCCTCGTCGGTCGCATAGCCGAGGGCACGCAGGAAAGTGCTGACCGGCACCTTGCGCTTGCGATCGACCTTGACCGAGATGATGTCCTTGGGGCTGGTCTCGAACTCCAGCCAAGCACCTCGATAAGGGATGATCTTGGAAAGGGCGACCGACCGACCAGTGCCTGGGTCCATCACCCGAGTGAAGTACGCGCCGGGGGAACGGACTAGCTGACTGACAACCACGCGCTCGGCGCCATTGATCACGAAAGTGCCGGTCGGCGTCATCTGTGGGATGTCGCCGAAATAGAGCGTCTGCTCCTTGATCTCGCCAGTTTCGCGGATCACAAGCTTGACGGTTACGTAGAGCGGCGCCTCGAAAGTGATTTCCCGCTCGCGGCACTCCTGCTCGGTGGCCTTGGGCTTGCGGAACTCATAGTGGCCGAACTGGAGCTCGAAGCGGGTCCCGGTGACATCCTGGATAGGATTAACCTCATCCAGGAGCTCCCGAAGCCCCTCATGCTTCAAGTGATCGAACGATTTGACCGGCAGCTGAATCAAGCTCGAAGGCTCAAGGATCTGCGGGATGTGGGCGAACGACTTACGCTGCTCGAATGGGCGCAAAGCGGACGGAGCCGGCATCAATACCATAGAGACTCACGCTCCTTCAAATGACTGAACGGGTGACTGAAAAACGAACGCCAAACAAGGCCCAGCAGTCCTGCTAGGCCAAAAAATTCTTACGCGGTTGTCAGACGAAGGTAGGTCGGTGCGTGCAATTCAGTAGAGGGCATACCTCTCCTAATATGCAGGATGATACTGAACCTGCACGGCCGAGTCAATGAGTCGCCTAGGTGCCGCGACAACGCGTGCCCTCGCCTTGGGCAGAAAGACTGTCATCCTGGCAGCTGTCGGCCATCGGCGCCGCGGGCCGCTCCCGCATTTGCATCGCCGATGTCGGTTGCTATCATCAACGCCGCGCAGAGCCTGCCAGGGCCCGCCGTAGGCGGGAGGGGGGCTCGCTTTGGAGATGTGGTGATGCTCGGTCTCGTTCTAGCCTGTCCCCATGCCCTTGCGGCCTACCGTCCCGCGGATCGCTGGCCGGACATCCACCGGCTGCTGGCCGGTGACGTGCCGCAGCCGACGGCGTTCGCCGACGAAACGCCGGACAACGTCATTGAGCATGCAGCGCGCGCCGACAGCGCATTCGGCGCCCTCGCCGACAGCCTGCGTGACTACGCACCCGACGCCATAGTTATCGTGTCCGACGACGGCGGCGCGATCTTTGGCCCCACGCAGGTCCCGCAGTTCACGGTGTACACAGGCCGTGACATCAGTGCCCCCAACGGGTCAGCCTTCCTCGGCGAGCCAGAAAGCGGACTCACCACCGTCGAGTGCGATCAAGAGCTTGCCGAAGAGATATTGGCCGAGCTGGTGGACCATGAGCTGGATATGACTTATAGCCAGTTCCTGAACCCGCAAGCCTCCGATGGGCCCCGCGCGGAGGGCCCACGCACCGTCATCTGGCCACTCAAGCGTCTCGACCCCGGTGGGATTCACCCCGTGGTGCCCCTCTTCGTCAACACGCGCGTCACTCCCGCCCCCGATGGCAATCGCTGCTACGCCCTGGGGAACACCCTGGCGGAGATCCTCTCCTCGCGGAAAGAGCGAGTGGCGCTTGTCGTCGCAGGTGGCATGTCGGGTGATCCGCTTGGGCCTCGCGCCGGCCACATCGACGTCCGGCTCGACCGGTGGGCGATGGAGCAGATCAGGCGCGGGCGCGGGGAGCGGCTCAAGCCGATGTTCGACCTTGACTCCGACACCCTGCGCGGGTCGACTGCCGAATACCGCCAGTGGATCGTTGGCGTTGGCGCGGGTGAGGCGATGGGCGCGGCTGCTACAGTTGTCGACTACATCCCCGCGCATCATGCCACCGTTGGCCTCGGCTTCGTCGCTTGGCAGGCAAACTAGGACGTGCTTGACCCCCTCGCGTGAGCGGGCATAGGGTTCTCAAAGAAGGGCCTTCGCGACGAAAATCGAGCGAGCGCCGCTGGCGTGCCGATCGTCTCGTGGACACTGTTGGACAGCAGCCCCGTCGGGTGTCGCTCACTCCATGTCGGCGAGGGCCGCGCGGGCTTCACTGAACGAATGTCTGGTGCTGACGGCCCTGATCTACGCACGGTGCCCGGCCATAAACCGGGACTGACCAACCAGAGAAGAACAGGATACGAGAGGAGACACTATGGCAGGACTCGCAGGGACACAGAGCCATGAAAACTTGAAGAACGCCTTTGCCGGCGAATCGCAGGCGAACCGTCGCTACCTCTACTTTGCGCGGCGCGCCGATATTGAGGGGTACCCGGAGATCGGTGGCCTCTTTCGCGACATATCCGAGGCCGAGACGGGACATGCCTTTGGCCACCTCGATTTCTTGAAGGAAGTCGGGGACCCGGCTACCGGCGTTCCCATAGGCAACACCGAGGCGAACCTCAAGTCGGCCATCGAAGGCGAGACCTACGAGTACACGGAGATGTACCCGGGCTTCGCACGGACCGCGCGCGACGAGAAGTTCGATGAGCTGGCGGAGTGGTTCGAGACTCTGGCCCGAGCCGAGCGCTCTCACGCCGGCCGATTTACCAAGGGCTCCGAGAACCTCAGCCTCTAGCACAGAGCCGCATAGCGGGAGGCGGCCCTGGGCTTGCTCAAGGCCGCCTCCCGCTTCTCCAAACGACGTCCATCCTAGGAGCATCCGTGGCTGCCGACCCCGCTTATAGTCCCGCCAACCCCCGCTATTGGGATCCGGGCGACCTGCTGGCCGAGCAGCGACGACAGTTCGACGTCTGCCACGGATGCCGCTTGTGCTGGAACCTCTGTCCGTCCTTCCCCGCGTTGTTCGAATTGACCGACAGCGTGGACGGCGAGTTGTCCAAGGTTGACCGCGCCGACCTGAGGCCCGTCGAAGACCTCTGCTTCCAATGCAAGATCTGTTGGGTCGTCTGCCCCTATACCGACCCCCACGAGTACGACATGGACGTGCCTCGGTTGTTCCAGCGCGCCAAGTTCGTGCGTGCCAAAGAGGAAGGGGTTGGCTTCACCGCGAAGCTCATGGCAGACCAAGACCGCATGGGCAAGCTGGGCAGCATGAGCGCGCCTCTCGCCAACGCGACCAACCGTTTCGGTCCGGCACGCCGGGTCATCGAGCTGGTCGCGGGGGTTCACCGCGACGCCACGTTGCCCACCTACCATCGGCAGACTTTCGAAGCGTGGTTCCAGCAGCGCTACGGTGGCAGAGTATTCCGGCCGGCAGGTGAACCTGTGCGCAAGGTGGCATTCTTCACGACGTGCACGGTGAACTACAACGCGCCCGAGATCGCGATTGCCGCGATGCAAGTGCTTGAGCACAACAATGTCGAAGTCGTCCTGCCGCCACAGGTCTGTTGCGGGATGCCGATGATGGACGCGGGCGATTTCGACGGCGCGCAGAAGAAAATGGAATTCAACCTCCGAGAGCTTTCCCAGTTCGTGGACGAGGGGTACGACGTGGTCACGCCGGGCCCGACCTGTGCCCTGACCATTCGCAGCGAATACCCGGAGAACTCGACTGACTCTGAGACCGCTAAACGGGTCGCGGAGCACACCTTCGAGCTAGGCCACTATCTGGTGCGAATGGCACGCGGCAAAGTGTTGGAACGTGACTTCAAGCAGGGGCTTGGGAAGGTCGCGCTGCACGTCGCGTGCCACACGCGGGCGCAGTCCGTCGGTAACAACTCGGGCCGCCTGCTTGGCCTGCTGCCTGACACTGAGATCGCCTCTGTCGAAATGTGCTCAGGACACGACGGCACCTGGGGAGTGAAGAAGGATTACCACGAACTCTCCCTCCAGGTGGGGAGCAAACTCTTCGACAATCTCCAGAGCAGCGACCCCGCATTGATCGTCACCGACTGTCCGCTCGCGGCCATGCAAATAGAGCACGCTATCGGACGCCGTCCCGTGCATACCGCGCAGGCATTGGCGGTGGCGTACGGCCTCGACGGCAACTGACATGCGCCCGCTAACGCTGAACGACATCATCGATATCGCCCGCTACGAGCAGGAACGCCCCGAGTTCCGCAAGCGCATCATTGAGCTCAAGCGTCACCGCCGTATTGCCGTTGGCAACAGGGTCTCGTTCGTGTTCGAGAACCGTGACACTATGCGATTCCAAGTGCAAGAGATGATGCGCGTTGAGCGCATCGTCCTCGACGACCGTATCCAGGAAGAGCTCGACACCTATAACGAGCTTGTACCTGGTTCCCGCGAACTGAAGGCGACGATGATGATCGAAGTCACGGAGCCCGCCGAGATACGCCCGGTCCTCGATCGTTTCAAGGGCATCGACCGTGGAGGCACCACTTACCTCATGATCGGCGACGATCGCGTCGAAGGCGAGTACGAGGGCGGACGCTCAAGTGAGATAAAGCTCAGCGCCGTGCACTACGTCACATTTTTGCTGAGCGACACTCAGGTCGGCGCGGTGCGCGCGCTGCACGAGCCGCTGTCGCTGGTCATCGATCACGCCCCGGCTGGCTACCACCATGAGATCAACCTGGCCGCCGATGTCCATGAGCAGCTCGCTGCCGACCTGCACGACGAGTAATGCCCCGGGACGGCCGCCGCTACAGACCTGAGCTAGCGCCACCTACATCTCGACCAGCGAGATGAAGCCCTCGAAGCGATGGGCGATTCGTCCGTCCGCGCCTGCGATCAGCGCTAAGTGTCGTCAGCTCTTCAAAGACGTTCCTGGGGAAGCACTGGCCTCCGAAATGAATGAAGGCCGCAATCCGTAATACTGCCTACCTATGTCGAGGGCGGCGCGGTGGCTTCCTTTTGTGCAGCGCAAGGCGGAGGCACCTCATTTGGTTATACTAGGTGCAGCCCATGCTGACTGACTTACTGTCCATTGATGACCTCGGCGACAACGAGGTGGCGCATCTGGTCCGGCTGGCCCAGGGCTACCGGTCGCGCGCGGTCGTCGACCGCCCGTTGGAGGGCCAGAGTGTGGCGCTGATCTTTGAAAAGCCATCGCTTCGTACGCACCTGAGCTTTGACGTTGGCGTGTACGAGCTCGGTGGCCACTCCGTTTACTTGAGCGGCGAAGCCGTGGGGCTCAACTCGCGCGAGCCAGCCGAGGACATCGCCCGTGTCGTCGAGCGTTGGTGCTCGATCATCGTGGCCCGGGTCCACACTCACGACACCCTCCGGCAGCTGGCGGACGCTGCGTCAGTACCAGTGGTGAATGCTCTCTCCGATGAGGAACACCCCTGCCAGGCGATGGCCGACTTGACGACTATCCAGCAGAGGCTGGGGAGACTTGAGGGCGTAACCGTCGCCTACGTCGGAGACGCGAACAACGTCGCGCGCAGCCTCGCCTTGGCCTGTGCGGCGGTCGGCGCGCGCTTTCGCATCGCCTCGCCCGAGGGCTATGGGCTCGCTCACGACTGGGTGGCCCGGATCAACGCACGCTATGTGGGCAAGGACATGTCGGTGGCCTGCTTCGTCGAGCCCGCGGACGCCGTTGCGGGTGCTGAAGTCGTCTACACCGACGTCTGGACCAGCATGGGCGACGAGCGCCAGGCAGCCGCGAGGCGGAAGGCGTTCGAAGGCTACCAGGTGGACGAGGAACTGCTGAGCCAAGCCCTGCCCGGCGCGATCCTCATGCACGACATGCCGGCGCACTATGGCGAAGAGGTCCCCCTAGGAATGCTGACACACCCAAGATCGGCCGCTTTCGACCAAGCTGAAAACCGCCTACACGCCCAGAAGGCCGTGCTGCGCTACCTGGCCACCGGTGAGTAGCGTGGAGCACCTGCCCGACCCCCCCACGGTCGCTGGCGCGCCACCAGAAGAGCCGGATGCTGGTGCCCGAGCCGCACCGCGGCCGCGTGCTGCCACGCCGTTGGTCGCCATCGTCGGACGGCCAAACGTCGGCAAGTCCAGCCTCTTCAACGCCATCCTGGGTCGCCGCTCCGCCATCGTCTCCGATGTATCCGGCACGACCCGAGACCGAGTCACCGGCACCGTGGACTGGATGGACCGGCGCATGCTGCTCGTCGATACCGGAGGCCTGGTCCCCGAGCCCGACACCGAAATCGAAGCGCACATCGCATCACAGGTGGACGCAGCCTTGGCCGATGCCGATGTCGTGGTTCTAGTCGTCGACGCAACCCAGGGCGTCGCCTACGCTGACAAGGCTGTCGCCGAACACCTTCGGCGGGCCACCAAGCCCGTAGTACTTGCCGCCAACAAGGTGGACAACCAGCGCCAGGAACTGCTCGTCCCGGAGTTCTACGAGCTGAGCCTCGGCGACCCCATCCCCATCAGCGCCTACCACCGCCATGGTATCGACGACTTGCTTGACGCCGTGAGCGAGCTGTTGCCAGCCCAGGACATACTTCCAGGGGCGGGGTCGGACACCCCGCACTTTGCCATCGTCGGGCGCCCCAACGTAGGCAAATCGAGCCTCGCCAATGCCATTCTGGGGGAGGAGCGCTCCATCGTCAGCGACGCGCCCGGTACAACCCGCGACGCGATCGACTCTTCGTTCGAATTCGAAGGTCACCCCGCCGTGCTAGCCGACACAGCGGGAATCCGGCGCCGTGGTGCGGTCACGCCTGGCATCGAGCGCTACAGCGTCCTGCGTGCGATCCGTGCTATTGAGCGTTCCGATATCGCCATCCTTGTCCTTGACGCGACCGAGCCCGCCACCGCGCAGGACCTGCACATTGCGGGGCAGGTGATGGAATCTTTCAAGGGAGCGGTCGTGGCGGTCAACAAGGCCGACCTCGTCGAGAGTGCCGAGTACGAGCTGACGGGGCGAGATGCCAAACGGGCCGTCCTGGGACGACTGCATTTCATGGACTACGTGCCCGTCGTCGTGACCGCGGCCACCGAAGGCCGCGGGACCGAAACCCTGCTGCGTGCGGCTTTCGAGGTCCACGAGCAGCGCCAGCGCTGGCTCGATCCTGCCAAGCTCACCCGTGTCGTTATGGACGCGATATCGAGACACCTTCCTCCCAAGCAGGGTCACCGCGTACTGAAAATCTATCGCGTCAAGCAGGAGTCCGTCGGCCCGCCGACATTCGTTTTCTACTGCAACAACCCAGGGATGATGCACTTCTCCTACGAGCGCTATCTCGAAAACGCCATTCGCGCGGAGTTCGGGTTCACCGGAACGCACCTACGACTCGAGTTCCGTGGCAAAGGCAAACTGCACGTCATTGGCGACCACCGGACCGGCGGTGGCCTGGCCCGCAAGCAGACGACCCGCAAACCAGCCGCGGGCAAGCCAGCGGCCCGCAGACCCCCGGTCCGCAAAAAGAACTGATGCCCACGTACTGGTGGCTTGTGCCTGTTGCCTATGTCATGGGTAGCATTCCATGGGGCCTCTTGATCGTGCGCGCGGCACGCGGCATCGATGTCCGTGAGTACGGCAGCGGCAAGACTGGCGTGACCAACGTCTACAGGACCGCCGGACGCCGCGCCGCCCTGGTGGTCCTCGCGGCAGACGCGAGCAAGGGTACCGCGACGGTTCTTCTGGCGCGCGCGCTGACCTCGGGCGAAGGCGTGCATGCGGCCGTGGCCGCGGCAGTGGTCATCGGCCATGTCTGGCCGATCTTCGCGGGGTTTCGGGGCGGAAGAGGCATCGCCACAGGCATCGGGTCCGCGGCCGCGCTTGATCCTTTCGCGCTCCCTATCGGTCTCGTAGCGTTCCTGCCCGCGGTCGGCCTGACACGGTTCGTCTCGTTCGGTTCGGTCTTGAGCGTGATCGCCGTCGTCGCCATGTTTGGACTTAAAGCGGCGACCGACCAGGCGCCGATCGAATACCTTTGGTACGCACTTGGCACCGGGAGCCTGATCGTCGCGATGCACCGCGATAACATCTCCCGGTTGCTCCGCGGGACCGAGCATAGACTCGGCCAGCGAGACCCCTAATCCCCCTCCTGCTTGCGTGACAATCGGCTGTTGCAGCCGCATCCGGTGTGCTATATTTGCCCGTAGTTTGCGGGAGCGCGAACCTACGGCGCACACAGGGATTTGGCATAGCTAAAGACTATCGAATTAACGAGCGCATTCGGACTCCCGAAGTCCGGGTGGTTGACGGGGATGGCGAGCAGTTGGGCGTGATGCTCACGCGCGATGCGCTAGCCATGGCTCGAGAGCGCGAACTTGACTTGGTTGAGGTCGCGCCAAGCTCGGTGCCGCCCGTGTGTCGGCTTTTGGACTACGGCAAGTTTCGCTACCTTCAGACCACGAAGGAACGAGAGATGCGGAAGTCCACGAAAGCAAATGCGATGCGGCAGGTCCGATTCCGGCCGCGTATCGGACGTCACGACATTGAGGCGAAGGAACGCCTCGTGAAACGCCTGCTCGAGCAGGGCTCGAAGGTCAAAGTGACCGTGCTCTTCCGTGGGCGAGAGATCGTACACCCGGAGCTTGCAGTGAAGCTCCTCAAGGACGTTGCCGAATCGCTGAAGGCCGACTCGAAGGTGGAGCAAGCGCCGCAGATGGAAGGCCGGATGATGAGCATACTGCTCGCGCCGGCCAAGGCCATGTCAGTCACACGAGAGAAGAGCGCGGACGAGCTTGTGCCCGTCGCCGGAGCGAACAATGCCGAAGATCAAAACACATAAAGGAGCGGCACGCCGCTTCCGAGTATCGGGTGGGGGTAAGCTCCTGCGTATGAAGCGCGGCAGCAGTCACCTGCGCCGCAAGAAACCGCAGTCCGCGCGCCGGCTGTACCAGGACACTGTCTCGGTCAGCCCGCACATGAGCCGCCGGGTCCGCACATTGGTCCCGGCGCTGAAGAAATAAGGGAGCAGACGTGGCTCGCATAAAGCGAGGTGTCACTCGACACCGGCGGCATAAAGAGGTGCTGCAGCTCACCAAAGGCCATCGTGGCACGAAGCACGCGCTCTATCGGCGGGCGCATGAATCGCTGCTTAAGGCACTTTCCTACTCATATCGCCACCGTCGTGAGCGTAAGGGCGACATGCGTCGCCTTTGGATCATCCGCATCGGCGCGGCCTCCCGCGAGCACGGCCTCTCGTACAGCAGCATGGTCCACGGCCTGAAGCTAGCCAGCGTCGCGGTCGACCGTAAGATGCTGGCCGACCTGGCCTTTGCCGACCCGACGGTCTTTGGTGAGCTGGCAACATTGGCAAAGACCCAGCTCCAGCCAGCCGCCGCTTAGCGAGCCCCGCACAATAAATGAACAGCAGAAGGAGAGGGGTCCCACCAGGGACCCCTCTCCTTCTGCTGTAGCGCCGGCACGTCCCGGCTAGGCTACTTGAGCAATACCGTAGTAGGTGTCCTGCGTCAGCACCCTGGCGAGCGCTTGCATAGAAATGTGGCGAGGCCGGGCCGACGTCATCCATAGATCACTGAGCGCACTGTGAAGCGCGGCTAGGCTCAACCCGTCGTTGGGTGCCATAAAAAGCAGCTTGAATGCGGCCTCGAGTACCGGCGCCTGGGGCGAGAGGTACTCAGGGTCGCCGCTGCACTCCTTGCGGGCGAGGTCGCGCAGCTGCTTGAAGCTTTTCGACTTGATCGTGGCCATGTCGCCGGCCTTGGTGACTGCTCGGTGGCAAAGTCGCTCGCCGATGACGAGACTGATCGACCTACCCTGCGCCTCGATGGACTCGGAGCGGATGGTGTACATGGCCTCGGCCGATGCTGGCGCGGCCTGCTGGGTCTGTTCGGGGGTCATGGTCTACTCCTGTATGCGGGCAAATTGTGAAGGGTCGAGCCAGTCGAGCAGCTCAACCGTCGCAGTGGCACCCACGGGCAGCGCATCAACGTTTTCAGGACAGATGGCCAGTCCGTGGGCGGCGGCCATGGAGGTCAGTAAATTGGAACCCTGGGCGCCAGTGAGCTTGGCGTGGAGCCTGCCGTCGCGGCGCTCCAATGTCACGCGCGCGAAAACCCGGCGCCCGTCGAAGTTCACGATGGCGTCGTCAAGCACGGCTTTGACCGCTGGCAGCCCTTGCGGCGTACGCCCCATCATCTTGGCTACCGCCGGACGGGCGAACTTCGCCAGCGCTACCAGCGCGCTCACGGGGTTGCCGGGCAACCCTAGGTGAGGGACCTCTCTCCCGTCCTCGGCGCGTAATATCCCGAACGCGAGCGGACGGGATGGCCGCATGCGCACCGACCAGAAGTCGATGGAGCCCAGCTTCGCCAGTGCGTCTTTCACCATGTCGAAGGCGCCCGCGCTCACGCCCGCGGAAGTGACGAGCATGTCCGCATCGAGTCCCTGGCTAAGCATCGACCGCAGCGTCTCCATATCGTCGGGTGCGATGCCCAGCAGCTTTGGCTCGGCTCCCCAGCGGCGGAGCGCAGCCGCCACGCCGTAGGAGTTGCTGTCGAAGAGCCGGCCCGGCTCAAGAGGGCGACCCAGGGCCTGGACTTCGTTGCCGGTTGCGAGAATAGCCACCGTGGGCCGGCGCACGACTGGGACGGTCGCCGACCCGAACGTCGCAATCATGCCGATGGCGGGCGGGTCGAGCACGCGGCCGCGCTCCAGCACAAGGGCACCCTCGGCCGTGTCCTCGCCGGCGGGCCGGACGTGGTCGCCTGCGATAGCGGGGCTGCGGATGCCGATCTTCGCGATGGGTCCCGCCGTTCGGCCTCGCTCGTCGGTGAGCTCCCAGGGCACGATGGCGTCGGCGCCGCTGGGCACCGGAGCGCCAGTCATGATGCGCACGGCAGTCCCCGGCGAAACGGTAGTGGATGGCAACTGGCCGGCTTGCACAAGGCCGACGACCCGCAGGCTGACGGGTCTCGTCTCCGAGGCGCCGGTTACGTCGGCCGCCCGGACGGCGTAACCGTCCATCGCGGAGTTGGCTAGCGCGGGCACGGCAAACGGTGCGCGAACGTCGGCGGCCAGCGTCTGCCCGTCCGCGCTCAACAGCAACGCCTTTTCGGTGTCCAACTCGTGGACCAGCGCGAGCACGCGCTCCAACGCCTGTTCGACACTGAGCATGTCTGGGTGTCTTGGGTGGACGTGCCGGTGCTCGACGACCATCACGAGCCCCTGAGTTCCGCACCGGTCTCGTCACGCAACCGCTCGGTGAGCCTCGACACTGCCTCGTTGATCTGTTCCGCGCTGAGTGTCTCGGCGTCGGACTGCAGTTCCAGGCGGAACGCCAGCGACTTCTTATTGGCAGGTAGGCCGGAGCCCTCGAACTGATCGAAGAGCACCACTCGAGTGACTAGCGACTCCGATTCAAGGATGGCTTGAAGCCGCCCTGCGGGCATGCTGCGGTTAACCAGCAGCGCCAGGTCACGGTCAGCCGTCGGGAAGCGAGCGAAGGACCGGAAGGACCGGCGCGCGGCCGGGACCAGAGGGACTAGTGCGCCGATATCGATCTCGGCTAGCGCGACAGTCGGCACGGCCAAGTCAAAGTTGCGGAGGGCCTGCGGATGCAGTTCTCCAACAAGCCCGACGGCGTACCCGTCGACGGTGACTTGCGCAGCGCGCCCGGGGTGCAACAGCGAGTGCTCGAAGCGCTCGAAGGTTGCTCGGACACCGAGGTGCGCCAGGGTTTTTTCGACGATGCCTTTGGCGTCGAAGAAGTCGAAGCCCTGCGGCTCGCGGCTCCACAGCCCCTCACCGCGAGGCCCGGCAAGCGCTAGCGTCGCCATCTCTCGCTCGCGTGGCAGGTCGTTCTCGGCTGGCTCGAACGTCCGGCCCACCTCGAACAGCCCGAGGCCCTGGGTCGACCGGCGCAAGCCCATGGACAGGGCGCGAAGCACGCTCCACCGCAGGGACGTCCGCAAGAACTGGCGTTCGACGCTGAGCGGGTTGGCCACTCCCAAGGGGGCAAGCCCAACCCATGAGCCGTCGGTCCGTCCCGCGTCTTCAGGGACGAGCGTGGCCGAGATGGTCTCCTGCAGGCCAGCCTCGACCAGCAAATCCCGCACCTCCTCGCGGAGGTCCCGGTCGGGTTGCGGTATATGGTCGGGCACCCGGCCGGCCAGCGGCGCGTCTGGCACCGTGTCGTAGCCGACGATCCGCGCCACCTCTTCGATCACGTCCTCTTCGAGGGTCACGTCTTGGCGCCAGTAAGGAGGCACGACCGTGACTGCGCCTCTGGACGGCGAGCCGACCTCGAAGCCCAGCGAGCCGAGGACCGAGGCGACCTGCTCGTCGGTGAAGTTGGTTCCCATCAGGCGAACAATGCGGTCGTGGCGCAACTCGATGGCCTGGCTTGGTGTGGGGCTCGGGTAGGTGTCCACGATACCCCGGTCGGCCGTACCGCCTGCGATCTCGAGGATCAGCCGGGTCGCGCGTCGTAGCGCTCGCTCGGCCAGCTCCGGATGTAGGCCCTTCTCGAATCGCGTCGAGGCCTCCGATCTCGACCGCAGGGCCGTAGCGGTGCGGCGGGTGTTGATGCCGCTGAACGTCGCGGACTCAAGCAGGACGTCCGCCGTGGCGGCAGTCATTTCGCTGTTGGACCCGCCCATGACCCCCGCCAGGCCGATGGCTCGCTCTGGGTCGGCGATCAGCAGCATCGGTGGCCGTAGCGCGTGGTTGGTGCCGTCCAGCGTCACCAGATGCTCACCCGCCCGCGCCGGCCGTACGACGATCGTGTTCTGGCGCACCGCGCGCAGGTCGAATGCGTGGAGCGGTTGCCCCATCTCGAGCATCACGTAGTTCGTGGCGTCCACCACCGCGTTGATGGGCCGCTGGTCGGCTTCGGCCAGCCTGCGTTGGAGCCACTCAGGTGACGGGCCGACGGTCACGCCGCGGATCACCGAGGCGGTGTACCGAGTGCACAGCGACGAGTCCTCAATCTCGACCCGGACGTCGATCGCTCGATCGCCCTCAGCGTAGTCCAGTGATGGCTCGGCCACCCGCTCGCCAGTCAGCGCTGCCAGCTCCCTAGCGACACCCAAAACCGAGAGGCAATCGCCCCGATTCGCAGTCACCTCGACTTCGAGGGCGTCGCCACCCATGTAGTCGGCGAGCCGCTCCCCAACAGGCGCGTCGTCGGGCAGCACCAAGATGCCCTCATGCTCATCGCTGATGCCCAGCTCAAGCTCCGAGCACACCATGCCTTCGGAAACCACGCCACGGATGGTCGCCGCAGTGAGCCGCATCGGTTCGCCCGTGTGGCCGTTGTTGAGCTCGGCGCCGATCCGCGCGAAGGCGATGCGCTGGCCCTGGGCAACGTTCGGTGCGCCGCAGACCACCGTGATCGCCTCCGTGCCGAGGTCGACGGTGGCAAGCCTTAACCGGTCGGCGTTCGGGTGCGGCACCACCGCGACCACGTGTCCGACGATGATGTATTCGCCCCACGCTGCGCTGGGGCTGGGCACCGGGGTGGTCTCGACACCGGCCATGGTCAGGCGGTGGGCGATCTCCGCTGGGGGTAAGCGTAGCGGGACGTACTCGGCCAGCCACGAAAGGGGGACCTTCATGCGGTTGTGGCGGGCTCCAAGCGGGTCGGGTAAATGGACACCAGTATATCGAGCGAGTCTATCTCTTGCACCGTCGCCTAGCGTTCAGCGACGTAGTCGCCCCGCTGGCCGCCCTGCTTTTCGAGGAGTTTGACGGCGCCGATGACCATGCCACGATCGACTGCCTTGCACATGTCGTAGATGGTGAGCGCCGCCAGCGATGCCGCGGTGAGCGCCTCCATCTCCACCCCTGTGCCCGCGACCGTCCTTGCGCTAGCGGTGATCGTTATGGTCCCCGCCGACGCCCCGGACTCGAACTCAACGCCCACGTGCGCGAGCGGGACTTGATGAGCCAGCGGAATGAGGTCCCAGGTGCGCTTCGCGGCGGAGATGCCGGCCAGGCGAGCCACTGTGAGCACATCGCCCTTCTCGACACGCCCTTCGACGATCAGCCTCAGCGTTTCAGGCTGCATCTGGACCACCGCCTGCGCAGATGCCGTCCGCTCGGTCGATGGCTTGTCGCCGACGTCGACCATGCTGGCGCGCCCCTGCGCATCGACGTGGCTCAACGTCGGCTCCGGTTCCGCGCCGGAGGGCGGGCGCCTATCGGTCACTTAGGTACGCCTCGCGCGCGGAATTGGCGAGGCGGTCAGCCTCCTCGTTTTCCGGGTGCCCAGAGTGCCCCCGCACCCATTTCCACGAGACCCGCCGTTCAGCGCAGAGCGCATCCACCTGAGCCCAGAGGTCTTGGTTTTTGTTCTTTTTCCAGGACTTAGTCATTGTGTTCACCAGGTACTGGCTGTCGCTGTGTACTGTCACTGCGCCCCCGGGCTCGACGGCCTCCAAGCCGCGGATCGCCGCCAGTACCTCCATGCGATTATTGGTCGTCCACCCCTCGGCGCCCCAGAGTTTCTTGCGCTTGTCGCCGTCGATGGCGATGGCCCCCCAGCCTCCGGGCCCGGGATTGGAGGGCGCGCACGAGCCGTCCGTGTAGATATTCACAACCTCACAACCTATCCGGGGCCTACCCGCCAATCTGGTACATCTCGATCTTGCGCCGGCCGCCGTGCGCTTGGCTCTGCGTCCGCAGCTCCGAGTAGCGGTCCGCCCGCAGCGTCCAGACATCATGCAGGATAGCGCCCAGCTCTTCGTCCGATGCACCCGAGCGAATCGGACCGCGCAGGTCGACGCCCTCGCTGGCGAACAGACAGGTGTAGATGCTACCGTCAGCTGACAACCGTGCGCGCGAGCACTCTTTACAGAACGGCTGGGAGACCGACGAAATGAAGCCCACCTCGCCGCCGCCGTCCTGGTAGCGCCAGCGCTCGGCAACCTCGCCGGCGTAGTTCGCTTCCAGCGGCTCGATGGGCATGGCGGCATCGATGCGCTCGATGAGTTCGGCCGACGGTACCACGCGGGCCTCGTCCCACCCGTTGAGGTTGCCAACGTCCATGAATTCGATGAAGCGCACAATGTGGCCCGTGCCCTTGAAGTGCCGCGCCATCTCCACCACCGTATGGTCATTGACGCCGCGCTCGACGACGGCGTTAATCTTGATGGGGCCGAGCCCGGCAGCGGAAGCCCCCGCGATCCCGCCGAGCACCTGCTCTGGCCGGTAGCCTTTGCCGTTCATGCGCCCAAAGACCTCAGGGTTCAGCGAGTCAAGGCTCACGGTCACTCTTCCCAGTCCCGCCTCCCGCAACGCCTTCGCATGGTCGCGTAGCAACAGGCCATTCGTCGTCAACGTCAAGTCCTTGATCCCGTCGATGGCCGACAGCATGGCGATGAGCTCGGGTACGTCCCTGCGCACCAGGGGCTCGCCTCCGGTGACGCGGACCTTGCGCACGCCCATGCTTGCCATCAGTCGAGTGATGCGCGCAATCTCGTCGTAGCGCAACAGGTCGTTTCGCGGCAGGAATTGGTAGCGTTCCCCATAGACCTCCGCCGGCATGCAGTAAGTGCAACGCAGGTTGCAGCGATCAGTCACCGATATGCGCAGGTCGTGGACTGGCCTACTGAGAGTATCGAGAGGTTGCGCAGCAAGCGAGGCTGTCACTCCAGTGCCTCTCTCTCGGTGGATGCGAGCACGGCGAGCCGCGCTATCAGAGCCACCGAGGCCAGCCCTCGGTGCGACAGGGCATCCTTCTCCCCAGGGCTCAGTTCGGCCATGGTCCGGCCTGCGCCGGGAACGAAGAAGACCGGGTCGTACCCGAAGCCGTTGCCCCCGGCTGGTTTGCGAGCCACCAACCCGTCGCAGTGGCCTGCGAAAGTCTCCGTCGGGCCGTTGGGCCACGCGAGCGCTAGGACGGCGATGTAGCGACACCGACGCTCCGCGTCGGGTGTCTGCCGGAGCTCGTCGAGGAGCCGCTGGGTCCGGCCAGCATCGTCCAAGCCTGGGCCGCCGTAGCGAGCGGAGAGGACGCCCGGAGCACCATCAAGGGCGTCGACTTCGATGCCGGAGTCGTCCGCCAGCGCGAGCATGCCCGCGGCCGCGGCGAACGCGCGCGCCTTGAGCACGGCGTTGGCGACGAAGCTCGTGCCGGTCTCGTCGACGTCCAGCGCGATGCCCGCATCGGCGGGCGCGACCAGCTCGACGGGCGCTGCTGCCAGCAACCGCTGGAACTCGGCGAGCTTGTGTGCGTTGTTGGTCGAGACGAGGATGCGGAGCGGTGCCACGCCGCCAATGATAGCATCGGCATCGTTGCCAGTTGGCAACCGAACCTTGATATAACTTGTATCATATTACTTTCTTCGTAACCCACAGGCGCGCGACCAGACACCGCTTGTGGCAGGTATACTCCCGCAATCCCACACTCGAAGGCAGGTCACGTGTCCACAGGGGCTCCCCACGCCGAATTGGATGCCATCCGAGCGGCCGCACTCTCAGAGCTTGAGGACGCCCTCGACGAGGACACCCTCGAGCAGTGGCGCATCGCCCACCTCGGTCGCTCCGGCAAACTAACTCTTGTTCTCCGCACGCTCGGCTCGCTCCCGGCTGAGGAGCGCCAGGCCCTGGGCGCCGCGAGCAACGAAGTCAAGGCCCTGCTGGAAGAGCGCCTCGCCGCACGACGGGAGGCGGTCCAATCCAAGGGGCTGGAGACACTGGCGGATGACGCCATCGACATCTCACTTCCCGGCCGACCCGTCCGCATCGGCCGCTACCATCCCTCCACACAGATCATGCGCGAGATCTGCGACATCTTTCAAGGCATGGGGTTCCAGGTCGTCGAAGGGCCTGAGGTCGAGTGGGATCGCTACAATTTCGAGATGCTGAACATCCCGAAAGATCACCCGGCGCGGGACATGTTCGACACCTTCTGGGTCGACGCGAACCAGGACGCCGAGGGTGGCTTCACGACACTGATGCGCACCCACACCTCGCCGATGCAGGCTCGCATTATGGAAGCCCACGATCCGCCGATCCGCGTGGTCATTCCCGGCAAGGTGTACCGGTACGAGGCCACTGACGCCAGCCACGAATCGCAGTTCCATCAAATAGAGGGCCTCGCCGTCGACAAGGCAATCACCTTCGCCAACCTCAAGCACACCATCTACGAGTTCGCTCGCCAGCTGTTCGGCGAAGGCCGCAAGGTGCGGTTCCGTTGCGACTACTTCCCCTTCGTTGAACCGGGTGTCGACGTCTCGATCGACTGCTTCAAGTGCGATGGCTCTAACCCATCGTGCTCCATCTGTCACGGCGCCGGCTGGCTCGAAATCATGGGTGCGGGGATGGTGCACCCCCGTGTGCTGAGCGCCGCAGGCTACGACCCGAGCATCTACTCGGGCTTCGCCTTTGGGATGGGGCCGGAGCGGATCGCTATGTTGAAGTACGGTATCGACGACATCCGCCACTTCCTGGCCAACGATATGCGATTCCTCAGCCAGTTCTAACCCAGGGATTAGGTCGTCCTGCAGATCATCGCCGCCCAGTCGCCGTCAATGAGCTCCTCGCTGACCGCCAACCCGGCTTCGGCGAACGCCTGCCGCACATCGGCGCTGCGCTCGGTCAGCAGGCCCGACGCCACCAGGTATCCGCCGTCGCGGAGCGCACCGCGCAGCTGAGACGCCAGTTCGATGAGGGCCTTTGCGCTGATGTTGGCCAGCGCGATGTCCGCGGCGCCAGCTTGGGCCTCGCCGTTGGGCAGAGATCCGACTACCAGCCGTACGCTTCGGCCGACCCCGTTCGCGCGGATGTTGGCGCGGGCCGAGCGAATGGCAACCTTGTCGACGTCGACGCCAAGGACGCTCTCGGCGCCGAGCTTGGCGGCGGCGATGCTCAGGATGCCGGAGCCGCAGCCGACGTCGAGCACGTTGGCGCCCGGTGCCATCAGCCGCTCTAAGCACTCCAGCGTCATTCGCGTCGTCGGATGATGCCCTGTCCCGAACGCTAGGCCAGGGTCGATCTCGATGCTTACCTCGTGCGAGGCGAGTGCTTCAGTGTGCCAAGGAGGTCGTACGACGAGGCGATCGCCGACTCTAAGCGGCGTGAAGTGGACCTTCCAGGCTGTCTCCCACTCCTGCTGAACGATTTCGCGCTCATCGCACTCGGCGCCGGGCGCGAGCTGGACAATCAGCCGGAGGCCAACCCACATCATCTCGCGGCTGCGTTGGTAGCGCTGTGAGACCGGGAGGTAGGTGCGGATGGTGGCATTGGCGGCGGGCGGTGCCGACTCGCCCTCGTCGGGGTTGAAGTCGGCGTCCTCTTCGATCACGACGCCTTTGCCGTAGCGATGAAATAGGCTCGCGACCGGCTCAACGTACTCGAAAGGAACGCGGGCGCTGATTTCCAACCAGCGGCCCTTCGCCGGCCGCTGGGGCACGGAGCTTGCCATCAGCCTAGCTGCCGCCATTGGCGCCGAAGCTGCGCCCGAGTTGTTCCAACAGTTGACGTTGTTCTTTGGTGAGATTCTCCGGCGTGACGATCCTCGTCGTGATGATTTCGTCGCCGCGCCGTGAAGACCTGCCGAGGTGCGGTACACCCTGGCCTTTCAGCCGGAACTCGGCCTCGCTCTGCGTGCCCGCCGGTACCTTGAGCATGGCGCTGCCTTCTAGCGTTGGCACCTCAATCTCGTCTCCCAGCGCCGCCTGCGGAAAAGTGAGATCAAGGTCGTAGAGCAGGTCGTCGCCCTCGCGCCGGAAGAACCGATGGGCTGCGACGTGTAGCCCGACGTACAGGTCACCGGGCGGCCCCCCGAAGTCACCGGCGTCGCCCTGCCCGCGCAGCTGGAGGCGGATGCCAGTCTCAACTCCCGGCGGGACGCCCACTTCAATCTGGTGGCTGGCTCGCTCCTTGCCGATGCCACGGCACTGAGTGCAGGGCGTATCCACGGTCTCGCCCTGCCCGTTGCAGACGTTGCACGCGGCCTCCTGGACGAACTGGCCGAAGATGCTGCGCTGCGCGCGCCGAACGCGCCCTGACCCATTGCAGTTGGCGCACCGATTCGGGCTGTGGCCTGGCTCCGACCGCTCGCCGTTGCAGTGACTGCAGCGGTCCACACGCTTGATTTCGATGCTTTTGGTAACACCGAAAACCGCCTCGTCGAAGGTGATGCGGAGCGTGGCTTGGATGTCATCGCCCGGCCGCACACGAGTACGGGACGCCGTCCCTCCTCCGAATGGACTCCCGCTGAAGAAGGCGTCGAAAATGTCACCAAAGCCGCCCAGCCCGTCACCGAAGCCTTCGGCACCCTGGGTTCCGCCGCCGGCCGCCGAAGCTACGCCAGCGTGGCCGAACCGATCGTACTGTTGGCGGCGCTCAGCGTCGCCGAGCACTTGGTACGCCGCGTTGACCTCACGGAAGTATTCGCCGGCCTCCGGGGCCTTATTACGGTCCGGGTGGAACTCCATCGCCTTCTTGCGGAAGGCGCGACGAACGTCCTCCTCCGTCGCGGCGGACGGGACTCCGAGGACTTCGTAATAGTCGCGCTTGGATGTCATGCAGGCGGTGTGCGCCCTGTGGGCGGAAACTCCTCTACGCTACCACGGAGGCGAAACGCCGGACAATGCGTTCATGCACCCAGAAACTAGGCCGTGGCCATGTCGAGACGACCGACGAGGCGGCCGAGAACCTCCGCGACATAGCGAACACTGGACACTGCCTGCGTGTAGTCCATGCGGGTCGGCCCGACCACCGCGACGACACCAGAGATACCACCACTCTTCCCGTAGCGCGACGTCACGACACTGTAGGATCGTAGTTGCTCTGCCGGGTTCTCGGCGCCAATAATGACCCGGACCTCCCCGAACGCGGGCTCCTCGGCCAGTAGCTCGCGGAGCACGTCTTCGTCCTCGACCACCTCCGCTGCCTCGCGCGCCCGGCCCGTGTCCTCGAACTCAGGCTGGCCAAGTAAGTGTCGAAGGCCATCTACGTAGGGATGCCCAACCGTGTCACCGTCTGCGACGAGCTGCGCGGCGCCGGCGACCACGGTGCTCACCAACCCGGGGATGGCCTCGTCGTTAGCCTGGTCCACGCTCCTCGTGTCCCACTGGGTGCGCATCTCCGCGGCGGTCAGGCCCGTGAGCTGCGCATTGAGCCGGTTCGCAATGGCGTAGAGCTGGGCTTGGTCCAGCGGCGAAGGGAGGCCGACCACCTGCTGCTTTACCTGCGTGCTCTCGAGGACGCACACCAGCAACGCCTCGCGCTCATGCAACTGGAGCAACTGGAGCTGTTTGAGTCTCGCCTCAAAGACCTTGGGAGGGCTGGCCACTGCCACGTTCCTGATGGACTCCGCGAGGACTCCGGCCGCAGTGCGGGCGAGGCCGTCGAAGTCCAGCCGCGCCTGGTTGATTGCTCGCTCGACCAACTCCTCGAAGCCAAGGGACGGCCGGGAAGGGCTGGACCGGCGCTCAACGTAGAAGCGGTATGCGAGGTCGGCCGGGATGCCCCCCGAGGAGGCGTGAGGCCGGTTGATGAAGCCCTGCTCCTCCAATTCCGCCATGTCGTTACGGATGGTCGCGGGACTGACGTCTAGTTTGCTGCGCCGCGCGATCTGCTGAGAAGCGACGGGCGCGGCCGTTCGAATGTAGTCGCCCACGATCAGGTCCAGGATCGCTTGACGCCGCGGACTCAGTCTTGGAGATGCGCTCGGCATGGCCTCACTCGCTAGCAGTTGGAAGACTCGACTGCTAGCGCGAATGTAGCACCGGGCTTGTGGGGGCGCAAGCGTGCATAACTACTGTTCTCGATTCCACTCAACCCCCATTTGACCCCGCGATTCTGCATACGAAAACACCACCGTTCCACTTGCACTCAGGGCCGCCAGTTAGAGATAACACGGGCTAACTGAATTTGCGGGTGCGCCTGCGTCAGTGTCGGTTCGGAGTAGGTTGCGAAGATTGTGAAAATTCTCGCAACCTTTGACCTCGGGCTTCCGAAACTGGTAGCTTCGACTGAATAGCCAACAAACAGGGAGGGTCGTCCATGGTTTCATCCTCAGGAGTCCGTATCAAGGAACTCCGCCGCACATACGGCTTTGAAGAAGTCGCCATCGTGCCGGGAGATGTGACCACCAACCCCGAACTCTCTGTTACCAACCTCAAGATAGGCCCCTACCAGTTTACGACCCCTGTACTCGCGTCAGCGATGGACGCGATCGTCGACCCTAACTTCGCGGGTCTCATGGCCAGATTAGGCGGCCTTGGCGTCATGAACCTCGAGGGCGCCTACACTCGCTACGAAGACCCCTACGCCGCGCTCGCCGACGTCTCCAACGCCCCTAAAGAAGGCGTTACCGAAGTCCTCCAGCGCGTTTACGCAGAGCCGCTGAAAGACCATCTCATTGCCCAACGCATCAAGGAAGTCAAGGCTACAGGCGCCGTCTGCGCCGTATCTGTAACTCCACAGAACGCCAAGCGCCTCAGCCCTATCGCGGTCGAGGCTGGCGCCGACATCATCGTCGTGCAGTCGACCGTCACCACGGCCCGGCATATCTCGAACAGTTACCACGGCCTGCGCTTCTCAGAACTCATGCCTCTGATCAGCGTTCCGGTGGTCGTCGGCAACTGTGTCACGACCAGCGCAGCCTTGGAACTGATGGAGCAAGGTATCGACGGACTCCTTGTGGGGGTTGGGCCTGGCGCGGCTTGCACGACTCGTGATGTCACTGGCGTTGGGGTCCCACAGGTGAGTGCGACGCTTGACGTCGCAGCCGCTCGCGACGAGTTTGTGGAACGAGGAGGCAAGTACGTCGCGGTCATCACTGACGGCGGCATCCGGACCGGCGGGGATCTCTGCAAGGCCATTGCCGCCGGCGCTGACGGCGTCATGATCGGCACGCCCTTCGCCCAGACATTTGAAGCTCCTGGAAAAGGCTTCAACTGGGGGATGGCGAGCCCGCACCCGGCCCTACCACGCGGGACCCGCATCAATGTCGGCGCGGTTGCCAGCCTCGAGCAAGTCCTTTTCGGTCCGAGCCACCGGACGGACGGCACCCAGAACCTGATCGGGGCTCTCAAGATCTCCATGAGCATGGTTGGTGCGCAGACCATCGAAGAGTTCCACGAAAAGGCCGAGCTCGTGGTAGCTCCGACCATCGCCACCGAAGGCAAGTCCTTCCAACGCGCCGGCCGGATCTAGCGCGAACCGCCTGAGGACCCGCCTCGACGCGCCTCGCTGGCGTGCAGGCCTGCCTTGACCACGTGTGAACGCGCGCGGTAGCCTGGATATTGCCATCTACCCAAACAAGGGAGGTGAGCGTGAGCCACGAACTGCGAGTGCCCAGCCGCTGGGATCCAACCCGGACCAAGACGGCAACGTGGGCAGCCAGCACGCCTAGGGACGCTTTTCCACAGGCTCGCGCGAAAGCGCGATGAACAACACACTGACCGACGTCACGGGCGTCGAAGTTGGACATAGTACCGACGCCGAAAACGGCACCGGCTGCACTGTTGTGCTTGTACGCGGCGGCGCCGTTGGGGGCGTCGACGTGCGCGGGGCCGCGCCTGGCACCCGCGAAACCGACGTGCTGCGCGCGGAGAACAACGTCGATCGCGTGCATGGCATTGTGCTCAGCGGGGGCAGCGCCTACGGGCTGTCGACCGCGTCGGGTGTCATGCGCTACCTAGAAGGGCAGGGCGTCGGGCACCGGGTCGGGCCCCACATCATTCCCATCGTGCCCGCCGCCATTCTCTTCGACCTGGGCATCGGCTCATCTGAAGTTAGGCCAGGAGAAGCACAAGGCTTGGCGGCTGCGGAAGCCGCCTCCACGAAGGCCGTGGCGCAAGGCTCGGTAGGCGCCGGGACCGGGGCCACCGTCGGCAAAGCGCTGGGCCGTGGTGCGGCCATGAAGGGCGGCCTCGGCTCTGCGAGCCTCGACATGGGGAGCGGTGTCGTCCTGTCGGCGCTGGTGGCCGTGAATGCGGTCGGAGGGGTCATGAACCCCAACACCGGCAGCCTCATCGCGGGCCCCCGCGACGAGGCCGGCGTCGTCCTGGACAGCATCGCGGTCTATGCTGACCCGGAGTACGGCATACGCTCGCGTATGAATGCACCGCAGCCTCTCGGCAACACGACTCTGGCTGTGGTCGCGACATCCGCTGTGCTCACGCGTGGGCAGGCGAACCGGCTCGCGACCGTAGCCCAGGACGGGCTTGCTCTGGCCATCCGCCCCTGCCACACACTGCACGATGGCGATACCGTCTTTTCGCTGGCGACCGGAGCCGTAGACGCACCCGACGAAGTGCCCCGCCTGTACGCGCTCGTCGCCGCGGTTGTCGCACGCGCCATCGTCAACGCAGTTACGTACGCGACGGGCCTTCATGGCTACCCTTCGGCCCGCGAGGTGGGTAGTGTCTGAGCCGCTACTGCGGGTCGCATTCATTGGCGCCGGCAAGGCCGGGACGACGCTGGCGCACGGCCTGCGACGCGCGGGTTACCCCGTGGTCGCCATCGCCAGCCGAACTGAGGCTTCAGCCGAGCGGCTGGCCGCCATAATCCCGGGCGCTGAGGCGTTCGGCGCGCAGGCGGCTGCCGACGCCGCGGACTTGGTCTTCGTGACGGTAC
>Ga0114999_10001644_pt1 | contig 30823 bp, 30 predicted proteins | sample ArcticOcean_MG_C_3_FD_89820 | JGI IMG/M metagenome (GOLD analysis project Ga0114999, IMG submission 89820) | Marine microbial communities from western Arctic Ocean - ArcticOcean_MG_CB8_126 | ecosystem: Environmental > Aquatic > Marine > Oceanic | place: Arctic Ocean: Canada Basin | collected...
ATAGCGCACTGGGACAGATGGCTCCGACCCGGTTCGCGATGGCCCAACAAGCAGGAGCCACAGCAGCTGGATGAAGCCCGGAAAATAACCCTTCAGGTGGCGCGGAAACGGGGTCAAGGTCACACCTCACGCATGTAATTGTTGATGGTGTGAGATTTGAGACCATCTGCCTGAAAACTTAAACGGAATGAGCGGTTTAGTAGGTTATTACCGACTGAGCCGACTGCTGTATTCATGACTTCCTCCATATTTATAGAGGGCGATTACAGCGCTTTTGGTCCAATTTGAACTCAAAAATTAGAGGATGGCTCCGGAGACAGGATTCGAACCTGTGACCCATCGGTTAACAGCCGATTGCTCTACCACTGAGCTACTCCGGATCAAGGTGCGTATGGTGCACTGGAAAAGTCTAACAGTCGGCATTGGGTGTCGGCTACGGGAGATTTCGCGCAGTTTGGGGGCAGGGGGTATTTTGAGGTAGCCGCCGAGCTTGCCCGGCCCGGGGTCGGCAATGCCAGCGATGGCGAATATGATGCGCCGCGCATGTGGCCGAGGCGGGGCAAGCCCAGCAGCTACCAGTGGATTGGTTGATGGGGCGTTTGGGATGAGGTCTCAACGTCGGTCGCGGGGTCGCCCTCCTCAGGACGACGCAGGTGGGGTCTGTGTGTGATGGCGTCAAAGTCCGTGGCGTTGCTGTGCTAGGCTCGATTCAGCATGGCTGAGTCAGGAACATCTAACAATAGACGGCGGCGGGCGCGGCGGGAGGCTGGCGAGGGTCAGTTGACGCAGGCGGCTGAGAATTATTTATTGTCGATTTTTATGGTGCAGGAGCAGGGGCTTTCTGTAACCAACGCCAATCTTGTTGCGCAGTTGAAGCGGACGCCGGAATCTGAGGGACTTGGGACTTCTCCGCCTTCTGTGGCGGGGATGATTAAGCGGATGTCTGTGGATGACCTTATTGGTGTCTCAGATAGTCGAGAGATTCAACTTACTTCGCGTGGGAAGACGCTGGCGGAGAGTATCGTGCGACGACACCGGCTTGCTGAGCGGATGATCGTTGATTTGCTGGGGTTGGGTCTTGCTGACGCTCATGTTGAGGCGCATCGGCTGGAGCACGCTATTTCTGATGTGCTTGAAGAGCAGATCAAGATTGCACTGGGCAACCCGGTGACGTGTCCGTTTGGGCACCCGATTCCCGGTAGCGCGTACGAGCCACCTAAGGGTGGGAGCATAGCCATCGGTTCGGCGAGTGCGGGGGCAAAGTACGAGGTAGATATGATTCCGGAAGAGGATCAGGAGTTGCTGGTGTATCTGGTGGAATCTGGAATCGTACCGGGCGCAACTCTCCTGGTCAGGGAGAATGCTCCGTACAGGGGTGTTTTGACGCTAGAGATCTCTGGTCGGCACGCGGCGATGGGACTGGAAGTGGCAGACCGGGTCTTCGTACACAAAATCTAAACGTGTGCTTAGTTGCCACCGAGGGCTGCCGCCGAGGGGGCCATCGGCGATATCATTGATGTAACGCCGTCATCGTAGCGGTGAATCAGATTTGGGCAGGGATAATGCCACCTCAAATAACCAGAAAAATAGAGCGAGTTAATTCAGCGCTCAAAAAAGACATTGGCGAGCTGATCCTTTCTTGGTTGGTGGACCCGCGAATATCTCGACTCACCACGGTGACTCGTGTTAACACAACCCATGACCTCGGCATGGCCACCGTGTATGTCGCGATTCTTGGCGATGATCACGAGCGAAGTGAGACCCTCGATGCGCTGAAATCGTCTCGATTGGCGCTCCGGCATGTGCTTCGTGAGCGTATGAGGATTCGCCACATTCCAGAGATCGTCTTCAAATACGACGAAACGATTGAACAGACGGCCGATGTACTGGCGATTCTGGATGAGGTTGCCGCTGAGTTGCCTGACGTAGATAGTGCCGATTAATTTGAAGCAAGACCAGCGCCCAAAGCGTCCTCAGGTTCCTCAGGTTATCGGTGGATTCCTCAACGTTAATAAAGATGCCGGAATGACGTCGATGGACGTGCTCCGACAGATAAAACGCATCACCGGGCAGAAGAAGGTTGGCCACGGTGGCACGCTGGATCCGGATGCTACGGGTGTCCTACCAGTAGCTATCGGCAAAGCAACACGTTTTCTGGAGCTGGTGCTGTCCGGTCGCAAGACATACGTGATCACGGTGAAACTTGGTTCTTCTACCAACACGTATGACGCATCCGGAGAGGTTACTGATTCCAGTGATGCCTCAGGTGTGACTCGCGAGATGGTTGAGGATGCCCTGGATGGCTTCAGAGGCGATATCGAGCAGGTTCCACCCATGTTTAGCGCGCTCAAGCGTGATGGCGTGCCGTTGTACAAGCTTGCGCGCCAGGGTATTGAGGTTGAGCGAAAGGCGCGGCCGGTCACGGTTTACGGTCTATCAATTGCCAACTGGGATCATCCAGATTTTGGTCTTGAGATCGACTGCAGCAGTGGTTTTTACGCCCGCTCTCTTGCCTATGACTTGGGGGGCGCTGTAGGAACTCATGCACATCTAACAACCCTGGTCAGGACGAAGGCGAGTGGCTTTGAGATCGGGCAGGCGATTTCGCTAGACGATCTCGAATCGCTTGCCAGTGCAGATCGATGGCAGGAGGATGCCGTACTGCCGATTGATGCGGTCCTGTCAGACCTCCCAAGGGTTGCGATGAACCCACTCACTGGAGACCAGATACGGAATGGGCAGTCTGTGCGTGCGACCTCAAAAGAAGTCGACGGGGCGAACGTTGAGGAAGGCGATTTGGTACGCGTCTACGACTCTGAAGGCGTGTTTATCGCTACGGCTGAGTTTGATCCATCGGGCCCATTTTGGAAGCCAGACAAGGTGATTTCACCCGCGTAGTTCGCTTGATTCGTATTTCCCAGACTTTGTGGCGATGCACGGCTATTGAATGCGAGTATAGGCGGTCTAATATTTACGAATGTCTATTGACAGTGGGATGAGCTACTCGTAAGTTTCCCACTGAGAAGCAGCGCGTGGGGAGGTATGTATGGCTACAGAAGCGTATTGCCTGAAATGCCGGGCAAAGCGGGAGATGAAGGACGAGAAGGCCACCACTCTTAAGAATGGTCGTCCTGCCACACAGGGAACATGCCCCGTGTGTAGCACGAAGATGTTTCGAATAGGCAAGGGCTAGCCGCCAGATCGATCCTGATCACAAAATCCGATCTTGCTCAGTCCCACTCAGTGGGATCTGGAGCAAAGATCGATTTTGTATTTAAGGAACTGAGACTGCTGGGGACATTTCTGATGTCCGATGTATTTCCGCTCAATCAGTACCCATCCTGATGCTGCGCATTGATGTGCCCAATGCGAGTATGGTTAGTTGTGAGGTTGCTTGCAAGGTACAGCTTGCAAACCTGACAATTTGGTTCTGGCAGATCTGAGAAACGCACCATCGCGTTTACCGTCGCTAGGCCAGCGTTGATCAAAATCAAGATCGGAAGGATACTGACAGGAATTGGAGTCCCCCGCTGAGTTAGTAGCTGAACTAGTACTCGCTCTCGCCGTCATTCTTATTGCGGCAAAGATTGGTGCTGAGATAGCTCAGCGGTTCCTCAAGATTCCGGCACTTCTGGGTGAGTTGGCCGCCGGAATCGCGATCGGCCCGTTCGCTCTGGGCGGTATCGAGATCGGCGGCTATGGCCCTTTCTTCCACATTCCGGAAGAGATCGAGGTTATCGGCGGCGTGATTCATCACGTTGAATCCGTGATTCCCGTCGCTCCTGAATTCTTCTTCTTATCCCAGGTGGCAGCTGTTCTTTTGCTGTTCCAGGCGGGACTAGAGACAGATCGCCCACAGTTCATCAAGTACGCCCGCCCGGCAACCATCATAGCTATGGGTGGAGTGATTGCTCCATTCGCTCTTGGAATACTGGCAACGCTGATGTTCGATTTTGCCAATACGGACAGCATTAAGGAATTCGTGCCTGCGTTATTCGTGGGCGCAGCGATGACCGCAACTTCAGTAGGTATTACCGCAAGAGTGCTTGCAGACGTGAACAAGCTTCACATTCCTGAGGGCGTGACGATTATGGGTGCGGCCGTTGTTGATGACGTCCTTGGGGTGTTGATCCTTACGGTTGTGATTGGAATCAACGATACGGGTGACGTGTCTGCGGGCAGCATTGCCGTGATTGCGGCGAAGGCCATCGGGTTCTGGCTTGGCCTCACCATAGTTGGCACGCTGGTATCACGGCATATTTCCAAGGCGCTCACGTGGTTCAAAACCACAGGTGCAGTGCTTGGCCTTGCGCTGGGGCTGGCATTCCTAGCTGCCGGATTTGCGGAGCTGTTTGGTCTGGCGATGATTATCGGGTCGTACTCTATTGGTCTGGCTCTGTCCGACACGGATCTCAAGCATCGAATTGAAGATCCGATGGGCACCGTGAACATGTTCATCGTGCCGGTCTTCTTTGTGGTGGTCGGCATGCAGGTTGATATCGCTGCGATATTCGAAGGCGCACTGATGTTTGGAATTGTGCTCTCCATATTCGGCGTAGTCAGCAAGCTCGTTGGCACTGGAATACCGGCACTGTTCGTGGGCTTCAATCGGCTTGGCGCCACTCGTATTGCGTGGGGAATGCTGCCACGCGGAGAAGTTGCACTCGTTGTAGCAGGAATTGGACTTTCGACGGGTGTCATTGGTGCGGAAATATTCGGTGTGGTGATCATGATGACACTGGTAACAACCGTATTGGCGCCGTTATTCCTCGTTCCAGCCACGCAGAAGCCGGGATCAGGTCTCAGGAGTGAGGAAAACAACCTCAGCGAACCAGAGGCTGACGAGGCTTAGTCGGTACTGCCGGTTCGGCGGTGTAATATTGGGTTCTGGCCCCCGTAGCTCAGTGGATAGAGCACCGGCCTCCGGAGCCGGGGGCGAGAGTTCGAGTCTCTCCGGGGGTACCATTTTTATTGCATTTGTTTGCATTTTTAGGCATTTCTGGGGTATCTCCGGGGCCGCGAAAGTTCCATATGGCTGGCGTTCTGATGGGTCAAGCATGTGATCCGTATACGGATGGTCAAATCTGTTGACCAGAGTTAGAAGCGCCCCGGCTGGAGCCGCGTGGTTCGATCTGATCCACGAGCGGATTGCGTCGGTTCGGCAAGATGACGCGCTGGGACCCATCACGGTCCTGATGCCCAGTTTTTACAGCGCATTTTTTGTTCGACGCTTCCTGGCTGCCCGATCCCCAGGTCTATTTAACGTCAATTTCATTCGTATTGATGACCTGAGTGATTTCGCGGGCGGTGGTGACTTGCCTCGGCTCTCGCGTCTGCGCTCATCACAGATGGTTCATGCTGTCGTTCATGCCGCGTCAGACGATGCTCTGGGAATACTGGCGAGTTCGCGTGATCACCCCTCACTGCCAGTGGCGATGCACCATGCGTTCGACGACCTGCGACCGGTATCAGGCACGAGACTCGAGGAACTTCGCGGACACGATGATTCGGGTGTAGCGGGGTTGGTTATCGATCAGTGGTTGGAGTTTAAGTCCCGAACAGAGGGATTCACTGATCAGCTCATCTCATCAAGATCAGCTGCCGTGAAGATTCTGGCAGATCCAGCCGCATTCCAGAAAAGGTTTGGGCACACAATTGTTTGCCTTCTGGAAGACCCTCCGCCGGAGTTTCATCCAATGCTGGAGGCGCTGCATGACGCGTCCCGCGTCGAATGGGTGATCGGAACCTCAGGAGATCCGTCACTGGATGCGCCGCTCATTCGGCTTGCGGGTGGTGAAGTTGTTGAATCAGCATCGAGCGAGAGCGTTACTACCAGCCCTGTTGAGCTGGTTTCGGTGCCCGATCCCGCCGAAGAAGTTCGCACGTTGATTCGGAAGATCTTGACTGCTGCATCTGGCGGAACGCGGTTCGGCGAAATGGCAGTTGTTTTCAACGATCCAAGCTATATGGCCCGTGTGCTGGAGGCGTTGGGCCGAGCGAGAATCACCGCGTCTGGTGCTGATCCGCGCACGCTGGCTGAGATGTCGGAAGGGCGATTTCTCACGGGCTTGCTTGATATCCATGCCTCAAAGTTCTCGCGGGAAGCAGTGGTTGATTGGGCCGATGGTGGCCTCGCTGTCAATCTATCCGGTCAGCCCATTCCTGCAGTTCGGTGGGATTTGATAACTCGAAATGCCGGCATCGTTGGCGGCGCCGACGGCTGGTTCGACCAACTGATTCGGTACTCCGAATCCGCGCTCAGGCAGGCGGAACGTGGCGAACATCGTGAAGAGCTCAGCGAGAGCCAGACTGCGCGTCTCAGAGGGGATGCACGCGAGGCCAGTGCCATGTCCGATGTCGTAGCAGCGCTCGTAAAATCGCCGCTACCTACAACCGGTAGCTGGGCTGAGTACGTCTTCTGGTGTAAGAGCATGATCGGTCAGTTTGCGAGGCCGCAAGATTTTGAGGCCGACACGGGGCGCGTGGCTCAAGTGCTGTCCACGCTGGAACAGATCGCCCAACTCTCGGATATCGATGGCCCTGAGCCGGATGAAGCTCGGTTCCGCGAAGTTTTGTCGTCAGAACTGTCAGCCTCGCTGGGCCGCGTTGGCTCGCTGGGTCGAGGGGTCCTCGTGGGGCCGCTGCGTGACGTGGTTGGAGTTCCTGCCAGGCTGCTATTCGTTCTAGGGATGTCTGAGGGTTCGTTCCCTTCTGCAGTTGGCGATGATCCATTGCTTGGAGATGCGCTCCGGCGGCAGGTTGAGCGAGCGCCGGGAGTCCTTCAGACGCGGGCCGAACGGGAACAGGTTCAGCGACGTGAGTTCTTGAATGCCACGGCGTCGGCGAGCCACCGAGTATTCATGTGGCCGAGATCTGATGCGGGAAGCTCGGCGGTACGTGGGGCTTCCCGATGGTTCGTCGAGGCAGCAAGAGTTATCTCGGGTGATGAAACGCTTCAGAGCGGCCAACTGCTTGATGAGGAGCAGCGCGAAACCGCTCAGGCGATCGAATCAGCGCTCAATGGCATGGAATCTTCAGTTGTCGAAGGAATCACGGATGCATCGGAGTATCGGCTGCGCAGCGTGAGTGCTCACGTCTCGGGTGGACGTAGGATTGCGGACCACTGGACCGTCGTTAGTGATCCGGAAGGGGCGCTGGCAACTGGCCTCAACGTTGAGGCCAACAGGCTTGGACCCAATTGGACTGCCTGGGACGGAAAACTGGTTGGTGAGTCACTGCCAGTTCCTTCGGTTGAGTCTCCAATCAGCCCGACCCGACTTCAGTCCTGGGCAGCGTGTCCATTCAGCTACTTTGCCGGGAATATCTTGCGACTTGAAGGCGTCGAACGCCCGGAAGAGATCGTCACCATTTCGGCATTGGATCGAGGCACGCTGTTGCATTCGATTCTGGAGGAGTTCGTCGAAGCGCAGATCAAATCTGAATCGCCCATTTCACGCGATGAAGCTGCGCAGCGAATTTCCGAGATCGCAAATCTTGAGTTCTGTAAGTTTGAAACGAAAGGGATGGTGGGGCGCCGGGCTCTCTGGGAGCTGGAAAAGGAGCGGATGCTGCGTGAGGTGGTTCAGTTTGTTGACGCTGAGATCACCCGTGAGGCAGAGACAGGATTCAGGGCGACCGCAACTGAACTGACGTTTGGGCTAGAGAAAGATGGCCATCCGGCAATGGAAATTGAACTACCGTCAGGCAGACGGGTCGCTTTCCGCGGGGCAATCGACCGCGTTGAGGGCAGCGATAGCGGGGCGATATCGGTCGTTGACTACAAGACTGGATCTCTGACTGCATACGACAAAATGGAGGCTGATCCGCTGAAAGGCGGGCAGCTGATGCAGTTGCCGATATATGCCATGGCTGCGCGCTCCATCGCTGGCGGCGACGGGGATGTTGAGGGTGCTTACTGGTTTACGTCAGAGCGCGGCGGATTCCAGACCCGGAAAGTGCGACTTGGTGAGATTGAGCAGGATGCACTGGAGACGCTTGATCGCATTACGGAAGGCATTGGAGCCGGTGTGTTCCCGGCGAATCCTGGACCTCCAGATCGGGGTGGGTTTGCGAACTGCACATACTGTCCATTTGATCAAATATGCCCCACGAGTCGTGATCGCCTGTGGAACCTGAAATCGACCGCGGGTGAGATTAAGGCTGTTCGCCCACATGATGACGAGGGCGTTCGATGATACTCATTCCTGCTGATCAGGCAGCCCGAGACCGAATAATCGATGATCTGTCGACCACGCTCGTGGTTGAGGCGGGTGCGGGGACCGGGAAGACGCACTCATTCGTGCAGCGCATTGAATCGCTTGTGCTAAATGAGCGTGTGCCCATCGATCAGATCGTGGCCATCACATTCACTCGTGCCACTGCGGCAGAACTGCGCGAACGCATCCGCACGATGCTGGAAGGTGTGACACGTCGGAGCGAGCTCTCGACTTCGAAGCGTGAAGCTGCACAGACGGCGCTTGATGGACTTGATCGCGCTGCAATTCAGACGATTCATAGCTTCGCTCAGTCGTTAATTCAGGAGCGCGGAGTTGATGCGGGACTGCCGTTGGTGATTGAGCCGCTGGATACTGTGGACGCTGAACTGGAGTTCAGCGCACGGTTCAGTGCCTGGGTAGATGACGTATTGGATGATCCTCAACTTGGCAGCGTGATCACTAACGCGGTCAGACTCGGATTCGATCCGCCACTTCAGCGGCTGCGTGAACTGACGTCTGCATTTCACAATGAATATCACCGGATAGGTGATCTGGAGCTCGAGTTAGAGACGAATCAGGTTCGGCTTGCGGCGAAGATGATCGTATCGGCGCGTGCGGATATAGAAGGCATGCTCCAGTATTCGAAATTGGGTGAAGAGGACAAGCTCTTCCAACATTCGAAATCGGTCATCGAGCTGGCCAATACGCTGGAGAAACTGGACGTAGAGTCGGAAGTCCCGATAGTTCTACTCGCCCGATCTGATGGTCTCAAGGACAAGGGGGGCCGCCAGACCGATTGGGAGAAGATGCCGGATGGAGTGAACGCGGCGAAGCGGCTAAAGGAGCTGTTCGCTGAGTTGAACGAAGTGACCGTTGCTGAAATAGCTCAGGCGCGCTCAGCAGTGCTGGTTCCTTTGCTTCGGGCAGCGCGAACATTCGTTCTTGAGTACGCCGATGAACGCCGCCGGACGGGAAAGGCGGAGTTCAATGACCTGTTGGTCTGGGCGCGTGATCTGTTGGTTGAGAGCACAAACGCGCAAACGTACTTCGCCAGCCGATACACGCGGATACTGATCGACGAGTTCCAGGATACTGATCCACTCCAGTTGGAAATTGCACGCAAACTGGCTGGTGTGAGCGAGGCCGACGACCATCCGAGGTCCGGCGCTCTTTTTGTGGTTGGCGATCCCAAGCAGTCAATCTACCGATTCCGGCGGGCTGATCCGCGAGTGATTGGTGAACTACCTTCCGCCATTGGCGCTGAGACCGCGTATCTGAAGAACACATTTAGATCCAACTCCAGAATCGTCGACTGGGTCAACGATCTCTTCGAGAAGTGGATGGGCACCGATCCTACGCCGACTCAAGCTGGCTACGAGTCACTCACAACACTTCACGAGCCCAACACTTCAGGCATTGCTCAAGGCGTGTATCGAATCTCCACGGAAGAGGAACTGCCAAACTCCTCCGCTGCTCGTGAAGCCGAGGCGATGCGAATTGCAGAAATGGCGTTGAGCGTGGGCGCGGGGCAGTGGCGCGTGACTTGCGATCAGGAGACCCGCGAAACGAGGCCGTCGGAGTTCAAGGATATGGCCATCATATTCCCGCGACGCACCGGTCTGAACATCCTGACACGGGCACTGGAAGACGCTGGCGTTCCTTACAGCCTGGAGGGGCAATCGTTGCTCTTCGCGTCCCAGGAAGTCCGCGATCTGATAGCTACGTTGATGGCAGTGGACGATCCCACAAACGAGATCGCCGCGGTGGCTGCACTTCGCTCTCCCCTGTTTGGGTGCAGTGATGTGGAGCTGTATCGGTGGGTTGACGCTGGCAACCGGTTCAACCACCTGGAAGCAGTGCTTGAGGATGATGCGGGCGCGGTATCCGATGGACTGGCGATGCTCCGGCAGATGCACGATATCCGGCACGCACTGTCCGTGCCATCGCTCATTGAGATGGTCGCGTCAGCGCGTGATGTGCGGCATGTGGCATTCCGAAGTCGGATGTCACGGGAGCGGCATCGGCAATTGGAGACGTTCATCGAGAGTGCCAGAACTCTGGCGGAGAGCGGCCGTCACACGCTGCGGGAGTTCGTCAGGTGGGCTGAGGAGCGTGCCGCTTCGAATGATCGGATGCCAGAAGGTGGTATCGCTGACATCGGCAACAACGCCGTGCGGCTGATGACTACCTATCATGCAAAGGGTTTGGAGTTCCCGATAGTTACGCTGACGGAGTTAACCATGCCCATAGGTGGCAGTAGCAGTGACGAGTTGATCTTCGACGCCAGAGATGACACCCGGGCGGGGATTCGAATTGGTACCAGTAAAGTGCCATTCGAGTTCGGGCCTCATGAGTCGCTCAGAGACTTGGAGAAGAGCGCTTCAGCCGATGAGCTGGTTCGGGTGGCGTATGTGGGCGGTACCAGGGCGAAGGACTATCTCGTAGTCAGCATGTATCGAGGGATGCGCGACACAAAGTGCCTCTCATCGCGCATCGAAGAATTGATGCATGGCTCGCCGCTATGGGAAGAGCTACCGGAGTTTGGAAGCGTAGCTCCGCCTCAGCCAGCGCCAGCATCCCCAGAATTCGGTACGGCTGATGGTCTGGAATCGTGGGAAGCAGATCGTCATCAACTGCTGATCGATGCAGGGCGCGGAAAGACGGTGAGCGCCACCGGGTTGAAGACCCCCGGAACGTCCACGCAGACGGAGGATCCGGAACCAGATGATCTCAAACCTGCGTCGCCGTCAGCGGTTGAGCAGCCCTGGCGCAAAGGGCGTGGCGCAAGCGAAGTTGGGCGTGCTGTTCACGCCGTGCTGCAGGAGGTGGACTTGGGCACAGGAATCGGAATCGACGCCGCTGCTGAACTTCACGCAGCAACCGAAGGGGTGGGCGAACGAGCGACTGAAGTAGCGAACCTGGCCCGCGCCACGCTTCAGGTGCCTGTGGTTCAGCGAGCCGCCCGATCATCAAATATGTTCCGAGAGGCGTACGTAGGCGTGCCGGTGGAGGAAGGTCAGAGCGGCCTGGAAGGCTTCATAGACCTGGCGTTTGAGGACGACAACGGCGAGATAGTAATCGTAGATTTCAAGACCGACCGCGTCGGAGAAAACGCCGAACTTGCCGACGCATCAGCCCCATATCGAATGCAGCTAGGCGCCTACGCCCACGCCATCGCGCAGGCCACAGGCAAACGCGTGTCCGAAGCATGGCTCGTGTACTCCCGACGCGCCGAAGCCGGAGGAGACGCTGAGTACTGCATCGATGACCTGGAGGCAGCGGCGCGCGAGGCGGCGCAGCTTGCGGCGGATGTGGTTGGGGCGGGGTAGATGGTGGAGCGACGGAGACCAATACCTGTGGGAAACTCCCGAATTTTGATGATCCGACAGGGTTGTTCGCCATTTGCTGCTTGACCGGAGAGAGGGGCGTTCGTAGGGTCTGAGTGATATTGTGACCACCTAGGCTTCCTCTGTAACGTCAGTATTCAGTCAATGCCAAAATTCGCAGAATTCTTCGCTGGAGTAGGGCTTGTGCGAGAGGCGATAGAACCTCTTGGATGGGGCTGCGCGTTCGCGAACGATATAGCGCCCAAAAAGGCAGAGATGTATCGCGACCGATTTGGGCATTCGGATCTAAGCGTCGCTGACGTTCACGACATATCAGCTGTGGATATTCCCGCTGAGATTGATCTCTTTACCGCCTCATTTCCATGCGTTGACCTCTCGTTGGCCGGTAATCGGCAAGGCATTGACGGAGCTGACTCCGGCGCGTTTTGGCCATTTATGAATCTTTTGGCTGAATACTGTGATTTGAATCCGCACCCGCGCGGGATTCTTTTGGAGAATGTAGCTGGGTTCGTTTCATCGAATGGCGGCGAAGACCTTTACCGCGCGATTTCTGCACTCAATGAACTGGGATATCGGTGCGATATCGTTCAAGTAGACGCCAAGTGGTTTGTTCCTCAGAGCCGTCCTCGAGTGTTTGTCATCGGTCTTCGAGCCGATGACGTTCAGATGAAGCCTTTTCCAGCACTTACAGAATCGCGTGTCAGGCCCAAAGCTATTCAACGTTTACTACGCGCTAATTCGTCACTTGATCTAGGCTCAATTGATCTACCAGAGCCACCCAACAAGGGCGGTATTAAGTTGGCCCAAATACTGGAAGATGTGTCGCCTGGTGACAGTTCCTGGTGGCCCTCCAAAAAGTCTGAATCACTGGTCAGGCTGATGGCCCCGCGCCATCAGGAACGGGTCAGTTCCATACTGGTAGATGGCGGAGGTTCTGTTGGAGCCATTTACCGGAGAGTTCGTAATGGCAAGACAGTGGGGGAAATCAGGACAGACGGAATTGCCGGGTGCCTGAGGACACCGTCGGGTGGCAGTAGCATTCAATTTGTGGGCGTTCCGAGTGATGGAAAACTTCATATCAGGAATCTCACAGGCCGCGAATATGCCCGTTTGCAGGGGGTGCCAGACGATTTTCCGATCAGGGTCCCCGAACGGCAAGCGATGTATGGCTTTGGAGACGCAGTTTGTGTGCCGGCCGTGAGGTGGTTAGTTGACCATGCGTTGGGACATCTTCTAGAGAAAGAGTCTGTAACCGTAGGTGAGCAGGCAGGCGGTATGCAGGTTCGGATGATGGAGGCGCGATCTAATGGTGAGCGCTCAACTGAGGAAGGCTTTACCTACCCTCATCCTCAGCCGACCTCGGATCCTTTCACGATAGCGGAACGGTCAGAGATTATGCGGAAGGTGAAGTCGTACGACACAGCTCCAGAACTCCAGTTACGGAAAGCACAGTGGAAACTTGGGCTGAGGTATCGTCTAAATGCAAAGGATCTTCCCGGCAAACCGGACATTGTTTTTAGAGGCGATAAGTTGGCGGTATTCGTGGATGGAGAGTTTTGGCATGGCAAGAAGCTCAGTGCAGAGCGTCTATCTCAAATGAAGCCGTATTGGCGCCAAAAGATCGATCGCAATGTAGAGCGAGATCAAGCGGTCAACGATGCGCTGACTCATAGTGGATGGCGAGTGATACGAATCGGGTCAAAACTTATTGATGTTGATCGATCAGGGATCGCACATTTGATTTCGAGTTTGTTACGCGAAAAAGACGTAACGATTACTGAGACAGGTATCGAGTTGTATCGGCCAATTGAACATGGGGCATCGGTTGACGCCTAGTAACGGGCCTCCACCTGAACTAGACCTTGAAAAGGGGTTGATGTTTTTTCACGCGTACATGTACGGCCCTTTACAAGCAAAATTACGGCTATACGAGGCACGAGATGTCTCGCCGACGACTGTTGCTAGTCCGTCTGATTGGGAAGTATTTGCCTCGATACTGGTTGGAGATCAGGGAACAAAATCGCAGTCAGGAATCGACTTGCTCGGCTACGAGGTGAAATCAGCCAAACAGCGTTCGTCTTTCGAATACCAATATCATCGTGACTAGTGGGAGGAAAAGCTCCAAAGAGATGGCGAAGTTGGGCATTTGTTCTTCTCTCATGCCGACAACCTCAAGATCGTCGACCTTTACTACGCGGACGATCGCACACTGACCCCTCTATATTTCAACCAGTGGAAGGATGAATCTCCATATCACTCAGATGATCCTCCGCTTCGTTATCGGAAGAATGTTCCCTTTGGGTGGGTCCGAGAAAATGGGAATGTATTGATGAAATTGCGAGATGGAGAGGTGGACGATGAAAAGCCCACGAAGTAGTTGTGAATGCTTTTAGAAGGTAAGAAAGCTCTCATTACTGGTGCCCGGAAGGGGATTGGGCGGGGGATTGCGGTTGGGTTTGCGCGGGAAGGCGCGGATGTTGGGATTGCGGATATTGTTGATGATGAGGAGACTCAGAAGACGGTTGAGCTGATTCGGGCTGAGGGTCGATCGGCTGAGCTGTTCGTTACGGATGTCAGCAAGACTTCTGAGATAAGTGGTCTCTACGGCCGGTATCTTGGGGAGTTTGGACGTGTCGATATCCTGGTGAACAACGCCATCATGCCGGATCAGTCGGCCGGGTTTATTGAGATGACTGAGGCGTACTGGGATCGGATGATCGATCTCACGCTGAAGGGCTACTTCTTCATGGCCCAGCGAGCAGCCCTGGAGATGGTGAATCAGGGCGACGGTGGTCGCATTCTGTCGCTTTCCAGCGTGCACGGCTACCGGGCCTGGCCGGACGATACGGCATACGGAATCTGCAAGGCTGGACTTCGACGGATGGTTCAGAGCATGTCGGTTGATCTGGCAGGCCATGGCATCACTTCTAACTGCATCGCACCCGGCTATATCGACAACGAACTGCCTGCGGACGGCTCACTGGAGTCTCCACCGAAGACGATGGATCAGCTGCCTCGATTGGCGCCGTATGTTGGCTCGCATCGGGGCGGTGTGCCCGGCGATATCGCGAAGATTGCGGTGGTGCTGTGTTCGGAGCTTGGCGACTATGTAAACGGTGAGACGGTGCTTGTTGACGGCGGCCTGATTGCCGCCGGAACACCGGAGTCGAACTAATGGGCATACTTGACGGTAAGAAAGCACTGATCACCGGCTCTCGACGCGGGATTGGCGCTGCAATCGCACTGAAGCTAGCGGCAGAGGGTGCGGACGTTGGCCTGAACGACATCGATCGCGATGCAGAGGCGGAAAAGACCATGTCTGCTGTTGCGGGGCTGGGTCACAAGTTCAGCTGGCACAAAGCGGACATTGGTGATTCTGCGCAGCGCGAGAAGATGTTTGATGAGTTCATTGAGGCGCATGGGCGCATCGATATTCTCGTGAATAATGCGGTGCTGAGCCGGGATGAGAATTTTCTGACGGTGGATGAGGAGTTCTTCGATCATCTCGTTGGGCACGGGCTCAAGGGTTACGTGTTCGCATCGCAGCGTGCGGCGAAGGAGATGATCAAGCAGGGTGATGGTGGAAAGATCATCTCGATCAGTTCGGTGCATAGCTATCGCGCATGGCCGAATGACGTCGTCTACGGGATGGTGAAGGCTGGACTGAACCGAATGGCGCTCAGCCTCGCGCTTGATCTGTCGGACACCGGTATCACCGTGAACTGTGTAGCGCCGGGGTACATCGATAGTCGTGTTCTGTCGCTTGAAGACGAGCCGAATCGCGGTGGCGCTGGCTATGCGGAGGGCGCTATGGAGGCTATTCCTGCACGGCGTGGTGGTCTCCCTATGGATATTGCGAATGCGGTGTTGTTCTTCTCTTCTTCGATGGCCGATTATGTGAATGGACAGACGCTTACGGTTGATGGTGGATTTTTGGCGGGTGGGACGCCTTCGTAGGTGTGCTGTGTGGTGGTTGATGGGGCGTTGAAGATGAGGTCCTCACGTCGGTCCCGGAGCCTCGCTTCTCAGGAAGTCGCATGGGCTGTGGCACGTTGTTCGGGCTGGGCTGGCGGGTCCATCTGGCGTTATATGTCGTAAGTTAGGGCGTATGCGGCAGGAAGTTTCGACGGACACACATGAGCCGGTTGAGGGGATTAATCCCTTTGACCACAACCCGGCGCGCCGTTTCGGGTGGGCCTTGTTGGTGTGGGGGGCGGCGGTCTGGCCCTTTTATATCCTGGCGGCTGGGTTGCCGCTTTTTGGTGCGCATACGCTTCTGGTGATCGCTTCGGTTATCGCATACGTGGTTGTTAGTGCGCGGCTGATCATGGGTGCCGGTTCAACCAGGCAGTCCCAGTACCTGATACTGCTCGCGGCGGGGTTCGGCATACTGGCGCTTGCCAGTGAGTGGAACGCAAATGCTGCCTATTGGTTGATACCAAATATCATCCTGTTGATCGGCTCGCTGATCATTCCGATGACTTCCGGCAACGCTCTTGCGCAGGAGCCGGATCCGGAAGGCAATGCACGTCTCGCGTATGTTTTGAATTTTGGGTTGGCGTCGTGGTTCGGCTTCTGGGCATTCATATTTTTGCGATGGGCGCTGATCTTTCCAACGGCGGAGGATCTCGCAAGTGGCGGGCGTGATGGCACCACGGGATTGATCCTGATGTTCATTGGTTGGATACTGCCGATTCCGGCGGTGATGTTCACGATCTTTGTATCGTGGACATCAGATTCTCGACAACGGTCGCTTCGCTACATGGCAATATCCAGCGCATTGATTTATCTGAGCCTGGGCGCGGGAACCATTGGGTACGTGGCGACGACGTTATGGCTTTCGCTGAGACGATTTGTGAAACGACAAGCGACGGACGAATACAAGTAGGGCACATGCAGGACATATACGACTACATCGAGGCGCATGCTGACGAGTCGATTGCGACGTTACTGGAGCTGGTTGCACAGCCCAGTGTTTCGGCAGCTCGACATGGGTTCGACAAGGCGCCCGGACTTGTGAAGTCCAAGTTGGAAGAGGTTGGGCTAGAGACTGAGATCTGGCCAACCGAGAACGACGGACTGCCATCGGTATTCGGCAAGGCAGAGGGCAAAGCTGACGGCACCCTGCTCTTCTACACGCACTATGACGTCCAGCCGCCCGAGCCGTTGGAGTTGTGGGACACCGAGCCGTTCAAGCCGGAGCGTCGTGGTGACCGGATCTACGGACGCGGCATATCTGACGATAAGGGCAATATTGCTGCTCGGTTGGCTGCGATTATGGCGTTCCGAAAAGTGCGCGGCGGACTGCCATCGAACCTGAAGTTTTTTGCGGAGGGTGAGGAGGAGATCGGCAGCGTTAACTTGCCGCCGTTGGTTGATCAGAAGGCCAGTGAACTAAGCGCTGACGCCTGTATCTGGGAAGGCGGCGGGAGAAATGCGTCCGGTCGCCCGTCAATGTACCTGGGACTGAAGGGGTTGCTCTACATTGAGTTGACAGTGCGTAAGCTGACTGGCGATGCGCATTCGTCGTACGCCACGATTTTGCCCAGCGCTCCCTGGCGATTGCTGGAGGCGTTGCAAACGCTGCGCGACCCGGATGGCAAGGTGAAAATTCCGGGGTTCTACGCTGATGTTCGAGATACATCCGAAGAAGAGTTGGCTGCTATTGCGGCGCTGCCGGACGAGGAGTCGATCTGGGCGGAGACGTTTGGTAACGAGTACTTCAACGGTGAACTTCAGGGCGCGGCGCTACGGCATCGACTGCTGATGGAGCCGACGGCAAACATCGACGGCATCTGGGGCGGCTACCAGGGCCCGGGAACGAAGACTGTGCTGCCTGCGGAGGTTACCGCCAAAATGGACTTCAGGCTGGTGCCGGATCAGCGGCCGGATGATATTCTCGCCAAGCTTCGCGCTCACCTGGACTCCAACGGGTTCAGTGATATCGAGATCACGAAGCTAGGTGGCGTAAACCCATCCCGGACGTCGATGACTTCGCCGTGGGCGCGGCTGATCGCTGAGACGCACACGGAAATCTACGGACAGGATCCCGTAATCATGCCGTCGATGGCAGGTACGGGGCCGATGTACGACTTTGCTGACACATTGGGCATGCCGATCGCCACATCAGGGGTCGACCATCCATCGCACAAGATCCATGCTCCGAACGAGAACATCACCATCGAAGACTTCGTCTTGGGCGCCAAGCACGCGGCGCTGGTGATGCAGCGTTTCGCGGAACACTGGAACGAACTGTAGACCGCGATCTCTATAATCGACCGTCTGAACTTTCATCGAACACCTGTAGATTCATTTCGGAGCATTCATGCCTCACGTACCACCAACGCCTGATCACGTCCTGTCGGAAGAGCAGATGGACGGGCTTCGCAAGATCAACTCCACTGCGGTCATCGACACGCTGGCCCGGAATGGCTACGAACCGCATCACGTGTACATGCCCAATATCAAGAACATGAATCCTGGCGAGCGACTGGTTGGTCGCGCCGTAACCGTGCGGTTTGTGCCGGCTCGTCCAGACGCCGACGCTGAAAAGCCCGGCGGCGAGGAGTCACCGGAGTATGCAGCGTTTGAGACGGCAGGAAAGAACGATGTGGTCGTGATGGAAGCAATGCGTGACAAGCGCATGTCCATTGGCGGCGACATCAAGTTCCTGAGACTCAAGCAGCGCGGTATCGAAGGCCTTGTGTGCGATGGTGGTATCCGAGATATGCACGTGGTGAAGGACTACGGCATCAAGCTCTTCGGCTACGACAAGACGTCCAACCTGGGAACGCGGGTCGGCACGCCGTACGAGACTAATCATCCGGTCGCCGTTGACGGCGTCCTAATTCGTCCCGGTGACTACATTCATGCTGACGATGATGGTGTGATCGTGATTCCACGCGTATCTGCTGCTGAGATCGCCCAGAAGGCGATTGAGTACGACGAGCTTGAGGAGTGGATTCGGGCGCGGCTCGATGAGCGACAGCTATCGCCGGGCCGGTACTACCCGCCAGACGACGAAACGTTTGCGGAGTTCCGCGCCTGGAAGGCTGAGAAGGGCGGTTAGGCGCGTGGGAGTTGCGTGTGGCAATTCGTGAATCTCCGCTACGGGGAGGTGCGTGCAGGGATGCCCGCATTATGGCTGGTGCGCCCTAAAGCGCCACTTCCAATTTCAATCCGTCGTACGCCAGTTGGATATCCAGTCCTTCAGATGCCTTCAACTTAGCCAATTCAGTATTCGTTTTTTCGTGATCGTTATCGTGGGTCATGTCCACGAGATAGGCCTTGCGCGGCCGGAAGCGGCGTATCTGTTCTATGGCCTGTTCGGTGCTGAAGTGGGAGCGGTGGGGGGATTGGCGGAGTGCGTCCATCACAAGGATGTCTGAGCCTTCGATTAGCTTTGCCGTGGATTCCGGGATGTGGGAGGCGTCTGAGACGTATGAGAAGTCGCCGACCCTGTAACCAAGTGCAATCATGTGTTCGCCGTGCTCGACCGGAAGTGGTGTTAACTTCAGCCCCTGAACCTCAAACGGTTCTTCGTCGATGAGGTCGAACCGGAGTTTCGCTATTCCACCTCCACCCGTCTGAAGCGATGCATCTACGAGGTAGAAGTGGGTCTTGGCGATGGTGTCGAGGTCGCTCTGGCGGAGGTGGATTGGGATGGCTTCGTGGACGTTGTTGGTCCAGTCGCGCAAGTCGTCCAGGCCTCCAATCGCGTCGGCGTGGGCGTGCGTGATGACGATTGCATCGATGCTGGGCACCTGATACTTCGGGAACCACTCAATCGCTGAGTGCCAGAAGAACTTTCCAACGTCGACCACGATGTTCTTCTTACCGTCTGTGGGGTGCGCGTACCGGATCAAGAGCGAGGTGTTGCGTCGCCGGTTTTTCGAGCCTGGGATTACGGAGGAGGCGCATACTTGGCACGTCACCGGATCCTTCGTCAGGCAACTGACTCGTGGCACGCCTTCTGAGGTGCCAGTGCCCAGAAATATGATCTCGCTGTTCTGATTGGTCAGATGTCACTCCTCTGAAACCGAGACTGGTGATTCCGCTATTTATTGAAATGATCAAATAAAATTATCAGTTTTCTGCGGAACCGATCAGTCATTTGGCCTACTTGCGAGGTAATATCGCTTGATGCCTCTACGATCTGATGATGCACAAGACCTGTTGGGCGCGTTTGATCGCGGTGAACTGGTTCGGCCAGATCCGGAACACCTTAACGCCGTTGATTTCGCCTTCGCACTGGCAATCATTCACGGTATGGCAAACGTTCCCGATAGCCCCGGTAAACATGAGATAGCGAATCTGATCGGCGAGCCGGAGCACCTTGTTGTTCTTGCTATCGATGGCTTGGGAATGAACTTCGTGGACAGCCTGCCGGATGGCGCGTTTTTGAGGCGCAAGGTTGCGGCCATTATGAACGCACCATTTCCCTCAACCACCAGCGTTTCGTTTACCACCTACGCCACGGGGTTGTGGCCAGCAGAGCACGGCATCACATCCTGGTTCGTCCACCTGACGGAGATAGATGGCTCAACAATCATTCTGCCATTTTTGAGGCGCGGAGATCGCAAACCACTGACGCAGTTGTCAGTTCGACCGGAGTCGATCTGGCCGGATCGAGCGCTGTTGGAAGGCTCTGAGCGGGACTCGGTTTTCGTGATGCCATCAAGTATTTCGGAGAGTGAGTTCACTCAGTACCAATCGGCCGGTGCGCGCATACCCAGATATCCGGGATCAGACCTGGACCCGGGGCTGGAACTACTCGCAGAGCATATTGACCGAGCTGATGGCCCCACTTACAACTATCTCTACTACTCCAAGTTCGACACGATGGCTCATCAGATGGGTACGGATCATGTTGATACAGTCAATCTGTTGCAACGCGTTAATGCGGCGCTGGAGCGGTTTGCTGAGCGACTGCAGCGCAGGGCGACGGTAGTGGTTATCTCAGATCACGGCCACCTTGATGAGCCAACGGATGGCAGCATCGATATCAGCCCGGGCAGCGCGTGTGGCAAGCTGCTGCGGGTGTCGCCTTCAGGAGATTACCGCGTGGCTTACTTCGAAGTTGAGGAAGCCAAGAGTGAAGAGTTCGCTCATGTGTTTCGGCGCGAGTACGGCGAATGGGCGTACTTATTATCGATTGATGAGGTTGACGAGCTGCGCCTGTTCGGCCCCACAGCGCTCGCCGAGGTCACCAGGTCACGCATGGGGCAGTGGATGGGTATTTCGCGTGGGGACAGAGCGTTCTCCTACGTGGCGATGCCAGACCCAGATCGCCTGATTGCCGGGCATTCAGGGCTGACACATGCGGAGATGAAGATTCCGCTGATCATTTTCTAGAGCGATCACGTTGTTAGCTGTGGGGCTTGCGCCACCTCTGGAACGACACTATTCGTGCCGAGGGCCGGGCAAGCCCGCAGCTACCAGACATCTACCTGTGACACAGACGCGCAGGCTGGCTAAACTGGTCCGCAAGAACCCAATCCTAGAATCAGGAGTTTTCAGTTGCCTAATCACGGAAAGTTGAAGAAAAAGCTTCAGGCCGGTGAAGTTGTCGTAGGCCCGTTCAGCATCATTCCGTCCATGCCAATGGTCGAATCACTTGGGCAAGCAGGGATGGACTTCCTGATTATCGATACAGAACACGGCCCAATCGACATGGAATCAGCGCAGGACATGTGTATCGCGGCTGACGCAGGCGGTGTTGCACCAATCATTCGAGTTGGTGGCATCGATGAGTGGTCAATCTTGAGGGCGTTGGACATCGGCTCAGCTGGAGTGCAGGTTCCACAGATCAACACCATCGACGACGCTAATGCGGTGGTGAAAGCAGCGAAGTACGATCCCGTGGGCGAACGCGGTCTTTCTGTGTTCACACGTGCCGGTGACTATTACGCCCGTGATGGCGTGAACCACACCGACGACCAGAATGATGACACGACTGTAGTCGTGCACATTGAGGGTCAGACGGGGCTGAACAACCTGGATGAGATCATGACGGTTGAAGGCATAGACGTGCTCTTCCTTGGGCCGTACGACATCTCGCAGTCGCTGGGAATGCCGGGTGATGTGCGCAACAAGACCGTGGAAGATGCGCTCCGCAAGGCAGCAACCGATGCACGGGCGCAGGGGCGCGCAGTTGGTTCATATGCGAAAGATATCGACATGGGCAAGTGGTTGCTAGACATCGGAGTCCAGTACCTGTCGATCAACGTGGATGCCATCATCTACATGCAGGCCTGCCGAACGATAGCGGAGGCACTAAAGGCGTAGGGCAACTGCGTTGCGGCACATTTGGGAGCAGCAGCCACGAGTGCAATTTGGTTCGATGAAGGTGTGTGTTTGCCAGCGTTGAAGATGAGGTCCTCACGGCCCGCGGAGCCTGACCTCAGGATGACGAGTGGGTGTTCGCGTTTCGATGAGGAAATGCACATCACGTTCATCGTCCTGAGGAGGGAGGCTCCGCGACTGACGTGAGAATCTGATCCCCCTTGGGCGGACGTGACGAACCGCTGGCTTCTGCCGTGAAGCGCTACTCGGCGGTCCCGGACAGGGGCAACGTGAACCAGAAGCTTGGGCCGCGGTCAGGTATTGAGTCGAATTCTATTTCGCCGCCGTGAAGCTCCACGAATGCTTTGGCGATGGATAGACCAAGCCCTCGTCTCGGCGTGCTGCGCGTGCGATCTCCGCTGCCGCGGAAGAATGGCTCGAACATGTAGGGACCGTCCGCCTCCGGGATGTCCGGGCCTTTGCAGGTCACGCGTATTTCTGCCATGCCGTCTTTGCGGCTCACTCCCACGCTGATCGTCGCTTCTTCATCAGAGTACTTTGTGAGAGTTGGAAAGCAAGTTCAACAGCACTTGCTCAGTGCGGTGTCGATCGATGCGAGCTATAGAGACGGAGCTTCAATAGTTACGTCAAATTCCTGGTCTCGCTGATTGGTCATTGCCGAGACAATTTCCACGACGTCGGTAACAAGATCGCGGAGGTCTACCGGCTCAATGTGCAGAGTTAATTCGCCTGCTTGCGCGATGGTCAGATCGAGCAGGTCTGTGACGAGTGAATCGAGTCGGTCAACTCCTCGGCCCATGTTGTTGATCAGGCGTATGTAGGAGTTTTCATCTATTTCGCTGAGAGGAATTTCAGCCAAGAGATCTCGTGACACTCTAAGAGACGCGAGGGGCGTTCGGAACTCATGTGTCACCATTTGCAGGAACTGGATCCTTAGCGAGTCCAACTCCTGGAGTCGATTGAGTCGTTCTTCAGCCTCAGATCGTAGTGTTGCGTATAGCTGAGCAACGGCGATTGCTCCTCCGACCTGCGCGGCAACACGCTCAAGTAGATCTTTTGCAGCACTGTCAAATGCGTGGGATTTCAAAGAGCTCAGAGATATGCCGCCTACGACGTTGCCCTGGGAGAAGAGCGGCGCAACGACCATTGATTTGATGTCGCTCTCGATATTTGGACCTGTGAGAGGTGACACGTCTTCATCTTCGGCGGGATTAAGCTCAAAGCGAACTGTAGAGCGAGTTGAAATTATCGGCTCAATGGTCGAATCAGCAATTGGGATCACGTGTCCGACTACTCGGGATTCAACCTCAATGCCCTCAACGTACTCGCACACGACCTCTAGCGCATCGAGATCAGCCCGCAATATGACGATTCGATCAAACGGAATCAGGCCGCGAATCAGTCCGGTCGACGTCTTGTACATGTCGTCTAACTCAACCGATGAGCTGACCAGACGTCCGATCTCGGCAAGCGTGATGCGCTGGGCGACAATCTACTGAAGTTCCGCGCGGAGGAGAACGTTAGCGATTACGCCTGCGATCTGAGTTGACGATTCGCTCAGCCAGGATGCCGTCTTCCGCCGTGTATGCGGCCTCTTCCGTGGAATTGATCGCAAACCACGCGATTGGCTTCTCATCAGAAAATATTGGCACGGCAAGTGTGGAGTACAGGCCCGCGTCCAGAATGTCCTGCATCTCTGGGTACTCAGTGACAACCCAGTCGGCAAGCTCTTTATCCATGATGATCGCACCACCGGATTCAAGAGCCATCTGCGTCAGCGGTCCATACATCGGGCGGGTCTCGCCGGGCCCCCATGCCTCGACTTCAACGCCCGATTCATAGGTAGTGGTCATCGTGCTTGCGTCTGTATCAATTTCCGCTATAACGATTCGGTCGAACGGGAGGATTCGTCCAGTGATTTCTGCAAAACGGTCGTATACGGCGTCAATGTCTAAAGCTGACGTCAGCAACTGACCAATTTCGGCCAGTACCGATAGCTCTAAAAGCTCTCGGTCTCGCGTGTCTCCGTTGTTATCTGTGATTGTCGTGCCCAATTGCATTCCCCGTACGACGACGTAAACCCCGTGCTCGGCCGTTCATTTCCACCGACGATTCTAGACGTAATCTGCGCAATTATGCGTATTCAAACGATCCATACGGCTCAGAGTAGTGATTCATTAGGTGCAATCCCGAACCCGGGAGATTCCGAAATATCTATCTGGCCGTCGACTGGTTCCGGAGCCCCAAACCAGACCTCGTCAGTCTCCGTATTGCGGCCCCCGGTTAAATATTCCGCCAGATCCTCGCAGGCGGTTGCGGCCACCAGGTGGAGTCCCCAGACCTCTGCACCACGGTGAGGCACAACCGGGATGTCAAAGTTGGCGGCGATGTCCAGGATGCGCAGCCCCGCCGTGATGCCGCCACACCATGTGATGTCCGGCTGCCAGATGTCCATTGCGCCGACCCTGGCGATCTCATTGAACCCATGGTGTGAGAACTCATGCTCTCCGCCAGCGATATTCACATCACCAACTAGATTGCGCAGCTTGGCCTGTCCTTCCAGTTCGTCCGGGTTGAGCACATCTTCGAACCAGTGGATTTGATAATCGGCAAGGTGTCCTGCCATTGCGACTGTGGTCTCCAGATCCCATGACATGTATGTATCAATCATGAGTTGGCCATCATCGCCGAGGGCAGTGCGTGCTGTTTCAGCCCAGGCGATGAGGCTGTCGAGTTCAGACTGCTCGCCAGTCCAGCGATGCGGCGTTTTGGTACCTCGAAGGCCCATCTCGGCGTGCATTAGCGGGTCAGCGCCAGTGCCGTAGCAGCGAATGCTAGATTTGACGTCGGGTGAGATCAGGTGCGCCACGGTCTTGTTTTCGGCTTTGCCCAGTAGGTCCCAGAGTGCCAGATCGACTCCGCTTAGCGCCATCAGTGCCACGCCTTTCCGCCCGTATGGAATCGACTCGAAATAGAGGTGATCCCAGATCGTGGCGATATCGTCGGAGGAGTTCACTTCCATGCCTACGATTAGCTCGCTGAAGTGGCCGTTCACTATTGGGACGGATGCTTTGCCGCCACCTCCCCAGCCGTATCCAACCTGCCCTGTGTCAGACGTCACCTGGACAACAATCTGCCACATGTTAGTCCGCCACGACGGAGCTATGTGCTGGTATTTGGGGTAGATCGCTTTGATTGATTGGATCTTCACCGCTGGAACCCTGCCTCATGAGTTTGTTTGCACTCGGGAATATAATTCCCGCACTAAGAAATTTGGATTATGGACTCTGGGCGACTCGGCTACCAGTAGGGAGAGACGAAGATGGCGCTACTTCTGGATAAATCTGACGTAGAGAGACTGCTCAATATTGATGATGCAATTGAGGTTGTGGAGGGTGCCTTCTCTGAGTTGGCATCTGGCACGGCAATCATGCCCGACCGGACAGTGATGCTCGATCCGGACGTGGGAGGTTGGATCGCGTCGATGCCCGCATATCTGAAGTCTTCAGGGGCGCTTGGCGGAAAGTCCGTCACGGTCTACAAGTCCAACCCGGACAAGTTCGATCTACCGACCACGCTGGCCACAATTATCGTGCTGGACCAGAACACAGGCCAGACGGTTGCGGTGATGGACGGTGGTTATCTGACGGCAATCCGCACAGGCGCCGTGTCCGGCGTTGCCACGAAGTACCTGGCCCGTAAGGACGCCAAAGTTGGCGCGATTCTGGGTGCTGGAGTTCAGGCCCGCGCTCAAGTGCTGGCAATCTGCTCCGCCGCCAATCTGGATAAGGTTCTCATCTACGCCGTCGACCCACCAGAGCGAGTTCAGGCGTTCGCCGATGACCTGGCTCAGGCCACCGGTATCACCATGGAAATCGGTTCGAGCACGCAATCGGTTGTAGAGCAGTCAGACATTGTTTGCCTGGCTACCACTGCTGCAGAGCCGATTCTGGATGGCGACTGGTTCAAGCCCGGTGCGCACATCAACGCCATCGGCTCACACGCCCCCGGTGTTCGCGAACTCGACACGAAGTCTCTTCTCCGAGCCAAAGTAGTCTGCGACACCAAAGTGGCCTGCCTGAACGAAGCTGGTGATATCCAGATTCCTATTGAGGCTGGTGACTACTCAGCGGACCAGATCTACGGTGATCTTGGAGAGGTAGTGAACGGGACCATATCAGGTCGCGAAAACGATGATGAAGTGACGCTGTTCAAGAGCGTTGGCCTGGCGGTGCAGGACATCTCATGCGCCGGGTTGGTTTACCGGCAGGCGGTTGCACAGGGCGTGGGGCAGGAGTTCAACTTCTCCGGTTGATGTGACCTGCTATTCATCACGTTGACGCCACGCTTGCTTTACTGCGTGTGCGGTAGCGGCGGGTCTGAGGCCCGCTCTTCCGATGACGGTCTGAGGTGTCGCAGAAGCGGGTCTTAGACCCGCCGCTGCCGTGAGCGACTGCTGTACTACGTATCTGACCTGCCACACGTGAGCGCTCCATCATTTGACGGAGCGCTCAAGCGTGTTTGGCCTGAAACTTACGCAGTCTTTTCAGCGGCTATCTGTACCAGTCTGCTTGCTTGGAAGCGCAGTACCGTGACGATGGTCGCCAGAGCCAGCGTGATTCCTGTGAACAGGAATGCCATGCCAAGGAATTCAAGGGGCGTCAGCCATGCCTTCACGGCCATGATCGTGCCAAGGTCTGCCAGCAGAGCTGAGCCCGCAGGAGCCGCACGTATGTCGGAAATAGCGTTGCCATAGACATCACTGGCCACCGTACTAAGCCAGATTCCGATTCCGAGCACCGCGATCAGCGTCATCACACCCATCATCATCATGAGCGGGAATATCTTCGCAATGGTTGGCGGGACGGGCAGCTTCACTTCAGCTCCCAGTGACGCCTGAACGTTAGCGCCCGCGACCCGCAAGTTTCCGAGAATAGTTGCAAGGGTCATTGTGATGCCACCAAGCATCAGGCCAACGCCCAGAAGCTTGAACACGGGCAGCCATGCGACGACTTCTTGCACGGTTCCGAAGCTTTCATAGTTTGGAGTCGCCTCTCGAACGGACTTCGTCTCGCCGAAAAAGTCTGCGATGGCAATGCCATTGAAGATGCCGATGACAAATGAAATCGCCACCATCATGAAGCCCATCACCAGGAGGACTTTCCACATCTTGGATGCCATGGTCTGCATGGTGGTCATTGCTGTTGCGTTCTCTGTGCCAGCCCGGATCGCATCTAGGTTTCTGACGGGAACGATAACTGTTTGTAGTTCCATATCTGTTTGCTCCGTGCTGCTATTTACTGGGCGTCTGGTCGACGCCGAGGATTTGGGGTAGTGCTTGCATCATTGCTTCGCCTCTCAGCTGCAGTGACTGGATGATCACCAGGAGCATGATGCCGATGCCCACCAGGAATGATGCGAGCCCCATGAATTTGAATGGGGTTAGCCACGCGGCTGTCGCTGCGATTGTGCCCTGCTGCGATAGGAGTGAGTCACCCGCCGCGGCTCCGTCTCGGGCTGACTTGGAACTCTCGAAAAGGTCCGCAGTGGACAGTCCAAGTGCTATGCCAATGACCAGTGTGGCGGCGATGATCATCATTCCCGTGAACATCAGCGCGTAACCCACTTTTTTGAGGCCGGGTTCTTGATTAACTCGGCGGTGAAGATCGGTAGAGACCATGAGCCCTTCTTTCTATCTCTTCGGCTGTCTCCGGTGCCCACGGCGTGTCTCCGTGGACTACACATGTGATGCGCTGTGGCGCGAAATCGTTGCGGATTGATGCAATCATGAGATACAAAAGCTGTTACGAATTCCGTCAATTACCGCTCGTAGTAAGTTGAAAAAGAGAGAGTAATGCTCGATTACTCTTCTTATTCGCTTGCGCGCTCGCGAGGCTGGTCGGACCGAACACCCCACATCAGGCATCGAATCGCCAGTAGCGGGCAGGGATTCACGCCACGGAGGGCAACCGAGTCTCTGGACGCGTAACGACACCTGCATCGCACGGAAGGATGAAGAAATGGATCTTGAATTCAGCATTGGCGAAGTGATTGGCGCAGGCGCGATTGCGACCCTCGTCATGACGGCAATTATGTACATGGTGAAGGCCATGATGCCTCGCCAGATGCCAATGGATATTTTGTACACGCTGGGCAGCATGATGACGCTGCAAAAGGTACCTGCCTACGTGATGGGCTCGATGATGCACGCTGGCGCGGGCATTGTGTTCGCCATCATCCATGTGGCGCTCTTTGTTTCCTTCGATTTCGAGGACAACCTGTGGGCATGGGGCCTGCTGTTTGGCGCGGCGCACTGGATGATCATGGGCATGATGATGGGCAGCATGCATCCGCGCATGAAATCCGGCGATGTGCAGTCCCCCGGATTCTTCGTGTCCAACTTCCCCATGCCAAACGTTATGGGGTTCCTGATGGTGCACCTTGTTTACGGCGTCCTGGTAGGCGCGCTGTATGAGGCATTTATTTAGCCCAATGGGCGCGCAAGGGCATTCCAGATATGAAGCCGCGGATTCGCGACTCGGACCGGAACAGCTAAACCGCGCATCCAACGGGTGATGGACGGTGCAGATGCTCTGGGCAAATACACCGGAAAATCGACGATATGGAAGTGGCCTCTAAAACGCCGTTTCCAAAGCAATGGAGAGTTGTAATTATGGCGATTATCAAGCGAGAGGCCACAGTATCTGTGAACTCCAAAGACCTTTGGGAGAAGTTGATCAACGACCCTAACATCTGGCCCGACTGGCTCACACCACTACGCGGTTTTGATGAGAGCCCAAGTGGCGAAGCAAAAGCCGGATCATCCTACTCAGCCAGAGTTGGCAACATGAGCGCCAAGATCAAGGTCAAAGAAGCCACCAGGGGCAAGAAACTCCGCTGGTCAGCAGGTCCGCCAATGATGCTGGCAATGGGCACCGGAATGCGTGGAACTCTTGAGTTCACCCCCAAAGGCGACTCAACGAAGGTCAACCTCACCATGGTGACTCCAATGATGTTCGCACCAATGATGAAGATGATGACCGGCCTGAACACCGGCGACGAGATGACGAAGACGATCGGAAAGATCAAGGAAGTCGCTGAGGCGTAATAGCGCTGTAGCTGACTAACCGAATACCGACGCTAAAGCGGGCATTCCATATGGGGCGCCCGTTGTCGTTTAAGGGTGCCTGGCGCACGGGCATATGCCGCGACGGCGCAGGAGGTAAACCTACAGTTTGATGGATATCTTGCCGTACTCGCCATCGTAGCCGGGCGGGATGTCTACGTCTCCACGCCGCACAGCAAGGATCGCTGCGGCCACACGCTCGTTTGCGGCCGCAGTGATATCTGACTCAGTGGAGTTCAGGAGCACATCAAACTCACTGCCCAGCTCTGCTAACAACGCGTCTGCCGCTCGTCCAACAGTCTTGGTTTTTGGCCCAACTCCTAGCGCGTCCGACAGCACTTCATCGAGCCTCGCGAGCCGCCTGAAGGGTGGGCGTGATTCTGGGCTCTCGATGAGTCCGCCTGCGGTCATGGACACCTGATTTGGCCGTACCGCCAGATCCTCGATTCGCTGCACCACTCCCAGCGTTAGCGGCCGATGGCACACCGGGCATCGGCCATCAGCGGGCGTTTCGTCTGGCTCAAGGATTACGTCGCACTTCCGGTGCCCGTTGAGGTGATATTTTCCGTTCTCCGGGAAGAACTCCACCGTCTCCACAATGCCGCCGCCCTGAATCGCAGCGCTCAGGCCATCGAATGTCATCTCGCTCTCCACTACGGTGAACTCGCGGCCCATGGTGGCAGGTGAGTGCGCGTCTGAGAACGAGGCGATGGCGCGGTTGTCCAATTCGCCGATCCGCCAGTTCATCGCCGGGTCACTTGAGAGGCCGCTTTCTACTGCACGAATACGCCCCGAGTGCTCTCCGAACGCTTCTTCTATTGAATCGAACCCGGACTTGGACCCCAGTAGCCCGTACCAGGGTGTCCAGACGTGGGCGGGGATGATCACTGAACGATCGTCTACATCCCACACCATCAGCGCCAGATCGAGCGCCGATATCTTGATGATCGGACGGCCATCGCTCTCCAATCGGGCCAGTTTGCCAAGCCGATCAGACAGAGCGTCTGCAGCGCGAAAGTCTGGCACGAGCACAAGGACGTGAACCCGCCGTCCGCGATCGCCCTGCTTGAACACACAGGAGATCTCAGTACCAAGGATGAAGTGCGTGCCAGAATCGGAGACGAACACGCCATCGCCGGCATCAGACAGGTCTTGTTTCAGCTCGTCACGCCATATGGGATGAGTGAAGTCACCAGTCGTGAGAACGTCCAGACCTTTGCGATGGGCGGTGGCCGATAGGGTTTCAATATTGAGTGTCGGACTTGTCGAAATTGCGAACCGTGAGTGGGTGTGGAAATCGACGCGAAGTTGGTGTGTCGTCAATGCCGGTCGCGCTGTTTCCAGTACGTGTCTAGGCGACTGATCTGGTCGCCGTCGAACTCGTAGATCTCGACGATGTTCTCGTCCATCCGCTCACCGGTTAGAGGGCGTCCTGTCATGCGAGCCAGCACAATGACGCGTTCATCCAGAGCTAGGACTTCGGCGTCCTCCAGCACGGCATCAGGCACACGGTGAAAGAAGCTTTTGAACGCACCTTCTACGGCGCCTTTGCCGGTGAATCGCTGGCCGTATGGGTGCGGCCCGCGATGCGAATCCAGCACGCACTTCTCAGTAAAATTTCGTGCTGCAGCGGAGGCGTTGTGCTTGTTGATGGCATCGAGAACTTGCTCGACCATCGTGATGCGGGAGTCTGAATCTGCCATTGTCTGTGGTGGTCCCGGTCGTCTGAACAGCGATGTGGGGTGTTATAAGTGGAATCGCCTGCCGTAGATTACGCTGCAGCGGGTGCGGTCAGCGGTTTATTGTAGAACTGGTCTGGGGTCATTCTG
>Ga0114999_10001645_pt1 | contig 30811 bp, 33 predicted proteins | sample ArcticOcean_MG_C_3_FD_89820 | JGI IMG/M metagenome (GOLD analysis project Ga0114999, IMG submission 89820) | Marine microbial communities from western Arctic Ocean - ArcticOcean_MG_CB8_126 | ecosystem: Environmental > Aquatic > Marine > Oceanic | place: Arctic Ocean: Canada Basin | collected...
ACCCGACAGGGTCGGGTATTACATAGAAGACCCCCGCAGTGTATCGTGGTGCGATCCCCTAAGGGGCAGAGCACGAGTCTACGGGGGTCTCATCTTAATCATATCCTCCAAATCCTGAATGTCAATAGCTTTCTTTTGTCATAACCTGTTGGTATCAAAAGACTTAGGGCGAAACCGCCCGGGCCTCCTCGACCTAAGTCGAGAAGGCGTAAGGGTTTACGTCATTGAACGCACAAGCCTACCATATGCTCATACTCATATCCCTCAAGATTCTCAACAATAAGAATCTCATCTTCAGACTGTGGATCATACACATATTCTCGACAATAAGAAATTGCGTCTTCAACATTGTCACGTGGATCATCCCACGTTGAACGCCAACGATCACCACAGCAAGCACAATCCATTCCAGTGGAGCACCCATCGAAGTAAATCACGTCGCCGTTCAAAGCAATTTCATCAGCCTGTTCAGCTGAGTTTGCTTCAATTAGAACGTATTTCGGGCCAACATAAACGCCGCCGGAATTGTTTTGTCTATAAATGAAAAACATCAGTTCACTTTCAGTTCGTAACCATCAAACGTAAAACTCGGATATTCCAACTCAAGATCGTGTGCCATTTCTTTGGGCGAAGTGCCCGTTAGTGAATGGTGATCAATCTCAATGCGTAGTGTACTGTCGGTTGGTTCCCGATACAAGACCGCGATGACTGTTTTCTCAAATTCCTGATAATCTTCACATTCCATTTTCAAAACCTTTTAAAAGTTGAGTTTGCCTGGTTCGTCGTCGCTTGGTTCGTTTGTCGTTGTGAACACCACACCCCTGATCGTGGGTGCGGTGTCCCATTGCGTACATATTACGAGATTGACTTTTCGACTTCTTCTTCAAATTCTTCAAATTCTTCATCGGACAGTACCAATTTCAAAAACAGGACAGAATTCTGGTGCAGTTTCTTATCATCGTCGTGGTACTCAATACGTTCGTTTTCGTCCCACTGTTGGGCATATGATTCGAGACGTTCGCCCTTCGTCCGTTTTGTTACAACGTGGTCAGATTCTTGCTTCTCAATTGTAGCCAATCGGCGTTCAATTGTCAACAGATCAGTACCAAAGAATTTCCCACCATCTTCGCCGTCACTTGGTTCCCAACAATTGTGTGTCTGCAACTCTGGTGGCAATATGTCATTGCTCACAATGATTGCCGCCTTGAATTCTTGTTCGGCCATTGTGGCGTGATGACGGACAGAGGCAAATTCGCTGTTTTTGAATTGATCAAGAAAACTCATGTTTCACCTTTCAGGGTTGTTTGATTGACTCCACACATTATACCGTTCCATTCTGCCGATGTCCACTCTCAACCATATAAATAAATCATTTAATTATAAAGTTTTGTGATTGCCTTAAGTGCTTTGACTGTAAGGGTTTGCGGCTACGCCGCCCGGGCCCGCTCGACCTAAGTCGAGCAGCCATAAGGGTTTACGTGTATCGTTTATCGCCGCCAAACTGGTGGAGCTGTTCAACGAACTGCTTTGCCTGAAGCAACCCATAATCCAGTTCATTTTTCACATACCTGATTGCGGGAATTTTTTCGCAATAGTGGTGGTCAACGTAAGACAAAATACGTTCTTCTTTTTTAACAGGGGTAACATTCCTGTTTAGAAAATTTTCTGTGAGCTTGAGAATTGTTTCTCGAAGCACTTCGCGGTCGGTTTTGAGATCACATTCAGCGTGAATTTTGACAAGCTTTTTTAGCAGTGTGTTATCTTTGGCGTTCATTGTAAAACCTGAAAAATAAGGGGCGTTTGACCGCCCCCAGTTTTGGAAACTACTCAGCGGCTTCAACCGCTGCCTTTTCTGCCTTTTTGGCAGTCCCCTTGATTTGTGATTCAAGCCATGAGTGAAGTTCACTCACCTTGACATTCTTGACCGTCAGGGATTTTGAAATGTTTCCCTTCACATTCAGCCCCTTGTTTGTACGCACGATCTGAATTCGCACGTCGCCCTTGGAATCCTCTTTCGCACGATTTGTGCCAACCAGTTCAAACTTCATCACATTTGTCCTTTCAAAGACAAGTTAAAACGGAACTTCTTCAGTTACCAGCTTCTCTAATATTGTATCCTTGATTGAAACAATGTCAATCAAATCATTATCAGAAAAACACTGATTTTCACGATCCCATTCGTCTAAAGTCTCGACCAACTTATTTGCCAGTTCTGACTTTTTCCTTTCCAATTCTCTTGCATCTACCTCAGCATAGACTGCCTGAATACATTTTACAAGATTCTCAGCGGCAATCCTGTCAAGACGGCATTGTGCATTTTTAGTTTTCGTGCTTACAAAATCTCTCCGAGAGATTTCTTGTGTTATAAACAAGTCAATACATATTCCATGATAATCACCACCCCACGCACTTTGCACTTCGAGAACTTCGTGGTCGCCGTTCTCATTTCTCATCAGCTTTGTGCTCATCATTCGTCCCCCGTGGTTTGTGTCTTCTTATATCACCATTGTACCATTGCCGTTCTCAGTTGCAAGCCATTTGGACAAGATTTCCTAATTAATATATAATTGATATAAGTCCTTACTACATAAGGAGTTAGGGAAACGCCGCCCGGGGCGGTACGACGTAAAGCCGTACCACCAAAGGGTTTACGTTATTCTTTAATTTTTGTGAGAAATTCAAGGCATTGTTCGATATTGTCCACTCTATCTGTCAAACTCCCAAGGTGTGCATCCATGACCTCAATTGTTTCCATCATTTTCTGCATCGCTTCGGTTATCGCTTTGATATTCAGTTGTGTCTGTAGTGTTTGCTGTTGGTTCATTTTTCACCTGGCACTGACTGGCGGTCTAGGCACTAACCCGACAGGGTCGGGTATGACGAGCGGCAAGCCGCTCTCGAAAATGAGAAAAGGATTCTCAAAAATGAGAACCCTTTCTCAAAGATGAGAATCATTTCTCAATTGTGAGATAATTCCTGAAGTTCAGCATTCAGCTCATTGAGCTGTGATTCAATCCAGCCGTCCAGCCGATCATCAGACGCGGCGGATGCTTCGTCAAGAGCGAGCCATTCCTGCTCTATCAAGTACAGTTCTTCAGCAGAAGACTCGTCGCTCTGAATGTCCCAGTCCATTTCCAAACTCCCAAGGTTGCAATTGACTCAACTCCACAATTGTAGCACGAGCTATTGAGAATGCAATAGTATTCCACAAAGTTTTTTTAAATAATAGCGATTGACGTAAGTCGTTGGTATGAAAGGACTTACGAAGCCGCCGCCCGGGCCCCGTAGTCATAAGTGCTTACGCACAAAGGACTTAGGGTGATTCTCATCCGAAGATGGAATCTTGGCATTTCTGGCAAAATCCAGAAATTGAGTATTCTTTCCTTGACAACTCGTCGCGGAATTCCTCAACGGGTCCACCGCAACCGATGGGCCGATCAACGCATCGATTGGTTTTGATGGCGGTCATTCGGTCCACACCAAAAATGTTTTGTAGTGCGGCATTCATTTCTGGAGATTTGTTTGATGGCTTCATGATAATCCTTAAAGGTTAACGATTTTCTTGATAACGAGAGATGGATTCCCATCTGGAACAACACAGCTCAATTGTGAGTACAGAAAACTTCGCCACTTTTCCGCATTGCTTTCAGAATTGTTGCTGCCCGTTCACGATTTACAGGAACGGCCACGAATGAACCGCAAACGCGAGAACTGTAGTTAATGAACCCCAACGTAGGGTAGATGTGAATTCCAGGGCCGTCAGTGTCATCGGTTATGTAGTTGGTTTCTCGTGTTTTTTGCATTATCAGACAAGCCTCAAAACTATTTCTAACATGAATGCGATCGCACCGCCAACGGTGAATGTTCCGATCAGTATACCAACACAGAACAGAATGTCAAGTGTCTTTGTCATTATTCAGATCCCCATCGATCACATTCTCTTTGACACGCGGCGGATGCTGCATCAATCCCGGCTTTCCAGGCAGGAACCCGCCAGACGCTGAATTCGTCATCGTAGACGATTTTTTCGCCATTGACGAAAAAGATCAAATCTCTGATGCTGGTGAACACACGATGTTCAATAGTGTTCGGTCGTTCGCAGTGAAAGCGGTCATTCCAGTTCGTCATTTTTCCAACCTTTCATTTTTGTTGTCTATGTATTATATCGTCAATCCGTCAACAATGCAATAGCTTTTCACGTGTTTTTTTTAATTATTTCCCTTTTCGCTGGCTGACTGGCTGTTGTCATAACCCGACAGGGTCGGGTGGGACATTCCCACCCATAGGAATGTCCGCTGCTATTTGTGAGAAATCGGAATCGTCATAAGTCGTTGGTATCAAAGGACTTACGACGCCGCCGCCCGGGCCTCCTCGACGTAAGTCGTTGAGGCGTAAGGGTTTACGTCATTTCTGTATCTTTATGAGGCAATCACAGCATGTCAAGAAGAGTGATCCAACATTCTCATTTTTCATAATAGAATCCCATTCCTTGGGACACTCATCACGAATTACGCGGAGTATTGACAACGTGGTTGATGCAATGTCGGATGTCAAATCTGAACTTGAATACGTTTCCACTAGTTTGATCCCCATCGAGCACATTCGCGAGAAACCATATCGGAATACACTTCCCGACCAGCAGCCCATGCAGGCACACGCCACACAGAGAATTCGTCATCGTACACAAGATCCCCACCGTCATTGTCTTTGACGAATGCCAGCATTTTGCGAATGCTGGTAAACACACGGTGTGCGTCGTTGTTTGGGATCTCACAAGAAAATCGGTCATTCCAGTTGGCAGTCATCATATCAATCCTAAAACAGAACAAACAAGCAACACAACAAAAGTGACAAATGGTGACAGTCCAACCATTATAGCAACACAGAACAGAATGTCAAGTTTCTTCGTCATTTTTTATCCAAAAATAATGTGATAAATAAACTGTTCAGGAATTCGCCGCTTCCATATAGTATATGCTTTTTCGTCTTTCAGCACAACTACAGAACGGCGGTTTTCTCTGAAATCCTGAAGATTTTCAAAGTATTTTACTGTGATCATTTCTACCTTTCGTTTTTGAACTCTACGTATTGTATCGTCATCCTGCCCGCACGTCAACAGTATTTCTGTATTTATTTACTAAGTTTTTAACATTGACGTAACCCGTTGGTATGAAACGACTTATATCACCGCCGCCCGGGCTTCGCCCTCCTAAGTCCTTTGGTGGTAAGGACTTACGTCGATTTTTTGAAAAGGTCACCCTGGGTGCTACTTGCCGATTGCCCTAATAGCATCGGCCACGGAGACGCTCGCCGTACAGCATTTTCTCACATATGAGAGAGATTTCCCAGTATGTACACGATTGCCTTTTTTGGCAACATAATACTGTGCGTGCGTATTCGCACATCGCGTTGTGATCGTCCATCCGTTAATCATGCTTCCACTTTCTTATAAACAGGAATGTTTTTCTTACGTGCGGCAACGATCAATTCCGAAGCCTCTTTTCTAACATACGCCGTCAGATGTTTGTCATCAGCGAAAGCTTGAGACCACACGTATTTCCCAAGTTCGGGAATCCACACCCAAATGGAAGTTAATCCAGGAGAGATCGAAATTGTAACGTTTGCACCGAGAGTGTATTCGCGTCTCATTGTTCAATTCCTAAAAGTGAGAAACTTTGCTCATTCAATCCGACTTGAATCTATCCCGGCCACTTCGTGCCGATCAGGCTTTGCAGCTATTACAACCCGTTATTTTATTCTCAATTATGGGAGCGACCCACAATTTGCCATTTGGCCACTTCGTGCCATGAGGGAATCGAACCGAATAACGTTTTGTGTTTACTCTGAAAATCGGATTGAATGAATAAAGTCCCACATACTGCCGTCCCCCCGCCGCTAGGCGGGAGGGTTGAGTAATACAGTGATGCTCTTTGTGGAGTTCGCATCCTTATCGGGCTGTCGCCCGGTCTCCGACAGTTTCACATTGGTCTACCCTTACTGAGATTTCTATGGTTGAGAATAGGTGGAGATCACATCCACTGCCAGGTTGCTGGTTGTAGCCAGCCTGCCTGGTCAAAGCGTAGTCCATTTGTTTAAGCCAGCATTGCTACGCTGCACGCTGCCATTGTATCAATATTTGTGATCTACCTGGCCTACGTGATACCAATCGGATTCACCGTCCTGGTCGCAGCCAACGAAGTGTTCACCGTCTACTTCTTCCACGTGCATCCACACACCGTTACAGATCACATCGTCACCAATTTCAAGACTCATCACATTACCTTAAGAGAGAGAGAAGGACCAGGTTTCCCTGGTCCATTGTACCACCTGGTCCCGCCCACGTCAACCGACATTCGCCAGGGTGAAGGTTTTCGGGTGAGACTGTCCTTCGTCCAGTTTCAGGAAATCACCATTCTTGCCACATCCGTGATCAACCACCAGGCCTGAACGCTGTTTGCCAGCATACTGAAATCGGCAGCGGACAACCACATCACTAGCCTTGCCGAACACACCGTCCAGGCGACGTGCCTGGTCGCGAGCGAATATAACAGCCTGCTCGACGTTTTCAGCCTGAACTGATTCAAGACATTCGAAGCCGTTGACATTGAAACTCACCAGAAACTTGACCATTTTTTCGTCCGTCGTTGTTAGTTGGTTTCCTCTTACTACAGATACTATAGAGCAATGTTTGTACCGTTCGTGCCATTTCGAGCTAGAATTCTTTTCGAATTGTCGTAAGTCGTTGCTGTGCAAGGGTTTACGGATTTTCAAAAAACTTTTTTGTCTATGTTTGGTGAGTATCTCATTATGCGTTTTATGTGTCATAATGCTACACCGATGTTGCATAATGCTACACGTCGTCATAACCTGTTGGTATCATTGGGCTTAAGTGTGTTCGATTATGCAACGCCGTGTTGCAAAATGCTACAGCAAGGTGCAGTTGAAATACTGCAGGGTGCAGTCCCAGAGCTGCACGTTTCATAACTCGTTGTGGCGTAAGGATTTACAACGACAAAGTAGGTGCAGCTCCAGAGCTGCAGGGTGCAGTCTTTGCACTGCACCTAGTGAGCGGCGATATTGAATTACCTATATTGCCTACCCCCCCAGGGGGTTTTATCACCGATGGGAAAGTCCCTCCCGGTTCCGGGAAAACCGGGGGTGGGCATCACTTTTCTCCCCAGCCCCATAAGTAAATGTATTAGCCAAACCACCCCTCTCGCCCCACCTTACAGATTCAATACTTTGGATAATATGCAAATATTATCCTTTTGCGTGTATCATCTTACACATAAGATGCGTATATAGCATAAGATATACAAGAATCTATTACTTTGTGATTTCGAAGAAAGCACACATGACTAAACAAATACCCACCAAACTATCACTAAAAGCAACAGCCTCACTCCAGGAATCAATCCTTCGCGACTTGGTTGAGCCAGATAGGTCAATTGCTGGCATTATAAATGAGGAGGATGAAGATGACACACATGAAAACCAAGAGCTTCGCAATCTCCCCAGCACTCCAGACCCCCAAGGGACTGAAGATACTCCCTAATAACAGATTGCCATCACCGTATAAAGGGATTACACAATCACATGGAATAAACAAACACATTCCACCCTCCCGAAACTTTTTCTACAAAATTTTTAGTGGCACCGCCACTCTTGAGAGTGGGATTGCTGAGCTTCATAAGGATGGTAATGATTATATAATCTCCAGGGGGTTTGCTTTTACGTGTTGTGAAGATGATTGTGAAAAAACCTCTAGAAACAACATCCCCCAAGAACTTACATCAGATACGATTTATGTGGTTAGATCTTACATTCCAGAGTGCTACATTCATACATTGGCTTCACCCAATTCTGTATTGTGTTCTATAGAACCCTTCTGCCCAACTCCTATTGAGGTTGAATCACATTCGGTACTTGCCCGTGTAAATGATTCTGACCTGGATTCTGTCTCTATAAAGGACTTGGGCAAAGAACTGACCCCTTTTGTTCTTGACGGGGTTAATGCTACCACCTCGCCGTTTATTATGATGACCGACCAAGTTGAGTTAATGGGAGTAAATTCACGAATTGCCTGTAATACGTTGTGGTTAAAAACCGGTCCTAAGCCAAAACGTCGCAGTGCTGGGATGTTACATTATAATGAAACCGATAAGGTAATGGAATATTTTGATGGTACTGGTTGGCGTACTCTTGTGTGGCAGAGTAGTAAATGAACGAAAAAGTTATTAACACCATTACCAAAGTTGTGAACCGTATAGCCCCGGGGTATACCTTTTATGGTTATACTGTTAATGACATTAAGCAAGAGTCTTTTATTATATGTATGGATGCTTTGGACCGTTGGGATGAGAAAAGGTCTCTTGAAAACTTTCTTGCTGTACATCTTTCTAATAGACTTAAAAACTTTGTAAGAGACAACCATTTTACTTCAACTAATGATAATGCCCGGATTAACATTACACAACCCGCACAACTTGACGATGAATATACCATAGAGGGCGGGTGTTCCAGTTCATGTAATAATCTTCACGATGCCGATATGATTGATATTATTAATCGGGAATTGTCGGCAGTTTACCGCATGGACTATCTTAAAATGTTACACGACGTTTATGTGCCAAAGCCCCGCCGTGAAGAAATTAAGGGGGTCATCCTGGATATATTAGAGGAACACGGTTATGAGGGGGATTAAATAATGAAAAAGGGACGTATTTCAAAAAAAGAGGAAGAGTTTATAGAGAACAACCTGGAGTCTATGAGCTACAGACAATTAGCTAAAGCATTGGATAGAGACCCCGACAGTGTAGAACAATTCATCAAACGAAAATTCAAAATCGGACTGTCTAATGAAGAAGAGGCTCAATACGAACTTGAAGATCGCCCCTACTGGCAAAATTTAAAGGAACAGTTTACTAACGAAGAACTCGTTCTTTTTAAATATCACTGGGGCAGGATAATCTCCCAGTTTAAGGATGACGTGATTCCCACGGAGGAAGTACAAGTTATTGATCTTATAAAGCTTGACTTACTTATGAACCGTTCTTTAAAATCTAATAAGGACAATCTGGAACAAGTACGTATTTTAGAGGGTCTTATAGAAGAGGAACGAAGTAATACGGTCGAGTCACAGGATAGAGATCACATTTTTAACTTAGAAAGACAGGCGGCTTCTCTAAAGGCATCCACGGAGGCTCTTGGTAGAGATTACCGGGATTTGCAGGATAAGAAAAATAAGATGTTGAAAGAGATGAAGGCAACCAGAGAACAGCGGGTTAAGAGGTTCGAGGATAGCAAACAAAGCTTTACGGGCTGGATCTCTTATCTAATGGGTAATCCCGAGGAGATACGTAAATACGGGGTTGAAATGGAAAAGATGAGAATTGCTATGGAAAACGAGAAGGTGCGATTAAGCCAATTTCACAAATATGAAGACGGTATGATTGACCGCCCCTTTTTGTCACCGGAAATTATTATGGGAGAGCGTAATGATATCTGAAAACCTAAAATCCATCTTCGTACACAATCCCAAAACGGCCGGGGCTTCTATGAAGAACGTTCTTTTTAAAATGTCGGACGATTGGAAGTTTGATGACTGGCATTATAATATAGAAACCCTTAGCAGAAAATGTAAGGGCGACTGGCGTGATTATTTCTCATTTGCATTCTGTAGAAACCCGTATAGTAGATTCGTGTCGGGATTTATTCATAACTTGAATAGACTACAAAACCCAGGGGATTATCACTGGAACCAATACCCTTATTCTTATAAAGTTTTGTGTTCATGGCTTGATGGCACAGACCTTACGATATGTTTTAAGAAATTTGTTAATAGTACAGATTTTGATATGATTTTTAACAAAGGATGGCCAATTCATATACAGCCGCAGCATAATTTTCTTAAGAGTATAGATAAGGATTTTAGTATAGACTATATTGGGCGTTTTGAAGATATCAATACGCAACACTGCGATTTTTATAAGATGATGGATATCTTTGGTGTAGAGAATTATCGTTTGCTACGTCTACATTCTAATCACGTAGATTATCAAGAGTTTTATGATGTAGATACTATGGATAGGGTTTACCATAAGTATAGGTTGGATTTCGAAAGTTTTGGATATGATAGGAATTTATTATAAACGTTCTACCGTTCATATCTTGTAAATGTATAACTTATGGCAGAGTGGACACTTTAGTTGAGTCTATTTATAGTTTTCTAATACAAGATTACCCAGAAGATAAATGTGAACTAATAATTGTTAACGATTATCCATTTCAAACTTTAATATTTGACCATCCTCAAATTAAGATTTACAATTTAAAGGAAACATTTTCTACCATAGGGGAAAAAGAAAATTATGCAATTGAAAGGTGTAAGGGTCCACTAATAGCGGTGTGGGATGATGATGATGTGGCTTTATCTAATCATTTAAACAATATAGCAAAATACTGGGAGAATGGCACAAATATTATTCACTGGTCTAAAGGTGTTTATTACAATGAACCAAACATAACGGCTTTAGCGAGCTTGGGAAATTCAGGTATAGTATACAGTAAACGGGCTTGGGAAATAATTGGAAAAAGTCCCATATTAAACGCTGGTGGAGATATGGTATTAGTTAATAAGATACACGCTTTAGATCGTAATAAAATTGTAAGTGCATCACCAGAAGATAAAGATGTAAGTTGGTTCTATATGTGGGGAGGTAGGGGTTATCACCAATCGGGTCTGGGCGAAGACGGTAAAGTTCCAGGTAGACCAAATATTATAGAAAGACATTCTGAACATATTGAGGACTTAAGACGTATAGGTAAAATACCCACGGGAGATGTGCAATTAGTTCCTAAATGGAATAAAGATTACGATTTAATGCTGAAAGATTATATTAGGAAAGAGGAAATATGAAACACGCAATTATTTGGGGTGGAACGGGTCAGGACGGGAGTCACCTTGCCGATTTGTTACTAGAGAAGGATTACGGTGTTTATGCTGTATGTAGACGGTCAAGCATTGATAATACCGGGAGGTTAAAACACCTTATTGATGAACCAAATTTTGAAATTATACAGGGGGACATTACCGATTCATTTAGTGTTATGAATATCTTAAAAAGTGTACCTCATGTCGATGAGATTTACAACCTTGCTGCACAATCTCACGTAGGTTTATCTTTCACACAACCGGGAACAACATGGGATATAACGGGTAAAGGGTGTCTTAATGTTTTACAATCTATTATAGACCTTGGGATTAATCCTAGGTTTTATCAGGCTAGCTCTAGTGAGATGTTTGGTAAGTCTTTTGACATTGTAAAATCTTATAACGATGTAAGAACCAATAGCGGTGTAAAGTTTCAAAACGAAGATACTAAATTCCTTCCACAATCGCCGTATGCAATAGCCAAGTGTGCAGCCCACTATATGACCCGCCTGTACAGAGAGGCTTACGGACTTCACGCTAGTTCGGGTATTCTTTTTAATCACGAGGGACCGCGTAGGGGTGAAAACTTTGTTACCAGAAAGATCACTAAGTGGATTGGAGAATACGTCAGGTGGAGATTAAAGAATTCACAATACCCGATCTGTTTTTCTGAAGATGATATTGTTGTAAATGAGAACTTTGGCATTACTTGTAACGAGAATTGTAAAAAGAGGTTTCCTAAGTTGAGACTGGGTAATTTAGATGCTTCACGGGACTGGGGCTTTGCTGGTGACTATGTAGAGGCTATGTGGATGATGCTACAAGAGGAAGAACCCGACGATTACGTTATATGCACGGGGGAAACACACACTATACGGGAATTTCTTGATATTGCGTTTAATCATGTTGACATTGATGACTGGTCTAATCACGTGGTAGTAGACCCTGAGTTTTACAGACCTGCCGAGGTAGATTATTTAAAAGGGGATTGTTCAAAAGCAAGAGATCGGTTGGGTTGGACTCCTAAAGTTTCATTCCGGAAGTTAGTTACTACAATGGTAGGTTATGATTGTGAAAATCTATAAAGTTTATATGTGTCTACGGTTAGTTATCGGTAGACTACAAAGATATAATCTTTATGAATACAACAGTAATAATCCTATTATTTTTGTTAAGGCTGACAACCCGGATGAAGCTTGCCACAAGGCATACCTTGGATTATCCTCATTAATTATAAAAGGTAGTAGAAAGAATAAAAAGACGTTAGAGTTTATAAGAGAGATTTTAGATGATGTCAGGGTTTTAACCGCAAGGGTAGCCGATGAGACGCAACTATGACGACGAGGTATATAAGGAGTGGAGGAGGCGTGTTCGCAAGAGAGATGGTAACATGTGTCAAATGCCACAATGTGGTTATAAGAAATATTTACAGGTACATCATATTAGAAAGTGGTCAAACGCACCGAGTTTAAGATATGACGTTGATAATGGTATTACTTTATGTAAAAACTGTCATAACAGGGTTAATAAATGTGAAGCACTATATCAGGGGTTATTTATGGATATAGTAAGATGGAAGAGTGACAAACGTGGCTAGAAAAGATCAAAAATATACGGTCATAAGAGACACAAGAGAACAACAGGGGTATACGTTTAATAAGTTTGAGCGTTGCCAAGGGATGGTTACAAGAAAACTTGATACGGGAGATTATTCTATCCTAGGACTAGAGGATAAGATATGTGTTGAGAGAAAAGGGTCTATAGAGGAATTAGCACTTAACCTTGGGAAGAATAGAGATACCTTCCTTAGGGAGGTAAAACGTATGAAGGGGTTTCCACATCGGTTTATTGTCTTAGAATTTTCTCTACAGGAATTAATGGATTTTCCTAATCAAAGCAGGATACCGGCACGTCTAAAGGAGTCCGTAAAGATTACCGGTAAGTTTATTCTTAAGTCGTTAATGGAGATTCAACTTAATAATGATGTACACATAGTTTTTTGTGATAACAAAGTTAATGCCTTTTTATATATAAATAGTTTATTTAAAAGGTTAATCGAAAAATATACCATTAAGGAGACAACTTGATGGAGAATGTAGTGGAAATGATTAGTGATATACATAATTATTCTATAAATGTTCACTCAAGGGAAATATACCTACACAGTCAAATGACACACAACGACGGAGAAGACCCCGGGGTTGATTATAGAATGGCTTCTACACTTATTAAAAACGTTTCCATTTTAGATTCTTTAAGCAATAAATCTATTGTTATACGCATGGTTAGTATCGGTGGTGAGGTAAATAGTGGTATGGCTATTTATGACTGTATTAGTGCAGCACGGTCTCACGTAACTATTATCTCGTATGCACAAGCAGAGTCTATGAGTGGCATTATATTGCAGGCAGCAGATAGCCGTGTATTAAGTCCTAATTGTTATTTCATGGCACACTTCGGCTCCACAGAGTACTCTGGTAACTATCTTGATGCACAAGCTTCTGCCAAAATGGAAAAGTCTATGTGTAATACAATGTTAGATATATACTCCGAAGGCTTAATTAACTCGGAGTTTTTTAAGACTAGTTATCCCAAAAACTCAACACCCGAAAAGGCCCGTAGTTATTTATTAAGAAAACTAAAAGGGGGCGATTGGTATTTAAATCCAAGTGATGCCATCTACTATGGATTCGCTGATAGCATACTGGGGGATCAGAGTGTCAAATAAAGAACTAAAGAGAATAGATGATGCTTGGTTAAATATTAATGTATCCGAAGATGATATATTTAATCCCATGTCCATATTGTCACACAGGGATGATGATTTTCACCTGAGGTTAACATGGTTAATGACCCGCCCTGAATACTTTTCCTTTTTATGTAAATATATATTAAATATTAAAATCCTTCCCTCACAGGCTTTAATGCTGTGTGAGATGTGGAACCGTAAGTTTCCTATGTTAATAGCAAGTCGTGGGTTTGGTAAATCTTTTGTCTTATCTGTTTATTCTATTTTACGTGCTTTATTAATTCCTGGGCGAAAAGTTGTTATTGTTGGGGCAGCGTTTCGTCAATCGAAAATTCTCTTTGAGTATATGGAAACTATATGGAGAAACTCACCTATCCTTAGAGATATGTGTGATAGTAATAGCAGTCCTCGTAAGGAAATTGACCGCTGTGTAATGAGGATTAACGAAAGTAGGATAACAGCACTACCTCTCGGTGACGGACAGAAGATTCGTGGACAGAGAGCTAATGATATTATCAGCGATGAATTTGCTTCTATACCTCGTGATATCTTTGAAACGGTCGTTGCTGGTTTCGGCGTTGTTGCTGCAGACCCTATTGAAAATGTTAGAAAGATAGCAGCAAAAAAGAAAGCAGAAGAATTAGGTATTGAGCTTAATAAAGAAGATGTAGCTATGATTAATAATGATAACCAAATCATATTATCTGGTACGGCTTATTATGATTTTAATCACTTTGCTGCATATTGGAAGAAGTGGCGTGCAATAATTAATAGTGGTGGGGAAAGAAATAAACTTAGAGAAGTGTTTAACGGCGAAGATCCACCAAAGGAATTTGACTGGACACAATATTCGGTTATTAGGATGCCATACGAGTTGTTACCTGAGGGTTTCATGGATGCGTCTCAGGTTGCTCGATCCAAAGCAACGGTTCATACTGGTATTTATCAAATGGAGTACGGTGCGGTGTTCACTAGGGACTCACAAGGCTTCTTTAAGAGAACATTGATTGAATCTTGTGTCTCTTCTGATATTGAGATAATTAAAGACAGTCAAGGTAATGATATTATTTTCGAAGCAAGATTGATGGGGGATAGTAAAAAGAGATATGTATTTGGTGTAGACCCTGCTTCTGAAGTTGATAATTTTTCTATTATAGTTATTGAGCTTAACGGGGATCATAGAAGAATAGTTTACTGTTGGACCACGACAAGGTCAGAACATAAAAACAGGGTTAAAAAAGGACATGTATCTGAGACGGACTTTTATTCTTATTGTGCTCGTAAAATACGTGATCTTATGAAACTATTTAATTGTGTACATATTGCTATGGACGCTCAGGGTGGCGGGATTGCTGTTATGGAATCATTACATGATAATGATAAGATTCAATTTGGAGAGGTTGCTATCTGGCCTGTTATTGATGAGGATAAACCGCAGGATACCGATGATGAGCGTGGTTTACATATTCTTGAGATGTGCCAGTTTGTTAGATATGAGTGGCTTGAAGAGGCAAATCACGGTCTTAGGAAAGACTTTGAAGATAAGGTTATCATATTTCCTAAGTTCGATTCTATATCACTTGGTTTATCGAATATTGAGGATGACCTTAAGGGTAGAATGTATGACACATTAGAAGAGTGTGTAATGGAAATCGAAGAATTAAAAGATGAGTTATCTATGATTCAGATGACTCAAACACCCGCAGGGAGATCACGATGGGACACTCCCGAGGTCATTGTATCTGCTGGTAGAAAGTCAAAGTTAAGGAAAGACCGTTATTCAGCATTGATTATGGCTAATATGGCAGCACGTATCATTGACCGCACCCCAGATGCCGCAACATATGATTTCTACGGCGGTTTTGCTACTCTGCCCGATTCAGATAATAAACCAAAAGGCGATCTATTTACTGGTCCCGCTTGGTTTCAAGACGCTATGAAAGACGTTTATTAAACACTAATATGATTTTAGTGTATAAATTGTCATAGTCGGATTCATAATTGGATTGTTAGTCTTTTAATGCAATAGAGGTATATCATGTCTGAAAAAAGCTCTGTAGTAACGTGGAGTGACGAGTCAAGTAAAACGGTTGCCATGGAAGCGTTTGCCGATTCTATGGGGTCTTATGACGGTGTTTCTAAAGGTAACCATAGAAGCTTTCTAGATATTGAAACAAATAAATCGGTACGTCCTGGATTTACACACAATGATTACTATGCTTTTCGCCCGTTAGAACAAATCCCTGGCAAGAAAAAAGAAGCTATCAGAATGTGTATGGATGCCTATGACAAAGTGGGCATTATACGTAATATAATTGACTTGATGGGTGACTTTGGTAGTCAGGGTATTAATATAGTTCACGAAAACAAAAGCGTTGAAAAGTTCTTTAAGCAATGGTTTAGAAAGGTTGACGGAAAAGAAAGGTCTGAAAGATTTCTTAATAATCTATATCGGGCGGGACAGGTATTCATATACAGAAGCGATGCCAAAATCACACCTGCTATCAACAAATTCTTGAAATCCCTTGCTAGTGATGTGGTCGTAAAAATTCCTACGACAAAAAAGAATCTTATACCTTGGCGTTATAATTTTCTTAATCCCCTTACTATAGACTTAAAAGATGGCAATTTGAATATGATGCTTGGTAGGCGTAAATTTGAAGTATCGAGTAGGACTTTTGTAGACAACTTTCAAAAGGAGGCCGTACTCACAAATGCCTTTGACACACTACCAACAGAGATTAAAAACCTAATGAAGAAGGGGGCCAAGACCATTCCCCTTGATGAAGACAAGTTGTCAGCATTTTATTACAAAAAGGATGATTGGGATCAGTGGGCAAACCCCATAACGTATGCAATCCTTGATGATATTGTAATGCTGGAAAAGATGAGACTGGCAGACCTGTCTGCATTAGACGGTGCTATCTCAAACATTAGACTCTGGACTTTGGGCGATTTCGAACACAAAATCCTTCCAACCAAAGCTGGGGTAGATAAGCTTAGAAATGTACTTGCGTCCAACGTGGGTGGTGGAACTATGGAATTAATATGGGGACCAGAACTTAAATACACAGAATCCAATAGCCAAGTCTATAAATTCTTAGGTTCCGAAAAGTACCAGTCTGTATTAAATAGTATCTATGCCGGGTTAGGCGTGCCCCCAACACTCACAGGAATGGCAGGTAACGGTGGGGGCTTTACTAATAATTTTATATCCTTAAAAACCCTCGTTGAACGCCTTCAATATGGCCGCGACCAATTGACAAAATTTTGGAATCATGAGATTGATATTGTACGTAGATCTATGGGTTTCAGAAAGCCCGCAAATATTATTTTTGATCAGATGACACTTTCAGATGAAGCTGCTGAGAAAAACCTCTTATTACAATTAGCTGACAGAAATATTATTAGTCACGAGACTATTCTTGAGAGATTCAAAGAGGTTCCTGCTGTTGAAAAAACAAGACTTAATAGAGAGATTAAGTCCAGGGAAGAAGAAAAAATGCCCGAAAAAGCTGGGCCTTTTCATAATCCGAACCAAAAACAGGATTTGGAAAAAATGGACAAACAACACGAGTTTGATGTTGAAACCAAAAAAATCGACATTGATGCTAAACCTAAACCAGTAAATACTACTACTAAAAAGCCTAGCTCTCCCAATGGCAGACCTCTTCTTAAGAAGGATCAGACCAAAAGAAAGAAACGTGTTGATACACCAAAGAGTAAACCCGGCGTTGCTGAGATGTTTGTATGGGCTGGTAAGTCATTTGATACTATATCTGATATTACTAATACTGCCTTTCTTGCTATAAATGAAAAGACTAATCTTAGAAAGCTTACTAAGGCCGAAGTTGTTAAACTTGAAGAAATGAAATTACAGGTTTTATCTAATGTAGAATTAATGTCTGAAGTTACACCAAAGGTTATTTCTTCTATTATAGGCTCTAGTAAAACTATGCCTATTGAGTTTAATAACACTATAAAAAGTAATAACATAAATACTACAGAAATGAGTATGGAAGACTATAAAAAGCATGTTATAGCGGCCTTCGTGGAGTTTGTGTTAGGGGAAAATTCTTAGTAATTTAGAAAAAATCTTAAATTTGTGTATAATTTATAGAGGTTAAAAAATATGAGTAAAATACAGGTTTTTAATAGAGAAATAGAGGATGGTATTGCTGATTCTGTAAAGAGTCAGGCTTCCGTCGCTTATCTTACCCCCGTTACGAATTATAAATTAGACGTAAACGCAGAACAGCAAGAGATTGATAAACTCTCTTTAAAAATTCAGGCTGAGAATAAAGACCAAATAGACCTTTACTACCTTGAGTCGGTTTTAGTTTCAACTAATTGGAATAAGAACGACGATGTATTTTTGCCTAACGTAACTTGGGCTGCAAGAAATACACCAGAAGATAAACAGTTTAACTTTATGCACAATGAGAACGATATCATTGGGCATATCACCGGTAGTTATGTTGTTGACAGAGATGGTAATAAAGTCCCTAATGATACAGAAACGCCTCCTTCTGATTTTGATATTATAACGCGGGCTGTTCTTTATAATAGTTGGACACAAGAAGACAATAGAGACAGGATGAATAAAATCATCTCTGAACTGGATGAGGGGAAATGGTTCGTCTCTATGGAGTGTCTATTTGCAGGCTTTGACTATTCAGTAATAGACCCATTAGGTAATAAAAAGCTTGTAACTAGAAACGAAGAGTCGGCATTTTTAACTAAACATCTTCGGTCCTATGGTGGTACTGGAGAATATGAAGGTTATAAAGTTGGTCGTGCTCTAAGTAATATATCTTTTTCCGGCAAGGGTTTGGTGTCAAATCCTGCTAATCCTAGAAGTATAATTTTAAATTCTAAAAGTGTCGCCTTTAATGTAGACACTCACTCTTTAATAGGAGAAACTGAAATGGCAGATTCTAAAGTCTTGGAAGGGCAGTTGGCTGAAGTCAAAGATCAGCTCGCTACAGTTACTAATGAAAATGAAGCCCTTAAGTCTGAAATTACAGAACTCAAAGTAACTACTTCTAAAGTAGAAAGTCTGGAAGCCAGCGTTGGTGAAAAGGATACTTTGATTCAGGATACTATTGTTGATCTGAAAGCTGCTAACGACAAGGTTAAGGAATTGACCGATTCCCTTGCTGAGATTCAGGCAACTGTAGATGAACAAAAAGAAGAACTGAAGAAGAAAGAAAAAGAAGAAAAGTTTCGAAAGAGGCAGGCCGCACTGGTAGAAGCCGGTTTTGACACTGACGAAGTAGAAGCTAATCTGGCATCGTTTGATGCTCTGGATGATGAAGCTTTTGATTCTATTGTAGCTCTTTATTCTAAAAAGACCGAAGCTGTTACGGAATCTAAAAAAGATACGGTCACTGAGGCTTCAGAAACAGAAGAAGTCGAAACTGAAGAAGCTGAAGCAGAAGTAGAAGAAGAACTTTTGGACGATGTGAAATCTGATGAAGTTACCTTCGTAGAAGCTGGTGAAAACACAACTGATACAATTAGGGAAAAGACTTCGGCTTGGATCGCACAGGCGGTTTTTAACCACAAGTAATATAAGTTAATATTTAATTCAAACACATAGGAGAAAGTGAAATGGCTCTTAAAGCAGATAGACATGAAGAAACTACTGATATCTCGTTTTTCTACAATACGGGAACAGCAACTCGTGGGGGTGTTGTAATTTATGACACTTCTCAAAACACAGCTTCTGGTGCAGCTATGGACCAAGGTGCAAACCTTGTTAAGTACAAAGCTTGTGCTGATACTGACATTCCAGTTGGTATTCTTATGAATGATGTTGTTAATAAAGACCTGACGAGAACTCACCTCAATGAACACAAAGATGAAGTTCAGCAGGGTGGAAAAGTTACTATTCTCACAAAGGGTTGGGTTGTGACGAATAACGTTACTGGTACACCTACCCCAGGTCTTATGGCTTATGCCGATACCGTAACTGCTGGAAATATTACAGCAACAGTTCCGGGGCTTGGTCCTGGTTCTGGTAACCGAGCAGTTGGTCGTTGGATGTCTTATAAAGACTCTGACGGTTATGCTAAATTGTCTGTTAATCTTCCTAATCACGGTGGAAACTAAGCCGTAGATAATTTTTAATATTTAAAATCCATTCATAAAGGAGAATTTTAATATGTCTTACACAGATAAAACGCCAGATGCTGATATCCTCGAATTGCTGGTTAAGTCCGGTAATACTGATATGAACGTAGCATTGGCTGCACAGAGAGAGTTTGCCAAGGCACTTGAGTTGCCCCTTCGTAAGGGTGTTCTTAATGGTGATATTCTTGGTAATATCTTTGAAACGATTCCTATCGGCCCAGGAGCCACAGCAGAGTATCCATTGGATCTTCTGTCTCCAGGTCTTGAAGGCGATCATATTGCCTATACGAACCCTCAGCACGGTGCAATTCCTGAACGAGCGGTCGAAGGCGACTATGTGACCATTCCGACCTACTCTATCACGAACTCCATTGACTACCTCTTGAGGTATGCCCGTGAGGCTCGTTGGGATATCGCTTCTCGTGCTATGCAGGTTATGGAAGCTGGTTTTGTTAAGAAGATGAACGATGACGGTTGGCATACCCTGTTGGCAGCTGGCGTAGATCGTAACATCTTGGTTTATGACGGTGACGCTACATCGGGAATGTTCTCTAAGAGACTGATTTCCCTGATGCAGACTGTGATGCGAAGAAATGCCGGTGGAAACACGGGTTCTCTTAATCGTGGTCGTCTTACCGACCTGTATCTCTCTCCAGAAGCTCTGGAAGACATTCGTAACTGGGGTCTTGATCAGTTGGATGAAACCTCACGTAGAGAAGTCTATGTGGCTGCTGAAGACGGTGCTCCGATTACACGTATCTTTGGTGTGAATCTGCACGATCTTGATGAACTTGGTGAAAGCCAGGAATATCAGACGTTCTACACTGGTAGCCTTAGTGGTGCTGTTCAGGCTAGCGACCTTGAATTGGTTGTTGGTATTGATCAGTCTTCTAACGACAGTTTCGTTATGCCCGTTAAGCAGGCTTTGGAAACGTTCGAAGATCCAGCGATGCACCGTAAGCAACGAGTTGGTTTCTATGGATGGCAGGAACAAGGATTTGGCGTGCTTGATAACAGACGTGTCATCCTTGGCTCATTCTAATAGAAAGCTTATAATAGTTATTTTCATGTTTACGTTTCAACGTTAAACAGACTATGAATAAATAGAGGGGTTTCTTTTAGCCCCTCTATTTTTTGCAATGTTTTGTCTCTTATGGTTTCAAACAGGATAAAAAATGGCATTTTGGTGTATAATAATATGAACCGTCTTGTTAATACCTTGCGGAGTTAAGCCTTAAATGACAAAGCAAACCTGTATTGCAAGTGATATATACATAGCTACAATATTATCTACAGTAATTTATAATGTAGAAAATACTAAACATTGGTCTGAAAAAAGCACATATTTTGATAGAGGGATCTTGTATACAAAAAGTGTTTACCTTAAAAGAAACCTTATAGGTAAAGAGGGCCTGTTGGATATTGGCTATTATATTTCAGACGATACTCTATTCTTAGTTTATTCTGGTACTGAAGCTCTTGAGTTTTGGTTATATAACACAGATACTGATACCAAAATACATAATGGTATAAATTTTCACGAGGGTTTTTTAAACCTTGCTAAAGAAGTTTCTAAAGCATTAACTCATGAAGATTTTGTTAATAAACTAATAAAAGATAATAATATAAGAAGAGTTGTTCATTGTGGTCATAGTACTGGCGGTGCAATTGCAGGTATTATGCCCGTTTTAATATCTAAAGGTCAAACAGACCATTTAATTATAGACTATGGAACTCCTAAATACTTATCAGATCAACCCTTAGGGTTTAGATATCCCTTTTATAGATTACGTTTTCAAGAGATTTGGGATATAGTACCCTGTATTCCTTTAACATGGAGGGGACCACTTCCGGGCTTTCATAATTTCGGAGAGGTGAAATATATTAATTCTTTTAGGTATGTGAAAAAATTACCTTGGTATCGGTCGTTTGTATTTTTTATTAAATATATTAGATCTATTTATAAAAGAGGTGTAATAGATGAAGCTATATCTCATCACCGAATGGGAAACTATGCTTCTGTAATAATTTCAAATCCTTCATATCAGTAATGGAACCATTATGAGATATCTTCTGTTGTTATTATTAATGATAACACAAACGCAGGCACAGGAGGTTCCAGCTTATTTGATTAAATCAACTTCTAATTGTTATCAAGGTAGATGTACAGAACAGTTTGGTACAGGAATTTTAATTAAGATAAAAGATGGGCACGGTTGGTTTTTAACGGTTAAACATGTTGTAGCAGGTAATCCTTCTGTTTTATTAGGTGATCATTATTATAAGCTTTCTGTTATACAAGAATGGAACTCTCCGGGTATAATTCCTGACGGTATAACTTTATTAAGGACCGTGGAACCCGTTCCCTCAAGTGATGGTAGAGGATATCCTTCACATTATTTAAGAAACAGAGCACCGCAACCTGGCGATAAAGTGTGGATAATAGGATTTCCGTTTAAGGAATATAAATATAAATCTACAATAGTTACTGAAGTTAATAGTGTCAAATTTATGACACGGGCACATTTAGAACAAGGGTCTTCTGGTGGATTGGTTGTATACCAAGCTGATAATAGTTTAGCGGGTGTTATTCACGGATATGTAAACGATACACAAGAGGGTGTTAACACCAGGGGTGATTATATTTATGGTAAGATGACCTCTCTGTTTAGTGAATTACTTCCTAAAGACGCTGAAAGATCTCCAGATACTGACCCTCATCCAGACCCCGGTATAGTTGATAAACCAAAACCAAAACCAACACAGGGTATAACTAAAAAAGAATTAGAAAGTACTATCAAGAAATGGAAGCTTGAACAGGATAAAACTTTAAAGGAGTCTTTACAGGTTATCATTTCTGAAAATCAAGCCCAACATGAGGTTCGAAAACAGGAGATCCAACAAAATAATGAGGAGAGTCTAGATCAATACAGTGAATTAAAAGACATCTTATCAAACATCGGTGATCAGTTTAATCAAGTGTCAGACGAACAAAGTGAACAGATTGAAGATATAAAGAAGAAGAACAAAACGTTTCAGGAAAAGTTTTGGGAAAAAATAGAGAACCCGGATTCAGATTATTTTAAACCACGGTCAGAAGGCACTACGCCTTACACGGCACCAAACGTCGTTGAAAATCCTGTGGTTATTCCTGAAAAACCGCTATACATTCCAGAGGATGTAATTTTAAAGGAGGATGGTAATGATTCTGGTTTATTTTCATCGGTTGGTAAATCGATGTTAGGTATTCCGTGGCTTTCGATACTAGGTGGACTCGGAGTGGCTATCCCAGGTGGGGCAGCAGGATTCTTAGCTTTAAAGGGATTAAGTTTATTATTATCCAGAAAAAGGGGTAATGACGAAAAAGATGGTGACGAAAGAAAGGAGTTTGGAGAATCTGGTGATAATACTCAACAACCCATGTTTCAAGTTCCAAAAAGAGACGTTACTGAAGCCAAACAAATCCTTGGTCTTCGACAATATGAGCAGCGTGAACCAGTACTTGATGCGTTGCGAGGAGTCCTTTTCCAGGATGAACTTCAGAACAACCCTGACAAACCACTCAAAGATGCCGTCAACGCCGTCAACGATAGATTTAATCAAATAGCACCAATAACTACACAACACGAAGTGCAAACTAGAAACGCACAAAAATAACTTTTATTTCATAGGAGAAATATCATGGCTGAACAGGTAACAGTTGGCAATTTCACGGGTATGATTACTACTTTCAAGAACCAGTCTATCTTACTCGGTATGCGACCTTGTGTCGATTTACTTCACGAAATCGTTGGTAACGACGAATTCAACAATAGGGTTGGTACTGATAATAGTACCAAAGAACATATGACGCAGCTTATTGCTGCTTGTGATAAGACACGTAGAATTATCACTTATAATCCAGAGAGCATTGATATTCAATCGGTGATTGATGCGGATGTTTCTCAGGAACCTTCTCTGAAGCCTATCAATCTTGATAATATTCAGATGTCTTCAACACCACTATTGGAACTTCCTTGGCTGTTTGATGGTACAGATCCAAACCTTCCGTTATGGGAAGACCTTCAGTTTCGTAATGGTATTGGCGGAATGCTTTATGGTGCTGCTTCCAGTGTTATTGTCCAGTACACACGCCTGGAAAGTCGTAACCGTAGTTATATGATCACTGTCAATGACAGCTTGAGAATGTATTCTATGATGCAGACATTCCGCGATCTCTGTGATAGGTTCCTTGGTCACGATAACCAGGTTGACATTGCTCAGCCACTGGCTACTGACGAACCTACTAACAATCCTCCCCCTAACCGTCTTGGCGGTCAGGCGATTGCTTTTGGCACTAGCACACAGAATACAAATTCTTAAAAAATAACAGTTGGATTTAAATCCCTCTTTATTTTAGGGGTCGTCTTCAAATTTTGGGGATGACCCCTTTTTTGTGTATAATACACTGTAACTATATAGAAATTTTAGGAAATTTTTACAGGAGAACCATATGGCAGCTTTATCAGATTATTTAGAATCTGGATTGCTACACCACATTTTTCGTGGTGAAACTTTCAATAAACCCTCTGGAATAGCTATTGCTTTGACAAGCGGTGTTCCACGTGACTCAGATACAGGGTTTACTATACCAGAATTACCCTCTGGCATTGGTGCTACTGATACTGGGTATACACGTATTAATCTTGGTAACCCGGTTGATAGTGGAAATGTTAAGTGGAATTATTCATCAGCTGACAATGCAGTTGGCAGTGGTGTAATAAAAAATGCTAGTTCGTACCTGTTTGATACTGCCCTTACAGATTGGGGCTGGGTTTCTGGTATTGCTATTTGTGATAACGCAACCCCAGGTAATGGCAATGTACTTATGCACGCAACACTTGATAATCCGCGAATAATCTATACTGGAGATAGTGTTAAGTTTGATGCTGATACACTTCAAATAAGCTTCAAATAGGAAAATTAGATGATTTTAAGTAAAGCGGATTTTCTAACAAATTTAGCAACATTATTACCAGATAATTCTTCACAGCTTATTTCACCGCTGGATGTAAGAACGATTTTTACGGATCTGGTAGATTCTATAAATTCATTAGGATCTGAAGCTGGTAACCTATCAGCTCCAAATGTTGGTAGTTTTGATTCCAGAACAACTCTCGTTGGCGATGGGGCTATAGCTAAAAGAGACCTTATCGGAAGGTCTAATGACTATAATTCCGCTTTTGGTTACTATGCTCTTAACGGTAATTATGACGGTGTAAAAAACACTGCTATTGGTGCCACAGCACTTTCGTGCAATTTATACGGCGATCATAATGTAGCGGTTGGTTTTAATGCTCTCGCAGGAAACACAACGGGTTCTGGTAATGTTGGTATTGGTAATTTTGCTTTACAATCAAATCAAACAGGAATATTTAATATTGCCCTTGGGCATGGTGCTGGGCATTATGTAGGTAATTCAAGTTATAATTTCTACGTAGGTGCCCATGAAGTAGACTTTGATGATATATGTGACCCTGCTATAAATTCTGGACAATTACCATTACTGTTTGGTGATTTAAAAAATAAAAAACTTGTTATTGGTAACAATGTCCTTCACGATTACGGTGCTTTACAAGTATCTGGTGGTGTATCACCGACTCATAATGATGCATTTACTTTAGGTCATTATTTATACAATTGGAAAGGTGCTCATATTTCCAGTGGGATAATTTATCCCGATTCTGGTAATTTGCACTTTATAAAATCTGATCCCAATGGTGTTCAAACGGTTGTTGCCGTTATGGATGGTAACGGAAAAGTTGGTATAGGTACGGAGACCCCATCTGGTGATAATGGAATATTAACAGTAGCGGGTAACATTGTTCCAAATGAAGACGCAATATATGCATTAGGTCAACCCGGTTTAAGATGGGACGGATTCTTTAATGATATCGTAGTTAGTGGTTTAGCAACACTTAATGATGTTAATTATAATACTATTAATGAATGTTTATATGATTGTAAAACTTTACACCTTGCAACAAGTGGGTTTTGTGATCCAAGCACTAGCGGTTTAACGGGCGGTGCTCTATGTGGATACTTAAGTGACGGAGCATTAGACGGTGCTGGTTTTGAAGTGCATTCCAGTGGTAGTACTTATACTAGAGATTATAGATTTATATTTAGAGAACCAGATCAATCTCTTACATGCCTAGAAGTTGATAGTAATTATGCAAGATCCCGTTGGGAATCTAATATATCAATCGCAGTAACAGACGGTTTACATATAGGAACACAACGTGTACATAGTCCTGGTAAACTCTCTTTAGTTACTGAGAGTGGTTGTTACGGTTTATTTATAAGACCTTTAGATGATAGCTCTGGCAATATAGCGTTTCTTGGTGCTGAAGATCATCTTAATGCTTATGCATACAAACAATCTGTTAACCTTGTGGGTCCGTCTGGTGGTAGTGATTATTTTGCTACTATAAGCACAGTCAACTCTGGGGTTTCTGTCGGATTAGATCTTGCCACTCGTATATCTGGCGACATGGTTGGGTTTGGACTTCAAAACAATGACGATCTTGATACATCAACCGCTAGATTTTCTCTTAGAACATATGATAATACAGGTTTAGTACTTGAATCTGTTAATGTGTTAAGAACAGATGGTAAAGTTGGTATTACAGATATATCCAGAGCTTCTGGGGATGCTGCCATTATACCCGCCGCCCTGTTTAATGTTCAGGGTGATAACAGCTGTAGTGTTAGATTTTCAAGTAGTGGGTTGGCTACCTCTTCACTAGATATTATTGGTAACGGTAATGCAAGAGCTTCAGGTCTTCAAATAGTATATAACCCACAAACTAGAATTATTGACTTTGCTACCATTAACTTACTTGATAATGTTGGTAAAGAGGATGCATTTATATCGGCTACTAGTGGTGGTTTGGTTGGTATTGGTCTATTAAGAGATGGCACCACCAGACGTGTTACACCCTTTGAGCCATTAGTAATTTCACATACTGTTCCAAATAGTGGTACGGTTGCTATTAATGAACAAACACTGGCACCAGCTGCCACAGCAGATTTTGGAAAACTATACGTTAAGCCCAGAGTAGCCACTGGTCAAACACAGGCGATATTTTTCTTAGACGATGCTGGTAATGAATTTAACCTTGTGAAGAATTCTGTTGAAGGCGAAGACGGAGTTTATGGAGATGAACGTGGAAACACTTATGCTGGAACAAAATCACCCGCAGCTCTACCAACGGTTTCTGCTCATCATAACACAACTCTCGGTCATTACGCTCTTAACTCTGTTACTACAGGTTCTGGTAACGTTGCTATAGGTAGTGGGGTATTAAGATTATTAACAACGGGGGTACTTAATACTGTTATTGGGGGCGGTGGATTAGAAGTTTCTACAGCTTCATCATATAATACTATCATTGGTCCTAAAAACCTTACAGCAACAACCGCTGCGAATGGTAATATATTCCTTGGTTATGGTAATGTAGAAACATTTGCCTCTACAGTTGATAATGCTATTGTTATAGGGACTGGCATAAGTAATACTACAGATATGGATGATTATTACTTAGCTATTGGTTTTGGATCAGACCCATTAATTACGGGTTCTCTCGGTGGTGGAACAAGAAAGTTTGTAGTTAACAGTGGTAGTATTGATATTGCCAGTGCTAATGACACACAAACTATGTCTATGTATCCAGCTTATTCTGGATCAAGAGATGTTTCGGTAATAGATATTATAGACGGATTTAATCCGTTAAATGTTGACGGTTTAGTATCTGTTAGGTTTACAAACTCTATCGGGCAAACCCGTACACTTATGAACTGGGATCATTCTGCTTCGGGAATGACCAATATTCCGTCTTATGTTAGTTCTGGAGACCCCAGACCGTTTGTTCAGGTAGAGGGTGATGTAAGGGTTAGGGGTGCTGTAAGTTTTGCTGATGGTACTTATATTGACAGTGCTGGTGGGTTAACCGTTTACGGCGGAACTGGAATAAGAAAATCCGAACTGGTTTATGGTGATGTATTACATCTTGATTATACAAATTTAGCTGAAGCTTCTACGTTAACCACATCTGTTGGTACTAGTGATAGTTACTTAGCTTTAGAAGTAACTGAGGGTATGAGCCACTATGTTGGTAAAATTAGTCTTCAAGGTTTATCTAATTATGTTGGTAGTGGATTTGCGAGTGTAGCTAATAATTGCAATTTAGTATTCTCTGACAACGAAAATACTATAGATACAGTTAATAATAGTGGAACCGTGTTTATTGGTTGTGGTGTTGGGACTGCTGCGACCGGATGGAAACATGGCGTTATTATTGGTGGTGAGGCTGGGGTAGATTCTACTACACCAAACGTCGGTCTTGCTACAGATACGCCCGTTGTCTTTATCGGTTATCGTGCTGGTAGAGATTCCGACAATATATCTAACTCTATATTTATTGGTACTAATGCTGGCTATCTAGCTACAGGTGCTGAGTCTTCTGTATTTATTGGACAAAGTGCCGGTGTAAGTGCGACCAATAGTGATTCTATAGGCATCGGTCAACACGCACTTAGGGGTTCTACTGGTAGTAGTGAGGGTGGATCTGGTAATATTGAAATTATTACAGGTATGCTTGATAATGAAAGATTAATGTACGGGCAAGGAACTAAGTCGGGTAGGCTCAATATACAAAATGCTATTGCTGGATTTGCTAATCATCGTAGAATTTCTATTGGTGATGCTATTCTTAATCCAGACGCACCTTTATCCGCTAGATTAGATACTTCTCTAGTGGGTCACAATGGTTTAGATGTAATTCAAACCTGGTATTGTAATGATACCAAGGTTGCTCAAATTACATGTTCTGGTGAATTTCAACATCTTTCTTTACCTCACATTATTGAAGGTTTTGCTCTAAGTGGTATACCATATGCTGCTGGATATAATTCTCCATCTAGTGGTCAAATTAGAACAAAGAATGATTCATTTCTTGATGCTGGAGATTATTATATCACCAACCGTGATTCTACATTGACTATAGTAAGTGGGTCTTTTGTTGTAGCACATAGATTAAACCAAGAGTATAGACCAATTTGGGTTAGCTGTTCTGGAGCTGCTTAATGGCTAGTACAACGGTTAAACCTAATGCTGACGGAACTGGAGCTACTGATTGGACTATTTCTGGTGGTCCATCTACTAGATGGGAAGCTATAAATAATACTGTTGCATCAGCAGATGACACAGATTACATATCTAATCTAGTCTTAGAACTGGATCCAAATGAATCAATATTCTTAGGTTGGGGAGATATGCCAGCGGAATTTGATGTTGCTTCAGCGGTATCGGTTGAAATCAGAGAGCAAGTAGGAAATACAAGTAACGCAGAAATAAGATATAGAATATACCAATCTGATGAATCAACAGCTCTAACCAATGAAATAACCCACAATACCGCAGGAAATTTCTCTACATCTTTTGCTAATAAAACTCTCAGTTTCACTATAACCGGAGCCACTACCAAAACAGCCTGGGACGGGGCCAGGATTCGAATTCTTCATATAGGTAATGCAAACTTCGATGTGGATGTGGACATCTCTGAAATAGAGATGACAGTAACTTATACGGCAGCAGCTGCAGAACAATCAAATTGTATTCCATGTATATGCTCAGGGGTTCCTGTTCCGGCAAGCGGATCTTGCTGTTGGTTTAATTATACAACATGGACCGTTGAATGTGAAGAATGGACTACTGAGGCTAATTGTTTAACACAGTTTACAAACGGTTATTGGTCACCAAATGCAAACTGCCCAAGTGAAGTAAGCTGCTCTGGACAGGTTTACCCACCTGATCCAACTACTACTACAACAACTACAACGACCACTACTACTACAACGACCACTACGACTACTACTACAACTACTACGGCAGAACCAGACTGTTGTGATTGGGATGGTAACGGTGTGTTATTTATTAGTGGAGAGTGTTTCTTTGCTGAGCCCGCAATGTGGGTAGAGAGTCCTGAGAATACCTGGACACTAAGTACAACTACCGATTGCGGAGACCCTGTTGATTCTACTATTACCTGTGACCCACTTGAGGATGATCTAGATCTTAAATGGACATTAACCAGTTTCGATTTTCCCTGTGCCAGTACTCCAACTAGTACGGGCACTATAGAGCCCGGTGCTTGTGATGAACCTCCTATTTGGGTAGTGGCTTTTGATGATCTAACAGGATGTCAATGTTGTACAACCTGTATGTATCCACAAGCAGCATTTCCATTTCCATCACTTACTGCGGGGGCAGTAGCTGATTCTGGTGCATCATGTGTTGCAACGTCTCCATCTGCTGATTATGTAGATGACTGGAAATTTGACGGTGCTACTAATGATAATGATTATATATATTCAAACTTTTGTTCTACTTTTTCATTTTCCTTTGAAGATTTTTCAGACACAGCATTTGATTTTGAATCAGCACTTTCAGCCAGTATTAGATTTAGATATGGAATGGTTACCGCTGAAAGTCCCGTTTATGGAAGTGGTTATATACCAGTAACATTTAGTATAACAGGACCAACAGCTACGGCTCCTTCTGTAAATCTTACTTTTGATGAAAATGATGGTGGAATATGTGATTTTGTGTGGAGAGAAATAACGGTTCCTATGACTATCACGGGTTTTAATACAAAAGCAGGTTGGGATGATTTAGAGCTTGATATATTTAGTCCCGATGATGTCGATGATTATGTGTGGCTAGATGATCCCGGCGGCCCTGGAGATCCAATATGTGCAGGAGGAGCAAACGGCATGAAAGTTGCTATATCGGCTATTTGTATAGACGTGGTAGCAGACAATACCCCATGAAAGGAAAACATGAAACTAACAATAGGACTTCCATATTGTAATGACTACGATGGAATTTATTTTACAATACAGGATATAAGGAAAGAGTTACTTTTTAACGGTAGAGAGGATTTATTAAATAG
>Ga0114999_10001647_pt1 | contig 30770 bp, 29 predicted proteins | sample ArcticOcean_MG_C_3_FD_89820 | JGI IMG/M metagenome (GOLD analysis project Ga0114999, IMG submission 89820) | Marine microbial communities from western Arctic Ocean - ArcticOcean_MG_CB8_126 | ecosystem: Environmental > Aquatic > Marine > Oceanic | place: Arctic Ocean: Canada Basin | collected...
CGACTTGCATGCATTATGCGCGCCGCCAACGTTCGTCCTGAGCCAGGATCAAACTCTCCGTAAAGTTGACGTTCTTTCTGTCCACTGTTCAGTTGTTAAGGTGCCGACCTGAAAGAACGTTGTTCTCCCAAGGCAGAAGACTAATGTTATGACCCGGATAAACAGGGTGTCAACAGGAATTCAGAGTAAATCTAACCAGAAGATTCAACTCTTTTTCAGTACACTAATTAGGTTGCGACTCGAATCCACCTATTTTCTGTGCTCGCACAATCCAGACATACGTACATAATTCACTCGAGATTAGACGCAGCGCGCACGCGAGCACACACCGACGCACACACGCATGCACGACCTACAGCGATTTACAATTTTCTACGGTTACAGATAACCAATTTTAAGGACTGCGCATCAATGGCAAGGAACGTTCCCGGCGAGCCGTACACCAGAATATCGGCTGAAGAGGCCGACGAGATGATTAATTCAGGCGGAGCTGTCGTCGTCGATGTACGACGCGACGACGAGTACGCAGGCGGCCACGTTACGGGCGCTGTCTGGATTCCAGTAGACGATGTGATCCCGAGGTACGACGAACTGCCGACCGATGGCAATTTGCTGTTTATCTGTGAAGTTGGTGCACGGTCGGGTCTGGCTGCCGAGTACGCCGCTGCCATGGGTGCCGATACAGACAGGCTCTTCAACATCGAAGACGGCACAGGCACATGGATCCAAAAAGGGCTCCCCCACTCGACCGGTGATGACAAGTAACTTCTCTCCACTGTTGTTAGGCGTCACGGGTCCCGCTATATCGGGGCCGGAGAAATTCATTTGAAAATTTTGGTAGTTGGTTCTGTCGCGTATGACGCGGTTGAAACCCCCGCAGGAAAGCGCGAATCTCAGCTCGGTGGAGCCGCCACATACTTCTCCGTTTCAGCCAGTTACTTCACTGAAGTCGGCTTGATCGGGGTTGTGGGCGATGATTTCAATCCGGCTGATCTCGAGATGCTCGGAACCCACGGTATCGATACTTCTGGCCTGATCAAGGCAGATGGCAAGACGTTCCGCTGGACAGGCGAGTACATGGAAGATATCAATACCGCCGTGACTCTCGACACGCAGCTAAACGTGTTCGGTGATTTCGAGCCGGTGCTGAGCGATGTGCACGCGAACGCGCCGTATCTGTTCCTGGCAAATATCGACCCGAACCTTCAACTAAAGGTTCTGAATGCGATGGCGAAGCGGCCGAAAATGGTTGCCAACGACACGATGAATCTGTGGATCGATATCGCTAAACCGGTGCTTACCGATCTCATCAGCAAGGTCGATGCCCTTCTCATTAATGAGGAAGAGGCCAAGCAGCTTACTGGCGAGGATCACCTTCCCGATGCTGCCAACGCCATTATCAAACTGGGACCCAACGCTACCGTGATCAAACGTGGTGAGTACGGGGCTACTCTATTTGGCGGGGACTTCTCGTTTGCCGCTCCCGCATACCCGCTCGACCGGGTCGTTGACCCGACCGGCGCTGGCGATTCGTTTGCCGGTGGGTTTATGGGTTACCTCGCGTCTGTCGATAAAGTCGATCAAGAATCGCTACGCACTGCCGCTATCGTTGGTAGCACAATGGCTTCGTTCGCAGTTGAAGACTTCGGTCTCGACCGCATCAAGAATCTAACTAAATCCGACATCGATGAGCGTTTTAAGGCGTTCGTCGAGCTAACTCGTTTCAATCCTTTAACGTAGACGTAATAGACTTATGTTTCGTTAAGGGGCGAAAAATCGTCTTATAACCCCCTGAGCTGACGGCGACGAAAGCGCCCATCGCCCGGACCAAATACAAAACTTCACAATTTACGCAGCGGCGTTACGTTTCAAAATAATAGAAACGGCCGTTGTAAAAGTCCGGAGAAATCATGGATTACGACATTAAAGACATCGGTCTTGCTGAAAAGGGCCGACTTCGCGCCGAGTGGGCAGAACGAGAAATGCCAGTTCTGCGAACGATCAAGGATCGGTTCGCAAAAGAAAAGCCTCTTGATGGCATCAAGCTCGCAGGTTGCCTACACATCACGGCAGAAACTGCGAACCTCGCACACACGCTGAAAGCAGCCGGTGCCGATCTCACCCTCTGCGCTTCGAACCCGCTTTCGACTCAGGACGATATCGCAGCTCACCTCGTTGAGTCGGGTATCCCGATCTACGCCATTAAAGGCGAAGATGAAAAGACCTACTTCGATCACATGTCGGCAACTGTCGACACCGGCCCACAGATCACCATGGACGATGGTGCCGACGTTGTGGCAATGCTCCACAGCGAAAAGCAGCATCTCCTTAAAGGCGTTATCGGTGGAATGGAAGAGACCACTACGGGTGTTATCCGTCTGAAGGCTCTTCACGGCGAAGGCAAGCTTCAGTATCCGATCGTTGCTGTAAACGATTCGCAGACCAAGCACATGTTCGACAACCGCTATGGCACAGGCCAGAGCTCGCTCGACGGAATTATCCGAGCGACGAACATGCTCATCACTGGCAAGAGCGTTGTAACAGTTGGTTACGGCTGGTGTGGCAAGGGATTTGCGATGCGTGCCAAAGGCATGGGCGCACACACGATTGTGTGTGAAGTCGACCCTGTGAAGGCTCTCGAAGCAGTCATGGATGGCCACTCGGTCATGAGCATGGATGAAGCTTGCAAGATCGGCGATATCTTCCTTACCGTCACTGGTGGAATGAAGGCCGTTGACGGCAAGCACTTCGAGAACATGAAGGATGGCGCGGTTGTTGCCAACTCGGGTCACTTCAACGTTGAGATCAACGTCGAGGCGCTCGAGGCAATGTCAGAAGCCAAGCGCAGCGTGCGAGAGTTCGTTGAGGAATACACCATTGAAGATGGTCGGAAGATCTTCCTGCTTGCGCAGGGTCGTCTGATCAACCTTGGTGCAGCTGAAGGCCACCCGCCCTCAGTAATGGACATGAGTTTTGCGAACCAGGCTCTCGCCGGTGAGTACATCATGGACCACCACAAAACACTCGCTCCCGGGGTATACACACTGCCTACCGAGGTCGACACCGACATCGCAAGCATCAAGCTTGGAGCAATGGGAATGTCGTACGACACTCTCACCGCTGAGCAGGACAAGTACCTGAACAGCTGGGAGATGGGAACCTAAAGTTCCTTCAACTGGATAAAATGGCCCCGGTGAGCCCAACAAGGCGCACCGGGGCCTATCTTAGACACGGACTACTCGAAACAAAAAATGGTCAACACAAACTACTTACTAACCTCAGAATCGGTATCCGAAGGTCACCCGGACAAGATGGCCGACCAGATTTCCGACGGTATTCTCGATGCACTTCTCGCCCAAGATCCGATGAGCCGCGTTGCGTGCGAAACGTCGGTCACAACCGGTCTCGTACTGGTGTTCGGGGAGATCACATCCAAAGCCGATGTCGATATTCGCGGAATTGTGCGAGACACGATTCGTAAGATCGGATACGACGATCCTTCTTACGGATTCGATTGCGACGGTTGTTCGGTTCTGATCGCACTCGACGAACAGTCGACCGATATCTCAGCCGGTGTTACTGAGGCGCTCGAGGTTCGAGGCGAGCAGTCTGCCGATGAAGTTGGTGCTGGCGACCAGGGAATGATGATCGGCTACGCGTCGAACGAAACACCGACTCTCATGCCGCTTCCGATTGCCCTTGCTCACCAGCTGACCAAGCGGCTTACAGATGTTCGACGGAACAAAACTATTCCTTACCTGCGCCCCGACACGAAGAGCCAGGTGACCATCGAGTACACCGAAGATCACAAGCCCGTTCGAGTCGACACCATTGTCATCTCAGCGCAGCACGATCCTGATGCGACCAACGAACAGATCGCGGCCGATATTCAGGAACATGTCATTCGTGAAGTGGTTCCAGCCGATCTGCTCGACTCCGACACCAAGTACTACATCAACCCATCGGGACGATTCGTAATTGGTGGTCCGGTTGGTGATGCGGGTCTAACTGGCCGAAAGATCATCGTCGATACTTACGGTGGAAGTGCTCGTCACGGCGGAGGAGCTTTCTCGGGCAAGGACCCGACGAAGGTCGACCGTTCAGCTGCTTACGCTGCTCGCTGGGTGGCAAAGAACCTCGTGGCTGCAGGGCTTGCTGATCGAGCGGAAGTACAGCTTTCGTACGCTATCGGTGTTTCGACTCCGATATCGATTCAGGTCGATACCAAAGGAACAGGCAACAAGCCAGAGAGCGAACTCGTTGAAATGGTGAAGACCAATTTCGACCTTCGCCCACAGGCAATCATCGATCACTTCGATCTCAGGCGGCCGATCTACCAGCAAACTGCCGCTTACGGCCACTTTGGTCGTGATGATCTAGATCTGCCATGGGAGAAACTCGACCGGGTCGACGCTCTGAAGAGCTAGTAATCAGTTCCTTCTCCTTGGGGAGAAGGCTAGGTTGAGGGAGAAATCTTCCCTGCTGAAGAATTTTCTCAATCGGCGATTTCTCCCTCACCCCAACCCTCTCCCCAGTGAGAGGGAGCCACGTGAACCGAAAGGCGACGCCCAGAATGACCGAACGTCCAAACATCCAGTTCGGTACTGACGGCTGGCGAGCGATTATCGCCGAAGATTTCACGTTCGCTAACGTGCGGGCGTGCGCTGAGGCGGTAGCTCGAAACCTTGTCGCAACCGGGCGCGCCCATCAGGGACTGGTAGTTGGTTTCGATACTCGATTTGGATCACCTCGATTCGCTCAGGCCGTAGCTGATGTTGTAAACGGGTACGGCATTTCGACCCATACTTTCGACGTCGCTGCTCCCACTCCTGCGTGCAGCTTTGCTGTCATCGATCACGAAGCAGCCAACGGCGTGATGATTACGGCGAGTCACAATCCGCCCGAATGGAACGGCTTCAAAGTGAAGTCGTCTGCTGGCGGATCCGCCACTCCAGACGAGATTGCTCAAATCGAGGAACACCTCGCAGATATTCTCGACGGCAAATCAGCTAGCACCACGGGCGAGCTTGGAACGAACAGCGTGTTCGATGTGATGTCGCCGTATATCGAGCAGCTACACCGGGTAATCAATGTCGCTCCGATCAAGGCACAGCCGTTAAAGGTTGTGGTCGACGCTATGCATGGCTCGGGTGCCGGAGTCATCCCGAAAATGTTGGCGGGTGGGGCCATCGAAGTCACAGAAATTCGATCTGATCAGAATCCGAATTTTCCGGGCATGAACCAGCCAGAACCGATCGAGCAGAACGTAAAACCGCTTGCGGCAGCCGTTCGTGAAATGGGTGCTGATGTTGGGATAGCGCTTGATGGCGATGCAGACCGCGTGGGGATTGTCGACGAGAACGGTCATTATTTTTCAACTCTCCAGGTGTTCTCCCTCCTAACTGATCATTTCATGGGCAGGCGCAACGAGCGAAGTGGCATAGCTTGCACTATCACTATGTCGTCGATGGTCGACAAGCTTTCAACTCACTACGGGGCTCCGGTGTACCGAACACCCGTAGGCTTCAAGTTTGTTGGTCCCACAATGGTCGACAATGGCTGTTCGATGGGCGGCGAGGAAAGCGGCGGCTATGCCTTTAAGGGGCACGTGCCAGAAAGGGACGGCTCTCTTTCCGGGCTCCTTTTCCTTGAGGCGATGGTCATGAGCGGCAAGAATCCGTCGGAGTTGTTAAACGACCTGCACAACCTCGTTGGGCCGCATACATTCCGAAGAGATGACGTTACTTATGATGAAACGGACCGCTCTAAATTAACCGAAATGGTAGTTTCTGCCTCGCCAGCGACTCTCGGCGGGCTTGCCGTCGAGTCCGAAGATCGCCGAGATGGCGTGCGTATTGATCTGGTTGGAGGATCATGGGCGGTAGCACGGATGTCAGGCACTGAACCGCTTGTCAGAATGTACGCTGAGGCACCCGATCAGCAGACGCTCGAATCGGTGCTGAAAGATCTTCGCCTGACACTCGGACTGTAGCCACATTTTTGTCCTCGGTAAACCAAACAATCAAAGCCCTATTAGCGATCGCAAGTGCCGCGGTTCTGGCAACTATTTTTGTGGCGTGTACTGGAGCCACTGACCCGACGGTCACACCATCTGTCGACATAGTGGACGCACCGACCGCGCCACCAGCACCGACCACGGTATCAACCCCACAACCAACTGTGATATCGAACCCAGCCGGCCCGACTCCGACCGTCGTTCCCACGGCGACTGACTCTCCGACTCCAATAATTTCATCAAGCGTGGCAGTTCCGTCGCCGACCCCAACACTCACCGTTCCTGCGCCAATTGCAACCTCCATTCTCCCAACGCCCACGACAGCACCTGCCGCGACGTCGACCGCAACTCCGACGGTAACGCCGACCGCAACGCCATCGGCAACACCTCTGCCGACGGTAGCTCCGGAACCCGAACTCCCTCTTCCTTCTTCCGGAGTAACCACCCCGCCGCCAAACATGTTCAATGTCTACTATGAAAAGGTGCTCAATGCAGACGGAATACCGATTCTCTCTACCTCTGCGGTGTCGGATGCGGCGCTGATTGAAGCCGCGAGATTATTGAACGGGATGATTGGTGATCGAAATGACCTGCGAACGGCCCTGATCGAAAATGAGGCAAGTGTTGGAATCATTGGCGAAAACGAGAACACTACCGACATTCCCGAACACAGGTATCTGAAACTCGATTCCGCAACCAACTGGGACGAGCGATCCAGGGGATTCGGTGGTACATCGTGGGCGCCGATAACAACAACTGGAGAAGAAAATTTACTCTGCCTCTCAGGTGATAGGTACGCGGGCGAAAACATATTCATCCATGAATTCGCCCACACACTCATGAATCTAGCGCTGCCGTCTATTCCCGGTGGAAACGACATTGTTCAGCGAGTAAAGGACGCCTACACGAATGCTGTGAAAAATGGACTCTGGCAAAACACTTACGCAGCATCAAACTACGAGGAGTACTGGGCTGAAGGCACTCAGGCGTTTTTTCACGCACAGAGGTTTGCAGCAAGTGCCGACGGCGTACACAACGAGATTGCCACTCGATCTACGCTCGTCGCATATGACCCTGTGCTTGCCGGTTTGGTAGCTGAAGTAATGGATGAGAACTGGTCGTACGATGTTTCGTGCGGCGATACTGGCCAATGATCGTGAACCGCAGCTTTATGGGCGGTGAGGAAAGCGGTGTGCAGGTCTCTAAGGCGCACGTACCAGAAGAGGTGACGTTTTCTACGATGAAGCAGAGCGCGCCAATTTAGCCAAAATGGTATCGACAGCAGCGCCAGATTCGCTTGGTGGCCTCGCACTTGAATCGGACGATCGGCGCGATGTCGTACGGTTCAATCTCGCCGGTGAGTCGTGGGCGGTGGCTCGAATATCGGGCACGGAGCCGCTGGTGAGGATGTACGCCGAAACTCCAAATGCCTCCACACTTGATGCAGTATTGCGGGATCTACGTTCAACTCTGGGCGTGTAGTTAGCCCCCACGCCCGCACAAGTAAGCCGTTTCTTCTTCAGGACCGGATTCTGAAATCGCATCCAATCGTTTTACGAGTTGCGTGTTTTACCTGCTGATACACACCACGTGTTCCATACAGGTGGAAATCATTGGGTACGTTTAGCCCTAAATTGTTTGTTAATTATTCACATCCGATTGCGAGCTAAATACCTACTTTCCACGCAATAAATGCGTAAAAGATTGACTAAGTGGGTCGGAAATCAGGTGTTGGTGCAGGAATTGCACACACATAAGCACCAACATTCACCGATCTGATACCGGCGTTCTATAGGCCGTGATCGTAGGGGTCACTTAGGGGGAAATTCAAAATGAGTAACGAAAAAGGTTCCGATGGTGGAGCCCTAGACATGGGTGAATACAAGCGTCGACTTGACTACCTTGGATTTACAGCAGAAGACGCTCGACGCCTGGAAAGTCTCAGGCCCTGGGCCGAGAAGATCGGTGCGGAGTTCGCAGAGAAGTTCTACGAACCGCAGTTCAAGAATGCTGAGTTCTCAGCAATTGTGTCTGGAAATGGTTCAGTACGAGCAACTCTTGAAGGTGCGCAGGCAGGCTACATGCTGGCATGGTTCAGTGGCTTCCCAGACGAGAGCTACGTCAAGTACCGCCAACTAATTGGTGATCGACACGCAATTATCGGCATTACGCCGCAGTGGTACATATCGTCATACCGATTCTACGAGACGGTTTTCTACCCGATGATCACCAAGCACCTTCGCCTAAGCAAGACTTCGGCCAAGAAAGTCCTTGGAAGCATCGCATCACTTGCGATGTTCGACCAAGCGATCATCATGGATCGATATATCCAGGGTCTGACAGATCAGATTCAGGAAGTTGTCGACAAGGTAACCATCGCAGCGAAGTCAGTTGCAGATTCAAGTAGCGAAATGTCGCACACCGCCGAACAGGCAGGGTCCGCAACTCAGCACATCGCTTCTGCTAGCCAGGAAATCGCGACAGGTGCAACCAACCAGGCCGAGAACGTTCAGTCGACTACTTCATCGATGAAAGAACTCAACGACGCGATCGTAAAGATCTCGGAAGGAACGAAGCAGCAGGCAACTGCAGTCGATACTGCAAACACGATCGTCGGCAACATGTCGACCCTCGCAGAAGAAGTTTCGACCAACGCACAGTCGGCACTCGAAGAGGCGCAGACTGCACGAACATCAGCAGAGCACGGGGCTGACACGGTCAACAAGACCGTTGAAGGCATGAACCGTATCTCCTCTGCTGTTGAGTCGGTCGGTGAAGTGATTCAGAAGCTCGGTACCCAGTCTGCTGAAATTGGCAAGATTGTCGCCGTCATTGACGACATTGCTGCACAGACCAACCTGCTAGCTCTAAACGCCGCCATTGAGGCAGCACGAGCCGGTGAACAGGGACGTGGATTCGCTGTTGTTGTTGATGAAGTTCGACAGCTGGCAGAACGTGTAACGTCTGCTACTTCGGAAATCGCAGGATTGATCGAAGGCGTACAACAGGGTGTTGAAGATTCAGTTACCGCAGCCGAAGCCGGTTCAGAAGAGGTTCTCAAGGGAACCGAATTGACCGCAGAAGCTGGCGAAGCACTCGGTCAGATCATGGAATCGGTTGAAACCGTCAGTGGTCAGATCGAAGATATCGCACAGAAGTCGAGCACTGTCCAGACATCTGCCACCGAAATGGTCGACATCATCGAGAAAGTCAACACCAGCACGCAGGAAAGTTCAGCTGCCTCACAGCAGATGACCTCTACCAGTGAAGAGGTTAACAAGTCTCTCGATTCAGTTGCTTCAATTGCCGAAGAGAACAGCGCCAACTCGGAAGAGATGTCCGCTTCTGCTGAGGAAATGAACGCTCAGATCGAAGAACTTATTGCTTCGTCACAGACCCTCGACGATCTCGCTCGAGACCTGTCGGACGCTGTAGGTGTCAACGATTCTGCGGAGGAAGCTGCGTAGAGGCACGACAGAGTAAAACTTGATCACTCGAAAACGTCGGCTCCTAAAAAGAGTCGGCGTTTTCGCGTCTTGAAAAACCGATCGACGAAAAAGAACGTAACCTCGAACCGGCGTTATTTTCACTGGGAAGAGTTCTATTACATGGCAATTCATGTTCGATCTGACATAGGTCTGAAACGCACACTTTTCGTCGCGATACTCACGCTGGTGGCGTTTGCTGCTGTAGCGTGTTCCGATCAAGACTCGGCCCCAACGAACACGCCAGTGCCGACCGTCGAATCCAAAGCCACGAGCACTGCTTCACCGGTTCCGACGACTGCCCCGACCGCTACGCCATCACCGCAGCCATCGGCAACATCGACCACCAAACCTGATCCAACAGCGACCGTCGCGCCCACGGCAACGATCACGATCGCACCCTCGCCCACGCCTACATCGATTCCGGTGCCGACTATCGCTCCCACTTCGACTACGTTGCCCCCAACCGCCACGGTTGCTGCTGCGCCCACTGCTACTCCCGTGCCTCCGACAGCAACCAGCACGCCTTCGCCAACATCAACGTCTATCCCGCCCGAACCGACGTCGACGCCGGAATTGGTCATCAATCAGGAACGGGCAGTCGAGGGTGCCGGCATTTACTCAAGCAACTGTTCCGGGTGTCATTCAAAGGGCTCGAATAGGGTTGTCGGCCCGGGGCATCAGGACGTTTACGAAACGGCGAAAACTCGAGTGGAAGGGCTATCTGCCGAGGAATATCTGACGCAGTCGATACGTATTCCGACGGCGTTTGTTGTTCCCGGATTTACGCCGGTTATGCCTGCATTCAACTTCAATGACGACCAGATTCTCGCCTTGATCGAGTACTTGAAAACGCTATAGATGTGACGGTGCACTTCGATTGCGCCCTAAGCGTGACTAAATATGGGGCTGTTATTCCGGCCGCAGTTCGCGACAATAGGAGCCGGTTCTTCGGGACCGACTTGTTGTTCGTGCCGAGGTGGCGGAATGGTAGACGCGGCGGATTTAAAATCCTCTGTCCTAACAGGCGTGTGGGTTCGAGTCCCACCCTCGGTACCAACAATTCTCAAGAAGTCCTGAAGAAGCACCAAAGAAATACCAAAGAAATAATTGAGCGCTTCGATTAAGGCCAAGAGCCAGCCAATAGCCAAAAGGAACGTGCACGTGGGATCTATCGGAATCATTGGCGGTACGGGTCTTTACGACATCGACGGGTTCGAGAACTCGCAATGGGTCAAGATCGAATCGGCGTTCGGCGAGCCCTCTGACGAACTTCTCATCGGAGATTTCGAAGGCAACCGACTCGTCTTCTTGCCCCGACATGGACGTGGTCACCGCATCCCGCCGACCGAGATCAACTACCGAGCCAACATCGAAGCACTGAAGCGTGCGGGTGTTGATCGAGTTGTTTCTTTCTCTGCTGTTGGGTCGCTTCGGGAAGAGCACAAACCAGGAGACTTCGTTCTCGTCGATCAGTTCATCGATCGGACATTTGCTCGGGAGAAGTCGTTCTTTGGGACCGGATTCGTTGCGCACGTCAGCATGGCCGATCCGATCTGCTCGACTACGCAGGGAGTTATTTCCGAAGCGGCCAGTGAGCTGGGTCTCGACCACGCTGTCGGAGGTACTTACCTCACGATGGAGGGTCCGCAATTTTCCAGTCGGGCTGAATCGGAGCTTTATCGTTCGTGGGGATGCGATGTGATCGGCATGACGAACATGCCCGAGGCGAAACTCGCCCGAGAAGCCGAACTCGCCTACGCAACCGTTGCGATGGTTACCGACTACGACTGCTGGCACGACGACCACGAAAACGTTTCGACGGCGTCGATCATGGAAGTTCTCAAAACGAACACCGTTCACGCGAAAAATTTGATCAAAGCGCTAGTGCCAAAGCTCGCCGCACTCGAAGCACCGTTCGAGTCAGGAGCACACACCGCCCTCGAACACGCCGTGGCGACATCGCCCGAGCACCGCGATCCGGAACTGGTGGCGAAACTGGGCGTGGTGGCGGGACGTGTGTTGGATAGTAGCGGGTGGTAGGGGCTAGCCCGATTTCTGTCATTGCGAGGAAGAATGACGTGGCAATCAACGATCAAGCGACTGGACTTAATGACTCCGATTCAGACTTGTTCAACCAATCGTTACAACATACCGCAGGCACGCGTTGCGCTTATGTTATAAACTCTCGATCCCACTGCTGACAGGCAAATCTCCGTGCCATTAATTACGGATGTTTAAGTATCAATAAGGATCATCACTTGGGACAACGAACGCGATTGCTACTGCTGATCATCTATTTAGCTGGATTGGTTGTCGCTTCAAGAATAGCGTTCAATGATTGGATTCCTCCGGCGAGCAGCGATGGCCTCTGGTTCTACACAGCTTTTGCATCACTGCTGTTAGGCAATCTGATCGTCACACCGTTTTTCACCAAACCTGCAGACGCTATTTCATATTCCACAGCCGCGTTAATTGCACTCCTTTTCACAAACCAATGGTCGATCGAGCCGGTCGACGAGATCAATAGGTTTGTTTGGTCGGCTGCCATCATCTATATCGGTGGCGTAATGAGTGTTTCGATTCTCGCAATAAGTTTCGGTGATGCATCGAGCAACATAAGCCAGAAAATAAATCAGACCGCATACGCACTTTCAGATTATTACGGCAATCCCAGACTGGTCTTTTCCGCGGTCTTTCTATTCGCCTTGATAGCGTTCCACCGGACTGAACCGAAAGAGTTCATCACAATTGGCGTGGCGTGGGCCATCTTCATCGGACTGCAACCGTTAGAACAAACTGCAGGCCTTTTCGCACGCTTGAAATCAGTTTGGCGCGCAAGCAAGGACTATGACCGGCTTGGCGAAATTATTGGGCACGAATCTCCTGGGCTCGTGTTAATTCGCGAACGAAGTGACACTACAGCCAAGTTCGGTGACCTCCTAGTGTCCCGGGATGAAAGCGGCAACGGTAGCTTGGCAATGGCTCTCGATCATGTTGGATACTCCGATGGTCAGTGGCTCCGGGCAATCCACCTAGATCACGGAGTTATGACAGAGGTTTCTTCATCGATCCCGAAGTAGTCCTTCGACACCTCAACCGGTACAGTGTCCAAACTCGATGACGACCAACAAGATGACAGCGTCAAAAAGAAAATCCGTGAAGAACGCGATCAAATTCTGGGCCTAGTTTCTCGCAACACCACGGTCGGCCAGCTCGAAATCGATCTCGTGAGGACTGATACAGACATATCTGAAGGGAGCCTCGTTGAAGTCAGGGACGGTGAAGACTCAGTCCTTTATCAGATATTGGACGGACTCACGATGAGAGAAGTTGTCAGTCAAAAGAACACTCATGGATATGTTCACGCCAGGGCGAGAAAGATCGGTAGTTGGAACTTTGATCGCAATGCATTCGACGTGGCACCTTGGCTACCCGAACCGAATGCGATCGTAAGAATCAAATCGACTAGCACGCCAATTGAAGTCGACAGAGCTGCCATCGGGTATTTTCCGCGATCGGACTACCCGTTGATGGTGGACACAAACATCATGGTGACCCACAACACTGCAGTTCTCGGAATTCTAGGAGTCGGCAAGTCGTTTTTGGCACTCGAGCTTATTGAGCGATCAATCAGTGAAGGAATCAAGTTCATTTGCCTTGATATGACGGAGCAATATGCGACTCAGTTGGCGCAATTCACAGACATTTTGGCGGATCAGGCAACGGACACCAGACTCAACACTATCGGGGCTGGTGGAAAGCATCTCTACGATCGGATTATCGAGGATGGTGGTAGCGCGAAGACGTTCGAAAATGAGCTTAAAAACGAAATAGCCGCATTTCTTGATCCCACCCAAACTCAGATGCTCAGGATATTCGATCCGGGAAGGTTTGAAGTTTGGAAGCAAGTTAGCAATTGGTTCAGCACCGATCCTGACATGGCGATACTCACACCCGCTGAAATTACTCGAATGATCACAGAGGCTGTACTTGCTGCGACCCAAGATCAAGGAATGACTGACGATGCACGGTGTTGCATCGTGTACGAGGAAGCTCACTCGCTAATTCCAGAGTGGAACGCCGCCGCAAGCAGAGGAGACGGTACAGCGTCGAACGGTACTGCACGTGCCATATTGCAAGGAAGAAAGTTTGGAATGGGGTGCTTAGTTATTACTCAGAGAACCGCCAGTGTCACTAAAAGTATCTTGAATCAATGCAACACTATATTTGGAATGCGGGTATTCGACGAAACCGCAAAAGGATTTCTGAGCAACTACATCGGCGACGATTACTCTAGCGTTCTATCAAATCTGCCAGAACGACATGCGGTCGTCTTTGGCAAAGCATCGTCGTGCCACGAACCTATTCTGATTGAACTCAACGACCGTGAAGTATTTATTGCTAATTACCGAGGGGATACAGCAGTCCCGCCGATGACTGAGATCGTGGATCAAGAAGGTGACTAATAATAAAATATCGCCACCTAACCAGCCGGACTCCCACCGCCATCCACCCCTTGACCGCCCCCACTCCCTCCACCGAAACTAACCACATAGAGAGAACGCGGTAACCGGACTGCATATGGTCTGCACCTATAAAAGCGCAACAGACTCTCTGGCGAAACCAGTTCGCCGTGGTATCCCGACATAAAACCTCGGGAAGGCTCCTAACCGAGCCAAGTGATCAGAGCCTCGTACAAGCCCAGATTCACGTACACATCACCGTCAGCACACGCCATTAACAACTCCCGCATTTAGCGTCGAATTTCGCACTCAACCCACCAACGCACCGTTCTATATCTCGACCTAAGTGGAGAGATCTTCGGCGGGGTGACGAGGGGTGAATGCGACGAAACGCACTTCAGGGTCAACGGACCACCAAATGCAAAACCAAAAGGTTCTGGGGTTACCGGCCAAGATCCCAGGGCAATTCGAAACCTTCGACCATTCAAAACTCGAAGCAGTCAATAGGCCCCTAAAAAAAGCGTTGTCGACCGACTTCCTGTAACAACAGAACAAGCGGTAACACGCAATAACGAAAGGCAACAAGGCTCACGCCCCCAGCCATTCGCATCACAGGCCAGCGCCACCGATCCGCAAAACATACCAGTCCTCGATCGCCTTCTGCGGTCCTCGGCGAACAACAAATTACCAGGCAACGACCATGCCCAACATGGCGCAGCTGACGATAAATAAAGGTCGAAATAAACGTAAAAAGGCGGATCAACCGATCCGCCTTCTTGCGCGTCACACTCTCCCCACCTACCCCTCCAAATTCAGCCATCTGAGATCGTCCGCCGATAGCTCTACGTCTAGGGCTGCTATCGAGGATTGAGCTTCTTCGACGTTTACCGGGCCTATGAGTGGGAAGGTTGGGGTTGGTTGTGAGAGGACGTAGGCTAGGGCGATTGTGATTGCGGTTACGTTGTGCTTTTCGGCGAGTTGGCGGGCGCGGGAGAGGCGTTCGAAGTTGTCATCGCTGTACCAGCATCGAACCAGTTCGGGGTCGGAAATATCGTCAGGGGCGGCACGGCCGTCGACGAAGAATCCACGTGCCTGACTCGACCACGGGAAGAGCGGCATGTTTCGTTCGGCGAGCCATTGTCGTGATGCGGGGTCGGACGCAGCGAGGCAGCCCTCCCACGGTGCTTCGACCATACGAGCGAGGCTCATGTGATTGCTGAGTACGGTGAATCCCTGTAAGCCGTTTTGAGCTGCGTACTCGTTCGCTTCGTCCATGCGCTCGGGGCTCCAGTTCGATCCGCCAAATATGCCAAGTCGACCTGCGTTCTTTTGCTCGTTCAGCACGTCTACGAATTCGCCAACCGGCACTTCGGGATTGTCGCGGTGAAGGAAGTAGATATCGACAAAGTCGGTCTGGAGCCGTTCGAGACTTTCTGCCACCTCCTTTATGACCGTTTCGGGATTGCAGTTCGGGGTGTGAGCGCCTTTTGTGATCACGACCGTATCGTCACGATTCCCGCGCTGACACATCCACTCGCCGAACACCAGCTCGGCATCACCATAGTGCCGGGCGGTATCGAAGCAGTTGCCGCCTTGCTCGGCGAAGTAGTCGAACACGGGCGCCGCTTGATCGATCTCACTCGCAAAAAGTGTGCCCATCACGATCTGCGAAACGTCTTTATCGACGCCGGAGATTCGGCTGTAGGTCATTCGGTCTAATTGATTCTGCTTACCAGACAAGGAAATCCTGAACCTTTTCAACGTTCCAAAATTAAATGTGGCTCGCCACTTAGGCGTCCATCACTTCGTCTGAGTAGACGTGGCGTGAAACGATCGACGATCCGCCGTCTACCGTCATTACCGTTCCTGTAACCCATTTCGATTCGTCGCTCGCCAGAAAAACAGCCATCCAACCAACGTCCCACGGCGTGCCTTCGGTTCCGAGCGCTGTGGTGTTCTTGCGGTAGGCGCGCTGTTCGTCCGACAACCGCCATGCGACCATCGGCGTGAAGACGGGTCCGGGGGCGATGGCGTTGACCCTGATGCCCTGCCGACCGTGATCACCTGCCATCGAAAGGGTAAGTCCGATAACCCCGGCTTTCGACGCGGTGTACACGGCTGCCTTGCCAGAGCGAATTCCAGATACCGACGAAATGTTGATGATCGATCCCCCGCCCGTTTCTGCCATGTGAGGGATGGCGTGCTTCGAGGTAAGCACCATGCTCTTCAGGTTCAGCGTCATGTATTCGTCCCACTCGTCGGGTTCGATTTCGACTACCGTTTTGCGGAAGCTGTTGCCGACGTTGTTATCGAGAATGTCGAGTCGACCATACTGAGCAATAGCGAAATCGACCAGCGCTTTGCAATCGGCGTCGCTCGTGACGTCGGCTTGGAAAGCGCTTGCGGTGCCGCCCTCGGCCTCGATCATTGCAAGCGTTTCGTTGGCGGCGTCGATCTCGAGATCAGCCAGCACGACCTTCGCACCTTCTCGTGCGAAAAGTGTTGCGGTCGCCTTGCCGTTTCCAACGCCTTCTCCGCGCGATCCTGCCCCTGTCACTATCGCCACTTTGCCCTCTAGTCGGGGTCGTCGTTCAGTCATCCAATTCTCCGTTCATGGCCAGCCCATTCTCGTTCACGCAGTAAAAATTTCTGGATTTTGCCGGTCGCTGTTTTCGGCAGGTCGCCAAACTCTACTTCACGGGGAGCCTTGAAGTGAGCCATTCGGTCTCGGCAGAACTCGATAATCTCGGAAGCTTCAACCGTCTTGCCCGCTCTTAGCGATATAAACGCTTTGGGCGATTCGCCCCACTTCTCGCTGGGGATGCCGACGACGCACGTTTCCAGTACCGCCGGGTGCTCCATAAGGATTTTTTCGACCTCGACGGAGGATATGTTTTCGCCTCCTGAAATGATCACGTCTTTTTTGCGATCTTTCAGTTCGATATAGCCGTCGGCGTGCATCACCGCAAGATCGCCAGTATGGAACCACCCGCCTTTGAACGCCTGAGCCGAAGCTTCGGGATCGTTGTGATAGCCAGCCATGATTGTGTTGCCACGGGTAACAACTTCGCCGATGGTTTCGGCGTCGGGCGGGACATCGTTCATTTGCTCATCGACGATTCGCACGCCAGTGTGACCGACCGTATTAGCCACGCCCTGCCGTGAAAGCATTTGTGCGTGGTCTTCTATTCCAAGATCGCTCCAGCCGGGTTGATCGGCTGAGAAAGTTGACGGTCCATAGGTTTCGGTCAGCCCGTATGCGTGGACCAGTTCGGCGCCAAGCGATTTCATAGTTCGGAGCATTTTAGGCGCCGGGGGAGCGCCACCAGTGATGATCTTTACGCTGTTCAGAACACCGGGTTTTGCTGACGCTGAATTTTCGAGCATAGTCAGCACGGTTGGAGCGGCGCACATGTGGGTCACTCCATACTTCGATGAAAGTTCGAATACATCATCTGCGTTCACGGCTCGCAGGCACACGTGCGTGCCTCCGGCTGCTGTAATTGCCCATGTGTAGCACCAGCCGTTGCAGTGGAACATCGGGAGCGTCCACAGGTAGATGCAGCTCGAATTCAGGCCGATGTCGACGCACTGACCGATGGCGACGAGGTACGATCCACGGCCCGTGTACTCGACTCCTTTGGGGGTGCCGGTGGTGCCCGATGTGTAGTCGATTGCGACTGTGTCGAGTTCGGATCGTTCCAGTTCAGGTAGCTTGATATTTTCGCCCGACTGTAGGAACTGGTTGTACTCGATCGCCCCACGTAGAGCTGTTGCTTTGGAGTTGACGTTCGGGTCGACGACTTCAACGAGCAGGTCGATGGCGGAGGATTCACCAAGTGCTTGTTCGACAACGTCGGAATATTCCGAGTCGAACACGAGGGCTTTTGCGCCTGAGTGCTGAATGATGTGGCCGATTTCACGACTCGACAGTCGAATGTTAATGGCGACCAGGACGGCTCCCATCCGCATCGGGCCGTAGTGGCCTTCGAGCATTTCAGGGATGTTAGGTACGAGATATGCGACACGATCGCCGGGGTTTACGCCGGATTTTACGAACGCGCCAGCGAGCAGCGAAATCCGCTCGTCGAACTCGGTGTAGCTGTACGATCGGTCACCATAAATAATCGCTGATTTGTTTGGGTAGACCTGCGCGCTCCGGTTCAGAAACAGACCGGGATGCATGTTCAGAAAGGAAACCGAGTCTGGGATTCGTGCGCCGCGCTCGTCGCTCAACAGGTACACCTTTCAAGTGAAAACCAGAGTGTACAGCGAGGAGAACGCCCTACCGATAGTCCGGATGCGGGAGGACAGTGTTATCGGGGCGGGATTCTTCAAGGATCCCTGTGTACTAGACGACAGGGGATTCGTTGCGGTTCCAGAGGGACCAGGACTGGGGATCGAAATCGACCCAGCGCCGGGTTGGAGAAGATTATGGCTAAGCCGTGTTCGGGTGCTAGGGGCTAAATGCGCTCAATCGCGCAAACTCCCTACCCGGTGTTTACCAGGCAGGGAGTCGTGCAATGAGGAGCTTGTTATTTAGTCGAGGGCTGCGGCAGTGCCGGTGACACTCACCTGCGAAAAGAACGTGCCTGTAGTTGCTGACAACCACACCCAGTTCGTGCAAACAGTGATGGCGCCCTGACCTTCGATCGCACTGTTTTTGGCCTTGGATTTCCACTTGCCTTCACCATAAATCTGGCAGAAATCGTTAGTCGAAACCTTCAACTGGTAGTCGCCTATCACCACAGGTGCGCCGGTAGAAGGATTCGAAAGGTAGAACGTACCCTTCGACTTGCCCTTCTTAACATTGGCGGCAGGAAGGAACGTGTCGGTGAACTGTTCGTGAGAGCTCTGCTGAGCCGTCAGATATAGACCATTCAGTTCTATAGGTCCGGTGGCTCCAGAAAGAAGACCGGTTCCGGCAAGCGTCTCAAGATCTATTGTCGACCAACCTGACATTAAGTTTGTGTCTACAACCGGCTCTGCTGTCACATAAAGAGTGGTCGTAAACGCGACCGCCTCTTTGTGTTTGCCCTTAGCAGAAGCCGTCGCAGTGCCCGCAATGGTGATGATGCTCACCAGAGCCAATGCCATCACAAGTGAAAATATTTTTGTCATCGCCCCAAGTACCTCGTAGCTAGAACTATCGGTCTCCTCGAAAATCTGCATTCACCATATTTACGCAGTGAGTTCACCCAGATTTCCTCCGGTTTGCTGAAGGTGTGATCGGATCGGTTGCGCAGTGTGACCAGTTCAAAATCGCCAATCTGGCGCCCAATATGAGGCAATCCAACGCACCGCATTGACATGTATTCAAGGCTGACAGTGCGAGAGAAACCAGACTCCCCCCAAAATCGTGGAATCTAGCTTAGAATCCCGGAATGCCAAACATCACCGACTCTAAGAGCATCTCCAACGGCGCTATCGACGCTCAATCAGGCGATTTGATCGCACTCTCGCAAGATGTGTGGAATCACCCTGAATCGGGATTTCGAGAACACCGCACTGCGAAACTTGTTGCCGAGTTCATGCAGAAGATTGAATTGCAGCCGCGGGAGAACGTCGCCATCACCGGCGTGATCGCACGAGTAGATACCGGGCGACCGGGTCCGCACGTTGCGATATTTGGGGAGCTCGATTCTCTTATCGTTCCTGAACACCGACTTGCCGATCCCGAAACAGGGGCTGCTCACGTTTGTGGGCACAACATTCAAGTTGGGAACATGCTGGCAGCGGCGGTTGGCTTGACCCAGCCGGAGGTTCTTTCCACTCTTAGCGGATCGATTTCGTTTATGGCAGTTCCTGCTGAGGAGTACATCGAGATCGAGTACAGGGAGGGACTACGTGAATCCGACGAACTCGAGTTTCTCGCTGGTAAGCAGGAGTTCATCCGGCTTGGTGAACTCGATGATGTTGATATATCTCTGCTGACTCATGCATCACCCGACGAAGCAAGAACGCTAATGGCAGGTGTTAGCCACAACGGAATGATTGCAAAGAGCGTTCGATTCGTTGGGCGCTCGGCACATGCTGGTGGTGCACCGCACATGGGAATCAACGCTTTGAACGCCGCTAATTTGGCTATGCAAGCAATAGCCTTGCAGCGCGAGACGTTCAAAGACGAAGACCATATTCGTATTCACCCGATCATCACCCGCGGAGGTGCGGTGGTATCGTCGGTGCCGGCCAACGTAACAATGGAGATGTTCATCCGCGCCGCGTCTATCGAGGCAATGCAGGACGCGGAGCGCAAGGTCGATCAGGCGCTACGAGCCGGTGGAATGGCGATCGGTGCGACGGTCGAGATTAGTACGTCGCCGGGCTACATGCCTTCTAAGTTCGATCCGGCACTTAGTGATCTCTACGACGAGGGCGTAGTCGAGTTGATCGGTGAGGGCGGAGTGGGTCGTATGCCGCATCGATCGTCATCGACCGATATGGGCGATCTATCGGTGCTCATGCCCTCTATGCAGTCGTACGCAGGTGGTGCGAGTGGGCGAACACATAGCAACGAGTTCGAGATCACTGATTGGGAGCTGGACGTGGTCGAGGCGGGCAAAGCGCTGGCGTTGACCACGATTTCGCTACTGAGTGACGGTGCTGTCCGTGGGCAGGAGTTAATCGACGATTTTGAAGCTCAATTGTCGATTCCAGAATATCTGGCGGTGCTTCGCGAGTTCAGACGAGAAGAGAACTTTGATCCGGGCACGAGTGGTGATTCATCAAATAAAAGTGACCATTTCTAGTAATTGACACCGGTTCTCACTCAAGCATTCTTGTCTCAATATGACAATTTTACGCACCTACGACCACTCATCCGATTTCGATAAGGTCGGCCAGCTGCTGATCGATACCTACCACGATCCTGATAGCCCGCAAACCGGTCATATCAACTGGTTGCAGCCTCGTTGGGAGTACATGCACTTCCACCCGTTGATTCGGGAGGTTGACCTCAGCAGGATTGGCGTGTGGGAAGACGCGGGTGAGATTGTTGGAGTCGCTCATCCAGAGTTTTCGGGGAGCCCGACCTATTTTGAAATTCGACCCGGGTACGAATCGCTCAAAGCAGAAATGCTTGGTTATTCGGAAGAGCGTATCGATCGAGCCGAGGAGCGGCACGAGGGGATTTATTTGATGGAGGGTGACGAGCAGTTTGCCGGGATAGTTGCTACTGCCGGGTACAAGTTAGCGGATGGAGCAGAACCGACGTCGGTAGTCACTGCGAATCTCGACCCAGACGTGTCGCCTATTCCAGATGGATTCCGCCTGAGAAGCCTTGCTGATTTGGACGCGCCGACTAAGGTGCACCGGCTTCTTTATCGCGGATTCAACCATGCAGGTGAGCCTGACGAAGATGGAGTAGCCGATCGAAAATTCATGGAGTCGGCACCAAATTTCAATCGCAACCTGAACATCGTTGCCGAAGCACCAAATGGCGATTTGGTTTCGTTCGGCGGCATGTGGTTTGAGCCGAACAGTAAATATGGCTATGTCGAACCCGTTGCGACTGACCCCGATTATCGGTCGCGCGGGTTGGGTAAAGCCGTCGTTGTCGAAAGCATTCGTCGGTGTCGAGAGCTTGGTGCCGAAACGGTTTTCGTGGGCGCAACACTGCCTATTTATTTATCGATCGGGTTCAAGAAGGTCTATTCGCTTCAGAAGTGGTCGAAAAGTAAGTAGCACTGTTCGAATTTGATGATTCGTGACTAAATGGGTAATGAACCGTAAATAACAGGGCGGTTAAGCCGGGTTAGGCGGGGCTATCTAGTTTTTCTTTTTCGCTGAGTGGGCGACTTCAACAGCCTGCTTGGCCCATTCGATGAACTCTGAGTAATCGTCAGTTACGTTTTTTGGCACTTCGAAATACGGCATCGGGTTGTGTTGCATACTGCCCGCTGCCTCGTAGCGTGATTTGGTACTTGAGTCTGCACGGAAGAAGAGTGTGGCTTCTCGGTCGATCAGAGCGAACATCGTGCCGTCTGTGAAGATGCCGTAACCGCCGAACATAGGTCGTGATCGTACGTCTCCGACCGGCGTTAGCGCCTCGACCATTTCGGCAGCGAATTCTTTTGCCAGCGGCGATTGCTTTACGCTTTTTTTGCCCACGGCTTCTCCCCTACTGACCCGCCGCTTCTTTGGCGGCATTTGCATCTTGAATCACAGTAACAATAAACATGATGACGATGAAAATTATCGCTGACAGCACGAGTTTACCGGTGTCCTAGGAAATCCAATTTGGTCCTTGATTGACCAGCCCTTTTTCACGGCCCGTTACTCCGTCACGGTCCATGTCTTTATATGAAGGGCGTTTCTGGTTCTTGATGTTATCGATTTAGCGATGCGAAACTGAGATTTTCAGATGCCATGGTACGTCGTTCCGGAGGTACAATCGCCCCGGCTCTCAGCACACCACTCACCTCTCGAAAGTAGCACGTTACGGAACTCTGGATTCTCGCGGCCCTCGCAAATCCGCTCCTTTTCGCGCTTGTCACCCTCGTCGACAAGCGGGTGCTATCCGGATTCGGTCTGGGGCTTCCCAGCTTCAATTTGTTTGTTGGAGGAAGCCAGGGATTCTTCGGAATTATCGTGCTGTTGTTCAGTTTTCCGGTGGGCGCTGAATTCGAAATCATCGTTCATGCATGGTCGATCGGCGCGCTTCAAGCGTTCACATTAATCTTCATGTTCTGGATGCTGAAGCGAGAAGATCCTTCGCGGGTGATTCCAGCGATGCAGACCGCTCCGATTTACGTTGCACTCCTTGCATGGGTGTTGTTTGATGAGTCGTTGAGTTCGCTCCAGTGGGTTGCTGTGTTGCTCGCTGTTGGCGGTAGCGTGTTGGTGTCGGTACGTGTCGGGTCGCTGAGCCCGAACGGAAAGATCAGCTTTCAGCCGATCTTTTTACTGCTAGCTGTCGGTGCGTTGCTGGGGGCAAGTTCCCAGTTGATCACGAAATCGGTCGTCGATGATCTTTCGACTCTTCACATCGTTTCGCTACGGGGTATCGGACTGTTTACGATCATGTGGGCCGTGTTTGCCCGCCCGGCGGCGTTGCGGGAATTAGGAAGCTTCATGAAGATGCCGAATCGTGCGCCGTGGGTGATCGTTGCAGAGGGGATTATGCCGTTCAGTGGCCATCTTTTGGTCACGTACGCGATTGGCAAAGGTCCGATCGCACTGGTGCTATCGCTCGGTGGCGCACGACCAATTTTCCTGTTTATGATGACGGCGCTGGCCGCTAGATTTGCACCAACTATGATCTTCGAAAAATTGACCCGTGGCGACATGGTGTTGAAGCTAGTGTCGGCATCGATGGTCGTGGCCGCAGTGGTGATTATTTCGGTGGCTTAGGGATGGCCGTGTACCGTCGTTCGATATCCTGAATCTAGTTCAGGATGACGTTATCGGCGAATAATCGTTAGTACCTAGACCAGCTCGAAGTCGAGACCGAGTTCGGCTTTGATCGAGTCGAACCATTCGATTACTTCTCGGTGATACGGGATGCCGTCACGTTGGCGAATTTCGATCTCTTCGGCCTCAGGTAATCCAGCGTAGACCACGCGGTCGTGACCCGGTGCTGGCTTGGCGTTTCGAAGACCACTTAGGAACTTGTCCATGTCGTCTTTGAACTGCTCGGGGTCGATGAACCCATCGATTTTTATAGCTTGAACGAAGTGCCCCATGACCGATCGTGGCTCTGGTGGCATGAGGAATCCGGGTCCCATGCCTGAAAGAATCGGTCCCATGATTTCCGAGGCGGCGGCGAAACCGTAGCCCTTGTGCGAGCCCTGCTCTCGAGTGCCACCGAACGGCAGAATCATGTACTCGTCGGGGAGCGGCGCCGACTCCATGATCGGCGTTCCTTCAGTGTCGGCGACCCACGCTGGATCCATAGGAGCACCGATACGCTCTGCAAGACGCAGCTTGTTTCCAGCTACCTGAGTCGTTGCGACATCAAATACAAACGGCGCTTCGTTTCGTGCGGGAGCGGCCCATGCCCACGGGTTGGTGGAGAACATTTTTTCGCCGGCGTGGGTCGGAACCATCGTCAGTGGATTGCCTGCTGTTGTAGTGATGCCGATCATGTCGTGCTCGAGCGCCATCATCGAGTGGTAGGCGAGCATGCCGATGTGGCGAGAGTTGTGGACTGTCACTGCTCCCATGCCGTGCTTCTCGGCTTTTTCGATCGCCAGTTCCATGGCTTTCGGAAGAACGTGAAGACCGAGTCCGGTGTCGCCGTCGAGATTTGCCGTGACGTCGGTTTCACGTGTGACTCGAACGTTCGGAGTCGGGTTGATCTCTTGATCGCCGTACATCTGCACGTAGACCCGAAGTTGGTTCGATACGCCGTGCGATTCGCAGCCGCGAAGATCGCTAGTCATTAGCACTTCTGCGGAGAGTGCTGCATCTGCCGGAGACTGGCCACACTTTTCGAAGATAGCGGTGGTTGCTGCTCGCATGTTTTCGGGCCGTACGAAAACGCGGTCTTTTTCTGGCACCAGGAATCGTTCGAGCATTTGTTTTCTTTCTTACTTATGTGTGCCGGACTGGGTTCGGAAACTATGAAAGGAAGAATGAACCTGTGGGGAGCGGGTCGCAAGTGGCGGTGGCGGTTATTGCGAGGAGCTACGACATGGCAATTGTTGCTGATGGAGCTCTCTCGACTCGATCAACCAAGTTGAAAGGTCAAGACTAGTTGGAAATGAACTCGCGGGTGATTGCTGATTGCCACGTCGTCGAACTCCTCGCAATGACAAATTTGGCAATCGTTGCACTTAAATCGAAACCGCCCCGATCTAAAGACCGGGGCGGTTTCAGGATTTCTTCGAGTTGAAGCCGGACTTACTTGTTCGGTTGTGGGGTTACTCGCAAGTACGGACGTACCGCTTCGTAGCCCTTCGGGAAAAGCGCGTCGGCATCTTCGTCCGAAACGGTCGGCAGAACAATCACGTCGTCGCCGTCTCGCCAGTTGGCGGGAGTTGCGACCTTGTAGCCGTCGGTCAACTGCAACGAATCGAGAACGCGAAGAATCTCAGCGAAGTTGCGGCCGGTGGACGCCGGGTACGTGAGCGTGAGCCGAAGCTTCTTTGCGGGGTCAATAACAAAGACTGACCGGACTGTCATCTTGTTGTCTGACGTCTGGATCATGCTGTAGAGGTTTGCGACCTTCTGGTCGACATCGGCGAGAATCGGGAAGTTGAGCTTCACGTTCTGCGTTTCCTCGATGTCTTTGACCCAGCCAGCGTGAGACGAAAGCTCATCGACGCTGAGGCCAACCACCTTCGTATTCCGCTTCGCAAACTGGTCCTTGAGACCAGCTACAGCGCCGAGTTCGGTAGTACATACCGGCGTGTAGTCGGCGGGGTGAGAGAAAAGAATGCCCCAGCCATCGCCAAGAAAATCGTATAGATCGATGTCGCCTTCAGTAGACGCCTGTGTGAAGTTTGGGACGGTGTCCCCGAGTAGAAGTGCCATGGGTCATTTCCTTACTTATTTAGCCCAAGTAATTACCCGCCGTAATGCGTGCAGAACAATGAGATGCGCCTAATCCCAAAAGGGTTCAAGGCGCTGTTTTCCGGGCAGAGGTGGAATTCTACAGAAAAAGCCCCGCATGATAGTCATGCGGGGCTTTCGTTACTTATCTGCAGTTAGAACCTGTGTGGGTTCCTGACGCTACGCACCTACAGCAGCGAGTTTCTTCGCGCCTTTGGCTCGTCCACGCTTGTTCTGATCGAGGATCGTCTTGCGCACTCGAACGAAGTTCGGTGTCACTTCGAGGCACTCATCGTCCATGATGAACTCAAGCGACTGTTCCAACGTAAGATCCTTGTGGGTATCCAAGTGCTCTGCCTTATCGGCACCGGCAGATCGCATGTTGGTCTGCTTCTTGGCCTTGACCATGTTCAGATCCATGTCCTGTGGACGTGGGTTCTCGCCGACGATCATACCTTCGTAAACCTCGGTTGCGACCGGGACGAACAGCTGACCACGCTCCTGAGCGCTGAGTAATGAGTAGGTGGTCGTTACGCCTCGACGGTCGGCGATAAGGCTGCCGGTTGGGCGTGATCGCATTTCACCCTGCCATCGTTCGTAGCCTTCAAACACGTGGTGGGCAAGGCCCGCTCCACGAGTTTCAACGACGAACTCACTGTGAAATCCGATGAGTCCCCGGGCAGGAATGACGAAGTCCATGCGGACTCGACCCTGACCGTGGTTGACCATGTTTACCATCTTGCCCTTGCGGTGTGCGAGGAGCTGGGTGACGGCACCGAGGTGCTCTTCATTGATGTCGACTGCGAGTCGTTCCATCGGCTCGTGCAGCTTGCCATCGACCATCTTGGTGACCACTTCGGGCTTGCCGACGGTCATTTCAAATCCTTCACGACGCATGGTTTCAACCAGCACTGCGAGCTGAAGTTCGCCACGGCCCTGGAATATCCATGAGTCCGGTCGTTCAGAAGGCAGGATGTTGATAGAAACATTGCCGATCAGTTCTTTTTCAAGGCGGTCCTTGATCATCCGAGCTGTCAGCTTTTTGCCATCGAGTCCGGTAAGTGGCGATGTGTTGATGCCAATGGTTGCTGAAAGGCTGGGCTCATCAATGCGAATGGTCGGGAGCGGTCGAGCGTCGTGCTCGTCAGCGATGGTCTCACCAATCGTGATTTCGGGCATGCCGGCGATTGCGATAATCTCGCCGGGGCCAGCTTCCTTCGCGTCGATTCGTTCGAGGCCTTCAGTGATGTAAAGCTCGGTGATCTTCGAATGAACAATTGTGCCGTCTACTCGGCAGTGGGAGATGATCTGGTCTTTTTTGATCGTGCCCTGGTGAATTCGGCAAATTGCCAAGCGCCCGACGTAAGGTGAGGCGTCGAGGTTGGTCACGTGCGCCTGCAGCGGGTGCTCGTCGTCGTATGACGGGGCCGCTATGTTGTCGATCAACAGCTTGAACAGCGGCTTGAGGTCGGTGCCGGGCTCGTCGATATCCAACGTTGATATGCCGTCTCGTGCGACAGCGTAGATGATCGGAAAGTCGATCTGTTCTTCGGTTGCGTCGAGGTCGATGAACAGTTCGTAGACTTCATCGAGAACTTCGGCAATGCGGGCGTCGGGTCGGTCAATCTTGTTGATGACGAGAATGACAGAGAGATTGGCTTCAAGCGCTTTGCGCAGCACAAATCGGGTCTGCGGTAGCGGGCCTTCGCTGGCATCAACCAACAGAAGAACACCGTCGACCATCGCAAGGCCGCGCTCTACTTCACCACCAAAGTCGGCGTGACCTGGAGTGTCGATAATGTTGATCTTGGTGTCACCCCATCGAACAGCCGTGTTCTTGGCGAGGATTGTGATGCCCTTTTCCTTCTCAAGATCGGTGTTATCCATGACGCGTTCGTCGAGCTCTTTGTAAGTTACGACAGAGCCGGATTGTTTGAGCATGGCGTCGACGAGTGTCGTCTTGCCATGGTCAACGTGGGCGATGATCGCGACATTACGAATGTCGTTGCGGATTGTCTTTGTCATGGGAGCTTTCAGGCTCGTCGCAGCGAATATCGTCTGCGCGAAACGACCCGGTTTTAGAACCGGATCGGCTGTGATTCTGGCTTTCGACTGTTATCCAGTCGTAGAACAGGAAAATTTGGTATATATCGAGAATAACACCAGTACCTGTTAAATGGCGTTAACTCTTTGGTGCAGGTTTGGGTCGGGTTCGGGCCGAACATTCGTCCTGAATTGCGTAGGCGGGCTTCTCCAATGGGTGGTTTCGACCGCCTCCGTATTTAAGGGAGAGGAGCAGGTAGATGACTAGCCACGGTATGACGAGCCATCGGATTTGATCTATCCAGTGGTATCGCTCATGCTTCTGGACGCATTCGTCGTCCCACACTTGCGGTTCGTAAAACACGAATGGCCAGAGGGTGGTTGCGTAGACGTTTTTCGGAAACGGGCGCGGGATTTTTGGAACTCGTATTTCGATTCTGCCCCCTGATAGCCGAAGCATGTTTGCGTCTTCCTTCCTCACTACGAACGTACGAGCTGTCATCCTGAATTTAGTTCAGTATCTACCTTCCCGTTGTCGGGTCGGAGCATGCGCATCCCACCCCAGACCCCTCGGCTCCGATGGCTCCGCTCGGGAAATCGAGGGATCTGCGTTACGTATCTCCCTCACCCCAACCCTCTCCCGCTGGTAGAGGGAGTCGGAATCGCGCGCCAGTCGTGTAATCGGGCGTATTATCTCGGGCATCGAGAACAATCTAGTTGTGGAGATCACGAATGGCAGACGCTGTAATCCTTGGTGGCGATAGATATCACAAGACCGAAGATGCTCATGCGGGAATTGGTCCCGTTCTGGAAAAGGCGGGTCTGAGCGTTCATTACACTGACGATTTCGCGTCGATCGACGCTGATCTCTTAAATGGCGCAAAACTTCTGGCATTTTAATGATTACATTGCACGTGTATCTCACACCAAAACAAGGGAAGTCTGATGCGCTTCGCACGGCCACGGTCGACACGTGGATCGCAGCCATGTCGGCGCAGCCGGGATTCGTTCGAGCTTCCATGCTGACGCCGTACGAAGGTGAAGCTTCTGAGGACATTGAGGTGGTTTCATACTGGGAGACGGAGGAGCTACGGCGTGAGTGGGTTGCACGACCGATTCACGATGAGGCTTTTGTGCCGATAGGTGAACTTTCCGAATCCGTGGATGCTGTGGTCAAAGCGGTCGCTCACAGCTGGGGAGACTGAACCTCCGTCAGGACGAGGGGCTGCGCATGACTATTTCATCCAATAAAAAAGTAATCGTTGTCGGGCTTGGCGCTCACGGTAGTTCTACTGTTTATCGTCTGGCGAAACGCGGCGTTGATGTGATCGGGATTGATCAATTTCACCCTCCCCACTCGATGGGTTCGTCGCATGGGCCGTCTCGCATTCTGAGGATGGCGTACAAGGAAGGTCCCGACTATGTTCCGTTGCTGCGACGTTCATTTGATCTGTGGCATGAACTGAACGAGCTATACCACGAGCCATCGTTCGAGGTGACGGGTGGTCTGTTTATGGGGCAGCCGACTGGGAGGGCGATGACTGGAATGCAGGCATCGAGTCAGGCGCAGGATGTAGAGATCCAGTTAATGACGCCCGCTGAAGTGAGAGCGAAGTATCCCTCGTTCCTAATCCCGGACGGCTGGGAGGCCATTTACGACCCGAAATCAGGAGCGATATTTCCTGAAATAGCTGTAGCGGCGCATCTGAGTCTGGCGGAAAAGGCTGGCGCTGACTTGCGATATGACGAGAAGGTCACGGGCTGGGTGGCGAACTCGTCTGGGGTCGCCGTTACAACTTCACGAGGCAAGTACGAGGCGGACAGCCTGATATTGACTTCCGGAGTCTGGATGCCCGGCATGCTCGGCGATCTGAAGCTGCCATTCGAGATCGAACGGGTGTCACTCTGGATGCTTGAGCCGAAGGCAAACCACGACTTCTTCCAGGCCGGCAATTTTCCAAACGCCTCGTTTGAAATCGAAGAGAGGTACCCGCTGTACATGCAGGCGGACTACGGGACTGGTGTAAAGCTTGCGCTGGACCACCACGGGACACCGACGACCCCTGAAACGGTGAATCGTGAAACGAATCAGGAAGACCACGATAAGATTTTCGAGCACATTCGACGGTTTATACCCGACTTGGATGGCAAGATTTTGGACAGTTCCGTGTGTATGTATACGAACACCCCAGATCTGAATTTTGTTGTTGATAAACACCCTGCTCACGACAACGTGATCATTGGCAGCGCTTGCTCGGGTCACGGGTTCAAGTTCGCCCCTGTAATGGGCGAGATACTTGCTGACCTGGCGGTTGAGGGCGAGTCGCAATTTGATCTGGCGATGTTTAGCGCGGCACGATTCGGGTAGGCAGTCGGAGTGAGCTGGCCTTACCGGGGTGTCTCGACCGTGAGCTTCATCGATAAATTCTTTATTAGATCAGTGTCATTTTCGGGAAATCTCCATACTCCATGAGTGAAATCCGTAGTCGTACCCATTGTGCTGACGGCCGATAATCCTGAAATAATTCCGTAATCGGTCGGGCACTGGTCTGGCAAACAAGAGCGAGAATCTTCGATTGGCACGTTCAAAACGTCGGAAGGCAACTGCAGGGCCGGGTTTCGACCTCGCTCAACTTGACCTGATACTTGCAAAAGCTCAGTTCGGGATACTCCTGGCGGCCATCGTTCTTGTTCCGCTGATTGTGCTGCCCGAGAGTAGTTTTGCTGACATAACAGCGAATCCCAAGACTACCTTCCTGCGGATGCTGGGTTCTCTGCAGCTCGGTGTGTTGTTATCCCGTTTGGTGCTGACCCTTTCGGACGCCAATGACCACCGCCTTGTCGACTCACTTAACACGATCAGGGCATCCCGCCCAGCGCTCGCAATTTTGCTATCTGCCGCCGCGGTTGGAATTGTTTCCGTAATTTCCGCCACCCTCTCGATACTTCCCCACCAGAGTTGGTGGGGGCGTGCCCAGCCGGTTTTGAAGCGGGCGAATTCTCGGCACTCATGTACATCGTTTTATCTGTCAGCGCTTTCATTTCACTGCGCGAGTTCAGTAAAAACGATTGGCTCTGGAAAACGCTCGCAGTAGTCGGAGTGCTCGCAACGCTTGTTGGTTTCTTCCAGTTTCTTGGATGGTCACTGACCTGCCCCCCTCAAACGTGTCCATCTGAAAGATCAGATAATGGACAAAATGAAGGGAGGCAGAAATGCCAAGAAAAGGTCATAGCCCGGAACAAGTACTCAATAAGCTCAGGCAAGTC